>Ga0209023_10000790_pt1 | contig 45133 bp, 47 predicted proteins | sample LakOneMetagenome_FD_187468 | JGI IMG/M metagenome (GOLD analysis project Ga0209023, IMG submission 187468) | Freshwater and sediment microbial communities from Lake Erie, Canada (SPAdes) (version 2) | ecosystem: Environmental > Aquatic > Freshwater > Lentic | place: Lake Erie, Canada...
CGAAGCCCTGATGCGCTGGAACCACCCGACCCGCGGCGTGCTGTCGGCCGGCGAGTTCCTGCCTTTCGCGGAAGAGAACGGCCTGATGCTGCCGATCTCGGACTGGATGATCGGCGCCCTGTGCCGCGACATGCTGCAGTGGAATGCCTCCGGCACCGACCACGTGCGCCTGTCGCTCAACCTGTCGCCCCAGTATCTCGACCGCGGCGACTTTTTTGAAAAAATGCGCAACGCCCTGGTGCGCTACGGGATCGCCCCGAGCCAGATCGAAGTCGAGATCACCGAGAACATCTGCATCCGCAATCCGCAGTACGCGATCGAGCAGCTCAACAAGCTGTGCCAGCTCGGCGTGTCGATCGCGATCGACGACTTCGGCACCGGCTATTCCTCGCTGTCCTACCTGCACCGCTTCCCGATCCACACCGTCAAGATCGACCAGTCCTTCGTCAAGGAGATCCACGAGGAGGGCGGCCACTACCCCGTCATCCTGGCGATCATCTCGATCGCGCGCGGCCTGGGGCTGAACCTGATCGCGGAAGGCGTGGAGACCGAGGAGCAGGCGCGCTACCTGCGCTCGAACGGCTGCATGACGATGCAAGGCTACCTGTATTACCGCCCGATCCCGCTGCAGGAATTCATCAAGTCGCTGCGCACCCAGCCGACCCTGTTCGGCCTGCGCGCAATCCAGGCGTGATGCGCCATGCCTGACGCTCCGACACACCCCGGCGACACGGAAGACCGCTACACGGCGGAATACCTGCGCGTGAAGGGGATGGCCGAGCGCGGCGTGCCCACGGCCCAGCACAGCCTCGGCTTCATGTACGCCAGCGGCCAGGGCGTGGCGCGCAACGACGAGATGGCGGTGGCCTGGTACCGCATGGCCGCGGCCAGCGGACTGGAACTGGCCCAGTACAACCTCGGCGTGATGTACCAGAAGGGTCAGGGCGTGGCCCAGGATTACGGCCAGGCCGCCTACTGGTACCAGCGCGCGGCGAGCCAGGGCTATGCGCCGGCCCAGTACAACCTCGGCTGGCTGTATGCGAAAGGGCAGGGCGTGCCGAACGACGTGGGGCAGGCGCTGCACTGGTTCAGCCAGGCCGCCGAGCAGGGAGAGCCCGGCGCCCAGCACAACCTCGGCATGATGTACGAGACCGGCAAGGGCGTGCCGCAGGACTTCGACGCGGCCGCCAGCTGGTACCGCCGCGCGGCCGAGCAGGGTTATGCGCGCTCGCAGTTCAGCCTTGCGCTGAGGAGCGGCGGCGAAGCGGCGATCGACTGGTTCCGCCAGGCCGCCGAGCAGGGGTATGCGCCGGCCCAGTTCAACCTCGGCCTGCGCTACGACAAGGGCCAGGACGTCCCCCAGGAAAGCGTGCGCGCCATCCTCTGGTACGAGCGCGCCGCGCGCCAGGGCCACGCCAGCTCGCAGTTCAACCTGGCCCTGATCCACGACAGCGGCCACGGCGTGGCGCGCGACGAGGCGCTGGCCCTGGAATGGTTCCGGCGCGCTGCCGAACAGGGCCACGCGGGCGCCCAGGACACCCTCGGCCTGCGCTACGAGCACGGCCAGGGCGTACAGCAGGACCCCGCACAGGCCGCCCACTGGTACCGCGAGGCGGCCGAGCAGGGCATGCCCTCGGCCCAGTACCACCTGGCCCAGCTGATCGACGCCGGCAACGGCGTCCCGAACGATGCGGAAGAGGCGGTGCGCTGGTACCGCAAGGCCGCCGAGCAGGGCCACCTGCGCGCCCAGTTCGACCTCGGCCTGCGCTATGAAGGCGGCGTCGGCGTGGCGCGAGACGAAGCGCAGGCGCTCGAGTGGTACCGGCGCGCGGCGAGCCAGGACTATGCGCCGGCCCAGTACATGGTGGGCGTGCTGATCGACCGCATCGAGCACGGCAACCCGATGGAAGCCACCGACTGGTTCCACAAGGCGGCCGATCAGGGCCACGCCCTGGCCCAGTTCGAGCTGGGCCTGCGCCACGACTGCGGCAAGGGCATCGAACGCGATTACGAGGCCGCCCACTTCTGGTACCTGTGCGCCGCGCGCCAGGGCCATGCGCGCGCCCAGTTCAACCTCGGCGTGATGTATTCGGCCGGCCAGGGCGTGCAGCGCGACCTGGTGCAGGCCTATGCCTGGCTGCAGCGCGCCGGCGGCGCCGGCGTGGCGGCGGCGTCGGGCTACCTCAAGAAGGTCGCGGCGCGCATGGAGCCGCAGTTGCTGGCGCAGGCGCAAGCGTTTTCCTGAGTCTACTGCCGTTAAGTTTAGAACTGCTGTGCTGTCGTAGGGTGGGCAATCCTTTGCCCACGCGTTCAAATATCAGGACCGTCGCCTCCTTGCATCCGTGAGTTGAACGCGTGGGCGGAGGACCGCCCACCCTACGCAAACCTGGAAACAATATCGCAACAAACCGCGTGGCAAACCACCTAGCGCAGGCTCAATGTTTCCTGTAGGGTAATTGGCTGTGCCGACCGCGCGTTCAGCCAGCGTTTGCGTGGACGGGACGTACTTACAACAACCAGTCCACGAGACGCCATGAAAAAACTCGCCATTCCGATGCTGCTCGGCCTCGCCTTCGCAGCACTGCCCTCGCATGCCGCAGCGCCCGCCGCCAAGTCCGCGCCTTCCACCTTCGACCGCAAGGCCTACAGCATCGACCACAAGAAGTTCGTGCTGCCCAACGGCCTGACCCTGCTGGTCCACACCGACCACAGCGTGCCCGTCGTCGGCGTGAACATGTGGTACCACGTCGGTTCGCGCAACGAGAAGCGCGGCAAGACCGGCTTCGCCCACCTGTTCGAGCACTTCTTCTTCAACGGCTCCGAGAACTACCCGCACGGCTTCCGCGAAGCGATGGACGACCTGGGCGCGAACAACCGCAACGGCACCACCAACACCGACCGCACCAACTTCTTCGAAGACGTGCCGGTGTCGGCGCTGGAGCGCACCCTGTTCCTGGAATCGGACCGCATGGGCTTCCTCGGCAACTACATCTCGAAGGAGATGCTGGAGCGCGAGCGCGGCGTGGTGTCGAACGAGAAGCGCCAGGGCGAGAACCAGCCCTATGGCCGCGTGCGCATGGAAATCTCGGCCAAGATGTACCCGTACTCGCACCCGTATTCGTGGTCGACGATCGGCTACATGGAAGACCTGCAGGCGGCCTCGCTGGAGGACATCAAGGAGTGGTACCGCACCTACTACGGCCCGAACAACGCGGTGATCTCGCTGGCCGGCGACATCACGCCGGAGCGCGCCTATGAGCTGGTCAACAAGTACTTCGGCGCGATCCCGCCGGGCCCGCCGCTGCCGCGCACCGAGAAGTGGATCCCGCAACTGGACCGCAACATCCGCGACGAGATGGAAGACCACGTGCCGCAGGTGCGCATCTACCGCAGCTGGCACGTCTCTTCCTGGAAGGACGACGACACCCAGCGCCTGAACCTGCTGGCCGGCGTGTTGGCCGGCTCGAAGAGCGCACGCCTGGACAAGCGCCTGGTCTACGAAAAGGGCCTGGCCACCAGCGTCAGCGCCGGCGTGAACGACGCGGAACTGAGCGGCACCTTCACCATGACCGCCACCGTCAAGCAGGGCGCCGACCCGATGGAAGTCGAGCGCGAGATGGAGCGCGTGCTGGCCGAGCTGCTGGAAAAAGGCCCGACCGACGCTGAACTCAAGCGCGTGAAGACCAGCGAGCTGGCCGGCTTCGCGCGCAGCGTGGAGCGCCTGGGCGGCATGGGCGGCCGTTCCGACGTGCTGGCCGAGAGCGAGACCTACGGCGGCAAGCCGGACGCCTACCTCGACCGTCTCGAGCTGTTCGCAAGCAGCAGCCCGCAAGACGTCAAGCTTGCGGCCAACCGCTGGCTGCGCGGCAACCACTACACCATGACCGTGCGTCCTTCGGCCAAGCTGGCGGCGACCAAGTCGACCATCGACCGCAAGCAGCTGCCCGCACTGGGCGAGGCGCCGGACGTGACCTTCCCGGCCCTGCAGCGCGGCCAGCTGAAGAACGGCCTGAAGGTCGTGCTGCTCGAGCGCCACACTGCGCCGATCGTCAACGTCTCGCTGGCGGTGGACGCCGGCGCGGCTTCCGACACCACGGCCAAGGCGGGCGCCGCCTCGCTGGCGCTGGACCTGCTGGACAAGGGCACCAGGTCGCGCGACGCCTTCGCCCTGTCGGACGCGCTGGAAAACCTCGGCGCGCGCCTCTACACCGCAACCGGCCAGGACCAGTCCCTGGTGCGCCTGCAAGCCACCAGCGCCAACCTGACGCCGTCCCTGAACCTGATGGCCGAAGCGGCGCTGGCGCCGAGCTTCCCGCAAGACCAGTTCGCGCTCGCGAAGACGCGCCGCATCGCCGGCATCGGCCAGGAAAAGGCGCAGCCGAACAGCCTGGCCCTGCGCCTGGTCCCGGCCGTGCTGTACGGTGCGGAGCACGCCTACGGCAAGCCGGCGTCCGGCTTCGAAGGCAGCGTCCAGTCGATCACCCGCGACGACCTCGCCGCATGGCACGCCACCTGGTTCAAGCCGGGCAACGCCACCATCGTCGTGGCCGGCGACACCACCCTGGACAAGCTGATGCCGATGCTGGAAGCGAGCTTCGGCAAGTGGCAGCAGGGACAAGCCCCGGCCAAGAAGATGAGCACCGTGCCTGCGACCCAGGGCAAGCGCCTGATCCTGGTCGACAAACCGGACGCGCCGCAGTCGACCATCGTCGCGACCCATGTCTCGCAGGTCCAGGGCCAGCCGGAAGACCTGGCGATGGAGCCGGTCATGATGAACTTCGGCGGCATGGCGACCTCGCGCCTGAACCGCAACCTGCGCCTGGACAAGCACTGGAGCTACGGCACCCAGGCCCGCCTGACCGACGTGCGCGGCCAGCGTCCCTTCTACATCATCGCGCCGGTCCAGACCGACAAGACGGTCGAAGCGATGCGTGAAGTGCAGAAGGAGCTGCGCGGCGTGGCCGGCGAACGTCCGCTGGTGGGCACCGAGTTTGAGAGCATCATGCGCAACATGACCGCGCGCCTGCCGGGCCGCTTCTCGACCCTCGCCGCGCTGGAAGCGGCAGGGCTGGAGACCGTGAACCTGGGCCTGGCCGACGACTACTGGAGCACGTACGCGTCGAATGTGCGCGCCTTGAAGGCGGAACAGCTGGGCGCGGCATCGTCCAAGTTCATCAAGCCTGACGAGGCGGTGTGGATCGTGATCGGCGACCTGCGCAAGATCGAGGCGGGTGTGCGTTCGCTGGGCTGGGGCACGGTGAGCGTGGTGGATGCGGATGGCAAGCCGATTCGCTGATCTGGCAGTTGTAGGGTGGGCGGATTCCGCCCACGCGTTCAACGAACGGATTCGAGCCACGGAGCGGGCCATGAGACGTGATTTGAACGCGTGGTCAGAATTTGCCCACCCTACCAGGACCTGAACCGCCTCATCAGGCACATGCCCCGCCTTTGAACCGCGCACAGTTGACCCCGCTCACCTGTGCATACGCGCGCGATAGTATACTGTATGCCCATACAGTTCACCTCGTGCGATGGAACTTACCGACAAGCTAGAAATCCTGGCCGACGCCGCGAAATACGACGCGTCCTGCGCCAGCAGTGGCGCGCCGAAACGTAGTTCCGAAGACAAGGACGGCTTCGGCGCCACCACCGGCATGGGCATCTGCCACAGCTATACGCCGGACGGCCGCTGCGTGTCGCTGCTGAAGATCCTGCTCACCAACTTCTGCATCTACGACTGTCAGTACTGCATCAACCGCCGCTCGTCCAACGTGCCGCGCGCCCGCTTCTCGGTGGAGGAGGTGGTCAAGCTCACGCATGATTTCTATGTGCGCAACTACATCGATGGCCTGTTCCTGAGCTCGGGCATCATCCAGTCGGCCGACTACACGATGGAGCAGCTGGTGGCCGTGGCGCGCCAGCTGCGCGAAGTGCACAAATTCCGAGGATACATCCACCTCAAGACCATCCCCGATGCCGATCCGCTGCTCATCGAAGAAGCGGGCCGCTGGGCCGACCGCCTGTCCGTCAACATCGAGCTGCCCACCCACGACAGCGTGAGCCGCCTCGCGCCCGAGAAGAACGTCCACACCATCAAGCTGGCGATGGGCTCGATCCGGCGCAAGCTGGACGAAAAGCGCGAAGAGCCGAAGGCGCCCAGCTTCGCGCCGGCCGGGCAGAGCACGCAGATGATCGTGGGCGCCGACAGCAGCGACGACCACACCATCCTGAACACGGCCGAGACGCTCTACGGCAGCTATAAACTGAAACGCGTCTACTACTCGGCCTTCAGCCCCATCCCGCAAAGCCCGAAGAGCGTGCCGGCCGCGCCCCCGCCGCTGCTGCGCGAGCACCGCCTCTACCAGGCCGACTTCCTGCTGCGCGGCTACGGCTTCACGGCGGGCGAGCTGATGCCGACGTCGGGCAACCTGGCGCTCGACGTCGACCCCAAGCTGGGCTGGGCCTTGGCCAACCGCGAACACTTCCCGATGGACTTGAACCGCGCCGACGAGACCATGATCGCGCGGGTGCCCGGCATCGGCATCCGCAACGCCAAACGCATCGTCGAGCTGCGCCGCCTGCGCCGCATCCGCTGGGAAGACCTGTCGCGGCTGCGCTGCAGCATGAAGAAGCTGGCGCCCTTCATCGTCACGGCCGACTACAAGCCGGCGCAAGGCGCGGCCAGTTCCCACCTCCTGCGGCGCCACCTGGCCGATGCGCCCGAGCAGATGAACCTGTGGCCGGAATTGCAGGCGGCATGAATCCGAACGCCGCCATCGCCGCCGACGCTGCAGCAGGCGGCGGCGCCTTCCTCGCGGTGAACAGCTTCGCCGAATGGCGCGAGGCGGCGCGCGCGCTGCTGCGCGCCGGCGTGCCGCCCGAGGCGGTGACGTGGACCAGGCCGGGCGCCGACGACCTGTTCTCGGGTGCGACGCCAAGCGCCGCGCCGCCCGATAATGCAGCCATCCCATCCAGTCAAACGACAGCGGCGCCGCAGCTGCCACGCTCGCTGATGGAGATGTTGCAGCGCGCGGCCTGCTTCCGTGATCCGGACCGCTGGGCCTTTCTCTACCGCGTGGTGTGGCGCTGGACCCAGGGCGAGCACGAGGTGCAGTCGCCCGCCGACCCGGACGGCGGACGCCTGCACGCCATGGTGAAGGCGGTGCGCCGCGAGGAGCACGACATGCATGCCTACATCCGATTCCGCGAGCGTCCCGTGGACGCCGGCGCGCCGCGCTTCGTGGCCTGGTTCGAGCCGAGTCACGACGTGCTGCCCCAGGTCGCCGAGCATTTCATCGCCCGCATGGGCAAGGTCAGCTGGATGATCGCCACGCCCGAGGCCAGCGTGCTGTGGGACGGCGCCACGCTGCACAACACCGGCCCCCTGATGTCGAGCGCGGCGGACCTGGACGATGCCGGCGAGGCGCTCTGGCTCACCTACTACCGCAGCATCTTCAACCCGGCGCGCGTGAACGCCCAGCTGATGCAGAGCCACATCCCGGCGCGCTTCTGGAAGAACCTGCCGGAAGGCGCCATCGTGCCCTCGCTCGTCAGCCAGGCCGAACTCGGCGCGCGCAAGATCGGGCAGGTGGCCGCGGTCGGCGCCAGGCGCGGGGCGACGACGATCCCGATCTCCGCGGAGAAGGCCCAGCCGGACCGCGAGCAGCCCTCCAGGCTCGACGAATGCCGGCGCTGCGAGCTGTGGCAGTTCGCCACCCAGGCCGTGCCGGGAGAAGGGTCCAAAAGGGCGCCCATCATGATCGTCGGCGAGCAGCCCGGCGACCAGGAAGACCTGGCCGGCAAGCCTTTCGTGGGGCCCGCCGGCAAGCTGCTCGACCAGGTCTTCGCCCAGGCCGAAGTGGACCGCAAGGCCATCTATCTGACCAACGCCGTGAAACACTTCAAGTGGGAGCCACGCGGCAAGCGCCGCCTGCACAAGACCCCGGTCCAGCGCGAGATCGAGGCCTGCCATTACTGGCTCGAGAAGGAGCTGGCCGCAGTCAAGCCGAAGGTCATCGTGGCGATGGGCGCCACCGCCCTGAAATCCGTCATGCGCAAGGGAACGGTCGCGCTGAAGGATTTCCTCGGCAAGCCGGTGCGCGTCGACGGCTGCTGGGTGGTGACCATCTACCACCCCTCCTACGTGCTGCGGGTTCCCGACGAAGCATCCAAGCACGAAGCGTTTGCCGTCATGGTGAAGGGCTTGAAGCTGGCGCAGGAGCTGCTCGCGCGGCCGGACGTTCTGGATCCGGCTTGATGCCTTTCCGGCGCGACTGTTGCGCCGGCGACGCATGATGTGAAATAACCGTTATCGAATATTTACATTTCCGTGAATATTCACATTCGTCTCGTAAAATTTCCGTACAGAATTAATTGCTGGCTGAGCGGCGCGCCATGACGCCGTCCGGATCTTGACGAGACTTCCATGACTTTCCTGTTCTCCCGGGCCCTGCCTGCCCTCCTGCTGGCGCCGGCCATGTGCACCGCCCAGGCCGGCGACGCCTCCACCACCATCGTGCCGAGCGCCACGGTCACCGTGACGTCGCAGTACGTCTCGCGCGGCATGCGCCAGACCTGGGGCCGTTCCGCCCTGCAGGCCGGGGTCGATCTCGCCCACCCGAGCGGCTGGTCGGCCGGCACCTGGGCCTCGACCGTCAGCGACCGCTTCATCGAAGGCGGGCGCGTCGAATGGGACCTGTACGGCGGCTATGCCGGCGCCCTCGGCCCGCTGGGCTACAGCGTGACGGCGGTGCACTACCGCTATCCGGGCGCCCGCATCGAGGCCACCGGCACGCAGTACGACTACACCGAACTGGCTCCGGGGCTGAGCTACAAGTCCCTGTATGCGAAGTACTACCGCACCGTCTCGCGCGACTTCTTCGGCATCGCGAACGCGCGCGGTACCGGCTACCTCGACGTCGGCGCCAACCACGAGCTGGGCGGCGGCTGGACGCTCAACCTGCACCTGGGGGATGGCCGGGTGGCGGGCGCCGGCAACGACATCTGGAACTGGCGCGACGCGAAAGCGGGCGTCACCAGGACCTTCGGCGGCGGCTGGAGCCTTGCCGCCGCCTACACCCGCGCCTGGGGCGCCACCGACGCCTACGACCGCTACACCACCGGCGTGGCGCGCGCAAACGGCGCCGTCGCCTATTCGAATCCCGCCGAGGGCACCTTCACCGCCGGCCTCACCCGCACCTTCTGAACACCAGAGAGACGACCATGAACAAACCATTGAGCGCCGCGCGCAGCGCATCCTTTTCCCTGAAATCGCTGTCCCTGACCACCAAGATCTGCATCACCGCCACCGTGCTGGTGGTGGCGAGCATGGGCGTGACTTCCGCCTTCATCGCGGTCAAGAACAGCGCGAGCGCCGAGGAGGTGGCGATGCGCGAGGCGCGCACCCTGGCGCTGGAAGCGTCGGCCCTGCTCAAGGGCCGCATCGCGGCCAACCTGGCCAAGCTGGAAAGCGTCGCTACCACGCTGGGCGCGACCCAGGACGGCGGCCAGGCGCTGACGCGCGAACAGGTCGGCGCCCTCGTGCGCGCCACGCTGGTGGGCACGGAAGACTTCATCGGCAGTTCGGCGGCCTACGAGCCGGATGCGCTGGACGGCCGCGACGCCGAGTTCGCCGGCCAGGCGCCGCTGTACGATGCCACCGGCCGCTACATGCCTTACTGGTCGCGCACGCCGGACGGCAAGGTGAACGTCGAGCCCATCGTGTTCACCACGACGCCCGGCGGCAACGACTGGTACGACGTGCCAAAGGCCAGCGGCCGCTCGCACTTCACCGAGCCCTACCTGTACCCGATCGCCGGCAAGGAGGTGCTGATCGCCTCGCTGGCCGCGCCGATCCGGGTGAACGGCCAGTTCAAGGGCTCGGTCACGGGCGACTTCCAGCTCACCAAACTCGGCGCGATGCTGGCCGAGATGAAGATGATGGAGCAGGGCACGCTGTCCCTGGTCTCGAACCGCGGCCTCTACGCCAGCAACAAGGACCACGCCCGCAACGGCAAGAAGGCCGACGACCTGCCGGCCGAGGCGCTGGCGGCGGTCGCCCAGGGCAAGTCCTACGAATACCGCGACGCCAGTGGGCTGGTGCACGTGCTGCAGCCGCTGCGCATCTCGTCCGACATCGCGCCGTGGGCCATTTCGCTGACCTTCCCGCACAGCGTGGCGACCGCGCCGGCGCGCGAACTGGCCGGCTACGCGGCGCTGGTCTCGGTGCTGTGCGCCGTGGTCGCCGTGTTCGTGATGGTGACGGTGCAGCGCCGCCTGACCCGTCCGCTGCGCGTGCTGGCCCATGCGATGACCGACCTCGCGGGCGGCAACTCCGACCTGAGCGCCCGCCTGGCCGTGCGCGGTAACGACGAGCTGGCGGAGATCGCCCGCGGCTTTAACGCTTTCGTGGCCAAGATCCAGGACGTGCTGGCGCGCGTGCGCAGCAGCTCCGACGCGGTGGCGGTGGCCTCGAGCGAGATCCGCCAGGGGAACGCCGACCTGTCGGTGCGCACCGAACAGCAGGCCAGCGCGCTCGAGGAAACCGCGGCGTCGATGGAAGAGCTGAACGGCACCGTGAAGCAGAATGCCGACAACGCCCGCCAGGCGAACCAGCTGGCCGGTTCCGCCAGCGACATCGCCACGCGCGGCGGCGAAGTGGTGGCCCAGGTGGTCGACACCATGGCCTCGATCAGCGACGCCTCCAAAAAGGTCGTGGATATCATCGGGGTCATCGACAGCATCGCCTTCCAGACCAACATCCTGGCGCTCAACGCCGCCGTCGAAGCGGCGCGCGCCGGCGAACAGGGCCGCGGCTTCGCCGTGGTGGCGACCGAGGTGCGCAACCTGGCGCAGCGCAGCGCCGCCGCCGCCAGGGAGATCAAGTCGCTGATCGGCGATTCGGTCGACAAGGTGAGCATGGGGACCATGCTGGTCGAGGAAGCCGGCAAGACCATGCACGATGTGGTGTCGAGCGTGCGCCGCGTCAGCGACATCGTCGCCGAGATCAGCGCGGCGAGCAGCGAGCAGAGCACCGGCATCGCCCAGGTCAACCAGGCCATCGTGCAGATGGACGGCGTGACCCAGCAGAACGCGGCCCTGGTCGAGGAGGCGGCTGCCGCGGCGGAAAGTCTGCAGGAGCAGGCCGCCACGCTGGTGGCGCTGGTGGGCGAATTCAGGCTGGAAGCGGCAGGCGAAGCCCAGCCGGCCGCGCGTCCGGCCAAGCTTGCCGCGGCGCCGGCAAGGCTGTCCCTGCAGGCGGCGTAAGGGCAGGGGCGCATCTCCGGCGTTCATGCGCCGCGCATGGAATCGCGGCGCACGGGCGTATTTAAGCATCGGCTCATCTTGCGGCACTACGCTTGGCGGACACCAACAATAAGGATGTCCCCGATGCTCAAACGCCTGCTCATCATCGCACTATGCCTGTCGTCGTGGGCCGCGCCGTCCTGGGCCCAGTCCGAACCCGAGGCTGTCCCCGCAGAGGGGGCGCCGCCGGCGCCGGAACAGATCCTGGTAGTCGGCCAGAAGCCCGGCCCCGGCATGTGGAAGGTGTCGAAGGACGGCCACGTGCTGTGGATCTTCGGGACCTATTCTCCGCTGCCGGTCAAGATGGACTGGCGCTCGCACGAGGTCGATGCCGTCATCAAGCGTTCGCAGGAATACCTGGCGCCGCCCAGCGCGAAACTCGACCTGCCCATCTTCGCCACCGCGCTGGCGCTGCCCCAGCTCATCGGCATCAACAAGAACCCCAACGACGCCACCTTGCGCGACGTGCTGCCGCCGGAGGTGTATGCGCGCTGGCTGCCGCTCAAGGAAAAATACCTGCCCAAGAACAAGGAGCGCGACCGTCCGCTCATCGTGGCCAATGAACTGTATGGCGCCGCACTGCACCAGGCCGGGCTGGCTTCCAGCACCGAGGTGCGCAAGCAGATCGAGACGATGGTCAACGCGAAGAAGGTCAAGGTGACCCGCTCCGACATCGAGGTCAGGATCGATAATCCGCGCGCCATCCTCAAGGAACTCAAGAAGGCGCCGCTCGAGGATGTGGCCTGCTTCGCCGATACCCTGACGCGCCTGGAAACCGATATCGACGCGATGCGGGTGCGCGCCAACGCCTGGGCCAAGGGCGACATCGCCGGCATCCGCAAGCTCGATTTCGTCGACCACCAGAAAAGCTGCAGCGACGTCATGCGCAACAACGCGGCGCTGCGCGATCATCCGGCCTTCAAGGAAGCGGAGCCGCGCATGCGCGCGCTGTGGCTCGCGAATGCGGAGAATGCGCTGGCGAAGAACGAATCGACCTTCGCGCTGCTGTCTATCAAGGACCTCCTCGATCCGAAAGGCCTGGTGGCCGCGCTGGCGGCGAAAGGCTATGCCGTCGAGCAGCCGGAATGATTCAGTTCTTCGGGACGCAGCGGAGGTAGGAGATGTCGACGATGCGCGAGTGCGTGACCTGCTCGATGGCGAGCCCCGCCTGCGCGCACAGCGTCGCGAATTCCGGCAGCGTGCGCACCCGGCCGGGTGTCCACATCTGCTGTTCGATATTGCGCGTGTGGAGGTAGCCCGGCTCCGCTTCCATGCCCTCGAATGGCCGGTCGAGCAGGCTTTCGACGATCAGCAGGCGTGCGTCCGGCGCCATCGCACGCGCAATGCCGCCCAGGATGGCGGCGGCGTTGGCATCGTCCCAGTCGTGCAGTACGTGCTTGATCGTGTACAGCCCATAGCCCGACGGTACGCTGGCGAAGATGTTCCCGCCAATGAAGGCGCAGCGGTCGGATAAACCGAGCGCTGCGATCTTTCGCGCTGCGTCCGCACGGTTCGAGGGTTGGTCGTAAACGTCGGCTTGCACGCCTGGATAGCGCTGCGCGATGCCGCAGGCCAGGCTGCCGGTGCCGCCGCCGACGTCCAATACACACGTAGCGTCATGCAGGTCCAGCTCCTCGAGCATGACCGCATATGGATCTGCTTGGTCACTCCGGCCATGTGCTCGACGAAGAATTCGTTCTGCGCCGGATCGCTCGCATAGTAGTCCCAGATGCGCTTGCCGTGGGCGAGCTCGAAGGCGTTGGCGCCAGTACCCAGGTAGTCGGGCAAGCGGGCGAACATCGGATTGAGCTGCTCGCCCCAGAGCAGCAGGTAGGAGCGCAGCCAGGACTTGCCCTTTTCCGTCAGCGGGAAGGCGCGCCGCGCGACGGAGTACAGCTCGCCGTCGCGCTTGAGCAGCTGGATCGAATGGGCGAACTGCAGCAGGGCATCCAGTGCCTGTGTCTCCATCCCGAGCTCGGCCGCCAGGCCGGCGGCGCTGGCTGGCTTGAGCAGCAACTGGTCGAACACGCGGGCGCTGGTGAGGACATACAGGGCATTGGCCGCGTAGGCGCTCTGGATCAGCTCATAGACATTCTGGTCGATCAGTTTTTTGCTCACGCTATCCTCGTTATTCTGAACACGCCGCCAGCAAGCCGGCCGGCGACCCTGGCTATCATAACAGGCGCCTCCCCACTTCTTGCTTGTCGGAAAATCTTACAGTAGATGCATTGATATGCTTGTAGTACTGGCCCGGAAGCGTCGGGCGTGCCGGAACCGGCGTCGGCCGCCCTGCTGGGCTTGGGATTGGGCCAGCGCATTGCCGCTGTCCGGAAATTTGTCAAACGGCACACAAGCCGCGTAGAATGCGCATGACGCGGGTGTAGCTCAATGGTAGAGCAGGAGCTTCCCAAGCTTAAGACGAGGGTTCGATTCCCTTCACCCGCTCCAATGAAGATCTGTTGAAATCTCATTTTCTCCGCTCCACAAATTTAGCCTCGCTCCACAAAATCTATTGCGGACTTAGATCGTTGCCTGTGGTCAGGCCCGCAGCGCAGGGTGCACATGATCCTCTCAAGCTTGCTTCCGACCTCGGTTACGGTACCTCTGCCGTTCAGCTTTAACGCCAAAAACATTCACGTTCTGCTCGAAGGAACCTTGGATAGCGACCTGAATCCATGCGCTGACAAAGTCATTTTTGACTTCTCGAAATTGAATTTTGCTGACCCAACCGCGATCACGGTCCTGTCTAACGTTGTTGAGTTCCTTAAGCAGAAGCATGGAACAAGGGTGTACTTCCGTAACTACACTTACCCGACGGAGGGGAACAAGTTCCTCGACGATTCTGGTTTCTTCCTTCGGTATGTTGGGCAACCAGCATTTAAAGGATCTAAGCTCCGCTCTACGACCCTGCCGCTTGAGATGGTTACGTACGATCGAAGCTACCCTTGGATTCACAATACTTTTGCCGAGTGGATTGCCGAGAGGGTGGGGCTTTCTCCGGCCTCGTTCGCTTCAATCAATGTGTGCCTGCAAGAGATCTTTAACAACATTAGTGACCACTCTGGCGAGAAGATCGGCTGCGTCTTCACTCAGCACTATCCCCAGAAGGGCGAAGTGATGCTGACTATCTCGGATTTCGGTGTCGGGATTCCTTTCAATGTCCGCAAGGTCGAGCCTGGCGTGAGTGATGCAGAAGCGCTCGAGAAGGCTGTCGTAGAAGGTTTTACAACGAAAAGCACGAAGCGAAATCAAGGGGCAGGTCTAAATATTTTAACGAGATACGTCGTAGCAAATAATCGTGGTAGAGTCTTCGTACAGTCGTTGAAAGGAAGTTTCAACTGCATACATGCAGCTTCCGGAGTCAGGATGTCGTCTCGCAATGAGCGGGTCACGTATCCTGGAACTTTGATCCAGATCACCTTCAAGACTGGATCGCTGGAACCAATAGGTGAAAAGGAGGAGTTCGAATGGTAATCCGTGCACTTGACCTAGTTCGTCAGTGCTATTCGCAGGACGACGGGCAGAAGGTCTTTAATGTGTTGTTGCCTAAGCTTCAGCGAGGAGAGCGGATCGAACTCTCGTTTGATGGTGTCCCGACGGTTCCATCGTCGTTCATCAATACTGCGCTGATCCATCTGCTTGATGTCTTGCCATTCGAGACTATCAAGTCAAATTTGCGCTTTGTCGACACTACCCGCCAGATCAACGAGATGATCAAATCCCGTTTTGACTTCGAGGTCAATCGTCGCCACCTCCAGCCTGTTCGATAGAGCAACGTGTTGGTGCAAGCAACCTTGCAAAGGGAAATTATGAAGTCTTCTTTCGATGGATTAAAAAAATTTCAACAGAATTTGAAAGATTTAGGTGACCAAGGGAAGCAAGGTGTTCCGTTGACAGAGCTTATGTCACCTGCGTTTGTTGCAAGCTGTTCGAAGTTTGGAAGCTTGCAAGAACTGTTCGATTCGAGTGGATTCAAGGTCGAAAGTCCTGAAGATTTCGCAGCGATACCGGATCAAGAGTGGGACAGTTACATCCAGGCGAACACAACATACTCATCGTGGCTTGAAATGCAACAAGCTGCAGTAGGGGACTGGACGAAGCGAAAGTTAGGCTTGGCATAGCGTTGCCGAAATCTAACTTTTCCTAATCGCCCATTGCCTTTACTTCGTCGGCGTCACTATCTTCCCGCGCCGCAGGTAGTGACGCTGAGTCGTTTTAACGCTCTCGTGTCCAAGCAGATCGCGAGCAGCTTCCTCACCGCGGCCGTCAGCCGTGTCATCAGCCGCCTTGGCGCGCAAGTCGTAGAACCTGAAGTCCTTGATACTCTTGGCCAGCGCCGGCGCAGCCTCGGCCGCAGCCAAGCGGGCCTTGTCGAACTGCGATCGTAGTGCGGGAGCCGTCAAGCGCTTCCCGTGGTGGTTCACTAGAAGTGCCGCCGTCTTCATCTTGTGGCCGGCCTTGCGCGCGTCGATGCGCTCGAGTAGCTCCGCCAGCTGGCCGACGACCTTGATCCGCAGCGGCTGTTTGGTCTTCTCCTGGGTGACGATGAGATGGCCGTCGACGATGTCGTGGGCAGTCATCTTGAGGGCATCAGCGGGCCGCTGGCCGGTTAGGTACGCAAGGTCCATCGCATCCTGTAGTGGCGCGCTTGCACATGCCCACACGGCCTTGTAGACGGCATCGCTGATGTACACCGTTCGCTTCTTGAGTGAGTGGCCCTGGATACCTTCACATGGGTTTGGCAGGTCAGTGTAGCCCCACCCCCTGGCATGGTTCCACATCGTCGAGAACACGCGCTTGCACCGGTTCGCAGTTGTCGGCTTATCGTCGTGGTCCTCGAGGAAGTTCCTGATGTGCATCGGCTTGATTTGGCTGAGAGGCGCGTCTGCAAACGACTTGAGGAGATGCTTGATGTCCGACTTGTACATACGCGCCGAGCTGGTGGCCAGCTTCGGCACCACGTCCACCAGGTAGCGCTTTTCGAGATCGGCGAAGGTTGCGCCGGCGCTTGGCGTGACGATGACATTCAGCTCCGCATACTTCTTCAGGGCGAGGAAGTAGTCGTCGCCGAGTGCAATCTCTTTCCGCTTCCCGTCTGGCCCCTTCTGATACATGTAGTAGTAGACCTTGCCGCTGCGCTGTTTCCGAGGATGCATGTGCGGCGGCATGTTCAAGTTACGCGTGTTTCTTCTTCCCATCGCTCCGCCTCGGCATGACCCATACTTTTTCTTCTGGCGCGACCTTGCGCCCTTCCACTGCAGCGAGTGCAATCACCGGCTCGCCAATGGCATTGACCCAGAAGGGCAGGCCCATTGTGCGCAGCGCCTCGATCTGCTTGGACTTTCGGCGCCGGCCGGTCAACCTCACCACGGCGTCAGCTGTCAAAAATGTTTCCATTATCCTTCTCTCTGCATTGCAGCCTTCCCTGCACGCCGCTCCGCCATGTCGGTACTGGCGGTAAGCCGCTTGAACGGGCAGGCCGGGAGGTGTTCGGCGCCCTGCGGCTGCTTGCAGCGCACGCATACTGCCTGCGAGCGGGTGATATACAACAGGCGCATTAGGCGTCTCCAGGCTTAGCGAGCGACGCCACCTGGGCGGCGTCCTGCTGGTTGGCGTCGAGGGTGACCATCGCGGCTTGCGGCTGGAAGGCCGGGCTGTGGTTCGGCAGGTCGACCAGGTTGTCGAAGTGGCCGAGTAAGGCGGTGCGGTACTGGCCCATCGACTGGAATGTCATGGCGTAGCTGTCATTCGCAATCAAACTGCGCAGCGCGCGTAGCATCACGTCGCTTGTGGTCTCGGTCTTGATCATGCAGGTGCTCCTGAGGTAGCTGGTTTAATCTGAACTTCGCTGCTGTCGATTCCTGCTTTGGCGCCGGCCAGGTAAACCGTCATTGAGACCCGCCCTCCGTCCTGGTAAAGCGTTAGGCTGTTGATGAAGCGATTGCGGTCCTGGTACAGCACGGGGCGTGCGCAGTGCGCGGATCGGAGAAGCAGCATCTGATGGCGATATGCCGTCGCATCGAGCGGCGTGTCTTGGTTGTTCGGTACGGGGCCGGTCATGCTGCTTCCTTGGCCGGCTGCTTGACGGCGCGGAAACAGGCGTCACACCCGCCTTGCTGGACCAGCTGCTTGGCCGTGACGACCTTCCCGCACGCGCAATGCTTGCGTCGCAGGCTGATCGGCGGCTTGGCAGCGGTCTGCTCGCGGTAGAGCTCCGTGCTCAGGCGGCTCGGGGTTCCCCACCTCATGCTGCCCTCGCCAACAGTTGCTCGTGCTCGATGTTCACTCTGATTAGAGCAGCGGCCGGCAGCGGGGACACGCTGTTGCCGATCATGCGCACCTGGTCGCTACCGGTCAGCCGCTTCGTGACGGTCTTGCCGCGCTTGTTCGTGTAGGTGTAAAGCGGGTCGAGGATGTAGTCCCGACGAAAGCCTTGGGCGTTCGCAAGCTCGCGCGGCACCAGCATGCGCAGCCCGATGTCGACCACCTCCATCAACTCGCCGTTGATCATTACCAGTTCTGGATGCTCGGCGTCCTTCAGGCTCGGGCAATACTCGCGCAGGAAGGCGCGAACCTGCTCGCGGCGCGCGGCGGATTGTCCTGGCGGCTCCAAGGTGGTGCGCATCTCGGCATGATGCTGTCCACTGGCGGTGATCGTGCCCAGCGGGTCATTGACGGCGGCTGCGGTACTTGTGCCGCGCAGCTTGACCAGGTTGCTCGTCACCACCGCGTGACGGTTCTCGGTCACGATCGTGCCCAGAGGCTTCGCCACGTCCCATGTGTCGCGATCGCCGTTGCTCTTGTTGTCGATGCCAACCAGATGCGCGGTGATCAGCGAGCTATGGTCCGACGTCGTCACGGTCGGCAGCGGCTGCTCGACACTGGCGCCGACTACGCCCTTGTAGTGCTTCGCCAGGTAGGCGCAGGTGACACCGACGCGGTCCTTGGTGACGATAGTCGGCATTGGCCGTTCGACCGAAACGTTTTGACCGCCGCTCTTGTAGTACTGAACCAGCGATGGCACCACCACGGCCCGATGATTCTCGGTGGTCAGCGTGCCCAGCGGCTGGTCGACCGGCACGGGCTTGCCGGCATAGCGCGGCCCGCCCTGGCCGATGATGTAGGGCTGAGGCGCTTCCTTTACGTAGCGCTCGAAGCCGCGGCCAACGCGGCGCAGCGTTGCATCCGCGAGCGGCTTCTTGCGATCGAAGATCGAGCGGCATGGGATTGACCAGTCGATGCAGTCGGCGGCCGTCACGAACGGCAGCAGCTTGCCCGACTTGACCTCGCGCGACTTCGGATCGCCATGGGTCGGGACAGGCCAGCGAATAGCGATGCGATCGCGGCGCATCACCATGAAGAGGCGCTTGCGGATGGTGCCGGCGCCGTAGTCGCATGCACGCAGCACTCGCCACTCGACCTTGTAGCCGAGTCCAGCGAAGATGCGCTGCATCGGGAAGTCGTCTCCCAGGACTTGGCGGATCTCCGGCACGTCCGGATGATCCTGCGCCAGGCCGGTCGTCAGCGCGGCGATGAATGCTTTGAAGGTGCGGCCCTTATGGGCCTTGATCGGACGGCCGGCGTCGTCGAGCGGCCCCCAGCCCTCGAACTCCTCGACGTTCTCGAGGAACATAAGGCGCGGCGCGAGAGTCACGCCCCACTTGCACACGACCCAGGCGAGGCCGCGCGTCTTCTGGTCGAGGATATTGAAGCCCTTGGCCTTAGAAAAGTGCGTGCACGTCGGCGAGAACCAGGCCGCGCCGAGCGGGCCGTCGCCGATTGCGCGCAGGATGTCAAGCAGGAACACGTCCTCGCGGTAGTGGCGCGTCGTTGGGTGGTTCGCAGCATGCATGGCGAGCGCCGGCCCATCGTGATTGAGGGCTAAGTCGGGATCCCGCCCGAAGGCCATGCGGATCGCTTCGCTAGCACCTCCGCCGCCAGCGAAGTTGTCGGCGATGCGTTCGTGACCGAAGCCAAGTGGAAGGGTGAAGTCGTCGCGTGGCATGTTCTACTTTTCGTTGGTGGAAGGTTCGACCAGGGTGAAGAAAGCCTCAACCTCGGCCACAGCGCGCGCCACGCGCTGCAGCGGAACTCGATGCAGGCCGGCGTCAATGTTCGCGAGCGCCTGGCGGAGCTGCTCCGCCTCCTCGGGCTCCACGGTAATGCTGCTCGACTGCTCATAGCGATCGCAGATCGAGTTCAAGGTGTTCGTGCACGGGTCAAGCAGGTCGTCCTGCATGCCGGCACGGTTCAAGGCCGCCAGCATCTTCGAGAGCGTGTTGTACGCGTCGATTGAAGGCCGGGCGATCAAGGACTCGCCCGCCATGCGCAGTTCGAGGGCCAGGCGATCGCGGCTCTCCGTCGCCATTGGCACGTTGGCCTTCGGCTGGAATGCGGCGCGCTGGTGGAATCGAGGCATGGCGGGCTCGCGGCTTACGGACGGCCGATGAGGACGGTGAAGCCGCTCGCGCGGGCCTTGTCCACGTATGCCGCGAACGCGTCTTCGATAGCGTTCTCGACACGATCCAGCTCGTACCAGAACTTCACCTTGCCTGCGCCCAGGCGGTACTTCAGGCGGGCGCGCACCTTATAGCCGTCGCCGCCCTTGAAGAGGCGCAGGCCGAGCGCGAATTCGCGCGGAATCACGACGTCACCAGCGCCGGCGCGGGCGTCGATATTCTCGGTGTACGACAGCTGCACCTGGCCGTTGTCGAGGCGACGGTGTGAGCTAAACGCCACCTCGGTCTTGGCCTGGAGGGTCAGTGCGACCTGCAGCATGGTTTCGCCAGTCGGCTCGCTGATGTCGGCGACGTTGTCTTCGAGGAAGACCGCGAACTCTTCCTGCTCCATCACCTTGCGGTCATTCTTGTGCCAGCCGGCGAACTCGCGGCTCAGCGCCGCGGTGTAGGTGACGCGGAAGTCGCGCCAGCCCGGGATGTTAGCGTCGCCTTGGCCGTGGTCATTCAGCACGGCCGTCAGCGTGCGGGTGTCCGGGTCGGCGTAGATGTAGCAGCTGTCGGTCTTGGCCTGATTGGCGACGAATTCCAGGAAGCTGGCGACATCGAGCAGCACGACGGTACCGCTCTTGCGGTGCGGCTCCGGCAGCGCGCCCTCGATCGCCTTGGTGACGTCGTGATGGCGATACTCGGGCGGCAGGATGAGGAAGTGCGCATCGCCGACCGAGCGCACGTTCGCGGCGGCCACGGTCAGGGCGCCGAGCTGCTCGATGGTCGACTTGCTGAGGTCCAGGTGTTCCTGGGGCGGCGATGCGTGGGCCAGCTGGCCGGCGACGGTGCCGGGTGCTGCCGCATTCTGGGATCCGTTCATTTCGCTTCTTTCAGTTGGATGGGCTGGGCCGCAGGTGCTTCACGGAGTTCGAGAGATTGCTGGCGTGGATGCTTGCGCGAGAGCTCGTTGTCGTCGGTGACCCAGAAGAAGTCTTCGCCGCGCTCGGGCTTCGGCAGGTCGACCTTGACGACGTCAGTGATGATCACCTTGTCCACGTCCTTGCCACGGGCGCCCGGCTTGACCTTCAGCTGCAAAGTCAGCGTGCCGCCCTTGCCGGTGTCCTTGACCGCGGCCAGGAGGTCGGCAAGGCCGCCCGAGAGCTCGGAGTGGGCGCGGCCGTCCCGCAGATCCTGGAGGAAGACGGCGAATGCCTGGGCGCTCATGCCGCCTCCGCGTGCGACAGTTCGTTGACCGGGACGCGCCATGGCGCGCCGCCGAGGGTGCCGGCCACGCGCACGAGGGCGACCTTGGCGCCGTTGGTGATGTCCGTCTTGATCTCGTGGACGGTGCCGGTTTGTGGGCCAGCATCGCTGTCGAACTTGACGGCGCTGCCGGGACCGATGGTGTTCTGCTGCATGCTGGTCCTTTCAGGTGGTGGTGTATGAAGCTGCGTTCGCGAGCAGCGTGTGCAAGTCGTCGCTGTGGGCGACTTCGTTCGGTACTCGGAAGGTCACGGAGTAGACGCGGTGCGTCTCGCCAGGGAAGGGGCGGTCATTGATGCGCGCGTTTGCAATGAGCCACGCTGCCAAGAGCTTGTCGGCCGGCTTGCGTGGGTTGGAGCCGCGCGTGAGGGCCTTGGGCGTCACCTTGCTCTTGCCGGCCGCCTGGGCCGCCTCCAGTCCCTCCTGGATGACAGCGCCGGCCTTGCTGCCGTGCCTTTTCACGATGCCGAGTGCCGCGGTGCCGGAGATCAGGCCGGCGTTTACTGCCTGGTGCACGTCGCTGTTCGATTCGGCGAGCAGGATCATGTCCTTCACGTGCTGGATGGACTTGCCGCGGCGATCAGCAATCTGCTTCTCGCTCCAGCCGTAGCCAATCAGCTTCCGGTACTGGACGCCGAGCTGCAGCGGCGTGAGCGCCAGGCCGGACGCGCTATTGAGCATGTGGGCGACCCGGTCGGCGTCGTTTCCGCGGAACTGGCGGACGTCCAGCGACTTGATGTCATAGCCCTCGGCAATGTTCTTCATGGACGCCGCGTGGCGATGGTGTCCATCGACGATCAGGATCCGACCCTCATCGACACGCACGTCGAGAGGAGGGAAGGTGGCCCCGTTACGCTGGGCCAGTGCCATCTCGTTCACATGGTCCGGGTTCAGCGGGCGGGCGTTGAAGCCTTCCTCGACTTCCAGGACGCGCGGGTCGACCGCAAACTGGGTAGTCTTGGACACTGCCGGGTTGCTCTTGTCTTCAGCCGCAGCCTTCAGAGAGGCCATGTGGTTTGCGTAGGGCATAGTTATTTGTCGTTGGCCTGCAGCTTCTTCACGTCGATCCGCGCTCGGCGCTGCATGTGCCGGCGTGCGACGGCCTCCAAAATCAATTTGAGGGCAGGGTGTTGGAGCATGTCGTCCAGGTGGGCAGTCGTTCGAAGCATTGTGTGAGCGACTTCGAGCGCGGCCCGATCTGGAGCGATCCGGTGCATGTCAGTACCAGTACATGCTGTGCCTGTACGCCCGGCGGAGCGACTCGAGCCGGGGCAGGCCGGTGAAGCGGTAGTAGCGATAGGCGCCGAAGAAGGTCATGTCAGGCCACCTCGCGAGCTGGCGCGCCTGCTGCAGGCAGCTTGGGTTGGTCGTCGAGGAGTCCAATGAGCGTCGCGTCGAGGTCCGGCTCGCCGAACACTCCCATGGCCACTGCCAGGCGGAACACGAACGCATAGAGGCGTTCATCGCGATTGGCGGGGGCAGACTGCGCGGCGGTCGCGCTCACCCTCAAGACGACTTCGCGGAAATCGGCGGCGGTAGCCATTAACGCACCTCGCTGCTGGTGACGGTAATGCCGCAAGGGACGTCAGCGAAGCGCTCAGCAGCGTCTTCAGCTGCCTGGCCTGCAGATGGAGCGAGGGCGCTGTAGATGTGGGGCTTGCCGCCAGTTTGGACGGTAACTTTGAAGGTACTCATGGTCACTCCATCGGGTTGATGAGGTGAACTATACACGAATGGATAGACTATGCAATACGCGAACGAATAATTTACATGAAAAAAAAGCCCCTAGACAGGGGCTCGTTTGGGGTCTGTTATGGATTTAGGATTGCGGTATCAAAGCAATACCACAGTGCTTACACTTCCGAGCGTCTTTAAAAACGAACTCGCGACAGTCCGGGCAGCGCACGTGAGTGTACGGTGATGGCGCATTTGGATCCCGTGATGAATCCCGTTGCGACGGGAGCACGGCTACAACGATGAGAGCTATGAAGCCGAGGAGACACCCCAAGATAAGCCATCCGAAACTTGAGCGCCCTTTCGAGCTGGCGACAATAGCAGTGGCAATCGCACAGATGAGCCAGAATCCAAAAATTTCCATGCAAGCGTCCCGTTATCTTGTGAATTAGTTTGCTAAGGTTGACAGTTTATTCCATGGGTGGCGGCTAAGCACTGATTAATTTCTAGAAGGGAAGCTCCGCTTCCGCCTTCAGCGCGAGTCTCATGGATGCTCGATCAAATGACTGCGAAGATCGCCAAGACGTCGCATCGTGCGACCGGACAAAGGTATGGGGTGTGGGTCTAGGCCACTGGGGCCCTTGCGGTTCCGGAAGTTCGAAGCAACGTAGGTCCAAGTACTCTAGCTGGAGCAGCGCAAGCAAGACATGAGTTTGAAAAGGTGCATAGGCGCGGAAACCACTTGCCTCAATCGACACCAACATTATTGGATGTGTCGGGAAGTGGTGCTCGATCCTTTCGATTAACCTTCGTCCTTCGGTCGCTGTGGTAAAACGAGAATCTACGACTGCGACCAATACTGGCGATCCGTAGGGAGAAACCTCAGTGACCTGTATCTTCATTAGAAAAAATCTTGGATCGCCCAAGCGACGCGGCCAGCAAGGACAATCTCACCATCAAGGACTGGGCGGCTTCTGAATTCTGGCGCGTCGTTATCGGACGCTAGGTACCAGAGTCCTCCGGACCGCTCAAGCCGCTTAACAACCGACTTTCCTTCAGCCTTCAGGTTCACAGCAAAAAGCTTCCCTTCGATTGGTGTGCGATCGGCAAGGTTTACAAAAGCTATTGCACCTGGTCTAAGCGTCGGAAACATGCTTAGGCCCTTAATTCGAAGCGCGCGGACAAACTCCGGGTTGACGCCGCGTTCCTCGAGCCACGAGCGCGGGATAGTTAGCTGCTCGTCCTCGTCTGGCTCAAAATCCCCATCAGTCCCGTCGAAGCCGGCATGAAGAAAGCTCTTCACTACCGCTATCTGTACAAATGTGTTGGCGTTGTCGTCCTTTACGTCGACTGCAACCCTACTGTCAGCATTTAGACCCTCCTCATTTGGGAGCGTCATCGGACCAGTCCCGTCGAGCAGCCATTGTGCAGATACTTTGCATGCCCTAGCTAGAGCAACGATTGTGTTTGTCTCCGGTCCTTTCTTGCCAACGCCCTTAAGTATCCGGTTGATCGTAGGTTGAGGTATCCCCGACTCGCGCGCGAGCGCGCTCTGCGATGGGATATTCGCAAACTGCATCGCGTGGTCGAGTCGAGATGAGATAGACATCTTGACACTATACGGGCGCGTATATTCCCCGCACAACAAGCTATTCATTCGCGTTTGCTTTTCTATTCGTTCGCGTATAGACTACACGCATGGACAAAGACCCTACGACCCTTCTGCGAGAACTAAAAGCTGCGACATCTTGGAGTGAAACACGACTTGCATCGGAGCTTAAGACCTCTCAGCCAACCGTAAATCGCATTCTCAACGGGCAGGCACAATGCCTCAGCAAGACTCTTGCTGCCATTGCAAGCCTGCATGCTCAGCATTGCGAGGGTCCTAAGCGGAGAGCATCTGACGTGGTTGGAGCGGTCGTGGCAGCTGGCCCTAGCTCATAACTCCACACCACCCGGCCACCGACCTTCCTGGCCGACAGGGTAAGTAGGCGCCCTGAACGAACGAACAAGGTCACCTGAAATACCAGAGCAATTCGTTTGCGCTCCCACCGGAGCCTCGACAGCAAGCGTGATTTTCGTGCGCGTTGAGAATTGCTCATAGGAAATTGATTATTGGTGGAATTAGTTTGATGCGGAAATGTATCTCGCTAACTTCGAAAGCAGTACCCAAGGAACGGAAGGAAAGACCGTGGAAATGTTGACCGCCTACCAAGACATGATCAAGGTACACGGCTGGAATGGCACTGCTGCGACGCTCGGCATGACGAAGTCGCAGTTGGAGGCTCGCGTGTACGAGGTCAAAGGGCAGGGTATGCGCGTCGACACCGCGCTGCTGATCCAAAGCTACGCCGGGACGACCCACTTCGCCCAGGCTGTCGCAGTCGCGTCCGGCGGCGTGTTCATGGAATTGCCAGACGCCGAAGGCGTGACTGGCGAGGAGCTTCACGAAAAATTCCACGAGCTGTATTCCGAGCTGGGTGATCTCTCGGCCACCTACACGAAGGCTGTCAAGGATGGTGAGATCGATGCTCGCGAGCGGAGCGACCTCGAAGGAATCGGTCAGCAGATGCACAAGACCATGGCCGAACTGATGGCCCTGATGTTTCAAATTTACTGCCGGCCGTCTGCGGCCAGCGAACAGGGAGTAGCAGGCAATGGCCGTTGAAGTGAAGCCTCGCGCAATGGTGGCTGAACTGCAAGCCCGCCGGCGCCTACTCCGTGAGGCTCCAACGCCGGCACCAGTCGACAAGGGCCGCGTCCTCGCGCACCTTCGCGCGCAGCTGGACGAGCTCCAGGCAAGTCAGGAGGTCGCACATGGCGACGCTTGAGCAGATTACCGACCAAATGAGCGGCGCAGGCCTTCCCCCGCTCCCTTCTGGCCATCCTGTCGTCGACGGCAAAATCCACCGATTCGGCCGCGAAAAGAAGGCGTGGTATGTGCTGCGCGAGATGGATCTGCGCAACGGCAAGCGTGTTCTGACAGGTAGCTTCGGCATCTGGCGCGGCGACGACAATAACGCGGTGCCGGTCTCGATCGACTGGGGCGGCATCACGGCGGAAGAACGCGCCGAGGCCGAGCGCAAGCAGATCGAGTACCAGCGCGCCGAGGCTGAGCAGAAGCAGCGCGACGCCGAGATGGCCGCCAACCGCGCCCGCATGGCGTGGGGCGATGCGGAGAGCGCCGCCGATGTCGATCTGCATGCTTACCTGGAGCGAAAGCGCGTTGGGTGCGAAGGCACGCGCGTTGACGCAAAAGGTCAGTTGCTGATCCCGGCGCGTAAGTACAGCGTCGAGGGCGCCGTGCTCGCCGGCCTCCAGAAGATCACAGGCGACGGTAACAAGCGCTTCAGCTCGGGCATGGACATGATCGGCGCTTGCTGCCTGCTCGGAAAGGTCAACCAGGACACGCCACTGATCGAAATCGGGGAGGGCTACGCCACCTGCGAAACGTCACGCATGGCCACCGGCTTCGATACCCCTGTAATGGTCGCCTTCAATGCCGGCAACCTGATGGCGGTCGCCCAGCAGCTGCGTCGCGACTTCCCAAATGCGCACCTCATGTTCCTAGCCGACGACGACGCGCGCGTTGTGGCGCGCCTGCGCGAAGCGCTTCTCAAGGACTTCGACGCCGAATGGGAGCCGGTGATCGACGGCGTCGACCACCAGGTCGAGGCCAAGACGGGTGACGTCGTGCGCGTGCGCGCCACCTGGCGCCTCGACGGCACCGGTACCGACTACATCGAGGCCGACATCCGCGCCGGCCGCCAGATCCAGATGCGCAAGTTCGAGAACGCCGGCGTGTCGCGCTCGCGCGCCGCTGTCCGCGCGGTCGGCAATGCGTCCATCGTGGTCCCGGTCTTCGCCAACCGCGCAGCGGACAGCAAGGATTCGGATTTCAATGACCTGTACCTGGCCGAATCGCTCGATGTGGTGCGAGGCCAGGTGCTGGCCGCGCGCTCCCGCGCCCTCACGATTCAACAATCGCCAGAGCCATCGACACCTGCTGACGAGCCGCCGGCGTACCTGGATGACGTACCTATGCTGGATGCGGCAGGGGCCGAGCCGCTGGTCGACGCACCTGGCGCCATGCGCATTCCAACACTCGAGGTGCTGCTGTCGCACTTCAGCCTGATCTACCCGACTACCGACGTCTGGGACAGCCTGCGCAAGCAACGCCTGAAGCGGTCGGCGTTTGCGGCTTGGGTGGGCAAGGAATTGGCTGAGACCTGGAACAAGGACCCGAAGCGGCGCACCATCCTGCGCGACTCCCTGCCTACCCTCATTGGCGGCAAGGCAGTCGAGGGCGGGGCCGGCGGCGGCAAGCTCGGCGAGATGCTCGACAGCCTGACGCTGCTGCGCGGTACAGAGACGGTCTGGGATGCGATCGGCCAGCAGGTTATGTCGCTCGGCGCCGTGCGCGCCGACTACACGCCCGAGCTCACGTCTAAGTGGCAAGAGCATGCACAGCGGAAGACGATCGAGGCCCGCAACCTGGTGTTCGATCCGACCCAAACGGCGGATCCTGTCAGCCACGTGAACATCTTCCTAGGCTGGCCGCTGTCGCCGAAGAATAACGACGACCTGATCAAGCCAATCCTCGCGCTCCTCGCATCGCTGTGCGACGCCGAAGACCGGGTTGAGGACTGCGTCGAGTGGATCCTGCGCTGGCTGGCTTATCCCCTCCAGCACCCGGGCGCCAAGATGCAGACCGCGCTGCTGATGTTCGGTGAGAAGCAGGGCACTGGCAAGTCGCTGTTCTTCCAGGACGTGATGCTGCCGATCTACGGCGACTACGGCACGGTGGCCAGTCAACACCAGCTAGACTCGACCTTCACGGCCTGGCGCAGCCGCAAGCTGTTCGTTCTGTTCGAAGAGGTGCTATCGCGCGATGACAAGTACAGCCACAACGGCACGCTCAAGTACATGATCACCGGCAAGACGATGAGCATCAACCAGAAGAACCTGCCGGAGCGGGACGAGCGCAACCATATGAACTCGGCCTTCTTGTCGAACGAGCCGCAGCCGATCCCGATCGAGCTGGAGGACCGGCGCTTCATGGTGATCGAAGCCAGGCGGAAGCAGGATCCACAGTTCTACGCCGAGGTGCAGCGCTCGATCGCAGCCGGCGGGATCGAGGCCTTCTACCACTTCCTGCTCAATCTGCCGCTGGACGACTTCAATGAGCACACCAAGCCGCCGATGACGCTGGCGAAAGAGCGAGTGATCGAGTTCGGCCTGGCCGGTTGGATGAGCTTCCACCGGGCGTGGAAGGACGGCTACCTAGATGCGCCGTACTGCTCCTGCCTGTCGGAGGACCTCTACATCATCTACAAGCGGTGGTGCGATAAGAGCGGAGAGAAGCCGCTGACCTTGTGCAAGTTCTCGGGCCTGATCGCCAGTCGGGAGCACAAGGCCAAGAAGAGTGTGGCGGTCGAGAGCAAGCACAAGAAGACGCGGATGGTGTTCATGGTCGAGAACTCAGACCATCCGGAAGACCTGGAGGCGCAGATCGCCAAGTTCAGGAAGCTGAGCGACGTTCGTGCGGACCGGGCATTGCAGGGTTGAGCAGGGTTGGACACAAACCCTGCAAGGCTGAAACCCGCATGAACAGTGGGTTCTAGCAGCGTAGGTAGGGTATGCAGGGTTTTACGCACATAGGTGCGAATTGCTGTGGTTCTGATGCCGGTCTTTTTTTTTTGACGCCCACATCAAAAACAACCCTGCATCCCTGCATACCCTGCCAAGAGTCAGTATCCATGCGGGTTACAGACTTGCAGGGTTTAGAGATTGGGCTGCAAAGCCTGCGAAATGAGGAGAGCAGTATGCGGATGAGTGTGAAGACGACCTTCCCGGCCATGGCAGACCGCATCGCCGAGCTGGGCAGGCAAGGGCCGTTCGTGGCCGCGGTTTCGCTGACCCGCACCGCCCAGGACGTCCAGGCTGCTATCAAGGACGAGATGCGCGCCTCCTTCGATCGTCCGACCGCATATGCCGTGAACGGCACGTACCTGAAGCGTGCGACGAAGACCAACCTCGAGGCGCGTGTCTGGGTCAAGGATGATCCGTTCGGCAAGGGTGTGCCTGCCGACCGCTTCCTGTCGCCGCAGATCTTCGGCGGTGGCCGCCGCCATAAGGGGGCCGAGCGCCTGCTCCAGGCCAATGGCTTGATGCCTGCCGGCTGGTTCCTGGTGCCGGCGGCGGGCGCCCAGCTGGACGCCAACGGCAACATCCGTCGCAGCCAGATCACCCAGATCCTGTCGCAGCTGAAGGTGCAGCGCGGAGCAGGCCACGAATCCCGCGCCACGGGCAGCCAGCGTTCGAACCGCACCATCGCGCGCCAGGGCGTGACCTACTTCGCACTGCCGAACGGGAACCGTGGCCTGCCGCCTGGTGTGTACCTGAAGCGCCGATTCGGCCATGGCACAGCGATCCGCCCGGTGTTCGTCTTCGTGTCGCAGGTGCAGTACCAGACCCGCCTGCGCTTCCATGAGGTCGCCGAGGCCACGGTGGCTGCTCGCTTCCCGCTGCACTTCGAGGCCGAAACGGAGAAGGCGCTGAGGACAGCGCGCATCCGGTAGCACCCCCCCTCCCCCGGGTTAGGTTCTTCCCGGGGTATGGCTGGCAAGGGTAATTCAGGCCCCGTCAGCGAACTAGCCGGACCCAAAAACATTTCCTGACAAACATCCTGACAACGTACCGAAACACATGCCGAACCTGACAACCATTGCCGAGTGGGCCAAGACCGTAGGGATTTCCCGCCAGTCCGCATACGACGCGGTGAAGCGCTGCGAGATCCCGGTCACCGACGGCAAGGTCGACCCGGACTATGCGTCGCACCTGTACGCAAAGAACACCCGCCAGCGCGCGAACGGCCACCGCCCTGACCAACTGGCAAACGGGGCGCAGCCCGGGGCGACGGCGGGTACGGGAGGGGCGGGAGGTCCGGAGTCTCCAGCCAAGGTGCCGGGCTACGATACGAGCCGTGCGCGTAGGGAGGCGGCGGAGGCGGAGGCGGCCGAGATCAAGCTTGCCGAGATGGCCGGGAGGTTCCTGGTCAAGGCCGACGTCGAGGCCGCCATGTTCGAAGTTGCGCGCGGGCTGCGCGATGGGTTGAGCAACTGCGCGCGGCGGATCGCTGCGGAGGTCGCCGCCCTGACGACGGCCGAGGCCTGCGAGGACGTGATCGAGCGCGAGCTACTGGCTCTGCTCGAGAGCATGGCCCACATGCTGAAGTCCGACCTGGATGTCGACGTCGGCGAGGCTGTCGAGTGATGCGCCTTGCTTCAGCAGCTGGCGTGGTGCGCGCAGCAGTAGGTCGCGGCCTGCAGCCCGACCCGAACTTGCCGGTGGACGAATGGGCCGACCAGCACATGGTCATCCCGAAAAGCGGTGGTGCCAGCGAGTACGGCAAGTACCGCACCAGCCGCACTCCGCACGCACGCCAGGTGATGCGCGCGTTGTCCCCGCACCATCCCTGCAAGCGGGTGGTTGTGATGGGCGCGTCGCAGATGCTGAAGACGCAGGTCGGCCTGAATTGGTTCGGGTCGACCGTACACCAGACGCCGTCGAATTTCCTGTGGATCCTCCCGACCGGCAAGCTCGCCAAGCGTGCGAGCAAGCGCATCGACAAGACGATCGAGGCGGTGCCGGTGCTGCGCGAGCGTGTCGCGGTGCCGCGCTCGCGCGACGCGATCAACACCATGGACACCAAGGAGTACATCGGCGGCGCGCTGACCATCGTCACCTCGGGGGCGGCCGCCAACCTGTCCGAGCTGTCCTGCCGCTACGTGCTGTATGACGAGGTCGACCGCGCTGACGCCAACGTTGACGGCGAGGGCGACACGGTTGCCCTGGCCGAAGCGCGCCAGACTACCTACGAGCGCAACCGCAAGTCCTACTACCCCAGCTCGCCGACTGAGAAGGATGCCTCGGCCATCGAGGCGCTGTACCAGAAGGGCACGCAGCAGGAGGCGCTCGCCGATTGCGTGCACTGCGCCCACCCGCAGACCCTGGTCTTCGAGCGCCTGCAGGAGGACGAGGCTGGCCGTGCCATGTACCCGTGCGTTGAATGCGGCGCGTTCATGTACGAGACCGACAAGACCAAGATGTTCGAGCGCGGTGCGTGGACCGAAGGCGCGGCCGGCGACGGCGAGACGATCAGCTTCACCATCAATGGCATGTTCCTACCCTACGGCTGGTTCTCCTGGTCCGGCCTGCTGAAGGAGTACAAGGCGGCCAAGGCCAAGCTGGATGAGGGCAGCGAAGAGAAGATGATCACCTTCTACAACACGCGCCTCGCCCGCAGCTGGGAGCGTAAAAAGGAGCAAACCAAGGCAAGCGAGCTGAAGGCGCGCGCCGAGCCGTACAAGCTGGGCACCGTGCCGAAGGGCGGCCTGATTCTCACTGCCACCGTCGATACGCAGCCGGACCGCTTCGAGCTGAAGGTGACCGCATGGGGCGAGGCCCTGGAATGCTGGATCGTCGACTACCAGGTGGTGTCCGGATCGCCGTCCGACCAGAGCACACAGGACCGGCTCGACCAGCTGCTGCTCGGCCAGTACAAGCATGCAAGCGGACGCATGTTGCCGATCAAGGCGACATTCATCGACTCGGGCGGTGCCAATACCCACGACGTGTACAACTTCACCCGCACCCGCCAGCACCGCCATGTGTACGCGATCAAGGGCGAGTCTCGCTACGGCAAGCCGATCCTGGCGACCAAGCCGTCACTGGTGGACGTGAACTGGCAGGGCAAGAGCATTCCCCACGGCGCGAAGCTGTGGCTGATCGGCACCGACACCGCCAAGGATTACCTTGCAGCGCGCTACCGCCTGGTGGACGGCCCGGGCGCAATTCACTTTTCGGCGGACCTGCCGCTCGAATACTACGAGCAGCTCACGGCTGAATACTGCGTCAGTGTGTACAAACGCGGTCGGAAGGTACGCGTCTGGGAGAAGAAGAAGAACGACCGCAACGAAGCGGGCGACCTGATGGTCTATGGCCTGGCCTGCGCCTACTACCTTGGCCTGCACAAAAAAACGCCAGCGCAGTGGCAACAGCTTCGCGACTTCGTCGATCCGCAAACCCGCGACCTGTTTCAAGACCCGCCCCCGCCCGAGGCGGACGATACCCCGGTCGCTCCGGTAACCCCAGCATCAATTCCAACCACGCAACCAGCAGCCGACCCATGGACACCGAAATCGTTACCGTCATCCTCCCTGCCACGTCGGGCGTCAGGGAGGCAGTGGTGACAACCGACCTCCTCGATGACCCGGACTTGATCGATTCGATCTTTGAGTTCATCTCAATTGAGTTTCCGGAAATGAGGGAGCGTGCGGCGGAGCTCAAGCAAATGGCCCGGCGAGAGTTTGCCGGCATTGAGACCTACATTCCGCGGCGTCCGAAAGCGGAGCGCGACAGGATCGTGCAGGAAGTGATGCGCTTGTTCGACGGACGCAATGCAACGGAGGTGGCGCGCCGGCTCAACATAAGCAGGGCTTCGGTGTACCGCATCATCAAGACACCGGGCCGAAAGAAATAATCTCAGTTTTCCGAGAATTGAGACAGGCGCCTCACTACCCTTGGCGACATGGCTATCTCACAAGCAGACCTCGACGCCCTCGATGCGGCAATCGCCTCCGGTGCCACTTCCGTGGTGTTCGATGGTCGGACCCTCACTTACCAGAACACCGCCCAGTTGATCGCGGCGCGTGACCATACCGCCCGGGTTCTCAGCGGCGGCATGCAGAACCGCGGGCCACGCCTGTTCCGCTTTGCGTTCACGACCAACAGGGGCGACTGATGCCCAACCTGATCGACCGCTTCATCGGCTGGGTTAACCCGCATGCTGGCATTGCTCGCCACCTGGCGCGCCGCCAGCTCGAGCGCGCCTATGAAGCGGCCAGCCCGCGCGACACATGGCGCCCGCGCCGCGCCGGGGCCAGCGCGAACACCGACCACCGGGCGGACGCCAGGACGCTGCGCAGCAAGGCACGTGCGCTTGTGCAGAACGTGCCGTATATCTGGGCTGGCCTCGATGGACTGGCGGTGGCCACGGTCGGCGCCGGTATCATCCCACGCGCAACCGGCCGAGAGAAGGACAAGATCAACGCGCTGCTGAGCGACTGGTGGAAGGTGTGCGACGCCGACGGCCGCTTCGATTTCTTTGGCCTGGTGAAGGCAGCCTACTTCGCGATGGAGCAAGACGGCGAAGTGCTGGTGCGGCTGCGCACCCGGCGCGCCACCGATGGTCTGCCGGTCCCGCTGCAACTGCAGCTGCTGGAAATTGACTGGATCGACGACGCCCGCACCGGCACGTTCAACGGCAACCAGATCGTCAACGGTATCGAATACGACATGCTCGGTGCCGTCGCTGCCTACTACCTGTGGGACCAGCATCCCGGCGAGATCGCCGTCGGCCGCGGTCGCGCGCAGAGCCGGCGCGTCCCGGCCAAGGACATCATCCACCTGTTCAACCCGGGCCGCCCAGGGCAGGGCCGCGGCTTCACCCGCCTGGCGCCCGTCATCGCGCGCACGCGCGACCTGCAGCTTTACGAGGACGCAGAGCTGGCCCGTAAGAACCTCGAGTCGCGCCTGTCCGTCCTGGCCAGCGGTGACCTGACCCAAATGGAAAACCCAGCTGGAATGGGCGAGGCCGCCGGCGCGCATGGCTCTGGCGCGCGCGACATGGGCGAGCTGGGCGGCGGCAACATCTTCGGCATGCCGGCCGGGATGAACTTCACTGTCGTTGAGCCGAAAGGCATGCCAGGGTATGTCGATTACCTCAAATTCAATTTGCACCTGATCGCCGCCGGCATGGGCGTCCCATACCACTTGCTCACCGGGGACATGAACGAGGTCAACTTCAGCAGCGCGCGCGTACGCCTTCTCGACTTCCGTCGCGCGGTCACCCAGATGCAGTGGCTGACCCTGATCCCGAAGCTGCTGGTCCCAATCCACGACGCCTTCATCGACCACGCTTGGCTGGCTGGCCTGATCAAAGTGCTCGACAAAGCGGTGGACTTCAGCCCGCCGAAGTGGGACTACGTGAACCCCGAGCAGGATGTGAAGGCCGACCTCGCGGAGATCAGCGGCGGCCTGGCCAGCATCAGCGAAAAACTGCGTCAGCGCGGCTACGACCCGGACGTTGTATTCGAAGAATTAAAGAACGACATCGAAAAGCTGCGCGAGATGGGCATCCTCGATGTGATGCTGTTCCTCCAGAAGGGGAACCTGCCAACTCATTCAGCTGAAGATTCAGAGAAGGCGAAACCAGCCTGATCGACACTGTATTTATTCTGAAAGGTAAAAATGCCAATCCTGCAAAAATTCAATGACTTCGTCGAGCAGGTGCTGCGCGCGAAGCACGACTTCGGGTCGCACGTGTTCAAAGTCGCGCTGACGAACGCGGCGCCGGCCGCGACGAACACCGTGCTGGCGGACATCACCCAAATCTCCGGCGGGTCGTATACGACCGGCGGCTACGTGCTTGACGGCGTGACGCTGACCGAGACCGGTGGTACTGCCAAGGTCGTCATCGCCGACGAAGTTATCACCGCGTCCGGTGGCTCGATCGGCCCGTTCCGCTACGCCGTCGTCTACAACGACACCACTTCCGGCAAGCCCCTGGTCGGCTACGTTGACCGTGGCGACAGCATCACGCTGCTCGACGGTGAAGCGGTGACCTTCGACGCCGACGCAGCGGCCGGCGTGCTGACCCTGGCCTGATCATGAGCATTCGCGAACGAATCCTCGCGCGCCCCGACCTGGACGCCCTGCGCGCCGCGCGCAACATCGACCAATTAGCCGCCGCGCTCAATGCTGAGGGATTGACCGCGGCGGCCGAGCGTTACATCACCCTGCGGACCATTCTGGGCGAATGCGCAAACGGCCGCGCGATCGTGCTCGCCCTGCGCACCGCCGCGCCGGCCGACGCTATCGTCGAAGAATCGCTCAATTTCCTGCGCGACGATTCAGGCTTCGACATAGGCCACCCTAAAACGCGCGAGGACATTGATCGCTTGGTCGAGGCGGGCGTGTTCTCTGCTGCGCAACGTGACGAGCTGCTCGCACTTGCCCTGCGGCCGGTCATCGTTACCCGCGACCAGGTCAACGAAGTGATGTTCAACGCTGACGGATCGGAGAAGTAAGCATGCCGGCAAACAAGTCATTTTCTGCGCTCTTTGCCGCCGGCACCAATGTACCCGCCGGCACCACGAGAGCCAGCCCGGTGGTGGGAAGTACCGTCAACACCACAGCGGCCTACGGCGGCGAGCTGGCCTGGCGGATCACGAACGGCGGCGCGCTAGGCGCGGCCTGCACGATCCTGTTCCAGGTGTCGCCCGACGGCACAAACTGGTTCGACTATTACCCTGTCGGCAGTTCTGACTTGGTGTCCGGCACCGTATCGCAGGGGCCGTCGATCACGCTCAGCCGCAGCGGTATGTATCTGCGTGCCATCGCCTACGGCAATACGACCAGCGCCTGTGCCGTGGAGGCGGGTGTGATGCTGACCACGGGGCTGTAATGGCTCTCGCGTGCTACCAGCCGCGGGGAAATCTACAGGTCGACCAGTCGCAGCGGCTGGCGGCCGGTCTGCGCATTGCTTTGCTGCCGGGCGTCAGCCGATCATTCGACCCGGCCAGCATGCGCACGGTCGCGCCCAACGGCATGAAGCAGGTTCCGGCACCGACTGGCTATGCGGCCGGATTCGGTGCGACCCTTGGCGCGGCTACCAGCGACAAGGTGCTGACGCACATCTCAGGCGCGCTGCCGACGGCGCGTAGCTACTTTTTCCGAGCGCGTCGCAATGGCGCCGGCGGCGGCAGCCTGGGGCGCCTGTTCGACAAGTCGAGTGGCAGTAGCGGGCAATTCCTATACTTTCACAACGCCTCCGGGTTTCTGCGGTACGGCATCCATATCGCCAGCTCGGAGACGAATACCGACATTGTTTCCGGTGCGGACATCACGCCTGGGCAGTGGTTCGATGTGCTGGTCACCCACTTGCAAGTCGGCTCGGTCGCAACCATTAACGCCTACATCAATGGCAATCAGGTCGTTGCAAACCGCGTCATCAACGGCACGCTGACGGATGCGGCCGCGACCGTAATCTGCGTGGGCAACCGCAATTCCGACAACGCCCGGGTGTGGGACGGCCTGATCGCTGCGGCGTACGTCTGGGACAAGGAGCTGACCCTGGCCGATGCGGCGGCGCTGTCGATGAACCCGTGGGCGCTGTTCGCGGCGCCCGAAGAGGAAGACTATGTCCTGCGGGCGGCGGTTCAGCAGTCCATTTCGGTAGTCCGCGCCTCGCTTCTGCTTTCTGGTAGTGAAGTCGCACTGCGTGTGTCGCGTCGCTCTGCGGTGCAGCCGGCGCAAATGCAAGTCACCGGCGCAGACGTCGCTCTGGAGACATCGCGCAGGATCGGGGTGCAGCCCGCGGTGCTGTCCGCCACCGGCGGCCAGGTCGACTTGTGGGCGGCGCGGCGCCTTGCGGTCGCACCGGTCGCGTCCACCCTGATGGGCGGCGCGATCGAGCTCGTATACACGCCAGCCCAGGAAGGGAACAGCTACAGCATTGCGGTCTCGCCGGCGGTACTGGTCCTAACGGGCGGCAACGTCACGATGCGCGTCAATAGGCAAATACCGGTGGATGCTGCCCAACTGGCGATCGGTGCCGGGCCGGTGCGAATGATAGCTGCGCGTCGCCAGCTGGTGTCGCCAGCGCACTTGGTATTGGCTGGCGGCGACGTAACGCTTCGCTTCTCCGCAGAATCTCCACCGCTGGATATTGCGAAAGTCCACTCGTCGCGGGTCGTGATCTTTGAAGGAAGTGGCAGCAAGGTTGTGGTGTTCGAGGGCAGCGGTAGCAAAGTTGTCGTGTTCGAGGGTAGTGGAAAACGAATGAGGTTCAACGATATGAGTGCAAAAGTACCAATCAAGGTCGGCGAGAAATGGATTACCGATCGCGACCGCGACGAGATCAGCTATTACGCAGCCGACATCACCGACGAGCTGGCTGATAGGAATACGACCGCCATTGCCGATGAAGTCACCGCGCCAGTGTTTGGCGTGGAACTCCTGGAAGGGCCACAGGTCCAGGTGGCGACGGTCGACGGGATAGAGCGGACGTATGTCGTCGTCAAGCTCGGAGACGTCGATGGCGCCATCCCCGACGACTGGCGGTGGGTGGCGCGCGTACCATGCGCGAATGGCGAGCGCTTCGATAGAACAACCTGGTTCAATGAGGTCGACCCATAATGATCAACATCGCAGAGCGCCTGAATGTGAAGGCCCAAGTCAAGAGCGTGGGCGGCGAAGATGCAGTGCCCAGCACGCAGCCAGCAGGAACGGGAGCGCAAGCCGATAGCCAGGTCGCGGCTTACCCAGCCAAAAATCTAGTTTTGGATGGTGGCCGCTACTTCGTTGCGAACTACGAAAAGTAGCCAGTCTGAAATCTGTCTCAGTTTTCCGAGAATTGAGACAGTGCAATGAGCAGAATGGGCTACATGACGACGCCTACTGCTACTACGCAAACTCGCACGGCCACCGACCCGCGCAACATGCCATCGCTCTCGCGCGATGCGCAGCTGGTGCCGACCACCTATAACGAAGCCGATAACACCGTCGAGGTGGTGTGGACGACCGGAGCGCGCGTGCGGCGCTACGACTGGTGGACCGACAGGCCGTACGAAGAAGAGCTGGTGGTGACGCCGGAAGCAGTTGACATGACGCGCTTCGAGGCGGGCACGGTTCAGGTGATCGACAACCACCGCATGCACGGCGGCGTCCAGTCGATCATCGGAATCGCCTTGAACGGCACGATCGCCGATGGAGAGGGGCGTGCGACTCTGCGTCTCTCGACCCGCCCGGAGATGGAGGGAATCGTCGCCGACATTAAGGCTGGCATCATCCGTTCGATTTCCTTCGGATACAACACCACTACCACCGAGATCACTCGCGCAGTCGACCGCACCGACGGCGGAACGGTGGACCTTTACCGTGCTGTCCGCTGGCAGCCGTTCGAAATCAGTTTTGTCACCGTTCCAGCTGACGCTGACGCGAGTACGCGCAGCCAGCCGGCGAACGGTGTCCCATGCGAGTTCATCACCCGGGCGCCCGCCCATCCTTCAACTTCCCAGGAAAACCAAATGCCTCAAGCTCAAGGTACCCAGTCGGGCGCACCGAATCACGCGCCCGTCGTCGAAAACCGCAGCAGCGCGCCGCCAGCTCCAGCCCCGGCTGCTACTCCTGCAGCGCCTGCACCGTCCGCGGACGATGCTGCCGCCCGCGCCGCCACCGAAGCCGCGATCCGCTCGGCTGACATCACCGAACTGTGCGTCCGCCACGGCGTGACCAACCTGGCCGCTGGCCTGATCCGCAGCGGCGGCACCGTCGACCAGGCGCGCGCTGCCGTGCTGGAAGAGCTGGCCCGCAACGACGCCGCCCGCGGCGGCCACAACAACGTCGGCCGTATCGTCACCGTGAGCGACGCGCAGCAGGTGCGCATGGCCGGCATCGAAGAAGCGATGATGCACCGCATCCACGCCGGCACCAAGCTGACCGACAACGGTCGCCAGTACCGTGGCATGAGCTTGCTCGAAATCGGCCGCGACTTCCTGGAATCGCAAGGCGTCAACACCCGTGGCATGGATCGCATGCGTCTCGCCCACGAGATCCTGCACTACCGCTCCGGCATGCACGGCACCAGCGACTTCGCCGCCCTGTTCGCCAACGTGGCCAGCAAGCGCCTGCGCGACGCATATGCCGAGAATGCCGGCACCTACACCCAGTGGGCACGTCGTGCGCCGAACGCCCCGGACTTCAAGAACATCAGCATCGTGCAGCTGTCGGGCGCCCCCGAGCTGCTGCAGACCAACGAGCACGGCGAGTTCAAGTACGGCACGATGAAGGATGCCGGCGTGAACTATGCACTGGTGACCTACGGCCGCATGGTGTCGTTGACCCGCCAGGCCATCGTGAACGACGACCTGCGCGCCTTCGAGCGCCTGGTGTCGGCATTCGGTGCAAGCTCCAGCCGCCTCGAAAATCGCCTGGTCTACAGCCAGCTGACCGCCAACCCGACCATGGGTGACGGCACCGTTCTGTTCCACGCCGACCATAAGAACCTCGGCACTGGCGCCGGCTCGGCCCTGCAGCTGTCCGCCCTGAAGGCTGGCCGCACCGCCATGCGCGTGCAGAAGGGCCTGCAGAACGAAGAGCTGAACCTGTCGCCGAACTTCCTGATCGTCCCGGCTTCCCTGGAGCAGGACGCTTACCAGCTGACCAGCTCGAACTATGTACCGGCCAAACAGGGCGACGTGAACGAGTTCCGCACGGGCGGCCGCACCGCGGTCGAGCCGATTGTCGAGCCGATCCTCGACGGCGTGAGCGACGGCGTGAGCGACAAGGAATGGTACCTGGCCAGCAACAACAGCCAGGTCGACACCGTCGAGTACTGCTACCTGGACGGTGCGGAAGGCCCGGTCATCGACAGCCAGAACGGCTTCGAGATCGACGGCGTCACCTGGAAGTGCCGCCTGGACTTCGCCGCAAAGGCAGTCGACCACCGCGGTCTGTACAAGGGCGCCGGCGCGTAAGCGCGGGCCCTCCGTCTCCACGAACGATAGGAAGCAAGCAACGTGAAAAACTACATCCAGAAAGGCGGCGTACTCAGCGTGGTCGCGCCGTATGCGGTAACCAGTGGCCAAGGCGTGCTGGTCGGCGCTCTGTTCGGTATCGCGGCCAACAATGCGGCGCAGGGCGCCCCGGTCGAGATCGTCCGCAGGGACGTGTTCGATATCAGCGCCGTCTCGGCGGACACCGCAGCCCAGGGCGCCAAGATCTACTGGGACAACACCGGCCGCAAGGTGACCACTACCGCGACCAACAACACCCTCGTCGGCTGTGTCACCGAGGCCAAGGCCAACGGCGACACCACCGCCCGCGTCCTGCTCGACGGCGTCATCCGCTAACCCGGCGCCCATGCGGTTCGCCAACCTCGAAGCGGTCGCCAACGCTTCCGTCCTGAACCACTTGGCCAACGTCCAGGTGGCAATTGGCGGTGCGGTGGTGCCCGGCATCTTCCGGAACCCGTCGAGCGTGGCCCAGCTCGGGGTTGGCGTCGCTGACACCAGCCCGACCTTGACCGTCGCATCTACTGCGGTCATGGCCGAGCCGGTCGACAAGACCATCGAGATTGCTGGCGTTCCGTACGTGATCGGCGCCAGTTCGCCAGACGGCACCGGCCTGACCGTCCTGACCGTGGAGCGTGCGTAATGAGCACCGCGTTCTCGAAGGTAGTGAGCGCTGTCATGGCGGCGCTCTCGGCCCAGCCTGCCGTATGCAGGGCCATTTACCGCGCCCGCGGCGTGGCGGTCGCCGATCAGGATGACGAGGCGGTGAGCGTGCAGTGGGACCAGGGCATGCCCAGGCAGGGCGTCATCGCTGGCGCGCCGATCGACTGGCAGACCCGCATCAGCGTCGACTGCTATGCGCGCAGCGCACGCGAGTCCGGGGACGTGGCCGTGGATCCGCTGCTCGAGAAGGTGTACGAGCGTCTGGCCGCGGACCCGTCGCTGGGCGGCATGGTCGACGACCTGGTCATCGCCGGCATCGAGGCCGAGAACACGGTGGATGGAAAGAAGACAGGCTGGGTTCGCCTGACCTATGTCGCTGAGCACCGTACCGAAAATTCACTTTTGAGCTGACATGAATGAAACGAACACCCTGAACAATCGCGCCATTCCGCCAATGCCTGGCGGCGGCTCGTGGACTTTCGACGACCAGCAGTGGGCTTGGATCCCAAATGATCCGGCGCCTACCCAAGCCCCTGTCACGGCCGCCGAGGTCGAAGCAGGCAACGAACCGGCCGCCGCCTTGGCCACCCAACAGGAGTAACTCATGGCACGCAGCATCAAGAACACCATCGTCACCGCCAAGGTGGAAACGACCGTTGGCGTGGACGCGGTCCCGACCGGCGCGGCGAACGCGGTGCTGGTTTCCGACGTGAGCATCACGCCGCTCGAAGCCCAGGCTATTGGCCGCAACTTGATCCGCGGCTACTTCGGCGGCAGCGAGCAGCTGGTCGGCCCTAGCAGCGTCAAGATCTCGTACACCGTCGAGCTGGCGGGTTCCGGCACCGCTGGCACTGCGCCGCCCTGGGGCCAGCTGCTGCAGGGCTGCGCAGTAGCCGAGGGCGTGCTGGCGACTCCGGCGCGCGTAGAGTACATGCCTGTGTCAACCAGCCTGAAGTCGCTGACCCAGTACTACTATGATGACGGTGTCCTGCACAAGGCGCTGGCATCGATGGGCAATTGCACGCTGTCGGCCAAGGTCGGCGACCGCCCCGTCCTGCGCTTCGAATGGACCGCCCTGGACGGTGGCGTCGCCGCGGTGCCGAATGTCGCACCGACCCTGACCGCGTGGAAGAAGCCGGTGGCCATGACCAAGGCCAACGTCGTCGATGTCACCTTCGGCGCGACCTACGCTGCCGGCGTGCTGACCGGCGGCACGACTTACAACAGCACCGGCCTGGAGCTCAACTTCGGCAACACGGTCAACTTCACCCCGATGCTGGGCACCGAGACCGTGGACATCACCGACCGCGAATCGACTGCCACGCTCGAGATGGAACTCACCGCCGACCAGGAAGTCGCGCTGATGGCGGACGTCAAGGCGAACCTCACCAAGAGCGTGGCCCTGACCATCGGCACCGCGGCCGGCAACAAGATCATCGTGTTCGCCCCGGCTGCCCAGCTGACCAACCCACGCAAGTCCGAGCTCAACGGCAAGCGCCTGATCGGCTACGACCTGCGCCTGGTCCCGGTCAACGGCAACGACGAGTGGCGCATCGTCGTTCTGTAATTTCAACCACAAATTCTATTTGCAAGGAACCGCCACATGTCATTCGTACTGAAAAAACTGAACAAGCTCCCAGTCCGCGTCAAGGGCACGCTGCCGGGCGAGGACGGTAAGCCGGTCGACTTCGACTTCACCCTGCACTGCAAGCGTCTGTCGCAGGAAGAGATCGAAGCCGTACAGTCCGACAAGGACGGCTCGGTCAAGGATTTCCTGCGCACCAATACGGAAGGCTGGCAGGACGTCAAGGACGAAGGCGGCGCAGCCGTGATCTTCAGCGCCGAGGGCCTGAACGATCTGCTGAGCAACGCGGGCATGCCGATGCTGTGCTTCTCCAGCTACATGAAGCAGATCGCGGCCACTGCAAAAAACTGATCAAGGCCGTGCGCCTGATGGCGCGCGGCGAGCTTCGCTTCGGCGAAGAGGCGAGCAAGGCTGAGCGGCACGTCAACGAGGCGCTCGCCGCCTTCGGGCTATTTGCCGTCGATGACCAGGTGCTGGAGCAGGACGAGTACTGGCTGTGGCCCGAGAACGAAGAGGCCTTTCACCTTTGGGTGGGCCTGCAAACCCAGTGGAATGTCGGCATGGCCGGCGCCTTCGGGCTGAACTACCCTGGCGTCGAGACGTGCATGCGCCTGCGTGACTTCGGGCGGAAGCGACGAGTCGAGTTGTTCGCTGCGGTGCAGCTGATGGAACAAGCATGCCTTGAAGAGTGGGCAGAAAAACGGAAAGGCTAGGTAGGGCGATGGCTGGAACACGTGCAACTATCACCGTCGGTGTCGATGGCGCGCCTGAGAGCCGGCGCAGCATCGATAGCGTCGCGGATGCAATGCGACGCATGAACGCGGAGTCGCTGGAGCGTGTCTCGGGCCAGCTCGGTGGCCTGAATGATCGTTTCGGTAATTTACAATCGACGATCGGAAACGTCGCTTCGTTCTCGATTGCTGGCGTATCTCTGGCGATGCTCACCGATAAGATTGGTGGGGTGCTCGACAAGCTCGGTGACCTCGATGACCTGGCGCAAAAAACCGGGTCCAGTGTTGAAAGCCTGTCCAAACTGCAGAAGGTTGCCGCCGCATTCGGGGTCGACTTCTTCGGCACGGTCGGCAGCGCGCTGTCGAACCTGAACAAGGGCGTGGCGGGTACCGACGACGAATCCAGTAAGACCAGGAAGGCACTTGCCTTCCTGGGTATCTCAGCACGCGATAGCGCCGGCCGCCTGCGTGAGCCGGCTGGCCTGATGATCGAGATCGCGAAGAGCTTGCAAGGTTACCAGGACGGGGCGGGCAAAGCCGCGCTCGCCAACGACCTGTTCAAAAAGTCGGGTATCGATCTACTGCCATACATGAACGATGTAGCGGAGTCGGTTGATGAGTTTTCCGCAACTTCGACCAAGGCTGCATCGGAGGCCGCAGGCCTTCAAGACCAGATGGGTTTGCTCCGTGGCCGTATGAATGACGCATTTACCGATATCGTCAGTGCTGGGGTGCCCGCAATGACGGATCTTGCGAGCGGCATATCGGACGTGATGAAAGCGCAGGACAAGCTCGCGGGCAGCGAAGCGGCCGACTGGACTGAGGACATGGCCGTGGGAGCCGCCCGCGTCATTGACGTTCTCGTGCTCATACCTCGCATTGTATCCGCCGTAAGCAGCAGTTTTAAGGTGGTTGGTGCGGATGTCGAATACTTGGCAACCGTAGCGGGGACTCTGGCTGAGCTCAAGAACCCAATAAGCGTAGCGCTCAAGTACGCCAAAGGGGAGGATCCGCTCGCGGGTATTAAGAAAGCGCTGGCTGATCGCAACAAGGTGCTCGAAGACGCCAACGCAAAATACGACCGGCTCTGGAACCAACCAGCAAATCAGTTTGAACAGGCAGTGCTTAAGCGGTTTTCTGACCGCAAGGGCGCTGCGGATCTGCCAAAGCCTCCTGGGGAGGACAGGCCGGATGCGAACTATTTCACGGGGAAGGATAGCGATAAAGAGGCTGCCGAGAAGGCAGCCGAGGCCTATCGCGCCCTGACCGCATCTATTCAGGCAAAGATCAAGCAGTCGCAGATCGAGGCCAACACCGGCAGGACCGCAACTGCGGCCCAGCAGGAGAGGCTCCGTGTGGACGAGCAGCTGGTCAAGATGAACTTGAGCCCCAAACAGCGCGCCTTCGTCGAAGGCTTGCTGCAGGAGCTGGCGGCTACCAATGAGGTCATCGAGTCCAACAAGCGCGCTGCCGAGGGTGCGGTCGCTATGCAGAAGATTCGTCAGGAATGGCTGGACTCGAATGCCAAGGCGCTCTCCGACGCGACCGAAGAGGCAGTGCGGAACGAAGCGCTCGCAAGCACCTTCGGCATGACCAAATCCGCCATCGAGCAGATGGAGCTCGCTCGCCTCAAGGACCAGTTCGCGCAGCGCTCGTCGCTCGGGTTGACCCTGGAGGAGATCGAACACCTTGAAAAGCTGATCGCCGCGAAAGAACGCAGTGCGACGGCCCTCGTCGCAGTCGATGCCGGCGAAGCGGCCAAGAAGGCAGGCGAGGACCTGGACAAGTTCCTGGACCCGACCAAGGCCCAGACCTTCGGCGAAGCGCTCAAGGGCGCTTTCGGTGCCGCAGGCGACTCGCTGACCCAGCTCGTCAGCAACCTCGACGCGTACAGTATCCGCCAGGCGGAGGTCGACAAGGCCCGCAAGGATGCCGCGACTAGGTTCGCAAACGACTCGACAGGCTACGCCGCGGCGTCGGAAGCGATCTCGCGCCGCGAGCTACGCGGCCGCGTCACCGCATACGGCGACATGGCCACTGCCGCCAAGGGATTCTTCTCCGAAGGCAGCAAGGGCTACCGCACCCTGGAGACGGCCGAGAAGGCGTTCCGCGCCTACGAGCTTGTCATGGCCGCCGAGGGCCTGGCCAAGAAACTGTTCTTCAAGGAAGCGGAAGTCGCCGCCCACTCTACCCTGAACGCCACCAAGCTGGCCGGCGAGGGCGCAACCACGGCCGCTTCGACCGGCCTGGCCGCGACCGAGGCCAGCGCCTGGGGCGTCACTGCGGTCGTCAAGGCGATCGCTTCGTTGCCGTTCCCATTGAACCTGGCAGCTGGTGCGGCTACGATGGCCGCGGTGCTGGCCGTTGGCGCGAAGTTGACTGGCGGCGTCGGAGGATCGAATGTCAGCCTCTCCCAGACACGGCAGGAGAAGCAGGGCACCGGCAGCGTGTTCGGCGACGCCGGCGCGAAGTCGGAGTCAATTGCGCGCGCCTTGGAGCGCGTGGAGGACAACACCTACCAGGGGCTGGTGATCAGCACGGGGATGTTGAACGCCCTCACAGAGATCAAGAACAACATCGGATCATTTGCCGCCCTGGCCGTGCGCGACATGTCGCTGGCTGGGAAGGGTGGCGCAGGCGCGACCGGATACGACTCCATCGCCCGCCTGAGCGGCACCTTCGACGGTGCCGGCGGCCTGTTCAGCAAGTTCTCGGAGAAGATCACCAACGCCGTGCTGGGCGGCAGGAAGACGCTGGTGGACAGCGGTTTCACGATTGACAAAACCACGCTGGCCGCGATCGCCGATGGCGGGCTGAACGCCATGCGTT
>Ga0209023_10000791_pt1 | contig 45022 bp, 45 predicted proteins | sample LakOneMetagenome_FD_187468 | JGI IMG/M metagenome (GOLD analysis project Ga0209023, IMG submission 187468) | Freshwater and sediment microbial communities from Lake Erie, Canada (SPAdes) (version 2) | ecosystem: Environmental > Aquatic > Freshwater > Lentic | place: Lake Erie, Canada...
TTGCTAGGTGCTCCGGGGGATGCGTGCCGGCCCGTTCGCGCGAGCAATAGAATACCGCTCCCGTTGGCGCGGGCCTCCAATCGGCTTTTCGTCCCTCACATAGACCGATATCCGGCCTGTGTCGGTCTTGCCCTTGCCAGAACAGGCACGATGCAATCGCTCGGCGCTCAGCACATAGGCCTCAAGGCGCTTGAACAAAGACATCAGGGCTGCCGTGCAGCCGCCGCCCTGATCAGCCACGGTCGATAGACCGACGGCACGCCCTCCTTCGCTCGGCCTGCCGGTTGAGCGGCTGATGCTGGCCAAACTTCTCGAACAACACCATCGCCAGCAGGCCGGGCCCGGCCCAGCCCTGGCGATCACGTGGAAGAGCCCCGGGGCCTGGCTGGTCTTCTCGCAGTCCCGGCAAGTGAACGTTTGCCCGGACGTGCCGGATCACTTTCCAAGATTTCGGGATCACCTCCAGCGTCTCGGTGACGTCCTCGCCGAACTGGACAGCCGCAACTAGCCGCAGCAGTTGCAGGCCGTCGGTCCCGGCACGATCACCCGCTCCCGCCGCTGATGCTCCGGGAACGGTTTGTGGGACGGCCGCCTGCGCGTGAACGACGCTACCGTCGTGGTTTTGGCTGCGGCAATTTCGGCCGCGAGTTCGTCCTCCGTCGCCGAGATCTCCAGTTCCTCCAGCGTCAACTCGAGCTGATCCAGCAGCCGTGCGATGGTGCCGCCAACCACGACCTGGATCGCTCTGCGATCTCTCAAAGGCTCGATCCAGGGCCCCGTAGAAGTCGCGGCGTTCATGCGTACACCGTTCGCAGTGTGATGATGACACTTCGCTACCGCAGACCTCCCAGCCATCGCTCGACCTCGCTGGCGTCATCGGACAGCTCGATTGCGAAGTCGCCCGCGAATTTTCGCCAGGCATCCAGACGGTCTCGGGACACACCGATGACGACCGGAATCCGGCGGTCGATGGAACTCGCGATCAAATCACGCAACCCTCCCCCTTCGCATTCCGCCTTGCCGAACTTGTTGAGAACGAGAACGTCTGGTGTTTGCTCCAGACTTCCCTCAACCCTTGCCGTCGCTTCGGCCAGCGCCGCCTGATCCAAGCGACATCCGCTCGCGCCGGCGCCGCGATCTTCGAACAGGGCCGTACGGTGCCCCGAGGTCAGATCCTCCAGCAGCACGTCGCAGTGCCGATCGTCGTCTTCGACGACCCGGTGCTGCAGGACACCGGCCACTGACAAGCCGAGTGCGCGCCATCGACCGACAAGCGCCCTGAAGAACGCGGCGGGATAGGCTTCGTTCGCATAAACGATCGCCGCGACTGATTGGACGGGCTGAGACGAAAGCTCAGGCACCAGGGCGAAAGGCAACGCAGACATCGGGGTTTACCTCAATGCGGCGGGCACCGATCAGGTCGAGACAGTACGGAATCGCGGGGAATACGGCGTTCAAGCACAAATCAATCGCCGACGGTCGCCCGGGCAGATTGACGATCAGGCAACGTCCGCGCGTGCCGGCGGTCTGCCGCGACAAAATGGCGGTCGGAACCTGCTCCAGGCTGACGCGGCGCATCAATTCGCCAAATCCCTCCAGTTCGCGCGTGATGACCATGCGCGTTCCTTCCGGCGTGAGGTCTCGCGGCGACGGCCCGGTACCCCCGGTGGTCAGCACCAGATCGCAATCTTCGCGATCGGACATCTCGACAAGTGCCTCCGCGACGCTATCCACGCCGTCCGGGACGATCCTGACGACCGCAGTCCAGTCCGACAGGAGCGTTCTCTTCAGAAAACTGCGGATCGCCTCCCCGCTCCTATCTTCGTATTCGCCGCGGCTGGCGCGGTCGGAAATCACCAGAATGCCGAGCCTTGCGAGATCCAGCGCCCCTGCCGGAGTGCCTTGATGGCTGGGCGGATCCTTCACGAGCAGCCTCCGTTCACTCTGCTTTTCCGCTCGACTCGTCCGCTCACGAGTTCTTCCGTTCTGCCGATAATCACGCGAACGCGAACCGGCTGTCATTCCAAGTCAAGGTTGGAATGGCAGGCCTGGCTCGGGAAAGACGGACCGAAAGATTCGACGTCGCCGGACCTCACGACCGGCTACCCGCTACAGAAGCTCGCCAAACTCACTTTATCGATTTCAACAACGACGAAAATGACTTCGGTCAAGTCTCGTTTCACTTTTTTGTATTCAAGTAGAACGACAGAGCGGCGGAAGCAGCCAGTATCGCGGCCTATCCGCCGGGAGGCTCGGCACACGGGATTCTTATCCCTGCCCCACTTAGCTCGATGCTGACGACGATGAGCAGAGATTATGGCGGAACGCTCGTTCAAGAAAGAAGTGGAATTGTTGCGGCTCCGGGCCGGGCAGGAGTTCAAGGGTGAGGGCATCCTGGCCGTCACCAAGGCGCTGCTGCAGTCGGGCGTCAGCTACATCGCTGGCTATCAGGGCGCGCCGATCTCGCACCTCGTCGACGTATTGTCGGACGCTGCCGACATCCTCGACGAGCTCGGTATTCGCTTCGAGATGAGCGCCAATGAGGCGACGGCGGCCGCGACGCTCGCTGCCTCGGTGAACTATCCGCTGCGCGGCGCGGTTACGTTCAAGGGATCCGTCGGCACCAATGTTGCATCCGACGCCCTGGCCAATTTGTCCTCCAGTGGCGTTACCGGCGGGGCTTTGATCATTCTGGGCGAGGATTACGGGGAAGGCTCCTCCATCATGCAGGAGCGGAGCCATGCCTTCGCGATGAAATCGCAGATCTGGCTGCTCGATCCGCGCCCGAACTTGCCGTCGATCGTCAAGGCCGTCGAATCGGGATTCCGCCTTTCCGAAGCGTCCAACACACCGGTGATGCTGGAGCTACGTATCCGCGCCTGCCACGTCTACGGTAGCTTCACGGCACAAGACAATGTGCGGCCGGCCTTCACAATCCAGGATGCGCGCAACTTACCCCAGCGCAAGCCCGATCGCATCGTGCTGCCCCCCGCAAGCTATCTGCATGAGAGAGAAAAGGTCGAACAGCGCTGGCCGGCGGCTGTGAAGTTCATCGAAGAAAACCAGTTGAACGAGGTTTTCGATGGCGAGGCCGACGACATCGCAATTATCGTGCAAGGCGGCATCTACAATACCCTGATGCGGACGCTGCAAACCATCGGTCTCGCCGATGCCTTTGGCGAGACCCGCGTTCCGGTCTATGTCCTCAACGTCACCTACCCCCTGGTGGACTCGGAGATTGTCGGGTTCTGCACGGGGAAGCGCGCCATCCTGCTCGTCGAGGAGGGTCAGCCGGAATTCATCGAACACTCGATCAATACCATTCTGCGCCGCGCCGACGTGCAGACGCGATGCGAAGGAAAGGGCATACTGCCCTTGGCCGGCGAGTATACCGGCGCTGTGATCAAGGCGGGGCTCGTCGGATTTCTGCGCGCCTATCGCCCCGATCTCTTACCGGCCCAGGACCCAACACCGGCAAATGCGCGGATCGAAGCGGCTGCGTCGGCGGTTGCACGAAATGTGCAGGGACGTCCCCCGTCGTTCTGCACAGGATGTCCGGAGCGCCCGATCTTCGCCGCCATCAAGCTCGCGGAGCGCGAACTGGGTCAGCATCACGTCAGCTGCGACATCGGCTGTCATCTGTTCTCGACATTCCCGCCGTTCGAGATTGGCAATACCGTCATGGGATACGGCCTCGGCGGTGCCGGCGCCTCGGCGCTGGGCGCTGCCGGCGACAAACGCGCGATCGCAATTCTGGGCGATGGCGGCTTCTGGCATAACGGACTGGTGTCTTCGGTCGGTAACGCGGTGTTCAACAAGAACGACGGCGTCCAGATCATTATCGACAACGGATATTCGGCGGCAACCGGCGGTCAGGACATTATGTCGTCGGAAGCGGACAACCGCTGGCGCGCGACGAAAAACACGATCGAGCGGGCGGTAAGGGGCGTCGGGGTGCGCTGGACCCGGACGATCTCGAACACCTACGAGGTGGCAAGGGTGCGCGATACGCTGAAGGAAGCTTTGCTGACCATAACCAACGGTCCCAAGGTGATCATCGCGCGTTCCGAGTGCATGCTGAACAAGCAGCGTCGCGAGCGTCCGCTTCTGCAAGCGCGTATGAAAGCGGGTTTGCGCACGGTACGGAAACGATTCGGCGTCGATTACGACACCTGTACGGGCGACCACTCCTGCATCCGTCTTTCTGGCTGCCCCTCGCTGACGGTCGCGCCAAGCCCGGACTCGTTGCGGCGGGAACCGGTGACGAAGGTACTTCAATCCTGCGTGGGTTGCGGACTTTGCGGCGAGGTTGCCCATGCGGCGGTGCTGTGCCCTTCGTTCTACCGCGCCTCGATCGTCACCCACCCGTCGAGGTGGGAACGCGCGCGCGCCCTTCTTCGAGGAGCGGTGATATCTGCCTTGCAGCGGCGTCTCGCCAGGACAAGCATGACCGGAGGCCGGGCATGAATACGGCCAGGCCGATCAATATCGCGATTCTCGCCATGGGCGGCGAAGGTGGCGGAGTGCTGGCCGACTGGCTGGTGCAGATCGGCGAGAAGGACGGCTATCTCGCCCAGACGACGTCCGTGCCGGGCGTCTCACAACGGACCGGCGCCACCATCTATTATCTCGAACTGTTTCCCAGAAGCGCCTTGCGCGACCGAGGGCCTATGCCGGTGCTCGGCTTGATGCCGATGCCGGGCGATGTCGATCTGGTCGTCGCGTCCGAACTGATGGAAGCCGGCCGCGCCATTCAACGCGGTCTGGTTACGCCCGATCGCACCCATTTGCTGGCTTCGACGCATCGCGTCTATTCGATGACCGAAAGGACCGCGCTCGGCGACGGACGCGTCGATGCGGAAGCTATCGTCGAGGGCTGCAAGACCGCTGCCCTGAGATTCACCGGCTTCGATATGGCAAGGCTGGCGGAGGCGAACAAGAGCGTGATCAGCGCGGCGCTTCTCGGGGCCATCGCCGGGTCGCAGGCGCTTCCGTTCGCGCGGGAGACCTATGAAGCCGCCATTCGCAACGACGGTGTTGGTGTCGATGCGAGCCTCGCAGCGTTTTCGGCGGGCTATGCCGCGGCTGAGGGGCGCGGAGGCCCGGACAAGACGCCGAGCGAACGCGGAGATCGAACGCTCAGCGTACCAGGCTTGGCGTTGCCGGGCATTCGGAGCGATGAAGCGCGGACGCTGGTCATGACGGGCGTCGAACGCACGGCGGATTACCAAGACAATTCCTATGCGCGGGATTTTGTCGAGCGGCTCAGACCCTTTGTCACCCTCACGGAACCCATGGGAGACGGCGGGCAGCAACTGCTCTCGGAGCTCGCGCGCCAGCTCGCATTGGGAATGACCTACGAGGATACGGTGCGCGTCGCCGAACTGAAGATCCGGGGTACCCGCTTCGATCGCGTACGCGCGGAAGTCGGCGCTGCTCCTGACCAGATCGTCGAGATCGCGGAATTCATGCATCCCCGCGTCGAAGAGATCGCAGACACCATGCCGGCGGCGATAGGGCGGTGGTTGCTGCGCAACAAGCCGGCCAGAACCCTCGTAGCGCAGCTGACGTCGCGCGGACGCATGGTGCGCACGACCTCCTTGCGCGGCTTTCTGCTGCTCTATTGTGTTGCAGCGCTGAAGCCTTTTCGGCGCGGTTCGCTACGCCATGATCGGGAGATCCGTTTTTTGACGGAATGGCTGGAAGCCGTCCGTCGGGCGGCCGCCATCGATGTCTCGCTTGCAATCGGGTTGGCGCATTTGCGCAATCTCGTAAAAGGATATGGCGATACCTGCGAGCGCGGTCGCTCCAGATATCAGGCAATTCACTCATTTGTGTCCGAGGATCTCCACGATCCGTCGGCTGCGACGCACCTTCGAACCCTGATTGCTGCAGCCGAGAAAGACGAGGGCGGCGCAGCGCTTCGTGCGGAGATCGACCGGTTGACCAGCGCTCGACGGTTAAAGACGGCAAACGTCGGAAACTGATCACGCTCCGAGGTGCAATCAACCGATGATGTAGGCCGCCGAACCGGTCGCGATTTGCTCGCCGGTGTCGTTGACGAGTTCCATATGGACCACCGCAACGCGGCCGCCGAGCCGGACGACGCGACCGGTGGCCACGAAGTATTTGCCGCGCCCCGGCCGCAGGTAGTCGATGCGCAGGTCGATGGTACCGATATTCGGAAAGTTCTGCTGTGTCGGCGCTTCCGCCTTGTCGGCCAGCGAAGCCAGCGCGATGGCGAGGCCGCCCACCACGTCCAGAGTAGCCGAGATCACGCCGCCGTGCAGGATCTGGCGGATCGGATTGCCGACCAGTTCGGGACGCATGTCGAACCTAAGCCGCGGCGCCTTGGGATCGAGCGAGTCGATCTTGAGACCGAGAACCCGGTTGAACGGGATCATCTGTTCGAAGGCGTGCCCGATTTGCGTCTCGATGCTCTCAACTTCGCGCCGGCTGCTCATATCGATCATCCCACCGAAGGCCCCCTCGACCTCCCGTTAGCCGAGATAGAGGCTGATTCCCCACCGTCGCACCAGCCCGACGATATGACTGAATCGCGTACAGGAGTTGAATTGCCGCGAGTGCGGACTCCTACCCGCCGGCCACCATCTCCCGCCCAAGCTTTCTCACCATCAACCGATCGTAAAGCCGGGGCGCGAAGCGCGACAGCCACCAGGACGAGCGCGACACCGCGTCGGGAAGCAGCAGGCGCCTCTCCCTTGCCGCCGCCGCGAAGATCTTGCCGGCAACCGCATGCGGCGTGGCCCGCGTGCCGACGATGGACTGGGGATGGCGGGCGAGATTACCGTCGCCAGCCAGCGCATTTTTCTCGATGCCCGTCTCGATGAACGACGGGCATACCAGCAGGACCTTCACGCCGAGCGGCTCGACCTCGGTGCGCAAACTGTCGAAGAAACCGTGCAGCGCATGCTTGCTTGCGGCGTAACCGGTACGTGCTATCAGCGGCGCAAAGCCGGCCACGCTGGAGATCACGACGATCATGCCCCGTCGCGCGAGCAACGCCTCCAGCGCCGCATGGGTGCATTGCATGGCACCAAGGAAATTCACCGCCATCACGCGCCGGATCACTTCAGGCTGGCTGCGCGCAAAGGCGCTGCGATGGGTGATGCCGGCATTGTTGACCAGCACATCGATTCCGCCGAAAGCCTGTATCGCTGCAGCCATGGCACGGCCGCAATCCTCTTCCCGGCTGAGGTCGCAGACCTCAGTGGTGGCCGTTATCTCTGCCTCCTGCAGATCGGCGAGCAAGTTAGCCAGCGAGGCTGCGTCGCGATCCAGCGCGACGACCCTCGAACCTGCGGCACCGAAGCGAAGACACAGCGCGCGCCCCAGCCCGCCCGCAGCTCCGGTGACGACCACGACCTTGCCGCGAAAATCACGCAATGCCATGCCCTTTCATTTCCCGGCATCCCGGCAGGCGCGCCAGAAATCGAACACCTCTGATGAGGTTTTGCGCGGCACGTAGCCGAACTCCTCCTTGAGCCTGCGGTTGTCGAGTACCGGCCGGTACCGCAGGAAGTCGACCTGTTCCGGGCCGTACTGGGTGAGGTGAAGCACCTTAAACACCGCCAATGCAGCCCCTATCAGCCAGGCCGGCAGCACGATGCGGCGCTTGCCGAGCCGTGACGCGATCTCTCTGATGGTCAGCGCGCCATCTCCGGCGACATTATAGATGCCGGTCTTGTCCGTCGAAATCGCGTGCAGGATGCTGCCCGCGACGTCCTGATCCCAGATAAAAACGAAGGGGCTGTCGGAACCCCGGATGGCAATCAGGCGAGGTTTCTCGAAAAGATCCGTGATCTGGTTATGCACGGTCGCACCGAGGATGGTGCCGACACGTAACACCACCTGTTTCAGCTCCGGGTGCTCGGCGCGCCAGCGCGCCAGCATCTCCTCCACTAGGCGCTTGTGGTGAGCGTAGGCGAAGGCCTCGTTGCCGCGCACGGGCCAGTCCTCGGCGATCCAGGCCGGGTTGTCCGCATGGTAGCCGTAAGCCGCGCCGCTCGAGGTGACGATGATCTTCCTTACCCCCGCAGCGAGGCACGCCCTGAGCACGTTCTCGGTGCCGAGCACGTCCACCGAATATTCGAATTCGCGATTGCTGTCCTTGCCCGGCTTAACGATCGACGCCAGATGCACCACGATGTCCGGCGCCATGCTTTTGAACAGCTCAGCCAGCTCGGCCGAGCGTACGTCGGCCCGACAATATTCGACGCCGGGCAGCCGCCTTTGCGCCGGGATGTCCCGCACATCCACCGCGACGATAGGCCCGACGGCGGCTGCGCCGGAGGCGAGCGCCGCAAGCAGTTGCGAGCCGAGATAGCCGGCCGCACCGGTGATCAGGACCGGGCGCGCATTCATGGCCATCGTCACTCCCCTCCCTCGACAAGCGACTGGTTTGCCGCGGCAGAGGATCGGAGAATGGGCGGCCTCTTCGACCAGAAGGTCGCCAGCGACAGCCCGGCGACGATGTGCCAGATGCCCCACCAGGCTGCGACAATCGCCATGCCGCCAAGACCGTCGAAGAAGTTGAAAATCAGGATCAGGCCAAGGCCGGAGTTCTGGATGCCACACTCGATCGACACCGCACGACGATCGCGCTCCGGCAAGCCGGCCAGCAGGCCGATGCCGTAGCCGGTGGCCAGCGCCGAGGCGTTATGCACCAACACCACACCGACCACCATGCCCACATAGTGCACGAAATACTGCCAGTTCGCTCCCAGGGCCGCCAGCACGAAGATCAGGAAGAAGCCGAGCGAAAGATACTTCATGGGTTTGCGCGCCTGCTCGGTGAAGTTCGGCCAGCGGCGCGACACCACCAGTCCCGCGGCGAGCGGCAAGCCCAGCAGCAGGAAAACGTGCAGGAACATCTCCAGCGGATTCACCGCAACCTGACGCAGGATGGGCTGGGCCGGCTCGTAAAGCCCGCCCCAGAAGGCGATGTTCACCGGTGTCATGAAAATCGCGGTGAGCGTGGATGCCGTGCTGATGGACACCGACAGCGCGGTATTGCCCCGCGCGAAATGGGTGAGAAAGTTCGAAATGTTTCCGGCAGGGCAGGACGAGACCAGGATCATGCCGAGCGCAATGCTCGGCCGCGGCTGCAGCAGCAGCACCAGCAGGTAGGTTGCCGCGGGAAAGATCACGTGATGGGCGATCAGGCCGACGGCCAGCGCCCGCGGCGTCCTCAGCGCCGCCTTGAAATCCTCGGCCCTGAGCTCGAGCGAGACGCCGAACATGACGAAGCCGAGCACGCAATTCAGCAGGAACAGCGTCTGCGGATTGAAATTGAGGCGGACGAGATCGATATCGGCCATGGCGCGGCCCTCCGCTTGCTAGGCCTTCGGCTCCTCGTGCATTTTCTTGAAATGGAGCAGGCCCGGCGCCCACATGTGCTTGACCGGGTCGACATCGACGTGGATTACCGCACATTTTCCGGAGGCCAGCGCCTGCTGCAGTACCGGTTTCAGCTGCCTCGGATCGGAAACGCGCGCACCGTAGGCGCCCATGCTCTGGCCGAGCTTGTGGAATTCGATCTCGCCCAAATCGGCGTTGATGGTCTCTTCCGGACCGAGATGCTTGAACAACATGGTCTTGAACGGCCGCAGCATGAACTGCTGGTTCATCTTGACCATGCCCCACTGTTTGTCGCACAGCACGATGTAGACAACCTGCGCCTTGTTCCGCACCGCGGTCTCGATCTCCTGCGGATGGAAACCCATGGCGCCGTCGCCGATGATGCAGCACACCGGCTTGCCTGGCCGCGCCACGGCCGCACCCACCGCCTGCGCCATGCCGGCGCCCAGCATTCCGAACTTGAAGGTCGACAGTACCGTGTTAGGCACCTTCACCTGATGATAGAACATGGCCCAGATCGTTGCATTGCCGCCGTCAGCCACCAGCACGGTATCCTCCGCAAACACCTCGCGGCACACGGCGCCGATGTGCGCCGGGTTCATCGGCGCCGCCAGGTCGGAGAGCGCCTTGTCCCAGCCTTCGCGGTCTTCCTTCATGGTCTTTGCATAACCGGCAACGCGGGCGCGGCGGCCGTCGAGCCGGATTTCGCCCTTGCGCCGCTCCAGTTCGTCACCCAACAACTCCAGGGTACGCTTTGCGTCGGCAAGGATAGCGAGGTCGACTGGCTTGTTGAGGCCCAGCATGTCACTGTCGATGTCGATCTGAATCGTCTTTTGCTCGGACGGGTCCCGCCAGTAGGGTGGTTTGCCCCACCAATCGGTTTCGCCGACGCGCGATGCGATAATGAGTACCACGTCGGAGTCGTTGCGGATCCTGTGGTTGAGCTTGACGTGCGGCATCGGCGCGGCCAGAGACGAGGTTTCGGGCAGAACGCCCCTCGCCGCCCAGCTCGTCGTCACCGGCGCGTGCAGCAGCTCGGCAACGCGGCGCAACGCCTCGAAGGCCCCGGCATGGATGATGCCGCTGCCGGCGTGGATCATCGGCGCCTCGGCGGCGATCAGCAGCTGGGCCGCGCGCGCGACCTGCTCGGCCGTCGGCGTCAACGGCTCGGTTTGGCGGTACTGGTGCGGCGGCCAGATCGCAGCTTGCGTCTTGAACTTGCCGTTCATGATGTTTTCGGGGACGTCGACATGCACCACCCCCGGCCGACCTTCGTAGCTGCTGCGCAGCGCCTTGCGCATCAATTCCGGGATCCGTTCGAATGACGAGACCGCTTCGCTCGACTTGGCAATCTTGCCGATCACCCCGACCTGATCGAAGCACTGATAGGTACCGCCGCGGTCGGGATACATGATGCCCGGCCGGCGCGCGCTGGTGATCGCCAGCACGCGGTTGCCCTCGCCCTGTTCGACCACCAGACCGGGCAGGATGTTGGCCACGCCCGGGCCGTTGCTGGCCATGCAGACGCCGAGCTTGCCCGTGAGCCGCGCGTAGGCGCCGGCCATGTGCGCGGCCGAGGTCTCATGCCGCGGCGTGACGATCTCGATGCCGAGACGGTGCAGCGCCGAATAGAAGCCAAAATAGGTGCCGTCGATGATGCCGAAGACCTTGTCGACGCCCTCCTTCTGCAACATCCGGGCAATGACTTCGCCGCCGCTGATCTCCGCCATCCCGTCCTTCTCCGATTACTTTCAAACTCTATACTCTCCTGTTTCGGCACGACGGCCGACCAGAGTCCTGCCCGCACCGTTCTCCCGCCCGCAAAGCCGCTACCCAGAAGGCTTCGACCCCGGGTACCGCGTTGGCGTCGAACGCTCCGACTGAATTCCGGTGAGAAAAACGGGAGTTCCGGCGGTTACAGGCTGCGCCAGCTCACGCGAAGATCTCTTGATCAAAATCAACCGCAACGGCCGATTTCTCCGTCACTGTCACTCTGGATTTGGTGCGGCGCGCTGGGCCATCAGGCCCGCATGGTCCCGTCACACGGAATCAGAAGCTGCACATGAATTTCGACTTCAGCGAAAAGGTAGCACGGCTACGGACGCAACTTGAGGACTTCATGCGCTTCCATGTCGAGCCCGCCAATCGGGATTGGCACGACGAGGTGTACGCCGGACGCTATCCGGTCGCGCTGATCGAGCGCCTGAAGTCGCGGGCGTTTTCGGAAAATCTATGGAATCTGTTACTTCCCGGCTTGACCGAAAATCAACCCGGCCAGCGGCTCAGCAATGTCGAATACGCTCCCCTTGCCGAGATCATGGGCCGAATTCACTGGGCCTCGGAAATATTCAATTGCAGTGCCCCCGATACCGGGAACATGGAATTGCTCAACCTGTTTGCTACCCCGGCCCAGCGCACCGAATGGCTCGATCCGTTGCTGATAGGCGAAATTCGCTCTTGCTTCGCCATGAGCGAGCCGGACGCCGCGTCATCCGATGCCAGAAACATTCGCACCACCATCGTCCGCGACGGCGACAGTTACGTCAGTAATGGCCGCAAATGGTTTACGACCGGCGCGCTTCACCCGAACTGCCGGCTCGCGATCGTCATGGGGGTGACGGGTGAGAATTCGGAGTCCGGCCCGCTGGCGCGGCATTCGATGGTCCTGATGCCAATGAATGCGCCGGGGCTGCGTATCCTTCGCAACATCCCGATTATGAGCCATCATTCTCCCGAGGGACACTGTGAGTTGTTGTTTCAGAATGTCCGGGTTCCGGCTTCGAATTTGCTCGGAGCAGAGGGAGAGGGTTTCAGGCTGGCGCAAGAACGACTGGGTCCGGGTCGCGTGCACCATTGCATGCGGGCGATCGGCCAGTGCGAAGTCGCACTCGACTTGATGTGCGAACGCGCGCTCGAACGCAAGGCGTTCGGCAAGCATCTGGCGGAGTTCGCCAATATCCAGGACTGGATCGCCGAGTCGCGGCTCGAGATCGATCAGGCGCGGCTGCTGGTGCTCAAGGCGGCTCACAAGATGGATCGCGAGGGAAATTCAGCGGCTCGTGTCGATGTTTCCGCCATCAAGGTCGTTGCCGCCCGGTTGCAGACCCGCGTCGTCGACAGGGCGATGCAAGTGTTTGGGGCGATGGGACTGACGCCCGATACCCCGTTGTCCTACCTCTGGACGTGGGGACGCGCGCTGCGCTTTCTCGACGGGCCGGATGAAGTCCATCTGCGTGTCGTATCCAGAGCCGAACTTTTCAGGGCGAAAGCCAATATCGGCAGAAATTCGGCCTATTTCGTTCGCCCCGTCGCCCTTGCGGCGGAATGAGCGAGGCTCATGATAAACCCCGCGTCAACTCCGTGACGCCGCCACGATCTTTCGCAATTCCTCGACAGCCTCGGGATTGACCAAGGCCGAGAGATCGCCGGGTTGCTCGCCGAGCAGTACGGCGCGAATCACACGGCGCATGGTCTTCAGGTTGCGGGTGCGCGGCAGATCGCGCACGAACAGCAACTGTTTCGGCCGAAACGAACCGCCGAGGCCGGCAACGACGGCGTCGGAAAGGATGGATGCGAGCTCCGGACCGGGCGTCTCGTTCGGTCCAGCCACCACCGCGCAGACGACCGCCGAGCCCTTGACGGGATCGGGGATCGCGACCGCGGCGGCGTCGCTGACGCGCTGGGTAGCCAGCAACAGCGCCTCGATCTCGGCTGGGCCAGTACGTTTGCCGGCGATCTTGATAGTGTCGTCGGAGCGTCCGTGGATGAACCACGCGCCATCGGCATCGTGCGAGGCCCAGTCACCGTGCACCCACATGCCCGGAATCCGACTCCAGTAGTTTTCAATGTAGCGCCCGGGGTCGCGCCACAATCCGCGGGTTGTACCGATGCAAGCCTGACGCATCACGAGTTCCCCGACCTCGCCGGGTCCGACACTCCTGCCATCCTGGTCGACAATGTCTGCACCGGTGCCGGGTATCGGACCGGAGAAACTCGCTGGCTTGATCGGGTAGAGCACGTTGGTAGCGACCAGGCCGCCGAGCTCGGTGCCGCCCGAGTAGTTCATCAAAGGGCCGCGCCGGCCAATCACATGCTCGTAAATCCACATCCAGGAATCCCGATCCCAGGGTTCGCCGGTCGAGGCGGCGACGCGTAATGAAGAGAGGTCGTATTTCGAAACATCGGCTGTTCCATAGCGCATCATCATGCGCGCGAGCGTCGGGCCGCAGCCGAGGAAGCTCACCTTTTGGTCCTGCACCAGCCGCCACAGACGGCCAATCTCCGGGTAATCAGGCGTACCTTCGGCCAGCACGCAAGTTGCGCCGGCGAGCAGCGCCGCCGTCACCTGCAACGGACCAACCAGCCAACCGAAATCGGTCATCCACATCAACCGGTCGTCCGGCTTCAGGTCGAAGCACAGGATGAAGTCCTGGCCGGTCTTGACGGTAACGCCACAATGGGTGTGCACCGTGCCCTTCGGCCGTCCCGTGGTGCCGGACGTATAGACGATCATCAGCGGATGTTCGGCGGGCAGTTCGACCGCGGGGAAATCGGCGCGGCCGCGCGCAGCGACGTCGCTCCACCACGCGTCGCGGCCGGCCTGCATCGGCACATCATGGCCCAGTCGCCGGGCGACAACCACGTGACGGACAGTTGGCACATCCTCGATCGCCTCATCGAGCACGCGCTTCATCTCCACCAGCTTGCCGCGGCGCAACGAACCGTCGGCGGTGATCACAGCAACCGCTTCGGCGTCGTTGAGCCGCGCCGCGATGGCGGGGGCGCCGAAGCCTGAGAACAGCGGCAGAATAATGCAGCCGAGACGCGCGAGGGCGAGATAGGCGATCGCGACCTCCGGCACCATTGGCAGATAAATGCCGACGGCGTCGCCGCACCCGAGCCCGAGCGCCGCAAGGCCGGAAGCGAAGCGATTCACCTCGTCAGCGAGTTGCCGGTAGCTGAGGCGGCGGTGGGTTCCGTCCTCGCCTTCCCAAACGATGGCATCGTGGCCGCTACGGCCGGCGGCAAGATGACGGTCAAGCAGCGACAGGGTCATGTTGCCGGTGGCGCCGATGCACCATTGCGGCCATTCGATCCCCTTCGACAGGTCCAGCACGCGGGAATACGGCTTCACGAACTGCACGCCGAGAAAGCGGATCAGAGCGTCCCAGAACCATTCCGGGTCCTGCGCCGCTTTGCGCTCCAGCATCGGATAGTCGGCCAGGTTCTCGGCCGCGATCAAGGCGGCCCAGTTGCTCTCCCGCTTGAAGGCCTCGCTCGGATACCAGGCGAAACCGGCCGCGTCGTCGCTCTTGGCCATTTCAACGGCCTCTCGGCGCGTCGAAATCGCAGACGAGGTATCGGCGATAGCCACATCGTGAATGTCGTCCTGGCAGATCAGCCAAGCCATAACGAGCGCTCCGACTACCCCCGGTGAGTACCGGCAAGTGCAAACTGCCCTGCCCTAAGCGAAGGTCGCTTGACAAAAATCAACTGCGATGGCCGATCTTTCCATCATTTTGGCGCTGTCAGAAGGAGACCGAAATGACAGGCATGAGCGCATACACCGACCTGCTGTACGAGGAGCGCGACGGCATCGCGACGATCACCATCAACCGGCCGGACAAGCTTAATGCGTTCCGCGGCAAGACTTGCGACGAGCTGATCGATGCCTTGAACCACGCCGCCTGGAACGCGCAGATCGGCGTCATCGTCCTGACCGGGGCCGGCACGCGGGCGTTTTGCACCGGTGGCGATCAGTCGGCGCATGACGGCAGCTATGACGGCCGCGGAACCGTCGGCCTGCCTGTGGAGGCGCTGCACGCTATCATCCGGGTAGCGCCGAAGCCCGTGATCGCCAAGGTGCGCGGCTTCGCGATCGGCGGCGGCAACGTGCTGGCGACGCTGTGCGACCTGACGATCGCCTCTGAAAGCGCCCAGTTCGGCCAGGTTGGTCCCAAAGTCGGCTCCGTCGATCCGGGCTTCGGTACCGCTTATTTGGCCCGAGCCGTCGGAGAGAAGAAAGCGCGCGAGATCTGGTATCTGTGCCGCCGTTACGGCGCCGCTGAAGCTGCCGCCATGGGGCTGGTCAACAAGGTGGTGCCCGATGATCAGCTCGATGCGGAGGTCGAAACCTGGTGCCGCGAGATCATGGATCGCAGTCCAACCGCGATCGCGATCGCCAAACGATCGTTCAACGCCGACAGCGATTCGATCGCCGGCATCGGCGCACTCGGCATGCAGGCGCTCAAGCTCTACTATGAGACGGAGGAATCGAAGGAAGGCGTGCGGGCTTTCAACGAGAAGCGCAAACCGGATTTCCGCAAATACGCAAAGTGAAACTCGATGCAACACCCGTTCCGGGTCAGTTCGCAGCCGTTTCTCCCAGATATACGGCCTTGACGCGCGGATCGCGCGCCACTTCGCCTGGAGTTCCTCGACCAGCAGCGCGCCGGAAACCATGACCGAAATGCGGTCGGCGAAGCTGAACACCAGATCCACGTCGTGCTCCATCACAAGAACCGTGACGTCCCGCGGCAGGCTCGCCGCCGCGGCGAGAATCTCGTGCCGTTCGCTTTCGGGGACGCCCGCCGCCGGCTCATCCAGCAGCAGCACACGCGGCTTGGTGGTAATGGCGAGCGCGATCTCCAGTAGCCGCTGCTTGCCGTAGGGCATCTGCTCCGTCGGCTGATTCATCACCTCGAGCAGATGAAACCGCGCGAGGTTTTCCGCGATCTCGCCGTTGACATCGGCGCGGGTGCCCAATCTGCACCACCAGTCGCCGCCGTGACCCAGACGCTCCGACACCGCAAGACCGATCGTCTCCCACGGCGTCGGGTCCGCATAGAGCTGGTTGATCTGAAATGTCCGGGACAATCCCCGCCGTACGCGCTTGTGCACCGGCCATGCCGTGATATCAGTGCCCTCGGGCAGAATGCGTCCGGTGTTGGGGCGCAGGACACCGGTCAACTTGATGACGGTGGTCTTGCCGGCGCCGTTCGGCCCGATCAACGCATGACGCGCGCCCGCCTCGATCCGCAGCGACAGGTCGCGGGTGACAGCCAGCTCATCGGATCGCTTCTCCAGTGCAACGGTTTCCAGCGCGATCGTCAAAAGCGATCTCCGCAAGCCGATGGCCGGTCCCACGGGGACGGCGCCCGAAATATCTCCGCAGCTACCCGCCGTTACCGGGGCGGTGCCATAGGCTGCGCTCAAGACGGATTCGAACCAAACGCGCCATGCAGACGAGCGTCGTGGGTCTCGAAATGGCGCGACAACCACGCATTGAGCCGTGCAGCCAGGTCCTCATGGTCCGCCATCTCGTCGCCATCGAATTCGTCGATCAAACAGAGGATTTCGTCCAGCAGCCGCTCGTGATCTTCCTTGTGCTGCGGCAATTGATCGTAGCCGCGCTCGCGCATGAAGCGCTCTTCTAGCGCGAAATGTGCCGAAATGGCTTTGGTAAGATCGCCGAAGAAAGCCGAAGCCGCGAGCGGCTCACTGGTCGATAGTTGGTCATAGAGCCGATTGATCAGCTCTATGAGGTCCTTGTGCTCGTGATCGATTCCTTCGATCCCGACGCTGTAGTGATCTTTCCACCGCAACAGAGACATCGCCATTCACCTGAATAGGAATCCATCGCACCGTCGGACCTGTTAGAACTGTTCGGCCGATCCGGAGGGAACGCCTCTGGCGTCGAAATGATTTACCCCTGATCGACAGGAAAAACGCTAGTTGGTAGCCGCCGGTGGTGCCTTGACCGAAGTCAATACAGCTTCGCCGGCACCTCCTAAGAATATATAGATGTCACCACGCTCCGATCAGCGAGCCGGTCAAATGAATGAAGATATCCTGGCAGCGCTAAAGACGATCATCGACCCCGAACTCGGCATCAATATCGTCGATCTGGGGCTGGTATACGAGGCCGCGCGCAACGCGAATGGTATCGATATCGCGTTGACGATGACCACGCCCGCCTGCCCGCTTGGCGAGATGATGCGGGAGGAGATAAAGCTGGCGCTGCGCGATTGCTTCCCCGACACGCCTGCCGTGCGCGTCGAATTGGTATGGGATCCCCCGTGGTCGCCCGAGCTAATGAGTGAGGAATCGCGGCGACAACTCGGTATCCTTTAGGTCGGTTTGGCGGCTGCCGCCCACGGAGGGCCTGCCGGCTGGGCAACAGGGAAGGTAAGACAAGAAATGAGCAGCGCATGGCGCCGATTGCGCTGGGTCCCGCTCGTGGCCGGCGCAACCGCGCTGCTCGCCGGCCTATGGGCCGGCCTTGCGCGGCTCGGTCTGGAGCTTCCGGGCGGCATGCAAGCGCTGTCCGAGTTCCACGGCGCCCTCATGATAAGCGGGTTTCTCGGAACCCTGATCAGTCTCGAACGCGCCGTGGCGATCGGACGGTGGTGGGCTTACGCAGCTCCGGCCCTATCCGCGATCGGTGCGGTGGCACTCATTGCCGACACACCGGCATTCGCGAGTGGCGCCTTCCTGCTCGCCGGTATCGCTCTGACCGTCAATTCAGGCACCGTGGTCGTGCGTCAACCTGCGCTGTTTACGATCGTTCTGGCCGTCGCGGCGGCATGCTGGATTGCCGGAAGGCTGGCGTGGATCCTGGGGGCCGAAGCAACCGGCGTCGCCGGGTGGTGGCTGGCATTTCTCGTTCTCACCGTCGCCGCCGAGCGTCTCGAACTCAGCCGGTTGCTGTCGCCGCCACGCTCGAGCCAACTGACTTTCGCCATGGCCGTCGCGCTGATCATTATCGGTGCCGCGCGTGGAGAATTTTCCGGCGAAGCGGCACCGTTCAGCGGCACCGGCCTGCTCGCGTCCACCGTGTGGCTCGTAAGGCATGACATCGCATTGCGGACGATTCGCCTTTCCGGACTGACGCGTTTCTCGGCCGCTTGCCTGCTCGCTGGGTATTTTTGGCTCGGAGCCGCCGGCCTGCTGCTGCTGGTAACTCCGCCCGGCACGACGGCCTTTTCCTACGATGCCGTCGTCCACGCCATTGCAATCGGATTCATCCTGTCGATGATATTCGGGCATGCCCCGATCATTCTGCCCGCGGTCACTGGATTGCGCATCCGCTATAGTGCGGCCACCTACGCGCCGCTTTTCCTGTTGCACCTTTCGGTATTGCTTCGGGTTGCAGCCGACCTGTTCGGGCGCACGGACCTCCGCACCATCACCGGACCCGCGACGATCATCGCCCTCGCAAGCTATGCCGCCACACTGATAACGTCGCGACGTTTAGCGTCACGAAAGCAGTGACACGACCAGACCGCCACCTCCCAGCCGGAATCATCCGAGCTTACGCCACGTCGATGCTCCAATCACGATCCATACGGCGCTACGAACAATCATAGCGCCGACCGTTCTTGCCTCGAACGCCAATCCGGCGACGATATGGATTCCAAGCGCAATGAACACGGCAATTGTCGCAACGGCTATTGCCACCGAAAGATAGCCCGCCCAGCGTCTCGACAAGAAGATCCCGACGCCCGCGATGACGTATGCAAAGCCAGCGGCGAAATTGAACCAAAGAACGAATGAAACGATGTCTCCGGCGGCGGCTCTTGCCTCCACGCCGCCAAACAGGGTTCTACCACCGGCAATAATGGTGACGACGCCGAATACGATCGCGACCAGCGCGAGGGCAGCGGTCCAGCGTGGAGCCCGAGGTATTGATGCATTCATGACTTGTGCCTTCGCCGCCGCAAGTTGCCGTCGACCGGGCTTTGGCATCCAATCCGGCAAGATACGGCGAGTTTAGTTGGGTCTCGCTTGACATCGGTCAAGCAGCAAGTCGCGCCTTCCGCACAAACATACCGCGCTCATTACGTTTCTCGCAGCCGGGAGAATAGCTGTGCGCCAGCCCGATTGGAATGTCGTCCGAGCCGTGCCGCCGTTTTGCAGCATGAGCGAACACAATTTGAAGACACTCACAGCGGCTGCCGTACTGCAAAGCTTTCCGCAGCACGCGGAATTGATCACCGAGGGCAATACACCGGATTTCCTGCATATCGCGATTCAGGGCTCCGTCGAGATGTACTGCACCCATGATGGGCACGAAGCCACGATCGACATCGTGCAACCGATGACGACATTTGTTCTGGCCGCCGTGATCCGTGACGAAGTCTATCTAAGTTCGGCAAGAACGCTGACCGCCACCGAGGTCATTTCGATACCGGCTCGGTCAGCGCGCGACGCGTTCTGTCGTGATTTCGCCTTCGCTCGCGCCATCGCCGATGAATTGGCCGAGCGTTATTGCGACGCCGTGCGCTCGCTCAAGAACGAAAAGCTGCGCACGACCGCGAAGCGACTTGCCAACTGGATCCTGCGCGCCGACGCCTTGCAGGGCCATCGGCGCGTCATTGAAATTGCCTTCGGCAAGCGCACGCTGGCGGCGAGCCTGGGAATGACACCGGAAAATCTGTCGCGAAGCCTGGCACGGCTGACACGCCACGGGGTAAGAGTCGACGGACGCGATATCGTCATAGAGGATTCTCTGGCATTGGAGCGCTTCGCCAAACCCAATGCGCTCATTGACGGCTGAGACTCGCGGCGTCATCGACATTGTGCCGGGCGCCTGATGCCATTCTGGTTGGCGCAGTCAGACGCCCAGATGGCGCAACATCACTTCGCGATCGGCGGCGAGCGCCGCGGGTGTCCCGCTATAGACAATGCGTCCCTTGGCGATGACGACGCAGCGATCGGCGAGGGTTGCAAGAGTTTCGATGTCCTTGTCAACCACCAGAACGGCGACGCCGCTGGACCGCAGCCGGCGAATGGTGGCCCACATCTCTTGCCGGATCAGCGGCGCCAGCCCCTCCGTGGCCTCGTCGAGAACGAGCAGATCAGGATTGGTCATCAGCGCGCGGCCGATGGCCAGCATCTGCCGCTCGCCGCCCGATAGATTGGCGCCCATATTGCGCAGCCGCTCGTTGAGCCGCGGAAACAATTCGAGAATTTGCTCGAATGTCCAGCCGGTCTTTTGGTCGCGGCGAGGCCGTGCGGCCATCACCAGGTTCTCATGGACCGTCAACCTCGGAAAAATGCCGCCGCCTTCAGGCACCATGGCGATACCGGCCTGCGCCACCAGATGGGTCGGCGCACCCGTCATGTCCTTGCCGTGAACGTGCACCGTCCCCTGCCGTGGCCGTATCAGCCCGAGCAGGGTGCGCAATGTCGTCGTCTTGCCCATTCCATTGCGGCCCATGAGACTGACAATCTCGCCCCGGCCGACGCTGAGGTCGATTCCATGCAGGACATGGCTCGTATCATAATAGGCGTGGATCCCCTTCGCCTCGATCGTCACGAAGCCGCTCATGCTGCCGCATCCCGATGCCCCAGATAGGCATCTTGCACGGCGCGATCGGCCCGTACTTGATCCACCGGACCCGTGGCAATCACCTCGCCGTTGACCATGACCGTCAGGGTGTCAGCAATCGCGAATACCGCATCCATATCATGCTCGATCAGGATTAATGTGTGATCGCGCGCAACGACCTTCAGCAATTCCAGGATCTCGCGGCTTTCATGCGCGCCCATACCCGCGAGCGGCTCGTCCAGCAGGAACAGCTCGGGTTCGGTGGCAAGAACCATCGCGATCTCGAGTTTGCGGCGGTCGCCGTGGCTCATCGCAGATGCCGCTTCCTGGCTTTTCGAACCAAGGCCGCAACGATCAAGCGCGCGGTACGCGCTATGGGCCACCTCGACGAGCCGGGATGCCGGACGAAAGAATCGCATCGACGATGGCAACCGGGACTGTGCCGCAATGCGGCAATTCTCAAAGCAACTGAGCGATGGATAGAGGTTTGTGATCTGAAAACTGCGGCCAATGCCCATGCGGGAAATGGAATCCGGCGACTGGCCGGTGATGTCGAGCCCTTTGTAGCGGATATGGCCGCCGGTCGGCAGCGATTCGCCGGACAGCATGTTGATCAATGTCGTCTTGCCGGCGCCGTTCGGTCCGATCACGGCATGCACTTTACCGGGGGTGAATCGCAGCGAAGCACCGTTGACCGCGACCAGGCCGGTAAAGCGTTTGGTGAGATTTTCGATTTCCAGGATCGGACCATCCCTCGCGGCCACATCGACCAGGCGCGGCTTGTTGGCATGACTGCCCGGCTGCGATCGAGATCGCGGCGCGTTTCCAGTCATGATCAGCAACAGACCGGCAATCCCGTTGGGCAATATCAGGACGACGGCGACGACAAACGCGCCCATGATCAATAGCCAATGTTCCGTCAGGCCCGACAGCAGGTCCTCCAGAAGCACGAAGACGAAGGCGCCGATGACCGGGCCGAATAGGCTGCCGGAACCTCCAAGGATGACGACCATCAGCACGCGTCCGGATTCGCGCCACGCCATGTGAGCCGGGTTGACGTAACCAAATTGCACCGCGCCGAGATAACCCGCGAGCCCGGCCAGCATGCCTGCTATGCAGAAACTGACGAGCTTGTAGCGGTCTATCGGAAACCCGAGCGCGCGGGTGCGCCCCTCGTTGACCCGCATCGCGGTGATGACCTGACCGAATGGCGAACGCAAAAGCATCCACAGGAGCGTCGCCGTCGCCAGGAGAGCCGAAAATACGACGTAATACAGGGTCGTACGGTTCTGCAGATCCAACAGCGTGATTTCGCCCAAGCCAAGTCGCGGCCGGGTGTTGATGTAAAGTCCGTCGGAGCCACCGAAGGCGCGCGCATCGTTGAAGAAATAGTAGACCATCTGCGCGAACGCCAGCGTGATCATGATGAAATAGACGCCGGACGTCCGGACCGACAGCCACCCGATTACAGCCGCCGCAACACCGCATGCAACCAGTGTGGCTGGTATCGTGGCCCACATGGATATCAAGCCGGCATCGCGTGTCAGGATGGCGAGGCTGTACCCGCCAAGGCCGTAGAACGCCGCGTGTCCGAAGCTGACGAGACCCGTGAAGCCCACCAGCAGATCAAGGCTCATCGCAAATGTCGCGAGCACCAGGATTTGCGTGATGAGCTGGACGTAAAACCGGTCGCTGAAGAATGGCACCGCCGCGAGCGCGATTGCCGCAATAAGCAACAACATCACAATCGATCGCGGGACTCTTGCCATGCTATGAAGCCTTCACGCCATATAGTCCGCTCGGCCGCCACAGCAGGACCGCCGCCATCAACGCATACACAACCATGCTGGATAGCTCCGGAACCATCACTCTTCCGAAGGTATCGGCAAGCCCGATCATCATGGATGCGATAAACGCACCCTTGATCGAACCGATGCCGCCGATCACAACCACGACGAACGAAATGATCAGGATATTTTCCCCCATCCCCGGGTAGACGGAATTGATCGGGGCCGCCAAGATTCCGGCAAATGCCGTCAAAGCCGCACCAACGCTGAATACGATCGCGAACAGCCGACCAACGTCGATACCGAGCATTTGTACCATCTCGCGGCTGCTCGAACCCGCACGTATCATCATGCCGATGCGGGTCCAGTGGATCCCCGCATACATGGCTGCAGCGACCAGGATGCAAACGGCGGAAATGAACAGACGATAGACCGGATAGGATTGCGACTCGGTCAACTGAACGGCACCGGCGAGAACGGCCGGAACGACTACACCATGCACGTCGTTACCCCAGATGATCCGCTGCAACTCATTGAAGATCAGAATCAGCCCGTAGGTCAGCAACACCTGATATAGATGATCCCGCTGATAAAGAAACGAGATCGCGAAGCGCTCAACAATCCAGCCAAGCAGCAAGGCGGCCGGCAAAGCCAATCCAATGGCAAGTGCCAGACTTCCAGTCTTGTCCGAAAGCCAGTACGCCAGATATCCGCCGATCATATAGAAGGAGCCGTGTGCTAGGTTGATGACGCCGAGTATCCCAAAGATCAACGTCAAGCCCGCCGCGATCATGAACAGCAGAAGGCCATACTGAAGGCCGTTCAGCAGCTGGATCGCAATGGTTCCGGGGTCCATGGATCTGCCGTGATGGCCGTCAGGCCATCCCGCAGCCGGTGCCGGGATCGCTGACTTCCTTCTCCGCGATACCAAGGACGGCATTGTCGCCGTTCCTCACCTCGCGAAGATAGACATTCTGAACCGGGTTATGAGACCTGGAAAAATGCCAAGGACCGCGCGGACTGTCGAACCGGGTCTCCTCCATTGCGCTAATCAAGGCTTTTGTCGCGCCGACGTCTCCCTTCACCTTTTCCATGGCGTCGATCAAGAGCTGGGCCGTGTCGTACCCCTGCACAGCAAAGACGTCCGCGTCCCGACTTGTCGCCTTCTTGAACGATTCCCGGAAGCGAAGATTGGCCGGCAACTGGAGGCTGTCGGCGTAGTGCAGCGTGGTGAAAATCCCTTCCGCGGCGGCGCCCTGCGCGCCTAATGTCCCGTCAGTCAAGAAACCTGCCCCGTAAAGCGGAATTCGCGCCTTCACGCCCGATTCGGCGTAGTCCTTGACGAATTTCACCGCTCCCGCGCCTGAAAAGAATGCGAAGACCGCATCGGGCTTGAGCGATGCAATTTCGGTCAGGTTGGCCTGGAATTCTACGTTCGGGAAGGGAATAAGAATTTCCTTCGCTACGGCGCCGCCGCCTTTTTCGAAGCCTTCGCGGAAGGCGCCGATCATCTCCTTGCCTGCGACATAATTCCAGGTCACCGACACCACCCGCTTGAGGCCGCGCCGCGCCATCTCGGTGCCCATCGGGAAGCAGACCTGCCAATTGCTGAACGAGGTTCTGAAGATGTTCGGTCCGCACATTTCGCGCGTCACGGCGTTGGCGCCGGCATTCGACACGATTGTCAACGTGCCTTCTTCGCGCGCAATCTTGGCCATCGCCATGGCTACGCCGGAATGCACCGGACCGGTCAGGAAGTCGACCTTCTCGCCGACGATCAGCTTGTTGGTATTCGCCGCCGCCTTGGCGGGATCCGCCTCGCTATCTAGTTGAATGAGGTCGAATTCGCGGCCGCCCAGCTTGTTGCCCGTTTCCGCAAAGCGGAGCTTCATCGCATCGGTGATGTTGTGGCCGAGGGCCGCATAGGTGCCGGTGTAGGGAAGCAAGAGGCCGATTTTGACCTTGGCTTTTTGAGCGATCGCCGGAGACGCCGGAATGAAGTTGGTAGCTGCCGCCACTCCGGCAGCTGTCGTCTGCTTGAGAAGGTCTCGTCGTGACATTTTCCGTTGCGAACTAGTCATCGGTACCTCCGCTAGGGCGAACAAATCCTGGTCAAGACACCCGCGTTGCTGCGGGGATCTTCGTAACATTTCGAACGCAGCAGGAAGCGCTGGATTTTCCCGGTCGCCGTCTTGGGCAATTCAGTCACGAAGTTCACCCAGCGCGGATACTTGTAGGGAGCAAGACCGTTCCTGCAGAAATCCATCAACTCGGCGGCAAGCGCCTCGCTACCGGCCTGTCCTTCGCCGAGAACGACAAATGCCTCCGGCTTGACCAGATCCTCCCGATCGACGCGGCCGACCACCGCGGCCTCCACGACCCGGGGATGCTCGACGAGCTTCGATTCGATCTCGAACGGTGAGCACCAGATGCCGCCGACTTTCATCATGTCGTCGCTGCGGCCGCAGTAATGGAAATAGCCCTCCGCGTCCCGACGATAGGTATCTCCGGTATCGAGCCAACCGTCGACCATCGTCTTCGACGTACGCTCGGCGTTGTTCCAGTAACAGCGAGCCGTCGACTCACCGGCAATGAACAGTCGACCGCTCTCGCCGTCGGCCACTTCGATGCCGCGCTCGTCCAGTATCCGCGCCGAATAGCCGGGGACGACACGGCCACTCGATCCGGGCCTGACGTCTTTCGGTGTATTCGAGATGAAGATGTGCAGAGCTTCGGTCGAACCGATTCCATCCATGATCCAGAGGTCGGTTTCCTCGTGCCAGCGCCGAAGGATTTCCGCTGGCAGCGCTTCACCGGCAGACACGCATTGTCGAACCGTGGCGAGATCCGGCTTCTCCTTCGGAAAATGCTGCAGGTAGGCGGCATACAGCGTCGGCACTCCGAAATACAGCGTCGGCCGGAATTGCCGGATCAACGGGAAGCTGGTCGCCGGGCCAGGACGATCCGCGTTCAATACCGCGGTGGCGCCGACCCAAAGTGGAAAGGTGAGATTGTTGCCGAGTCCATACGCAAAGAACAATTTCGCCTCGGAGTAGAAAATATCGTCCTCGCGAATGCCCAGCGTTTCGACACCAAACCGCTGGCTGGTAACGACCATATCGCGATGGCGATGAACGGCGGCTTTTGGTTGTCCGGTGGAGCCGGAGGAATAGAGCCAGAAGCAGTCGCCGTCGACCGTTGTCGATACCGCTTCGAATTCCGCATCGCTACCGGCGAGGACGGCGGCAAGTGAATGTTCGGCGCCGTCGGTGCAAAGAACCTTTCGCGGGGCGCGCGCAGCGCCGACGATGCCGGGCAGGACTTCTTCAGCGAATTCCGGCGAATAGACCAGCGCGGCCGCACCCGAGTCATCGATCATGAAAGCGTAGCTGCTTGACCGCAGCAGGGTGTTGAGCGGGACTGGAACTATACCGGCTTTAATGGCGCCCCAGAACAGGTAGAAGAAGGCGGGACAGTCCTTCACGATCATCAGCATCCGGTCTCCGCGCTCGAGCCCGAGTCGCACAAGACCGGCCGCACAACGATTGACGTTGGCCGCAAGCTCGGTGTAGGTGATCGCGGTGTCGCGGGCCTGGATTGCTATCTTTGCTCCACGGCCCTCGGTGATATGTCGGTCGATGAACGGAACGGCCGCGTTGAAGTTCGCCGCAAAGCGCAGGCTCGATGGCTGCTCGGAGATATCGACTTCAACCGTATGGCTCAGCATCGCCCTAACCTTGTTTTTCGGTTCGAGGATATTGCTTCGAAGGCACTCCACCATTTGAGCTGGCAGGATTTCATAACATTCTTGGATCAAGTTTCTCTTGACTTCGGTCAACGGTTGGAACGCGACATCGAAGCTGACCTACAGTGCAGGCTTCGTCAGTTGCCCTTGAAGACCGGCCTGGCCTTCGCGACGAAGCCCTCATACGCGCGCTCGTAGTCTTTCGTTTGCATGCAAATGGCCTGTGCCTGGGCTTCTGCCTCAATGGAATCGTCGATGCCCATGCTCCATTCCTGATGAATGCAACGCTTGGTCATGGCATGTCCGAACGTCGGCCCCTCGGCCAGCGATCTCGCCTGCGCCTGTGCCTGCGCGAGCACGGCATCGGGTTCGCAAAGCTTGTTGTAGAATCCCCAGCGCTCGGCCTCGGCGCCGTCCATCGAACGTCCGGTATAGAGCAGCTCGGCTGCGCGCCCCGCGCCGATAATTCGCGGCAAGATATTGCACGCTCCCATATCGGCACCGGCCAACCCCACACGGACGAACAGGAACGCAACCTTGCTGCGCTGCGTGCCGTAGCGCATATCCGACGCCATCGCCAGAATAGCGCCCGCTCCGGCACAGACACCGTCGATGGCCGCAATGATCGGCTGCGGGCAGGCCCGCATGGCCTTGACCAGATCGCCCGTCATGCGGGTGAACGCGAGCAATCCCGCCATGTCGCCCTTGCGCTGCATCTCAACCAGCGGGCCGATGATTTCGTGCACGTCGCCACCGGAACAGAAATTGCCGCCGGCACCCGTTATCACCACAGTCTTGATATTCTGGGCATAGACCAGATCGCGGAACGTGTCGCGCAGCTCCGAATAGGACTCCAGCGTCAGCGGATTCTTCCGTTCCGGTCGGTTGAGCGTGACCGTCGCGACGGCCCCCTCGGTTTGCCACAGGAAATGCCGCGGCTTGAAACGCTCGAAATCGACCCTCGCTGGGCGAAAGCGTGCAGCGGTGTCCGCCATTTGCGCATCCCGCGCGGTCGCCACTTCAGACATCGTTCCCTCCTTCATCCCGCAAACGTCAGTCCACCGCTCACGCTCATTACCTGACCGGTGACATAGTCGGACCGCGAACTCGCAAAGAACAGGACTGCGTCCGCGATTTCCTGCGGCTTGGCGAAGCGCCGAAACGGAATTGCCTTGAGAAACGCCGCCCTGAGATTTTCCGGCCGCGACTGCAGCATGGGCGTGTCGGTCGGCCCCGGGCAGACGCAGTTGACATTGATCGAGTTCCGCGCCACTTCGCGCGCGAGCGACTTGGTGAATGCGATCACGCCGCCTTTGGCGGCGGCATAGGTCGTCTCGCCGCTGCTGCCGACCCGTCCGGCATCGCTGGAAATGTTGACTATCTTTCCCTTGCCGGCGGCGATCATGGCCGGAAGCAGGGCCTGGGTCAGGTGCAGAGTACCGTTGAGGTTGATCGCGATGACGCGCTCCAGGTAATCGGGCGGGTTGTCGACGAACGGCTGGAGATCGTTCCAGCCTGCCGCGTTGACCAGGATGTCGATGCGCGGATGTTGCGCGAGGATGGCGGCTGCGCTGCGACGGATCGAGGCCGACTCGGCGAGATCGATCGGGAGGTACTCGACGGCGAAATTGCTCTTCCCGGCCTCGGCAACGACCTCGGCGCCCTTCTTCTCATCGATGTCCGCGCAGATAACGATGGCTCCGCATCGGGCGAATTCCATCACGGTTGCCTTGCCAATGCCCGAGGCGCCGCCGGTGACCAGGGCGATCTTGTCGTCGAATCTCATCGCGCCACTCCCTTTTTCATCTGCATCGAAGATGCGGCCGAACCAGCCAGAAACGCCTCGACCCGCCTGCGCGTCTCGGCGTTGCCAAGAAGCCGCCGGGTGAATTCTAGCTCGTCGGTGAATCCACCGCGGTCCCGATGACCGGCCGCCGCAATGCATGCCTTGCTGGCGGCAAGGGCGGCAGCGGGAAGGTTGGCGATGCCGGCCGCAATCCCAGCCGCGCGCTGCGCCAGTTCGGCGCGCGGCATCGCCCAATTCACCACGCCAAGCGCGCTTGCAGCCCAGCCATCGAGGATTTCGGCGCTCAGAATCAGCCTCGTGGAGGTCGCCGCGCCGCATAACCGGGTGAGACGCTGCGTGCCGCCGGCGCCCGGGAGCAATCCGAGCCGGGCTTCCGGAAGCCCCAGTCTGGCTTCCGTCGCCGCGACCCGCAGATCGCACGCCAGCGCCAGTTCAAGCCCCCCACCCATTGCAGCGCCGCCGATCTCCGCCAGGACGACCTGCGGCAACTGCTCGATCCGCGCGTACAGCCGCTGGATGCCGGCCACGTAGGCATACATCCGGTCGGCGCCGTCAGGCGCCTCCATGTGTGCCCGCACCTCCCGTAGATCGGCGCCAGCACAGAATACCTTCTGGTCCGAGCGAATATGCAACACCGTGCAAGGCGGGCCGCTGGCCAACTCGTCGAGTCTGGCGTTGAATGTTCTTACCCATTCTTCGCTGATCGCATTGACCGGAGGCTGGCTCAGCGTCAAGACGGTTACCGCACCGCTGGTAGTCGTGAAAATCATGCCCAAACTCGTCGTTCCTGCTCCGCAGCGGCGCCAAGCGTCTGAACCGCATCGGAGCGGATGCTTTCGGTTATCTTGCGCCCTCCATGAAACGGCCAGGCGTCAACTCCATTACTTTCCGCCATTTGCATTGATCCCATGGTCACGAAGCATGAAGCGTTGAAGTTTTCCGGACGAGGTTTTCGGCAGTTGGTCGATGAACTCGATCCAGCGCGGATACTTCCAGGGGCCAACAGCGCGTTTCACATGCACCTTGAGTTCTTCATAGAGCGCCCGCCCAGCATCGCCATTCGCGCAATCCCTGAGCACGACGAACGCCTTTGGCTTGATCAGTCCATTGTCATCTTCGGACGGCACAACGGCGGCCTCGAGGACTTTCGGATGGCTCAGCAACGCCTCCTCGATCTCGAACGGCGACACCCAGATCCCGCTGACCTTGAACATGTCGTCGGTACGTCCGCAGTACGTGTACACCCCGTCCGGACGCCGGGTGTATTTGTCGCCGGTACGAGTCCACTCGCCCAAAAACGTGCGGCGCGATTTCTCGCGCTGGTTCCAGTACCCGGCCGCAGACGACTCGCCCTTGACGAGGAGCTCGCCCATCTCATTGTCGCCGACGTCCTGCGCGTTCTCGTCGACCAGCCTAAGCTTGAAGCCGTCTACCGGCACACCGGACGTACCGTACTCGACGGCGTCCGGAAGGTTCGTCAGGAAGAGATGTCCCATCTCGGTCGAACCGACGCCGTTGACGATGTCGAGGCCAAACCGCTGCTTCCAGGCCGCACCGATATGGGAAGGCAGCGGCTCTCCGGCCGAAAAGCAAAGCCGCAACCGACTGGACATATTTTCAGGCTTGCATTCGGGATCGGCAAGAATGGCGGCGTAGAGCGTCGGCACAGCAAAGAACAATGTGGGCTGATAGCCGCGCAGCATCTCGAACACGGTTTGCGGCGTCGGGCGCTCGGGATAGAACACCGCCGTTGCGCCGGCCCACAACGGGCAGAACATGGCGTTGCCGAGGCCATACGCGAAAAACAGCTTGGCGGCAGAAAACACCACGTCATCTTCGCGATAGCCGATACGCCGCTGGCCGGCACTCTGCGCCATGACCTTGGGATTCGAATGCACGTGCATGACTCCCTTCGGCATGCCGGTCGTACCTGACGAATAGAGCCAGTAGGCAACCTCATCGGCCACGGTTCTGGCCGGCGCCGCCCCCTCGTTCTCGGCCGCCAGAAGCATGTCCAGTCGCGGCAGCGATCCAGGACCGCCTCCGACGACGACAATGCTCTTGAGGTTCGACAGATCCTTGGCTGCTTCCTGAACATCCGAGAGCAGTGCCGTCGAAACGAAAACTGCCTTGGCTCGCGAATCTTCGAACAGGTAGCGATATTGATCGACCGTCAGCCGCGTATTGACCAGCACCGGAACGATGCCTGCCCGGATTGCACCCCAGAACAAGATCGGAAAGTCGACGGTATCGAGCAGGACCAAGGCGATTCTGCTTTCCGGTTCGATCCCCATACGAGCCAGCATCGGTCCGATGCGCGCAGCGGCATCGCTCAGTTCCGCATAGGTCAGATTGCGGGCGGGATCGATGAAAGCGGTCTTGTCGCCTCTGCCTTCGGCGACATGCCGATCCACAAAATCGACAGCTGCGTTGTAGTCGCGGAGCGCCATCATCAGCGTCGTCCAGGTGTTCTTGACCTTTAGAGGCTACTGGTGGACAGCGGTCCGATCCTTGACTTCGGTCAGGTCGAACGCTCGAAGAGAAAATCGTATTGGGGCGTTCTTGATTTTTGTCATGGAAGCAGGATGCCAAACGGAGCAGCCTTTCTGGTCTGAGGTTCCATCATGCACACACATGACTCACCGCCGAAGAAGCGCTTGCTGAAAGTTAAACTCAACGGACGCTGGCGTGAAGACGCGGTGTCCGAAAGTGCATTGCTCATCGAATATCTTCGCGACATAACGCACTCGACTGGAACAAAAGCCGGTTGCGATGGTGGCGAGTGCGGAGCATGCACAGTGCTGATCGACGGCGAGGCGGTACCATCCTGTATCACACTCGCGATACGCTGCGAGGGACGCAGCGTGGAGACGATCGAAGCTCTCGCGGCGCAGGGCCGCCCGAGTGAATTGCAACGCGCCTTCCACGAGAATCTGGGCGCTCAGTGCGGCTTCTGCACACCCGGAATGATCATGGCGGCCGAAGCGCTTCTGCGCCGCAACCCGGCACCGACCGAAGGCGACATCCGGGCCGCCCTATCAGGCAATCTTTGCCGCTGCACGGGGTATGTGAAGATCATCGAATCCGTGCAGGCAGCCGTGGAGGCCACGTCATGACAGCTCATCCGGCTGGAGCCGGAAGTCTCTCCCGTCGCGGTGTTCCTCTGATTGACGGCATCGAAAAAGTTACCGGGCGTGCGCGCTATACCGCAGACCTCGACCATGCCGGCGCCCTGGTCGGACGCATCCTGCGAAGCCCCGTCAGTCACGGCGACATTGTTCGGCTGGATGTTTCAAAGGCCTGCGCTGTCGAAGGCGTTTTGGCGGTCATTACCGGCGACGATTGTCCCCATACTTACGGAGTGCTCCCGATCGCCATGAACGAGTATCCGCTGGCCCGCGGCCGCATACGCTATCGCGGCGAGCCGGTCGCGGCGGTGGCCGCGATCGACGCGGAGACGGCCGAGCGGGCTCTTGGCCTGATCGAGTTAAAAGTGAGGGAGCTTCCCGCCTACTATACTTCCGATGCCGCGCGCGCGCCGGATGCCGTGCTTTTGCACGACAACAAGCCCGGCAATGTCGAACGCGAAGTACATCATCAGTTCGGCGATGTCAGCGAAGGTTTTGCCGGTGCCGATTTGGTACGCGAGGAACAATTCTGTTGCGCCGAGATCAACCACGCCCAGATCGAGCCACACGCAAGTCTGGCCGATTTCGATCCGCTGACGGGGCGTCTCACGGTCCAGACCGTGTCCCAGGTCGGCTACTACCTGCACCTCATGCTTGCCAGGTGCCTCGATATAAATTCCTCGCAGATCCGCGTCATCAAGCCATTCATCGGTGGCGGGTTCGGGGCTCGCGTCGAGGCGTTGAATTTCGAGATCGTTACCGCGCTGCTCGCTCGTGCCGCGGCCGGCAAGGTGATGATGGAGCTGACGCGCGAGGAAACGTTCATCACCCACCGTGCCCGTCCGCAGACCGACATACGGCTCAAGCTCGGGATGAGCAGGAGTGGACGCATCACCGCCTGCGAGTTGCTCGTCGTACAACGCGGCGGCGCCTATGCCGGTTATGGCATCATCACCATTCTTTATGCCGGCTCGCTTTTGCATGGCCTCTACGACATTCCCGCGGCCAAGTACGACGGCTACCGGGTCTACGCCAATCTCCCTCCGTGCGGCGCCATGCGCGGGCACGGTTCGGTCGACACTCGTTACGCGTTCGAATGCTTGATCGACCGCATGGCGCGCGAGCTCGGACTCGACCCGTTCGCGGTACGCCGCGCCAATCTTCTGCAGGCGCCCACGCGCACGATAAATGACCTGACGGTCAACAGCTATGGGTTGGCCGAATGCCTCGACAAGGTCGAACGGGCGAGCGGGTGGCACGAACGCATGGGAAAACTTCCGCCCGGCAAAGGCCTCGGCATGGCTTGTTCTCACTACGTCAGCGGGGCAGCGAAGCCGATCCACTTCACCGGCGAGCCGCACGCCGTCGTGAACCTCAAACTGGATTTTGACGGTGGCGTGACGGCGCTCACCGGCGCCGCCGATATCGGCCAAGGTTCCTCTACTATGGTCGCAATTACCGTGGCCGAGACCTTGGGCATCTCGCTCAACCGCATACGCGTCATCGCCGCCGATACCGCCGTCACACCCAAGGACAACGGGGCCTATTCCTCACGCATCACCTTCATGGTGGGCAACGCTGCGATCGACGCCGCGAAGAGATTGAAGGCGGTGCTCATTGCGGCGGCTGCCCGCAAGCTCGAGGCACGTCCGGAAGACGTCGAGTGCGCAGACGAGGTATTCCGCGTCGGCAACGGCGATCAATCGACGTTACCGTTCGCCGACGTCGTTGTGGCGGCGTTGGTCGACGAGGGCGCGATCACCGTCAAGGGGACGTTCACTTGCCCGCCGGACGCCCAGGGCGGTAAACACCGGGGCGGTGCCGTCGGCTCGACCATGGGCTTCAGCTACGCCGCCCAGGTGGTCGAGGTAAGCGTCGATGAAGAAGCCGCTCTGATAACGGTCGACAAGGTATGGGTGGCGCTCGACTGCGGCTACGCCATCAATCCGCTCGCGGTGGAAGGCCAGATCCAGGGATCGGTCTGGATGGGCATGGGCCAAGCCATGTGCGAAGAGACCCGTTATCTCGACGGCTTGCCAGCTCACGCAAGCCTGCTCGAATATCGCATGCCTACCATCATGGATTCCCCCCCGATCGAAACCTATATTGTCGAAAGCCACGATCCCAATGGACCATTCGGGGCCAAGGAAGCCAGCGAAGGTGCTTTGGCCGGCTTCCCGCCAGCCTTGGTCAACGCTATCGCCAACGCGATCGGTATCGACCTCAATGAATTACCGGTGACCCCTGACCGGGTCATGGATGCGCTCATCCAGCGCCGACGGCAAGCTAGGCTTGCCCGCACCTTGAAGGCCGCATCATGACCACACCGTTGCCGACGTTTCGACTTGCCGAACCCAGGACCGTCAATGAGGCGATCGCCGCGTGCCTTGGTCATGCCGGCAGTCGCTTCGTCGCGGGTGGAACTGACCTGCTGGTCAACATGCGGCGCGGCATCGACAATCCGGATTTTCTGGTCGACCTCTCCGGCATCGACGAACTCGCCGGAATCAAGAGCAATGAAAACGGCCTGACGATCGGTGCGGGTGTGACCATCGCCACCGTTGCCCGCAACCCCGTGATCGCCGCCCAGTATCGCGCACTCGCGCAAGCCGCGGAGGCGATCGCCGGCCCCGGTCACCGCATCATGGGGACGGTCGGGGGCAATTTGTGCCTCGACACACGCTGCATTTACTACAATCAAAGCGAATGGTGGCGAAAGGCAAATGCCTATTGTCTCAAGAGCCGCGGAGACGTTTGCCATGTTGCCCCGCAGGGACAGCACTGTCACGCCGCCTTCGCCGGCGACCTTGCGCCCGCCCTGCTCGCCTTTGGTGCTGAAATCGAAGTTGCCGGCGGACAGGGCAATCGCCGCATTTCCCTGAGCCAACTCTATGTTGAGGACGGTAAAGCACATCTCGCTCTGGCTGACGGCGAACTCATCATCGCGGTGCATCTGCCGTCGAACCCACCGCCATCTGCTTATGCCAAGATACGCACGCGCGCAGCCATCGACTTTCCGTTGGCCGGAGTGGCGGTGGCGCTCGCAACAACCGGCACCAGCATCGTTTCACTCCGCCTGGCACTGACGGGCACGAATTCACGGCCGTTTTTGCTTACCGGCACGGAAGCCTTCGCCGGGCGATCCGTCGACGAGAAGCTGCTGCAAGAGATCGACCGGCTCGTGCAGAAACAAGTCCAGCCCATGCGTACTACGATCACCTCGGCAAATTACCGCCGGATCGCTGCCGCCTCGCTTGCGCGGCGCTTGACCGCAAGTCTCTGTGCCGCCAGCGCGGTTTGAGCCCGCTTCGAGATTCGGACTACTCCAACCGCAGGAGTGATCCGAACCAGGCTACGGCATGGGAATAACCGCCGTCGCCTCCAGCTCGATCTTTGCCGGCGTGTCGAGCAGGTCGGCAACAAAGATCATGCTCATCGCAGGATAATGATTTCCCATCAGCGTTTTCCAAATGCGCCCGAGTTCACGACGACCTGCGAGATAGGCAGGCTTATCGATGCAAAATGCGGTCATCCTGCAAACGTGACCCGGTCTGCCTCCTGCTTCCCCAAGAATAGCAAGAATATTCTCGAGCGCCTGTCCGAATTGCGGAACAAGTTCATCGCTTTGAAAATGCTGCTCGGCGTTCCAGCCAACCTGCCCAGCAATGAACACAATCCGGCCCGCCGTCGCGCTGATGCCGTTTGCATAGCCCGCCGACGGCCGCCAATTGGGCGGATTGAGAACCTGAATTGACATTTCAAAGCCTCCTCGTGATGGTGGTTGGCGCTAATGTCACCCGTTGCTAGCGCTCCGCGCCGAGATGATCGTGCTTGCGTCAACGTATCGGCCGCAACGTGCCCCGTACCGCGTTGCGATCGTCCGCCGCGATACGACGCAGCTTGACAATATCCCTGACCGTGACTTGTGACGCGTTGATGCTTACCCCTGCTCCCCTTAATCTTGCAAAGGCACGCGATAGCGACTCCGGCGTCAAGCCAAGTTGGCCGGCGATCAGCATTTTGTCATATGGCAGCGCGAGCGCGCAGTGACCCTGCTCCACCAACGACAACGAAGCCAGAAACTCCGCGACCCGCTGCACGCCGCTTTGGGCCTTGAGTTGTTCAACCTGTTGAACGAGATAGTGCATGCGTTGCGAGACCGATGCGATCATCGCCAACGCAATATCCGGATTGCAACGGATGCATCGGATGAGATGCTCGGCAGGAATTCGTCCAACGCGCGCTATGCTCACCGCTTCGGCTGTCGCGATGTATCGATTTCCGGTAAAGGCGACCGCCTCCGCAAAGCTGTCGCCTTTCTTCATCATGTCGATGACGGCCTCGTCGCCAGACTGGGTGCTACGGTAAATCTTCACCCAACCATCGATCACGATAAAGAATGCGGTCGCCGGGTCTTCTTGCCTCATGATCAATTCGTGCGGTCGCAACACGACGGCGGTAGCTGGCGCAACAATGTCGCGTACGGTCTCCGGCTTCAGACCCCTGAACACCGCAACTCCGGAAATAGTTTGCAGGTCGCCGGCCGTCAGCTTTGAAGACATTTGAAAGTCTCAAACTATGCCAGCATTATTGATTGACAACCATTTGATCGCGCCGCCTTGATCTCGATCAATTTGTTAAAAACGGGCAGGATTTATTTATGTTGCAATGCACCTCGGCGTCCCAGTTTCCCTGTGACTGCAGTCAGCGCCAATGCCAGTCGCCGTCACGCTACGCGGAGATTGCCGAGTTTGCCTCAACGCATCGGCCGCAACGTTCCAAAATGGAGCCAAATTAATTGACGTGATTGATCGGCCGGGCGTCCTTGACGCTGATCAATTATCGGGCTTCAAATCCCGTTCTTGCTGCAGTGCACAGCCATCGGTTGAAGGTTGCGCCATCGGAATTTCGGCTATCGACCACTTCTCCGCAATCAGAGGCGCGGCGAGTTTCGTCGACGGGAGGAGCCTGCCTTCGGGCTCTGGCCGCCGCTGAGGCCGCGTCGGTCCACCAGCTTGCGCATCGTTGCAATCGTTATCGACCCGAGGGTGGCGCGCGCGATATCGTCGATTTCGTTGAGGACCCCGCTCAGGGTTTGCTCCTCGGAGGTTACACCGACGGCTCCGGCACCCTGCTCAGCGGAGCTCAGGTCCTCGAATAGTTGCGCCACGTCCAGCAGTGTCGTCCGCCGCGCATTACCGGCGAATTGATATCCGCCGCCCGCACCACGGATCGAGCGGACGAGGCCGGCACGGCCCATGACGTGCATGACCTTCGCCAAGTGGTGACTGGAAACGCCGTATTTCTCACCAATTTCGGCGACGGAGACCTGACGGCCTTCGCGCGAAGTCAGTTCCAGCGCCGCAAAAATGGCAAGTCGGCTCGAAACCTGCAGCCTCATGACGTCGCCATCAATCTACGATCCCGTTCAAAATAGCGACTGTCGCCTGACGTGTTCAATCGAGATCCTTCTCAAGCTGAATGTAGGGTCCTGCGATCATTCCTTCGCCGCGGAAAAACAGCAGAGGAAGACGGCCGTCCCTTGCAACCATGGTTCGCATCTTGCTGACACCTGCTTTCCTGAACTCTCCGGAAATGGCTTCGAACAACGCGCTTCCAATACCCTGCAGGCGCGCCTTCGGTTCAACCGACAACGCAAATACCCAGCCGCAGGGGGTGGATCCGAACTCCCAGGCGCGAACCTCCCCGATGATAAAGCCCAGCAAGCCGGAACCGGGCCGGCTCTGGCGATTCTCGGCAACCAGAAAGAACCGATCGTGACTTCGTTGCTTGCCGTAGCGGCGGAGAATATCGTTCCAGTACTCCGCCTTGGCGAGTTTCGTCACGCGAGTATCAAGCGCGATCACCTGCGAGATGTCGGCGGCCCGCACGCGCCGCACCGATATGGCGGATTCGACCTTGGTTGCTTCCTGCATTTATGGGCATCGCCGTTTCCGTGACCACTAATCCATAGCGCATAATCAAGCATTGTGGTACTGATTTATAGGCAAAAGACATGCGTGAGGTGTCGTTGTGACTTGCGCCCGACCAGAAGAGACATCCCGGATATGGCGAGCGGCCGACGCCGTCCATATCGATGTCCGTGGCCTCGATCCACCGGAACCGATGGTCGCCATCCTGCAAACGATCGACAGCGGCGAGGTCGATACCGCCCTCGTTGCTCACCTCGATCAGGAGCCGATCTTCCTCTATCCGGAGCTCGACGATCGGGGATGGAGCCACGAACTCCTGCCATCCTCGTGCGGGAGCTCTGATTGTGAGGACGGGATCATGCTTCGTATGACGCGATGGGGCTCATGAGTATCGCGGCAACCTTTCTCGGGGGCGCGAAGAGCCGGTTATTGCCGAGATCGATCCCGTTTCGGTTCTTCGCGGCCGCCGCCCTCTTCCATGTCATGATGTGGCTGGGGCTCCTGATTGGTGCCAACGAAGCGGCGGGCTTCCGCGGCGGGCTCGGTGCGACACTGGCTTCGGTGCACCTCTTGACCCTCGGGATTCTGACTACAACGGCGATCGGGGCATCCGTTCAGCTGCTGCCCGTTGCCACGCGGCGCACACTGCGCGCGGTCTGGCCGGTCCAACTGGTCTTCTGGCTCACGGTACCGGGCCTGATTGCACTGATTGTCGGCATGCATACGGCGCAAACCAGCATTCTGATTCCGGCTTCCGCGATGACGGCGGTCGGCTTACTCCTGTTCTGCGGGCTTCTGGCAGACAACCTGCGCCGCACCAGCAGTCTTCCCGTGGTTGGCGCATACGGCTGGGCCGCACTGGCGGCGCTTGTTCTGGTGACCGTATTGGGGGTCACGCTTGCCATCAACGACAAGGTCGGCGTTCTGCCTGACCATGGCGCCGTCGCGCTGGCCCACCTGATCCTGGGCGGATTCGGCTTCATGGGGCTACTCGCGCTTGGCTTCAGTCACATTTTGGTGCCGATGTTTGCACTGGCAGCCGCGCCGGAGAGGCGGCCGAGTTTTATCAGTTTCGCAATCGCCTCCACGGCGGTTCTCCTCGGGTCGCTCGGCGCGCTTGCCGGCAGCCGCACTGTCCTGGCTGCCGCCGCGGTCGCAGGTCTCGCCGCTGCTGCGTTGCACCTCTGGCTGATGCATCAGGTGCTGAAGAGCGGGATGCGCAAGCGGCTCGGACTCTCGTTCATCCTCGTGCGGGCGGCCTGGATCATGCTGCCGGCGACGCTGCTCATCGGTCTTGCGGCGCTTTATGGCTTTGCTGGCAACAATGGAGGCACCCTGTTCGGCTTCTTCCTTCTGTTCGGCTGGCTCCTCACTTTTCTGATCGCCATCCTTCAGCGGATCATGCCCTTCCTCGCCTCCATGTTCGCAACACCCCAAGCCAGCGGCGGCACCGCTATCGTTTCCCAGCTTGCCAATGCCCGATCGCTCCAACTCCACGCCGTCTGCCATGGCCTTGCCTTCACGGTACTCGTGGCAGCAATTTTGCTCGACAATGCGGCGGTCGCGCGCCTTGGCAGCACGATTGGTCTGATCGGAGCGCTCGCCTTCGCCTGGTTCACGGCCGACGTGATTCGGCGTATCTTGCCGGCCCACTAGCCCCGGACAGCCTCCGCGATCGAGCATATCCTGCCGTATCGACGCCGCACGCCGCGGATTTCAATCCGGTGATCCCCGACGATAGGGTCCGCTGAAAGATTGATCAAAACACAGCTGCTGCGAAGGCAGAAAGCCGCTGCGTTGGAGATAGCCCAGCAATTCCCGGTCTTTCCAGTCGACTTCGGTCCGAACCTTTTCAACACGCAGGGTACCAAGGTTGACCAGCAATTGTGAGATCAAGGCGCGGCCGACGCCCCTGTTCCGGTAGTCGGGGTCAACGCCGATCGTGTCAAGCACCGCCGTGGTCTCGACCCGGCCGAATTCGCCGAAGTCGACCCGAGCCATGACGAAACCGATGGACACGTCGTCGAGTTCCGCGACGAGCGACACGCACACATCCGAGTCTGTCAGCGCGTCCGCCAGCTTGCGTTCGAAATATTCGACCCGGTCGTGGCCGGTGATCAGGCGATCGATCGCCACCAGCGCGCGCAGGTCACCTGCAGCCATCGAACGCACCGGTATCCGGTCGCGCGCGAGCGGTCCGAAATCCGCGGCAGGAGGCGCGCCGTACGCGCCGTAGCTGATCTCGGCGGCTTCGCCGACATGTTGCGGGATGATGAGATCGGTGTTTCGCGCCATGATCGTCAATCCATTCTCGTTTTCAGTCGCCATCGACAGGTTCAAGCAGCGGCGTCAGAGCGGACCGCTCCAGCACCAGGCGCGGCGCCAGGCGAAAGCCGGATGCATCGAAAAACCGCAGCAAACCGTGATTGGTCCAGTCGGCTTGTGACTGCAGCGATCGAACCCCCTGCTGACGCAAGGCTTCGGTGAGGCCGCCCATCAGGGCGTGACCGACGCCAGCCTCCCGGTTGCCGACCATGACGCCAACCGCATCGAGCGTCGCAATGGCCTGTTCACGACCGAATTCACCGCGCTGAATGCGGGCGAATGCAAAACCGGCCAATTCGCCGTCGCGGGCGACTCCAACCTGGACGTAACCTTCCGGATGCTCCTTGGCGTGGGCCAGCCGCTTCTCAAAGAAAGCGCGGCGCGGCTCACCGACGTGGCCTGAATCGATGGCGATGACCCGTTCGAGATCGGCCGGACGTAACCGGCGGACCTTGCTTTCCATATTCACGGCGGCATTGCTCATGTGGACGCCTCATACGTTTTCGACATATTCCCGATAAAGTCGGGCTTCGGTCTCGGGATCCATGTTTTCTTCAAGAACAGGCAACAGCGCCATCTCTTCCTTCTGCACATGGGCGAGCATGCGGTCGCTGAGTTCCTGGGCAAGCCGTGTGAACTCTTCCCATTCCACCGGAGTAAATCCCGTGGCCATAGCGGAACGCGCCATGGCGGCGACACGCACGCCGAGCGGTCGCATGGCGGCGTGCTCGCTCGTCAGATGCGCGCCGATGTCGGCGTCGCCGATGGCTTCCAGAAACGTAAAGAGATGATCTTCCTCGAACGCAAAATGACGCTCGACCTCCGCCTCCACACCAGTCGACAGATCCGACAGCAACCGCGCGACGTTAGTGTCGGCCTTGTCCGGCGCCCCGCCACGCCGACCGCGCGCCAGCAATTGCTCAAGCCGCTCCATCAGGGCGACGGTCGCGCGGTGCTCGTCATGCAGCGTTTGGCTGATCCGATTGGTGAAGCTCATCGCAGATCCCTTGATGTGGCCGGACTCCTCGATATCTCGGGTCTCAACTGTGCAACTGCTCGTATTTGACGAGCAGATCTTCATTGGCTTCTTCCCAGTCCGGATTGAGAACGATGCAGTCGGCCGGACACACCAGCTTGCATTGCGGCTCATCCTCGGCGCCCACGCACTCCGTGCATTTCAGCGGATCGATCACGTAGATCGGGTCGCCGGCGGTGATTGCCTTGTTCGGGCATACCGGCTCGCAGGCATCGCAGGCCGTGCAGGCCTCGGTGATCATCAGTGCCATTGCCTATCTCCTCACCTTCTCATGCTGCCTTGGGTACCCGATTGGCCGTGGCAAGCTTTTCGAACCGGAATGCCCCCCATAACGCGGCCCCGATCGCGCCGGCATAAATCGAATCCGGATGGCTGCGGACCGCGATCTTCATGTCCTTGATGTGCGAGATATCCTCTTCGAGTGCGGCGACCAGCCCGTTATCGAGCGCGAGCCCGCCGGTAACCATGACAGCGCCGTCACGTACCCCGATCGACTTCAGCAGTTTGGACAACCGCGCCGCCATCGAAAGATGGATGCCCTTCAGGATATTCGGCGTCGAAATGCCACGCGAAACCATGTTGATCACGTCAGTCTCCGCCAGCACGGCACAAATGCTGCTTACCACCTCGGGGGTTTCGCCTTGACGCGACAGGGTTCCGATCTCCTCCTGGGCGATACCGAGATAGCGGGCGATGTTTTCGAGGAATTGTCCCGAGCCGGACGCGCACTGGCTCGTCATCTTGTAACTGAGCACCTTGCCCCGTTCATCGATCAAGATCGCACGCCCGTGCAGCGCGCCGATGTCGAGTGCTGCCCGCGATTCCGGATCGAGGTAGATGGCGCCGCGGGCATGCGTCGTCATCGAGTAGAAGTGACCGGTATGGAACGGCACGCTTTCGCCTTCACCCGTCGTGGCAACGTAGTCGACCTCTTCTGGACGCAATTTCGCGTCTTCGAGCACGGCATCGAAGGCAACCCGCGCCAGCTCCAGAGGATCGCGTTGCCGGATACGCATCACGTATCGCGACAACCAGGTTTCCTCGCCGTTCTCGACCTTGAACAGCGACGCCTTGATGGTGCTGGTGCCGATATCAATTCCCGCGGTGATCGTCATTGCTCGCTCCCATCCGCCTGTCCGAAATGCGCCCGGCGCGCGAACTCGGCCGCGCCGAGCGCGCCGGTGTAAATCGAATCCGGGTTGATGTTGATGACAACGTCGCCATAGTTTTCCTTGATCACCTTCCTCAGCTCGCGCACCGCGGCCTCATTCTTGGCGACGCCCCCCGTGAACGTAAATTCATTGGTGACGCCACCCGAGCGCGAGATGATCGAGATCGCGCGCAGGATGATGGCACGATGCAAACCGGCCAGGATGTCCTCGCGCCTTTCCCCGAGCGAAAGCCGGTCTCGCAATTCAGCGCCCGCGAACACGGTGCATGTCGAGTTGATGCGTGCCGGCTTGTCCGACTTCATGGCCATCGGGCCGAGTTCGTGCAGGCCCATGTTCATCTCGTCGGCGATATAGCCGAGATACCGGCCGCAGCCTGCCGCACATCGGTCGTTCATCTGAAAGTTCGCAACGATACCGCTGGCGTCGATCTGAATGCCTTTCGTGTCCTGCCCGCCGATGTCGAGCACGGTTCGGGTCTGCGGGTACATCAGGTGAGCCCCGAGACCGTGACAGAGGATTTCCGAGCGAATATGCTCCTTCGAGAACGGCAGCGTCACCCGACCATAGCCGGTGCCGACCAGGTAGCTTTCCTCCAACTCGACCGCGAGCGCGTCTTCGATCATCTTCTGAATGTCGGCCGCCGCGGATTTGACCGATGGATCCGTCCGCAGCACGCGCGCGAGCGCGCGCCGGAATTTTTCGCTCAGCTCGCCTGCCGGCGGCCGGTTCTCAACCTCGATGATCGATTTGTCGTAGACATTGAGAAGCAGGTCATAGGGCAGGCCCGCATCTCGCGCGACTTCTTCGGCATGGCTGTGGTAACGTGATCCCGCGATATCCCGGAAGAAATCCGATTTGCGCTTGGCATCGGGCGCATAGAGCTCGGGTGCCTCGCCGCGCAGCCGCTGGAACACCTCGCCGAGCGACGTCTTGACTCCGGAGCCGGCCTTGGCAAAGCGTTCGCCTTGAATCTGGCCGATGCAGGTTTGCTCGAGATCGTCGAGTTGTTCAAGAAACTGCTCGAGACGAAAGGCCCGCTCCAGCGCGCCGAGGAACGTATCGAGTTCGATCAGTCCGTTGGCGTCGGTGAGCGCCCGCCGGAACAGGGTGAATTGCGCGTCGACGCGGGCCTCCTGGCTCGCCACTCGCGCGGCGGTCGCGTAGTTCGAGCGCGAATTGGTTATGCCGTGACCGATCACATGGCGGTCCTCGTCGAGGAGGACAGCCTTGGTCGTTGTGGAACCGAGATCAATGCCGACGAAGGTCTTCATCCCCTGCTCCTCATGCCGCCGCGTTGGCGCCGGAACGCTTCTGATCAATCATCTGGAAGTAGCTTTCGAGACGGTTTTTGATGTTTGCCGCCGAGAAATAGCGCGGATCCACCAAGTCGGATTCCACGAACGCCGCGGGTTTCCCGGTGCGCTTCTCGACCTCGCGCATCATCAGCAGCTGTCCGGCCGAAAAGCTGTTGCAGCTCTTGATCGAGTTGATCAGGAGGCCGTCCGCCTCGTATTCGTTGATGTAATTCACGAGCATATCGATGCGCATCGGCAGGCTGCGATTGGTGTAGACGCCAAGGCAATATTCGGCCAGCGTCTCCAGCGGCTTGCTCGGGTCATGGCGAAACCCGAAATCGTAGACGCCGCCGACTTTGGTGTAGCTCGAGGCAACGACGACCGCGCCCTCATCGTAAAACATCTTCCAGAATTGGCGGAAGCTGGTGTAGTTGGGCGGCCCCTCGACAACCAGCCGGTATTTCTCCTTGCCCATGTCGCCGTCGGGCGTAACCGGGCCCTGTCCCTTGGCCAGACGATCTTCGACCTCCTGGCGCAGGAAACGGTAGTAATCGATCGCATCCTGGGTGCCGCGGAAGGCGCCAAAGATCGGCCCGATGTAGTAGATGCCGCCAAAATAGGCGTCGATCGGCGACGGCTTGGCCTTGGCGCTCTGCAGTACGCGAACGAGATCGTCTTCCGCCTTGGTCGATTTCTTCAGATGCTCGCGCAACCGGTCGATGTCGAACTTCACTCCTGAAACCTGTTCGAGTTTGGGAATGACCTCTTCCTTGAGCTGCTTCACCATGTACTCGATCATGTTTTTGGTGATCTTGCCGTCGGCCATATAGGGCGTGTGCAGCATGATCGTTTCGCACTTGTACTGCTCGCGCAGCAGCTCAAACCATTTCATGAAGGTGAAGCAGCCGGTGTAGGAGAGCAGCAGCACGTCCGGATTTGGAAACTTCTTGCCATTGGGCGCGATGTTGCCTTTGGCCATCATGCCGAGATCCGACTTCACGTAGGTGCAGACGTCTTCGGAGTGGCCGATCTTTTCCGCCTCGAGCACGTAGCTGCCGCTAACGCGGCGCAGGCCATTCTGGATGGCATTGACCTCCGGCAGGTTGTTCAGGAGATCGAAGCACATGATCAGTTCGTTAAGGTTGCCGGGCACGAAGGTGGCGGCCACCTTGTGGCCGGTCTCCGGCGCACTGGTCAGGCGATCGTAATGTGCGGCCATCATCTCCTTCTGTTTCATCATGGAGGCATCCTTGATGACCTCCTTCGCCGGCGCCTTGGAGGTCACGATCCTGGTATTTGTCGTCGTCGTCATGCTCCGCTCCATAGCTTGATTGAGTCGGCGAAGGTGCCGGCCTGTTCCCTGATTGGCTGCATCTGACCGGAGTTTTCGGCATATTTGAACGCGATGTAGGGGATGCCGGCTTCCTTGAGCACGTGCTGCAGCATCGGCCGCTCCAGCAGCGCCGGGTCGCAAAAGCTCGGCGCGGCGAAGATCACGCCCTCCGCAGCGGTACGCTTCACCGCGCGGACGAGATGCTGGCCCTTTTCCTTCTGATTCGGTTCATACTTGGCCGCTGTTGACTCGGAATGATGCAGAAACGCGTCGGAAAGATTTCGCAGCGGATCGCCGTCGATCGCCACATCGCCGGTGAGCCAGCGGGTGACCAGCAGAAGATCATCATCCACGACGTAGCAGCCGGACAGCTCGAGCGACTTGATCAGATTGAGCGGCGGCTGCTCGCAGAACATGCCGGTCAGAACGACCCGGCAATTGTCACGCATGGGCCGCTCGTCGGCTCGCGCAGCTGAAAGATAGTCGCGCAGCAGGATGGTGTGCTCCTCCACTGGAAGCAGCAGGCCGGCGCGCACCATCAGATAGACCTCCGGAGCGGGCGCCTGCCACGGCCGTTCCGCCCGAAGGGTATAGAGCTCGCGCATCAATCGGCGATTTTCGTTGTAAACCGCGATCGAGTTCCGCAACTCGTCATCAGTTATCGGCTTGCCGCGGAGCTCGCCGAGATCGTGCCGGAGTTCTGCCAATTCGTTGACGTAGAAATTTCCTCCGATGTCATCCCGGTAGT
>Ga0209023_10000792_pt1 | contig 44997 bp, 38 predicted proteins | sample LakOneMetagenome_FD_187468 | JGI IMG/M metagenome (GOLD analysis project Ga0209023, IMG submission 187468) | Freshwater and sediment microbial communities from Lake Erie, Canada (SPAdes) (version 2) | ecosystem: Environmental > Aquatic > Freshwater > Lentic | place: Lake Erie, Canada...
TGCATCCGATGAAGGAGCTCAGCCACAAGCAAGCCGAGCAGCTCACCCGCCCCGACCCGCGCCGCGACTTCGCGCTGGTCGCTGCCGAACCGCTACCACCGGGGGAGGCATTGGTGGGCGCGGTGGCGCGCATTTGCATCGACGCCAATGGCAAAGATGCGGAATTCGCCATCCTGGTCAGTCACTACGTCAATGGCATGGGTTTGGGCCGGCACTTGATGCGCCGGCTGGTGCGTTGGGCCAAGGGCCGCAAGGTGCTGCGCGTGTATGGCGATGTATTGGAAAGCAATCTGCCGATGCAAGCGCTGGCGCAGTCACTGGGCTTCCATCGCGAAGCCGCCGGTGAAGCCGGTTTGGTGCGGGTGGTGTTGAATATCCCACCGCCCAAACCCAAACCCCCACTCCCGCCACCGGCCTTCCTGAGCAGCGTGCAGGGGTAAAATTTCCCACACAACCCAACCACACAAGCGCTGGCGTGCTGCGTCCGGCGCTGCCGATCATGTCATGTCTGAATCCTTGCTTGCGTTTGCCCCCCCCTTGCCCCGCAGCGGCCAGACCCGCGCCTACTGGCGTGCGCCGGCTTCCAGCACTGCATTGGCCTGCGCGATTGCTGCGGCCGCGCAGCAGCACAATGGCCCACTACTGACCATTGCGCGTGACAACCACGCCGCACAGCAACTGGAAACCGATCTGCGCATCCTGCTGGCCAGCGCGCCCACACTGCCGGTGCTGGGCTTCCCCGATTGGGAAACACTGGCGTACGACCGCTTCAGCCCGCACCCGGAGATCGTCAGCCAGCGCCTGGCCACCTTGGCGCGGCTACCCGGGCTGACCCGCGGCATAGTCATCGTGCCTGCCGCCACCTTGATGCAACGGCTAGCCCCGCGCAGCCATGTGCTGGGCAACCGGTTTGATTTGAAGCTTGGCCAGCAGCTGGACATGGATGCGGAAAAGCGCAGGCTGGAAACAGCCGGCTATCGCAACGTGCCGCAGGTGTTCGATCCCGGTGATTTTGCCGTGCGCGGCGGGCTACTGGATGTGTATCCGATGGGCGCAGACACCCCGTTTCGGATTGAATTGCTGGATGACGAGATCGATTCGATCCGCATCTTTGATCCCGACAGCCAGCGCTCGCTGGAAAAAATCAGCGCGATTGCATTATTGCCCGGCCGCGAAGTGCCGATGGACGATGCCCATGTGCAGCGTGCACTGGACGCGCTGCGCGAACGCTTCGACATCGACACCCGCCGCAGCGCACTGGTGCAGGATCTGAAAGCCGGTCTGGCACCGGCGGGTATCGAGTATTACCTGCCGTTGTTTTTTGCCAATGACCGCAACCACGACAGCAGTACCGCGAGCTTGTTCGATTATCTGCCCGGCGCCATGCCGGTGCTGTGTGAGGGCGCCCTGGAGGCCAGCGAGCAGGCGTGGCAACACATCGAGCACCGCTACGATCAACTGCGCCACGATATCGAGCGCCCCTTGCTGCCCCCCGGCGAGCTTTGGCTGGCACCGGATGCCCTGCGCGAACGCTTGAACCAGGGCAACCGGATCGACATTTGCAACGCGCAACATCCGCGCCATGCCGAGGCCCACACGCTGCCCGTGCAGCCAGCCCCGGCATTGCCACTGACGCAAAAAGACCACGCCCCTGCCGATGCCTTGCGCAGCTTCCTGACAAGCTATCCGGGCCGGGTGTTGATTGCCACCGATTCCGCCGGCCGCCGCGAGGCCCTGCGCGAGGTGTTGGAGGCAGCGGGGATGCAACTGGCGGGGGTGGAGAGCTGGAGCGCTTTTGCCCGTCATCCTGGCGCAAGTCGGGATGACGGGAGCAGATTAGCCATCACCGTCGCCGCATTCGATGACGGCTTCGCATTGGATGCGCCGCCACTGTGCGTGCTCACCGAGCGCCAACTCTTCCCCGAACGCGCCAGCCAGCCGCGCCGCCGCAAGCGTGCCGGGCGCGAACCCGAAGCCATCATCCGTGACCTCGGCGAGCTCTCGCTGGGCGCACCGATCGTGCACGAAGATCATGGCGTGGGCCGCTATCGTGGTTTGATCGCGATGGCCGTGGGCGGCATGCCCGGCGAGTTTCTGGATATCGAATACGCCAAGGGCGACCGCCTGTATGTGCCGGTGGCGCAACTGGACCGCATCAGCCGCTACTCCGGGGCCAACCCCGACACCGCACCGCTGCACAATCTGGGCGGCGAGCAGTGGGCCAAGGCGAAGAAAAAAGCCGCCGAGAAGGTCCGCGATGTGGCTGCCGAGTTGCTTGAAATCCAAGCCAAGCGACACGCGCGACAAGGACTGGCCATTGATGTCGACCGGGCGATGTACGAGCCGTTTGCGGCCACCTTTCCGTTCGAGGAAACCCCCGACCAGCACGCCGCAATTGAAGCGGTGCTGCGCGATCTTTCCAGCTCACAACCGATGGACCGCGTGGTCTGCGGCGATGTGGGCTTCGGCAAAACCGAAGTTGCAGTGCGCGCCGCGTTTGCTGCCGCCAGCGCTGGCAAACAAGTGGCGGTACTGGTGCCCACCACCTTGCTGGCCGAGCAGCACTACCGCAACTTCCGCGACCGCTTCGCCGACTGGCCGCTGAAGGTGGAAGTGCTGTCGCGCTTCAAGACCAAAAAAGAAATCGAAGCCGAATTGGCCAAACTGGCCGAAGGCAAACTCGACGTGATCGTAGGCACCCATCGCCTGCTGCAACCGGACGTGAAATTTGCCGACCTGGGGCTGGTCATCGTCGATGAAGAACAGCGGTTTGGCGTGCGTCAAAAAGAATCGCTGAAAAAACTGCGCGCCAATGTGCACTTGCTCACGCTGACCGCCACCCCGATTCCACGCACGCTGAACATGGCGATGAGCGGGCTGCGTGATTTGTCGATTATTGCGACCCCACCGGCCAACCGGCTGGCGGTGCAAACCTTTGTCCACGTCTGGGACGACGCGCTGCTCAAGGAAGCCTTCCTGCGCGAACTGTCACGCGGCGGGCAGGTGTATTTCCTGCATAACGATGTGGAAAGCATCGGCCGCATGCACGATGAGCTGCAGGCGCTGGTGCCGGATGCGCGCATCGGCATTGCCCACGGCCAGATGCACGAGCGTGAACTGGAACGCGTGATGCTGGACTTCCACAAACAGCGCACCAATGTGCTGCTGTGTTCCACCATCATCGAATCCGGCATCGACATCCCCAATGCCAACACCATCCTGATCAACCGCGCCGACAAGTTCGGCTTGGCCCAGCTGCACCAGCTGCGCGGCCGCGTGGGCCGCAGCCACCATCGCGCCTATGCCTACCTGCTGGTGCCCGATGGCCGCAACATCACCCCGGATGCCAAAAAGCGACTGGAGGCCATCACCTCGATGGACGAGCTGGGTGCCGGCTTCACCTTGGCCACGCATGATCTTGAAATTCGCGGTGCCGGCGAGCTGCTGGGTGAAGGCCAAAGCGGGCAGATGGCCGAAGTCGGCTTCAGCCTGTACACCGAATTGCTGGAACGTGCGGTGCGCAGCATCAAGCAAGGCAAACTACCCGACACCGATGCCGATGATCGCTTCGGCGCGGAAGTGGATCTGCATGTGCCCGCCCTGATCCCCGACGACTACCTGCCCGACCCGCATGCGCGCCTGACTTTGTACAAGCGCATCAGCGCCGCCCGCAGTGTGGATGCGCTGCGTGAATTGCAGGTGGAAATGATTGACCGGTTCGGCCTGCTGCCGGACGCCGGCAAACACCTGTTCGCCACCGCCGAATTGAAGCTGCATGCCACGGCGCTGGGGATTCGGAAATTGGTGCTGGGCGAGAAGGGCGGCCGCGTGCAATTTGTCGAAAAGCCCAATGTGGACCCGATGGCGGTGATCCGCTTGATTCAAGGCCAGCCCACGCACTACAAGATGGACGGCCCGGACAAATTGCGCATCCTGCTGGAATTGCCCGATGCCAGCACCCGCTTCAATGCGGCGCGTGGGCTTTTGATTGCCATGGATAAAGGAGCCCCTCGATGACCCTGCTTCGTGCGATGTTGTTTCCTGCATGTGTACTTATCAGCGCGTGTGCGTCAACGCCTGCACCGCCGGCTACGGCGAGTACGCTGTACCTGGTGCGGCATGCCGAAAAAGACCTCGCCGCCGGCAAAGACCCCCCGCTGACGCCTGCCGGCCGCACTCGCGCCGAACAGCTGTCAACGCTATTGGCCAAGGTGCCGCTAGAAGCAATCTACAGCACCGCCACCCAACGCGCCCGGCAAACCGCCGCGCCCACTGCGCAAGCACACGGGCTGGCTATCTTGGAGTACGACGCCAGCGATGCCGTGACCTTCGCCAGCCAGCTGCGGCAGCGATACCCGCATGGCAATGTGCTGATCATCGGCCACAGCAATACCCTACCGGCCTTGGTGCGCGCTCTATGCCATTGCACTGTGGGCGAGATGGATGAAGCCACCTATGGCATCCGCTATACCGTGCAATTTGATAGCGCTGGTCGTAGCCAGCTGCAGGTGAATCAGGATTGATGGACCACAAGCCCGACCTGCCCGAATGGCATGGCAATGGCGATGCCATGCGTGCGCTGCAAATCGAACTGGCTCGGCAAGTGTCGCTGCGCGATGGCTTTGCCAAGCCACTGCGCACGGTTGCCGGCTTTGATGTCGGGTTTGAGGAAGCCGGCAGCATCACTCGCGCTGCCGCCGTATTGCTGGATGCCAGCACGCTTGCCGTCATCGACCAACAGGTTGCATGCCTGCCCACGCGCATGCCGTACATCCCTGGGCTGCTCAGTTTCCGCGAATTGCCGGCGCTGCTGGAAGCCCTCAACATGCTGTCCTCACCGCCGGATTTGGCGTTTGTGGATGGCCACGGTATCGCACACCCTCGCCGCTTGGGCATTGCCGCACATTTTGGTCTGGTCACGGGCCTGCCCAGTATTGGCGTGGGCAAAAGCATTCATGTGGGCGAAGCGAGGCAGGCACTGCACGGGATGCGGGGTGCATTCACGCCATTGCGCGATGGCCGCGAACAAATTGGCTGGTTGCTGCGCAGCAAACCCGGCTGCCTGCCGCTGGTGATCTCACCCGGGCATAAAGTGGCGATGGCCTCCGCAGCGGAATTGGTGATGCGGTTTGTCACCACCTATCGCCTTCCGGAACCTACCCGTCTGGCTGACCGGCTGGCATCGCGTCGCGACAGTCATTAAGCGTCACGCAGTGTTTGTTCATCGCAAGCCGCAGCATCGTGGTATATCGGATAACACCTGCCACCCAAGCGAGCGTTCCTCATGTACCGCACCGTTTGCCTCACTCTGATCGCCCTGCTGACCGGTTGCGCAAGTGCAGATTCACAACCCGCAGCCACCGCGACCACTACGACCACAGCACAGGAGCCACCGGCCGCCATGCAGACCATTACCTTGGGCATCGGTGAAAAAGCGACGTTGGCCGACGGCAGCCGTTTGACCTACTTGAGTTTGGTCAATGATTCCCGCTGCCCCCCCAACGTGCAATGCATCTGGGCCGGCGATGCCGAAATCTCACTGCGCTGGGAACCCGCCGCCAGCGGCAAACCGAAAACATTTTCACTGCATACCAACCCCATTGCAGACCACGGCCAAACCGGTCTGGACGTAGGCAAGGTGCATATCGCCCTGCAAGCACTGGAACGCGGGATTGCCCCTGAGGCAACCTTGAGCATCACGCCCGTGGACAAGGTCTGAGGCCAGCGCTAGCCGGCCCGCACCACCGCATCTGCCACCCGGTGAATCAAGCGCGCCGCCACACGCGCCGTCACATTGTCGCGATCCAGCGGCGGCGAGAGTTCGGCCACGTCCATCAACTTCAATTTGCCGGTAGCGGCAATCGCGTCGAGTAGTGGCTCCACCACCTCCATCGGCACACCGCGTGCGGCCGGCGCGCTGACACCCGGCGCCATGGCATGCGGCAAGCCATCGATGTCGATGGTGAGATAAATCAAGTCCACATTCGCCAATTTTTCACGCAACTCGGCAATGCGCTGCGGCAATTCCAGCAAGCCCAATTGGTCATCACGGACATGGTGCACACCCAGCTGGTTGGCGGTATCAAACAACACCCGCGTATTGGCGGCGGCACTGATGCCGTACACCAGATAGTCCAGCGGCAAGCCCAGCGCGCGCGCATGTTCGATGGCTTGCAGGAACGGCGTGCCGGAGCTGGCTTGGTCTTGTTTGCGCAAATCAAAATGCGCATCGATATTGACGATCGCCACGCGCGGGCGGCGCGCGCCCAGATGTTTGGCCAAGCCTTGATACGACGCGAACGCAATTTCATGGCCGCCGCCCAAGCCCACCGCAAAATGCCCCGCATCCAGCAGCGCTGCCATCGCATCGGCATAGCGGGCTTGCGCCGCTTCCAGCTCGCCATCGGCGCAGGTGATCGTGCCCGCATCGAACAGCGGCGCAGCGTTCAATACCGGCAAATTGGACAGCATCCTGCGCAGCGCGGCCGGGCCTTCGGCGGCCCCTACGCGGCCATGGTTGCGGCGCACGCCTTCATCGCAAGCAAAGCCCAATACCGCCACCCCCGGCGCGGTTGCACCTTCCGCTGCGCGCACCCATTGGTGCCAGCGTAGCGTGGAAGCCTCGACGGGCAGATCAACGCGGCCACTCCAACCTTCCACTGCGCTCATACGGCTACCTGCTGCGAACAATGGCCACGAATGCGCATGCGCAATTCCAGTATCAAGATTGCGCGCATTGTAGTCGCCATGTTGTGCCAGCATCGCACCCTGCCGATGCTTACAATCAGAAGATGATGACCACAACACCTCCTTGGGATGGCTTGGTGCTGGGAGCCTCGCTGGCAACTCTCGATGCCAGCACCGGCTACGGCAGTATTGAGAACGGCGCACTGGCTTGGAAGGACGGCCTGTTGACCTATGTTGGCCCAGCCGATGCACTACCCGGCAAACCTTCGGCCTTGGCCACCGAAGTGGTGGAAGCCCGCGGCTGGATCACGCCCGGCTTGATTGACTGCCATACCCATGTGGTCTTTGCGGGCACCCGTGCAAGCGAATTTGAAATGCGCCTGCAAGGCGCCAGCTACGCGGACATTGCACGCGCCGGCGGTGGTATTGCCTCCAGCGTTGCCGCGGTACGCGCCGCCAGTGAAGATGGCTTGCTGCAAGCAAGCGCGCCACGCGTGCACGCACTCATTCGCGACGGCGTGACCACTTTGGAGGTCAAATCCGGCTATGGATTGGATTTGGCCGATGAGAGAAAAATGCTGCGCGTGGCGCGACTGTTGGGCAAGCGCTTCGGTATTGGCCTGCGCACCACCTATTTGGCCGCGCACGCGCTACCCCCAGAATTTGCCGGCCATGCCGATGACTACATTGACGCCGTTATCGACTGGCTGCCGCAACTGCATGCAGAAGAATTGGTGGATGCGGTGGATGCCTTCTGCGAAGGCATAGGGTTTTCGCCTGCACAAACCCGGCGTGTGTTCGAAGTAGCGCGTGCGCTGGGTATTCCGGTGAAGCTGCATGCCGACCAGCTCAGCGATCTGGGTGGCGCTGCGTTGGTCGCAGAGTTCAATGGCCTGTCCGCCGACCATATCGAATACACCAATGAAGAGGGTGTGCGGGCGATGGCCGCGCATGGCACGGTTGCGGTGTTGTTGCCTGGCGCGTTCCATGTGTTGCGCGAAACAACACTTCCCCCCATCGCGCAACTGCGCGAACACGGCGTGGCGATGGCGGTGGCCACCGACTGCAACCCCGGCACCTCGCCCCTGTTGTCGCTGCGGCAAGCCATGCAATTGGCCTGCACGCATTTTCGCTTGACCCCGGAAGAAGCCTTGCGCGGCACCACCGTACATGCTGCCAAAGCACTGGGCCTCCACGACCGCGGCATGCTGAAAGTTGGGATGCGCGCCGACTTCGTGCATTGGAATATCCAACATCCCGCTGAGCTGTGCTATTGGCTGGGCGGACACCTGGCCGAAGCCGTGCGTGCTGCCGGCATTCGCATTGCCTGATCATTTCTGGAGAACGTTATGCGCCTTGCTCTGCTGACCGCTTGTCTGCTCATTGCCACCACTGCCCATGCGCAAGACGCTGCGCGCAAGTTGGCGCACGACGCGATCATCGTGGATACCCATATCGATGCACCGGAGAACCTGCTGGATCATTGGGCCGATCTTGGCAACGCCGTGCCTGGCCGCGAATTCGATTACCCGCGCGCACGCGCTGGTGGTTTGGATGTGGCGTTCATGTCGATCTACACCTCGGCCAAACAGGATGCCGATGGCAGCGCATGGCAAACGGCCAACCAGATGATCGACAGCATCGAGGCCTTGGTACAGCGGCACCCGGACAAATTCGCCCTGCTCACCTCCCCCGCAGATGCGTCGCGGCTGCACAAAGGTGGTCATGTATTGCTGCCACTGGGCATGGAAAACGGTGCGCCGCTGGGCGACAAACTCGACAACGTGCAGTTTTTCTTCAATCGCGGGGTGCGTTACATCACCCTCGCTCATAGCGCCAATAACCGCATCGCCGATTCCTCGTACGTGCTGGAAAAGCACTGGAACGGCTTGAGTCCGTTTGGTCGGCAGGTGGTGGCAGAAATGAACAGGGTCGGCATCATGGTGGATGTCTCCCATCTAGCCGACGCTTCCGCATTGGAGGCAATCCAGCTGAGCAAGGTACCGGTGATCGCCAGCCACTCCGCATTCCGCCATTTCACGCCCGGCTTCGAACGCAATATCAGTGATGAAATCGCCAAGGCAGTCGCCGCCAAGGGCGGCGTGGTGCAGGTGCCGTTTGGCACGGCCTTCATCGACCCCGCCAGTGCCGCCGACACCCAAGCGCACTTCCGTGCCATCAACGACTTCAACGAGCATAACCGTGCACTCAAGGCGCAAGGCCAGCCGGAGCTTAGTCGGGATGCCTTCGAAAAAGACTGGGCACGCACGCATCCGTCGCGCACCAGCAGGCTGACCCAAGTACTCGACCAAATTGACTATGGGGTGCAGCTGATTGGCATCGACCACATCGGTATCGGCTCGGATTTCGATGGCGTGGATGGCCAGTTGCCGGCCGAGCTCAAAAGCGTGGCCGACTACCCCAACATTGTGGCCGGCCTGCAATCGCGCGGTTATCGCGATGCCGACATCCGCAAACTGCTCGGCAACAATCTGCTGCGAACTTGGGCCACAGTGGAAGCAGGTGCTGGCAAATAACCTTACAACAACGCGAAAGCCCCGCACTGCGGGGCTTTCGGGATCGCGCTTGGAAGCGGATGGGTCAGGCCTTCTTGGCCACAACCTTCTTGGCTGGTGCTTTCACCGCCTTCTTGGTGACCGGTGCAGCGGCAGTGCCGGCAGCCTTGGTCACCGAATGTGAACGCGAATTGCCATAGCTGGCGTTGTAGCGCTTGCCCTTGGCAGTCTTGCGGTCGCCCTTGCCCATCGTGTTGCTCCTGAAATCGGTTCGTGTGAGGTGTTCGCGACGCGCGCGAGGCCGAGCATTCTAGCACGGTACGCCCCGGCGGGCGGATTCGGGGGATCAGTGCGCGCAGGCCGGCCCATGCACATGACGGTGGTTCAGACGCAAATTGGCAATATGCGCCAGCCCCACCAGAGTGCCGCCGAAAGTCATCGCCACGGCATGCGGGAGCAGCGAATGGTGCAACGGCGCGTACAAAATGCCAACCCACAGCACCGCCAACCCCGGCAGCAACAGGGCTAATGCCCGCAATACACGATGCCTGCGATAGCTCCACATCAGCACGGCCAGCCCGAACAGGCTGGCAAACAGCACGAAGCCGACCTCGAAGCCGTCCCCCAGCCACGCCGCTACTCCAATCGAGGGCAGCGCGGCGATCAGCAGCGGCAGCAGCGCGCAATGCACCGCGCACACCAATGCGCCGGTGGCACCCAAGCGATCGAGTAGCGAATGTGAGCGGGGCATCTCTGGCATTTGTTATTTTATAACATAAGTACAGTCAAACTAGGGTGAACCCGGCCACAACCCAGCCCTGCTGCAGCCACCGGCTCAATGCGTGACTGCCACGGGTGCCTGCCGCCGCAGCGCGGGCACGGCCTGCGCCAACAGGGCAAACCCCGCCAGCGCCCACACGATCAGTGCGCCACTGGGCAGATCCAGCAGCGCCGAAGCCACCAACCCACCCACATAGCCCAGCACGCCGATGGCATACGCCCAGCCCAGCCCAGCGCGGCCCTTCACCGTGATCGTGGCCAAGGCCGGCACGATCAAGCTGGCAAACACCAGATACACCCCCACCAGCTGCACCGAGGCGGTGATCGCCAGCGCAAACAGGCCATAGAACCAGAGCCCGCTCAAGCGCCCGCGCCGCCACCCCATCAGCCCCAGCAACAGCACCGACAACAGCGCCACCGGAATCAGCTGGGTGTAGTTCACCCACAAAATTTGCCCCACCAGCAAATCCTTGAGGTGCTCGCCCCCCTGTGGATTGTTGGCCAGCAATAACAGGCCGCCGGTGGCCGCCAGTACAAACAGGGTGCCGATCAGGGGTTCCTGCCGCTCCGGCCAGCGTTTGTCGGTCCACGCCAGCAAGCCAGCCCCCAGCAGCGCGGCCACCGCGGCGGCACCTTGCACACCAAATCCGTGTGCATCAACCCCGAATGATTGCGCCAGAATCACGCCCAACCCGGCGATTTGGGCAATTGCCAGATCAATGAAGATGATGCCGCGCGCCAACACCTGCTTGCCCAGTGGCACATGCGTGGCCAGTACCAGCAGGCCGGCGGCGCAGGCCGGCCCAAGGATGGCGATGTCCAGTCCTTCCCAGTTCAGACTCATTTGACTTGCGCCAACAGTTTGTCGAGGGTGGAATCGAACAGGCCAAACAAATCCTTCGCCTGCGCATCACCGCCCACGGTAAACGGCAAGGTGACGGCCGGCACCCCCGTACGCGAGGCCAACCAATCCGCCGGCTTCGGGTCCTGATAGGCGGCACGCACAATGGTCAGCGCGTGCTGGTCACGGGTTGCGGCAACCAGGCTTGCCATATGTGCAGCCGTGGGCGGCACGCCGGGCTTGGGTTCCAGCGCGCCAATTTGCTGCATCCCCAGCCAATCCCACAAATACGCCCAACTGATGTGGTGCACCACGACTTTACGGCCCCGCAACGGCGCCGCCTTGGCTTTCCAGCGCAGCATGGCCGCCGTCCAGCGCGTATTGAAGTCGGCCAACCGCGCCTGATAGGTGGCGGCATTGGCCGGATCCAACTGCAGCAAACGCGCACCCAGGGCTTTGGCAATCACCTGGATACGCCGCGGGTCCATTTGCACATGCGGGTTGCCATCCGGATGCACATCGCCATCGGCGCGATTCACCACCGTGGGCACTTCCAGCCGTTTCACTTGCATCGCCGCCATGAATGCGCCGGGGCCGGAGGCCAGCTTGGTATTGCCCGATTGGCGCAACAGCTGCGGCAGCCAGCCAATTTCCAGATCAGCACCGGTACACACCGCAAGATCGGCGGCACGCACTTTGGCGATCAAGCTGGGCTTGGCTTCCACCACGTGCACGTCCTGCAGCGCGGTGGTAGCCACATCCACATCCACCTTGTCACCGGCAAGTTCATGCACCAGCGATGCCCATTCGGGTTCGCAGGCGAACACACGCAACTTGGCCTGTGCCGGCGTCGCAATCAAGGCGGCGGCAAGCAGGACGGGGATTGCAAATATTTTCACGGATCGACTCCTGGTGAAGAGGGTTCAGAACTTGTGTGCGCCATGCGCGCCCAAGCTGGTCTGGTATTGCAGGATGAAGGCGTTGTCGGTGGCACCAGGGGCGGGCGTGTCGCGGCTGAGTTGCAGACGGAACAAGCTGAACTCGCTGTTGCGCCAGGTCAGCTCGGCGCTGTGCCGGAACGGGTCAAACCCGCCCACCGGCAACGCCGCATTGCCCCATAAACGGTCGTACCGATAGCCGGCATCCCACGTCCGATTGAAGCGGTACACCGCCTCCAGATATGCGCCGCGGCGCTGTCCGTCCCACGCCAACACCGTGGCCGGATCGGCCGGCTCCGCATACACACCGTTGCGCCGGTCCCACATGACTTCGCCACGCAAGGTGACGCCGCCATCCTTGAAATTGCCCTGCGGTGCCCATTTCCACGTCGCGTCCAGCAGGTACAGATTGGCATCGCCGCTGAACCCGTCGGCGCCGCCGGCAACCCGGGTTTTGAGCGCAGACACGCCGGCCAGCCATTCGTTATCGCTGCCAGCCGAGCCGCCCACATGCGCGAACACGCTGCGCGTGCCCAGCCCGCCGTTCTGCGCACCGCCACTGGGGTAGTTTTGGCCACGGAATGCCTCAGCCCCCACTTCGAGGAAGGTTGTGGTGGGGGCTATCCAGCGCAGTTGCACACCGTCATCGCCGTACTGGCCACCCAGGAAAGCCTGATATGGCAATGGCCGATCGAAGAAATTATCGGTATGTGCATGATGGCTGTTGAGGTAGCCAATCGCGGAATAGAAGCGCCCCAACCGCAGGCTCAAGCCATTGGGCAGCGCAGTGGTTTCGATGTACGCCTCTTCGATCCCAAGATGATCCTGCCCGTCTTCGCTGCCAATCGCCGCGGTCAGCTGGCCATAGAACTTGTCATCGATATTGGCGGCGAATGAGACCTCGCTTTCACCCAGCGAAAATCCATTCGGGCCGGGACCACCGCCCTCGCCCGCCCGCGGGAACCCTGCACGGGCGTAGCTGGCCGGATCCAGTGAGTGATGCGCGTAGCTGCCATTGAGAATGATGCTGATCGCCGGGTTGAAGGCATTGCCCCCGCCGCCGCCACTGCTGCCAGGCGCTGCAGCCAGCGCATCCACGCCAGTATTGGCAGCGCTGCCCGGTGCTGCCGGATCGGCGGCCAGCGCATCCACTTCGGCCTCCACGCTGGCCGGTGCCGATGTCGCGGCAGGCACTTGGGCGATCGATGGCGCCTGCTGCGGCACTGCAACCAACTGCGCTTTCATCGCCAGCAACTCAGCCTGCAGCGCCTTGACCTGGGCTTCCAGCGTGACGATGCGGCGGTGGTCGTTGGGGGTGGCGGCCTGCGCGGCGGGAGCCAAGCTTGCGGCCAACGCAAGCACAAGGAGGGAATGGCGCATCCAGCTGGCATCCATATTGGTAAGTTATAACATAACACCAAAACAGATCCGCCGCGTCAACGTGACTGATGGCAGGGGCGCGTGAGCGCCGCCTGCAATCTGACAAGCGGACGCCGCAAAGGTTCCTGTCAGTGGCAGGGACATGGGCAAGCGGGATTGCAATCGGCCGCGCCGACGCGGTGCATCAGCCCACGGAATCTGCGCAGCGCGCGCACAGCCCGTGCACTTCCAGGGTCTGTGCTTGTGGCGCAAAGCCCAACTTGCGTGCGGCGGCATCCAGCGTGGCCACGATGCTGGCGTCTTCCAGCTCGGTGGCCGCATGGCAGCGGTTGCAGATCAGGAACGGCACCGAATGCTGCGCGGCATTGGGGTGGTGGCAGGCCACGAACGCGTTGATGGATTCCAACTTGTGGATGAAGCCATTGGCCAACAGAAAATCCAGTGCGCGATACACGGTGGGCGGTGCGGCCGCGCCGGCGCCTTCGCCATCGCGCACTTTGTCGAGCAGGTCATAGGCCTTGATCGGCTGGCCGGCATCGGCAATCAGCCCCAGCACCCGCGCACGGATGTCGGTCAGGCGCAGCCCACGTTCACCGCAGGCACGCTCCACTGCCGCCACGAAGCCCTGGGCATCGTGGACGTGGTGTTTGGGATCGGTGCAGGTGTGCGGCTTGGCCATGACTGGATTATGGGGCCGATCAGGCCGGCGGCAACATGCCGATGGCTGCGTCAATCCGTGCCAACGCGTCCCCGCGCCCACACAGATACACCGTCCAGCCGATATCCGGGCTGACCTGGGTGCCGGTGATGGCTACCCGCAGCGGCTGCGCAATCTTGCCCATCCCAATTCCCAGCGCTTCCGCCACGGCCTTGACCACCTCATGGATGGACTCGGCAGCCCATGGCTCCAGGACCGCCAAACGCTCGCGCATTTGCATCAGCGGTGCGCGCGCATCGGCCTTGAAATGCTTGGCAACGGCGGCCGCGTCGTACTCGGTCAATGGGCCAAACCATACCGCGGATTTTTCCGCAATGTCTTTCAAGGTCTGTGCGCGCTCGCGCAGGGCAATCACCAACTCCGCCGGCTTGGGGCCCTGCGCCAGGTCATAGCCGCAATGCTGCAAATGCCACAGCAGATGTTGGGCCACGGCATCCGGGTCATCGGTCTTCAGATATTGCTGGTTGAGCCAGCCCAGTTTGGCCGAGTCCAGCCGCGAGGCTTTTGCATTGACATCGGCCAGATCAAACAGCGATTGCAGCTCGGTGATCGAAAATATTTCCTGATCGCCGTGCGACCAACCCAGCCGCGCCAGATAATTCAGCAGCGCATGCGGCAGGTAGCCGGCATCGCGATACTGCATCACATCGGCCGCGCCGGTACGCTTGGACAGCTTGGCACCCTGCTCGTCGAGGATCATCGGCAGGTGCGCGAAGTGCGGCACCGGCGCGCCCAGCGCTTTGTAGATATTGATCTGACGCGGGGTGTTGTTGACATGGTCGTCGCCGCGCACCACGTCGGTGATGCGCATGTCGATGTCGTCCACCACCACCGCGAAGTTGTAGGTGGCGTAGCCGTCGCTGCGAAAAATCACCAGATCATCCAGCTCGCTATTGGCGATCTCGATGCGGCCCTTCACCTTGTCGTCCCACGCTACCACGCCCGCTTGCGGGTTCTTGAAACGGATGACGCGATTGGGGTCATCACGCCAACCCGCATTGGCATCGCGATACGCGCCGTTGTAGCGTGGCTTCTCGTTCGCCGCCATCGCGGCTTCGCGCATGGCTTCCAGTTCTTCCTTGGTCTCGTAGGCGTAGTAGGCGTGACCGGAGGCGACCAACTGCTCCGCGACTTCCTTGTAGCGATCAAGGCGATGAGTCTGGTAGATCGGGCCTTCGTCGTAGTCCAACCCCAGCCAATCCATGGCTTCCAGGATCGCGTCGATGGCCGCCTGCGTGCTGCGCTCGCGGTCGGTATCTTCGATGCGCAGGATGAACTGCCCGCCCTTGCGGCGCGCCTCCAGCCAGCAATACAGCGCGGTGCGTGCACCGCCGATATGCAGGTAGCCGGTAGGGGATGGGGCGAAGCGGGTGCGGGTGGTCATGGGCGGCAACGTGGACGGGGCAATTGCGTATTTTAGCTGCTGGAAGAGACCGGCACTTGCGCCGTTTGCTTCCTTGCAGGAAAGGGTTGCCGCTTTGCCGCGACGAGCGTCTTACAATCCAGCGATGACCACCCTCTTCATTTCCGACCTCCACCTCGACCCCGAACGCCCCGAGATCACTGCGCTGTTCGGCCATTTCCTTGATGGCGAGGCCCGCAGTGCCGATGCGTTGTACATCCTCGGTGACTTGTTCGAAGCCTGGGTGGGCGATGACGATCCGTCCGCGGCGGGTGCATTGGTGGCTGAAAAATTGAGTGCGCTGGTCGATGCCGGCGTGCCGACCTGTTTCATTCGCGGCAACCGTGATTTCCTGTTGGGCGAAGCCTACGCCGCGCGCTGCGGCATGACCTTGCTGGAGGACCCCACCCTTATCGATCTGTATGGCCACCCCACACTGCTTCTGCACGGCGATCTGCTGTGCACCGATGACACCGCCTATCAGCAATTCCGCACGCAAACCCGTGCCCCGCAGTGGCAGGCGCAATTCCTTGCACAGCCATTGCAATCGCGACTGGCCTTTGCCGCGCAAGCGCGCACCGCCAGCAAGGCACGCTACGGTGAATTGGTGGCAAAGGGGATGGCCGAAACCATTGGGGATGTATCGTCTGCCACCGTGCAGGACTGGTTTGCCCGCTTCGGCGTGACACGCATGATTCATGGCCATACCCATCGTCCGGCGATTCACGATGAAGGCAACGGCAATACCCGCATCGTGCTGGGCGATTGGTACGCGCAAGGCTCGGTGCTGCGGGTGGACGCGGATGGGTTTGCGCTAGCGGCACTGCCTGCGGCGTGATGCCCACGCACGGTGGGCTAGCCCCTTGCGCGAATGTCCCCCGGCATCGGCCTTGTGGCCGCTGACTCCTCCTTGATTTCGCTTCAGGGGCTAGCCCACCGTGCGTGGGCACGAGCGCGTTAACCTGCTGCGGCCAGCAGGCTTTCCAATTCCTCGAGATCGAACCCCGCCTCGAGCCGCGCTTCGGTATTGAACGGCTTGTGCAGCACACCGCTGGCGTACTCGCGCAGCAATTCGCGAAAGCGTGTCCGCGGCTCGACTCCGGCGCGCTCACAATGCCAGCGATACCAGCGTGACCCGGCGGCAACGTGGGCGATTTCTTCGCGCAAAATAAGCCCGAGGATATCGGCAGTGGCGTGGTCGCCCAGCCCGCGCAATTTCACGATCATTCCCGGCGTGACATCCAGCCCGCGCGCCTCCAGTACACGCGGCACCAGCGCCATCCGCGCCAAGCCATCGTGCGCGGTTTTTTCGGCCATTTCCCATAGCCCGTTGTGCGCATCGAAATCGCCGTAGTCAAAACCGAGTTCGCGCAACCGGGCGCGCAGAAAATTGAAGTGCCGCGCTTCGTCGTGCGCCACTTGCACCCAGTCGGCGTAAAACTGCGCCGGCAATCCGCGAAAGCGATACACCGCGTCCCACGCCAAATCCATCGCATTGAATTCGATATGCGCTACGGCATGAATGAATGCCGCACGCCCCTCGATACTGCCAAACCCGCGCCGTGGCAAGTCACGCGGATGTACCAATGTTGGCATGGCCGGACGGCCCGGCATGCCAATCGCCTCGGGTGGCGAGGCGTCGTCAGGAATCAGCAGATCACCGCGTGCAAACGCTTCCGCCCATTGCAGCGTCCGCGCAGGCTTGTCATCCGCAGTGGCGGCATCAAGGCAAGTGCGGGCGGCGGCAAAGAGCGATGTCAAGACTTACGACACCCGCCGTGTCTTCTTCGCATCATCCGAGCGCAGTTGCTTGATGCGGTCAAAATAATCGGCATCAATGCCGGTGATGTACTCCCCGTTGAAACACGAACTGTCGAACTTGCGGCCGGGGAATTTCGGCCCAGCGACGGCCGCTTCGAGATCGGCCAAATCCTGATAGATCAACCAGTCGCAACCCAACAGCTGCTCAATATCCTTTTCACTGCGGCCATGCGCCACCAGCTCTTCGCTGGACGGCATATCGATGCCGTACACATTGGGGTAGCGCACCGGCGGCGCGGCCGAGGCCAGATACACCTTTTTGGCACCGGCGTCGCGGGCCATCTGCACAATCTGCTGGCTGGTGGTGCCGCGCACGATGGAGTCATCCACCAATAGCACCACGCGGTTCTTGAACTCCAACGGGATGGGGTTGAGCTTGCGCTTGACCGACTTGGTGCGTTCGCCCTGCCCCGGCATGATGAAGGTACGGCCCACATAGCGGTTCTTGATGAAGCCTTCGCGGTATTTCACGCCCAGCGTGTTGGCGATTTCCAACGCGGAATCGCGGCTGGTATCGGGGATCGGGATCACCACGTCGATATCATGGTCGGGCCGCTCACGCAGAATTTTTTCACCCAGCGTGACGCCCATGCGCATGCGTGCCTTGTGCACCGAAATGTTTTCGATCATCGAATCCGGGCGGGCAAAATACACATACTCGAAGATGCAGGTGGCATGTTCGACCGCGGGTGCGCACTGCTGCGCATGCAGCTGACCGGCATCGGTGATGACGATGCCTTCGCCCGGCTCCACATCACGCACACGTTCGAAGCCCAGCACGTCCAGTGCCACCGATTCCGAGGCGATGATGTATTCCTCGCCAGCTGCGCCCTGCCGCTTGCCCAGCACCAACGGGCGAATGCCGTGCGGGTCGCGGAAGGCCACCAGCCCCAGCCCCAGCACCGAGCACACCACCGCATAGCCGCCTTTGGCGCGTCGGTTCACGCCTTCCAATGCGGCAAAAACCGCCGCCGGGGTGAGCGCGTTCTGGGTATCCAATTCATGCGCAAATACATTCAGCAACACTTCCGAATCGGAACCGGTATTGATGTTGCGGCGGTCTTGTTCAAACACTTCGCGCCGCAGCGCATCGGTATTGATCAAATTGCCGTTGTGCGCCAGCGCGATGCCGAACGGCGAGTTCACATAGAACGGCTGCGCCTCGTCACTGCCCTCGCTGCCGGCAGTGGGGTAGCGGCAATGGGCGATACCGACGTGGCCTTCCAGCAGCGCCATCGCCTTGGCATCAAACACATCACGCACCAGCCCGTTGCCGCGATGCACGCGCAAGCGCGTACCGTGTGCCGTTGCAATGCCGGCAGCGTCCTGCCCGCGATGTTGGAGCATGGTCAGGCCGTCATACAACTGTCCGGCAACGGGGCTTTGACCGACGATTCCAAGAATGCCGCACATGGGGTTGTTTCCTGTGGAGATTGCAGATCAGGGATGCGGACGGATCATGCCGCCTGCCTTGCCCGCGTGTTCAAGTCTGGATTTCAGTGCTTCGGCTTCGGCGCGATTGATCACCGGCCCCACCCGCACGCGGGTCAAGCTGCCGTTGGCGCCGGGCACGGTATCGGTGAAGGCATTGAAGCCGGCTTTGCGCAGCGTATCGCGCAGCGCAGTGGCATCCGTGGCCGAAGCAAACGCACCCATCTGCACCACGAATCCGGTACCCGCCGGATTGGCCGGCTTGCTGACCGGCGGCTCTACTTTCGGGGTTTCGGTTGCCGTCGGCTTGGCGGCTGGCTTTTTAAGTTCTTCGTGCTTGGCCACCGCCTGCGTATCGGGTTTGGGGTCCGCTTTTGCAGCAGGCCGGGGCGCACTTGCTGCGCTTGATTTGGCTGCCGTGGCAGGATCCACCGGCATCGCTGCCGGCGTTCTGGATTCAGCCGTGACCGGTGCCACCTCGGCATCCAGAGCCACCACTTTGGCACTGATATCGCCGCGTACTTGTGCCGACCGCAGGCGTGCCGATTCGGCCATCGCACGATCGGCAAATGGACCAATGCGCACGCGCTGCGCTGATTGACCGGCAATGGTCACGGCCTCGCGATACCCCGGCAGGCCCGCAGCTCGCAGTGCGGCAATCACCTTGTCGGCATCGGCCGGAGTGGCATAGCTGCCAAATGACACGGCAAAGTCACCGGCCGCAACCGCTGTCAATGGTGTTGATGCCTGATTGGCTTGCGGAGCCGCATCAGGCACTGGGTCTGCCATGTTGGCCGGCATCCCAGAGACACCGCCGGAGGGTGCTGCAGCCGGTACCACCAGCGGCAAATCCTGACTCACGCTGTCGCCATTGTTCGCAGGATTGCCTTCTGCGGCGGGCTCGGCGGGGATCCGCATCGACACATTGGACACCCCGCTGTCTGGCGCCGGCCCCTTGACCAGCATCGGCAAGAATATGACCGCCAATGCGACCAGCACGACTGCGCCGACCAGGCGCTGTTTCAGCGAAGCATCCATCGATAATCCTGGCTGACCGGGGCGGTTGGAATCGCAATTATACCGGCCCGCTGCATCGAACTACCCGCCTTCGTTCAGCCATTGCACGGCTTGCGCTGCGGCATGGAAGGAACCGAACACCAGTACCCGGCCCACCGGTGCCGCTTGTTGCACGGCAGCCGCCAACGCTGACGCCACATCGGCATGGCATGTTCCGTCAGCGGCCGCGCTGCCGGCCAGTGTCTGCGCCAGCGCCTGCGCAGATTGGCCGCGTGCACCATACATTTGACTACCGGCCAGATGCCAGCCATCTACCCCATTGGCCAGCGCTGCCACCACCGCCGCTGCATCCTTGTCGGCCAATGCGGCATACACCGCCAGCGTGCGACGCGGAGGCTGTGCGTGCAACCAGCCAGCCAGCGCACGTGCGGCCTGCGGGTTGTGACCCACATCCACCAGTACTTCGACGCCATCGCGCTGGAAGTGCTGCATGCGCCCGGCCACTTCCGCATTGGCCACGCCTTGCACGATGGCGGCATCGTCGATCTGCAAATCCAGCGCACGCAAGGCTGCAATCGCGCACGCCGCATTGCGCAGTTGCACCGGCGCGCCCAAGGCGCGCATCGGCAATGGCAACTCGATGGTGTAGCCCAGCTCGCGCCAACGCCAATGCTGTGCATCGACAGGTTCGGCGAAGAAATTATTGGCAATGCGCCACGCCGGTGCGCCGATCGCGTAGGCATGCCGCAGCACACTGGCCGGCGGGTCGTCATCCCCCAAAATCAGCGGTTTGAAGGGCCGTGCGATGCCGGCCTTCTCGCGCCCGATGCTGTCAATGTCGTGGCCCAGCCACTCCTGATGGTCCAGATCAACGGTGGTGATGATGGCGACATCGGCATCGACCAGATTCACCGCGTCCAGCCGCCCGCCCAAGCCCACTTCCAGCACCACCAGGTCCAGTGCTTCACGCTGGAACAACCACAGGGCGCACAGCGTGCCGTATTCGAAATAGGTCAGTGGCGTGGCGTCACGGGCCTGCTCCACTGCTTCAAAGCCTTCCACCAAGGCCGCGTCACTGGCATCCACCGCATCAATGCGCACGCGCTCGTTGTAGCGGTGCAAATGCGGGGAGGTGTACGCGCCCACGCGCAAGCCTTGCGCACGCGCAATGGCCTCGATAAAAGCTACTGTGGAACCCTTGCCATTGGTGCCGGCCACGGTAATCACATGTGGGGCTGGATGCCGCAGCCCCATGCGTTGAGCGACCGTGCGCACGCGATCCAAACCCAACTCGATGCGTTGCGGATGTTGTTGCTCGATAAAGGCGAGCCAGTCTGAAAGTGTGCTTGGCATACGCGTATTGTAGGTGGCGACTACAGTGCGCGGTGCTTGGCCTCGCCAAAGAACGCGGTGTGATGCGCGCAATCGTTCAGACGCACCACTTCCAGCGTCTCCACGCTGTCACCTTGCAGCAGATTGAGGGTGGCAGGTGCCTGCCGGAAGCCCCACAGCTTGGCCAGTGGCAAACCCAGAATGCGCGCCAGCAATACGCGATTGACGGCATCGTGCGCCACCACCAGCAAGGTGTCGTCGGCACCCAGGCCCACACAAGCGCGCTCCAGTGCCGGCCATGCGCGCTCCAGCACCATCTGCAACGACTCGCCACCTGGCATCAATACCGATTCGGGGGCATCCTTCCAGGCCTGCAAGCGCTGCGGGTCACGCTCGGCAATTTCACTGGCCAGCAAGCCTTCCCACTCACCATGGGCAATTTCCAGCAAACCGTCATCGAACGTCAGCATCGGCGTGCGGTCTTTGCCCAAGGCCAATTGCGCGGTGCGGGTGGCGCGCGCCAATGGCGAGGCAACCGCACGATCAACCGGTACATCCTGCAAGCGTTGGCCGAGCGCTGCGGCTTGGCCAATGCCCACCTCGGACAACGGAATATCCACTTGGCCTTGATAGCGGCCTTCGGCATTCCACGGGGTTTCGCCGTGACGGGCAAGCAGGATCTTCATGTCCGGTCAATCCAGTGATTTGTGCAGCGCACAAGGCTAGCAGACTGCGGGCCGGCCGTGCGCACCACCGCCGCAACCGGCTATGGTGTGCGCGTCCTCACAACAGGTCACTTCCGATGCAAGCCAAAGGCGAATTCGAGGTCAAGCGCACACCGCAGGGTGAGCTGGACATGGGCGGCGATGCCCGCATCGGCCACATGCGCTTTGACAAACAGTTCCACGGACCACTGACGGCCAACAGCGTGGTGCAGATGCTGGCGGTGATGTCCGCGACCCCCGGCTCGGGTGCCTATGTGGCCATCGAGCGCATCGAGGGCACGCTGGATGGCCGGCGCGGCAGTTTCTTCGCGCAACACAATGGGGTGATGGCGCGCGGCAAGCCATCACTGGACCTGACCGTGGTGCCGGATACCGGCAGTGATGCCCTCACCGGTTTGCACGGGCGCATCGCCATCGACATTGTCGATGGCAAGCATTTTTATACCTTCGACTACGACTTTGGTGCAGACGAATCACGTTGACCGGACCAGCACCGGGATCGCCCGATCTTCGCGCAGCGGCATTTCGAGCCACGTCGCGGATATCGGGTGATCCCGGTGTGCAAGAGTCACTTCGGCGCGACGCCCAATTCCTTCAGCAACTGCGGTGCCGGCATCACTTCCTGCATGATCCAGCGCATGTAGCGCTGATCCACCGAAATCATGCGGGTCATGATCGGATCAAACGCCCAGTTGCTGGCTACAGATTCGATAGTGCCGTCGAACGCCAGCCCCACCAGTTTGCCCTGCGCATCCAGTACCGGCGAGCCGGAATTGCCGCCGGTGATATCCAGGTCCGACAAGAAGTTGACTGGCACCGTACCCAATCGTTTATCCGCAAGGCCACCATAGCGCCTGGCTTTGACCGCTTCCAGCAATGCCTTTGGATTATCGAACGGTTCCTTGCCGGTTTCCTTGGCCGCCACTTCTTCCAGCTTGGTGAACGGTGTGTACACCTTGCCATCCAGGCTGGTGTAGCCCTTCACATTACCGAAGGTGATGCGCAGCGAAGAGTTGGCATCCGGGTACACAAACTCACCCTTGCTCTGCTTGTAATCGGCAATGGCTTGCAGATACACCGGGCGCGCAGCCAGCGCTTGGCCATAAGTTGCCTTGGCTTGTTCTTCCATCTGCAGCAAGGTGGGCATCACGGCTACCGCATATTGAATCGCCGGATCGGTGCTGGCTTCGAATGCAGCACGATCCGCCTGCAACCACTTCAGTCGCGCATCCAACTGCCCCAGACTGGTGCCATCCAGACGTTTAAGTGCTTGGGCGGCCGCAGCCAGGTCACTCCCGCCTAACCATGTATCCACCGCTGCCACATGTTGGCTGCCAGGCAATGCCACATAACGACCCAGCCAATACTGCTGAAACTGGCGATCCATCGTGGGGTCATAGCGACGCTCCATTTGCTTGAGCGAGCCCTCGATCCCCGGCATATCGCGCTGCTGATAACCCGACTCGCGCTGCGCATCCGGCTTGGCGCGTTCAATCGCAAGTCGGTACAGCGACACCGCAACCCCCAAGGTACCCGTGCGGTTGAAACTTCCCAACACTAGATCCCGCTCTTGTGTGCGCTTGCCGGCTTCGACCAGGTTCACCAATGCATCGTGCGCGACAAGTGCAGGCTTGCCCGCCTCGCCACGACTACGCAGCCAGTTCAGTACCGCGGCCTCCTCACGCTGTTTGATCGCCAGCACATTGTTACGTTTGAAGCCCTCCAGCTGGCCATCAAAATTCTTGCTGGTGTTGTTCCAGCTGGCCATGCTGCTGGCGTACTTCACTGCAATCTCGGGGTTGGTTTTGCCCGCCGCTTCCACCAGCGCAATCTGATCCTTGTAGGCTTTTGAAATTTCCGGATAGCGCCACTGCTCTGTATTTTCGAATTCGGCCATCAACGCATACCGATCGGTACGCCCTGGATAGCCCGCGACCATCACGAAGTCGCCTGCGCCCAGCGGTTTGCTGGCAATCTTCAACCAATGCCTGGGCTGATACGGCACATTGTCCTTGCTGAAGGCCGCCGGTTTGCCGTCCTTGCCCACATAGGCGCGATAGAACGAAAAATCACCGGTGTGGCGTGGCCACATCCAGTTGTCGATATCACCGCCGAACTTGCCCACACTGGACGGCGGCGCATACGCCAAGCGCACATCCTTGATTTCGATGTTCTTGAACAGACGATAGGTATTGCCACCCATGAAGCTGTATACGCGGCAGCGGTAACCGGCTTCGGATTCGCAGGCGCTGGTCGTTGATTTCTCGAAATCCTCCAATGCATTGGCGCGCTTGACCGGATCATTGCCGGCCTTGGCCATCGCCGCCTTTGCTTGCGCGGTGACATCGGTAATTGCGTCCAGCACGTAGATGCGCGCATTCGGCCCGGCCGACAATTCATCGGCGTGGGTGGGCGCATCAAAACCATCGCGAATCAAGTTGTTGTCGGCGGTGGAATTGAGCTGGATCGCACCGTAGGCGCAGTGATGATTGGTGACTACCAAGCCTTGCGGAGAAACAAAGCTGGCGGTGCAGCCACCCAGCGACACCACCGCACCCATCGGGTCACCCGTCAAATTGGCCAATTGCTTCGGGTCCAGTTTCAGCCCTGCCTTTTTCAGCGGGGCAGCAATTTGCGGCAATTGCTGCGGCACCCACATGCCTTCGCCTGCCACCGCGCTGCCCATCCCGGTTACCGCCAGAGCGATCGCTGTGGCCATCATTGTCTTTCGCATGGTGTCGTCCTTCTGTTGTGCATGCATCATCGAAAATAATTTGTGTTCATTCCGCCGGCAGCTGCATTTCCTGCAGCAAATTGGGCGCCGGATAGACCTTGGCCAGCAGCCAGCGCAGGTAGCGCATATCGACGTGGATGGCACGCTTGTAGCGCGGGTCGAACATCCAGCTGGCGCTGACTGCTTCCCAGTTGGAGTCGAAATTCAGACCGATCAGATTGCCTTGCGCATCCAGCACCGGCGAGCCGGAATTGCCGCCAGTGGTGTCGAGGTTGGTCATGAAATTCACCGTTTGCGTGCCCAGCGCAGCATCGGCGGTGCTGCCAAAATCACCTTTGGCAATGGCGTCCAGCAGCGGCTTGGGCGCATTGAACGGTACCACGCCAGTGTTCTTTTCGACGATGCCGGCCACCGTGGTCAACGGGCGATAGTCCACACCGTCGCGCGGGGTCAATGCGCTGACCTTGCCATAGCTCACACGCAAGGTGGAATTGGCATCGGGGTACACCGCCTTGCCCTGCGATTTGCGATAGGCGATCAAGGCTTGCATATACGAGGGGCGCAGGCGCAGCAGTTCGCCAGCGCGCTGCTTGGCTTCCCCCTCCAAGCGCAGCAGCGCCGGCTGCAAGGCTGCTGCGGCCTTGAGCAAGCTATCGTTGGATGTGGCCAGCGCGGCGGCATCCAGATTCATCGCAGCCAAGCGCGTAGCTTGATCGCCCAACCGGGTGCCGGCATACAGCGCATCCACGCGCTGTGCGGCCTCGTCGATCGTGCTGCCGAACACGGCATCGAACTCGGCCACACGCTGCGTTTGCGGCAGGGCAAAATAGCGTTGCAAGGCAAACCGCAACATGGCTTTTTCAACGGCCGGATCGAAGCGGCGCTGCAACTGCTTCAAGCCGCCTTCGATCATCGGCTCGTCGCGTTGTTGATAACCGCTTTCGCGTTGAGCGTCGGGCTTGCTGTGTTCGAATGCCAAGCGCTGCAACTGCACCGCCGCACCCAGCAGACCCGGACGCAAAAATGGCAGGATGAAATCGCGCTCGCGCCGTGCGTCGGCCTGATTCAATTGCGCTTGCAGCGCAGCGATACCTGCCAGCGCCGAGGTTGCCTTGGGCTGCTTGCTCAACCACGTCAACATCGATTTCTCATCCGCAGCGCGCACATGGATGGCATCGCTCCGGCGCAAGCCTTCCAGTTCACCTTGCGCGCGCTTCAGATTGTTTTTCATCGATGCCACGTTGGAGGCATACAGCACCTGCTTCGCCTTGTCGCCGGCGCTGGCCTGCTCGATGGTGTGGATCAAGCCATCGAACATCGCGACTCGATTGGGCAGCAACCAGTCGATCTGGTTGGCAAATTCCGACGCGGTGCGGTGGCGGAAGGTGACGCCCGGGTAGCCGGCGACCATCGCAAAATCGCCCGCTTTGACTGGCGCAGTGGAGATATGCAGCACCGCCGGCGGCGCGTAGGGCACATTATCCTTGTTGTAGGCCGCAGGCTTGCCGTCCTTGCCCACGTAGGCACGATAGAAACTGAAATCCCCCACATGGCGCGGCCACATGAAGTTGTCGATTTCATCGCCATAATTGCCAATTGACACTGGCGGCGCATACACCAAACGGATGTCCTTGAGCTCCAACTGCTTGATCAGGTAGAACTCGCTGCCGTAATACATATCGGCGACGCTGCAACGATGGCCGGCATCGGCCTCGCACTGCGCAACCGCGGCCTTCTTCGCCATGTCCACGGCATCGAAATACGGACGCCCCGTCTTGCCGCGCGCACCCGCAAGAATGCGGTCGGTGATGTTGTCAAACCCCACGGTCACGAAGATCCGTGCCGCCGGCCCGGCCGAGACTTCTTCAGCGGGTGTGTGGGCGATGAACCCGTTTTCGATCAGGTTGTTGTCCGGGGTGGAATTGAGCTGAATTGCGCCCATCGCGCAGTGATGATTGGTCACCACCAAGCCTTGCCTGGAGACGAAGCTGGCGGTACAGCCCCCCAGCGAAACCACCGCCGCCAACGGCGGGCGCGTGACATCCGCCAATTGCGCAGGATCGCCGGCAAACCCGGCCGCCTTCAATTGCGCCGCCAGCTGCGGCAATTGGCTGGGCATCCACATGCCTTCATCGGCATGCGCCGCACTGGCGGCCAAGGTGATTGCGAAAGTTGCGGCGATGGATTGCTTGCGCATGGGGTCGACTCAACGGTATCAAGATGTCGTATTAGACCACTGCCACCTCTGCAACGCCTGTGACCTTGGTCAGGCGCGAGGCAAATCCGGCAGGCGTAAAATACGCAACTGCCACCCCCACGAGTCACCTCCATGTCACAGGCAACAATGAAAGCCCTGGTCAAGCGCGAAGCCGGCAAAGGCATCTGGATGGAACAGGTGCCGGTGCCCGTGCCCGGCCCCAACGAAGTGCTGGTCAAGCTGGAAAAAACCGCGATCTGCGGCACCGACCTGCATATCTATCTCTGGGATGATTGGAGCCAGCGCACCATCCAGCCGGGCCTGACCATCGGCCACGAATTCGTCGGCCGCATCGCCGCGCTGGGCTCGGCGGTGTCTGGCTACGAAATCGGTCAGCGGGTGTCGGCGGAGGGCCATATCGTCTGCGGGCATTGCCGCAACTGCCGCGGCGGGCGCCCGCACCTGTGCCCGAATACAGTGGGCATCGGCGTCAACCGCAACGGCGCATTCGCCGAATACATGACGATGCCGGCATCGAATCTGTGGCCGATCCCCGACCAGATTCCATCCGAGCTGGCCGCCTTCTTCGACCCCTACGGCAACGCCGCGCACTGCGCGCTGGAGTTCGACGTCATCGGCGAAGACGTGCTGATCACCGGTGCCGGCCCGATCGGGATCATCGCCGCCGGCATCTGCAAGCACATCGGTGCACGCAACGTGGTGGTGACGGACGTCAACGATTTTCGCTTGAAGCTGGCCGCCGACATGGGCGCCACCCGGGTGGTCAACGTCGCCAACACATCACTGAAAGACGTGATGGCCGACCTGCACATGGAAGGCTTCGACGTGGGCCTGGAGATGAGCGGCAACCCGCGCGCGTTCAACGACATGCTGGACTGCATGTACCACGGCGGCAAAATCGCGATGCTTGGCATCATGCCCAAAGGCGCAGGCTGCGACTGGGACAAGATCATCTTCAAGGGCCTGACCGTGCAAGGCATCTACGGCCGCAAGATGTACGAGACCTGGTACAAGATGACGCAGCTGGTGCTGAGCGGCTTCCCGCTGGGCAAAGTGCTGACCCACCAACTGCCGATTGACGACTTCCAGAAAGGCTTTGACCTGATGGAAGCAGGCAAGGCCGGCAAAGTGGTGTTGAGCTGGAATTGATCGCTGCGGTACTGAACCCATGACAGTGCAGGGCAGCCGAGGCTGCCGATGCGCGACCATCGGCGGCAGGGATGCCGCCGATAAGCCTACATGGATGTATTCACGGCGTGTCGCACCGCGGTAGCCTCGGCTGCCATGCGCACCCTACGGAGCCATTATGTCCCTGACCCAACGCTACGCCGACACGCTGGATGACATCCGCGCCGCCGGCCTGTTCAAATCCGAGCGCATCATCACCAGCCCGCAGTCGGCCGAGATTACCTTGGCCGATGGCCGCAAGGTGCTGAATTTCTGCGCCAACAATTACCTTGGCCTGGCCGACCATCCGGACATCATCGCCGCCGCCAAGGCCGCGCTGGACAGCCATGGTTTCGGTATGGCCAGCGTGCGTTTCATCTGCGGCACGCAAGACTTGCACAAGCAGCTGGAGCACACGATTTCCAGCTTCTTCGGCAAGGACGACACGATTCTTTACGCGGCCTGTTTCGATGCCAACGGCGGCCTGTTCGAACCGCTACTTGACGAGAACGATGCCGTCATCAGCGACGCGCTCAACCACGCCTCGATCATCGACGGCGTGCGTCTGTGCAAGGCCAAACGCTACCGCTACGCCAACTGCGACATGGCCGACCTGGAAGTACAGCTCAAGCAGGCCAAGGCCGACGGCGCGCGCACGATTCTGATCACCACCGATGGTGTGTTTTCGATGGACGGCTTCATTGCGCCATTGGACGAAATCACCACATTGGCGGCAAAGTACGGCGCGCTGGTGCATATCGACGAATGTCACGCCACCGGCTTTCTGGGTGAGAACGGCCGTGGCAGCGCCGAGGTCAAGGGGGTCCTGGACAAGATCGACATCATCACCGGCACGCTGGGCAAGGCGATGGGCGGTGCGCTGGGCGGTTTCACCAGCGCGAAACAAGAGGTCATCGAACTACTGCGGCAACGTTCGCGCCCGTACCTGTTTTCCAACTCACTGCCGCCGCACGTTGCCGCCGCCGGGATCAAAGCCTTCGAGATGTTGTCGTCTGCCGGCGAGCTACGCGAGCGCCTGCGCGAGAACACCGCCTACTTCCGCGAACGCATGACGGCGGCCGGCTTCGATATTCGCCCCGGCGTGCACCCGATCAGCCCGGTGATGCTGTACGACGCGCCGCTGGCGCAGCGCTTTGCCGAGCGACTGCTGGAAGAAGGTATCTACGCGATCGGCTTTTTCTTCCCGGTGGTGGCCAAGGGCCAGGCGCGCATCCGCACCCAGATGAGTGCCGCGCATACCCGCGCACAACTGGATCACGCGATTGATGCGTTTATCCGCATCGGGCATGAGCTTGGGGTACTGAAAAACTAAGACTTCAGTCGTCGCCACCCAGCACGGCGACCTCTTGCACGGACAATTCGCGCCACTGGCCCTTCGGCAAATCGCCCAAGGCCAGTGGTCCGATTGCCACACGTACCAACCGCAGCACATTCAAATTCAACGCGGTCAATAGCCTGCGAATCTGCCGGTTGCGGCCTTCGTCCAGCACGATTTCAAGCCATGCGTGCTTCTCACCCGCACGCAACAGCAACACTGACTTGGCGCGCAGAAACTCGCCCCCCTCAACCACACCTGCCTGCATCGCCGCCAACATGGCCGCATCGGGAATGGCATCCACTTGCACGTGATAGGTTTTGTCGGGGCCATTGGCAGGGTCAGTGATTTGAGCGGCCCAAGCCGGGTCATTGGTAAACAGCAACAGCCCTTCGCTGGCCTTGTCCAATCGACCTACGGGCGCAATCCAGCCCAGCTGCGCACCTTCAAAGCAGCGATACACGGTGTCGCGCCCCTGCTCATCACGCGTAGTGGTCACCAAGCCACGCGGCTTGTTGAGCATCAGGTAGCGCGGCGTCGCGGCCACCGCATGGTTGTTTTCGATGTCGATCCGCGCAGCGTGCACATCGCGCACCGGAAATTCAGGGTCGTCAATGACACGACCGTCCAAGCGCACCAAACCGGCACGGATCAACCGCTGCGCTTCCGTGCGCGAACACAGGCCGCGCTTGGACAATACGCGCGCCAGCCCAAAGCGGGGTGTTGCCAAGGGGCGCTTGCCCACCAAACTTACTTGCCTGGGGCTGTGGCAGGCTCGGCTGCGGGATCTTTCTTGCCCACCACGCGCACGCCACGTGCCTTCATCCACGCATCAAACTCATCGGCGGTCATGCGCTTGCCATTCTGGGTCATGTTGAAGCGCCACGGCGTGTTGTCGAACGCGGTCTGCGGCTTGTAGGCAGCCGCGTCATTGCCGACAGCACTCGCCGGAGCCAAGGTCTTGGCCATCGCACGGCAACCATCGACACGAATTCGCACCAACACATTATCTACCGACAACGCTTCGTCAAACGACTGCACCAGTACACCATTGGCGCCCCCCAGCTGTGTGGTGCCGGGAGCAAATTCAATGGCGACCGGCGATAGCAAGGTTGGGCGCACAGGTGTTGCGGTCAAGCTATCGGTTTGACAGACATCACCACCGGCATGCGCCAGCAACGGCGCACTGGCAAGGACAGCTGCACATACTGCGCGTTGGATCGACATCATGAACACTGCTCCCCGAAGAATGCCGCCAGTGTAGGCGGTGAAAGCATCTTGCTGCAACGCAAAAGCATCGTGGAAAAAAACACCGTCACTCACACCGTGACGCCAACGGGCTCCGTGATCACAAAAAACGAAACCCGGCACTCGGCCGGGTTTCGCGGATCACACACTGACAGCAGAAATTACTTGCTGTTCAGCTCGGTACGGCGATTGATTTCGCTCTTGCACTGCGGCAGCTTGTTGGTGCCCTTGTCTTCCAGCGGACGGCTGAAGCCGTAGCCATTCGGACCGGCCAGACGCGAGGCATCCACACCATTGCTGGTCAGGAAGTCATACACGGTCTTGGCGCGACGCTCAGACAGCTTCTGGTTGTAGCCTTCCTTGCCGCACTGGTCGGTATGGCCGGCCACTTCCACCTTCAGCTCGGGATAGCGCTTCAGGATTTCGGTGGCTTCGTTCAGGATCGCCACGGCGTCCGGACGCAAGGTTGCCTTGTCGAAATCGAAGTTCACACCCTTCAGATCGATCGACACCGGCACCGGGCAACCGTCCGGACCGATGGTCTGACCGGCCTGCGAGCCCGGGCACTTGTCGTTGCAGTTGTTGACGCCGTCACCGTCGTCATCCATATCTGCACAGGTCTGCTGCGGAGCGGCCGGGGCCGGGGCAACCGGAGCTACCGGCTCTGGGCCGAGGGCCACAGTCATACCAATCGAGGCCAGCACATCGCTGAACTGATTGTACTGCTTACCCATGTTGGCCTGCTGGTCATCGAAATCGATACGGGTTCCGAGTTCGGTGCGGACATCCATCCGGCCGAAATCGAATTGCAAACCGGCACCAAAATTGAGGGCAAGATTGGAGTCTTTATGCTTCCATGGCGATGTCGGGAGGTTGACGGAGAACTCTTGCTCATGACGCTGCCAACCCAAGCCACCGCGCAGGTAGGGCCACCACTTGGCGTCGGCATTACGGAAGTGATAACGCGCATCCAACGAGGCACCGTACTGGCTCCACCACAGATTGCGGTTACTGTTTTGATGCATGTTCTGGTAATTCAGTTCTGCATCAAGCGACACCTTCGGGGTCAGAAACTTACCAAACCCAATAGTGACAAACGGACCATCCGCAGTCGCACGATGTTTGTCCTGAAGATTCACACCAGTAGACCCAGACACATACCAGCGATCATCGAACTCCTGGGCAGACGCAGCCTGCGCCAGACCCAAGCCACCCAGCAGGGCAGCGCAGAGGAGTTTCTTATTCATGTTCAGCTCCTTGATTCAGTAAGAAGAAACCGTGACGCAGCATTAAAATTTTGGTGCTTCAGACGGCTGAGTCCACACGCCACCCCGCCCATATAACCGGGCAGGCACGCGAAAGCCCCGTTAACATTAACATAACAGCTCCCGTTTGCAACCCCGTCTCTACACAAGGTGGATGTGGATTGCGCCCATGCAGCCAACCGTACGCATCGGTATGCTACAGACATGACAACGACCTACCCGCACCTCCTGGCCCCACTCGATCTGGGCTTCACCACTCTGCGCAATCGCGTGCTGATGGGCTCGATGCACACCGGGCTGGAAGACCGCGTTGCCGACTTCCCCAAGCTGGCGGCGTATTTTGCCGAACGCGCCGAGGGCGGCGTGGGGCTGATGGTGACCGGCGGTTTTGCCCCGAATATCCGTGGCTGGCTCAAGCCCTTCGCCAGCCGCATGTCGATGCCTTGGCATGTGCGCCGGCATCGGCAAGTGACCGCAGCCGTGCATGACCACAGCGGCAAGATTTGCCTGCAATTGCTGCATGCCGGGCGCTATGCCTACCACCCGTTATCGGTGGCGCCGTCGAAATTGAAATCGCCGATCAACCCGTTCACTCCGCACGCACTGAGTGCACGCGGCATCGACCGGCAGATCCGTGACTTCGCCACCGCCGCTGCACTGGCACGCGACGCCGGCTACGACGGGGTGGAGATCATGGGCTCGGAAGGCTATCTGCTGAACGAGTTCACCACCGCCCGCGCCAATCGGCGCAAGGATGCGTGGGGCGGTGATGCCCACCAACGGATGCGCTTTGCGGTGGAGATCGTGCGCCAAGTACGCGAAGCCTGCGGCCCGGATTTCATCCTGATCTACCGTTTGTCCTTGCTGGATCTGGTCGAAGGCGGCAATGGCTGGGACGACATCGTTGCGCAAGCACACGCCGTGCAAGCGGCTGGCGCGACCATCCTCAACAGCGGGATCGGCTGGCACGAGGCGCGCATCCCCACCATTGCCACCTCGGTGCCACGCGCCGCATTCACTGGCGTTACCGCCAAACTCAAGCCGCATGTGGGCATTCCGGTAGTGGCCAGCAACCGCATCAATATGCCGGAGGTGGCTGAAGCGGTCCTGGCCGCCGGCGGCGCCGACATGGTATCGATGGCGCGCCCGCTGCTGGCCGACCCGCAGTGGGTCAACAAAGCCCAGCGTGGCGAAGCCCATCGCATCAACACCTGCATCGCCTGCAATCAAGCCTGCCTGGATCATGTGTTCGAAAACAAGCGCGCCAGCTGTTTGGTCAACCCGCGCGCCGGCGCTGAAACCGAGTTGAACTACGTCAACACCAATACGCCGAAAACCGTTGCCGTGATCGGGGCTGGCCCCGCAGGCCTTGCCTGCGCCACGGTTGCTGCCGAGCGCGGACACAGCGTGACCTTGTTCGATGCGGCAACAGCGATTGGTGGCCAATTCAATCTGGCCAAGCGCATCCCGGGCAAGGAGGAGTTCTTTGAGACCTTGCGCTATTTCGGTCAGCGCATCACCGAGACCGGCGTGGACTTGCGGCTCGATACCTGGGTCGATGCAAACGCCGTGCAAGGGTTTGACGAGGTAGTGATCGCCACCGGTGTGACGCCGCGGGCAATCGACCTGCCCGGCCATGACCATCCCAAGGTGGTCAGTTATCTGGATGTCCTGGAAGGCCGCGTTGTGACCGGCGACAAGGTCGCCATCATCGGTGCCGGCGGGATCGGATTTGATGTGGCCGAATATCTGGTGCAGGCCGACGGTTCGCCCACGCTGGACCGCAGCCGCTGGATGGCCGAATGGGGCGTTGACGCCAACTTCGAGGCAGCCGGTGGGCTGGTTGCGCCGCAGCCAGAACCGGCAGCGCGCCAAGTCTGGTTGCTGCAACGCACGCCAGGCAAGCTTGGCGCGAAGTTGGGCAAAACCACCGGCTGGATCCATCGCGCCACACTCAAGGCCAAGACGGTAAAGATGCTGGGTGGGGTGGACTATCTGGGCGTTGACGATGATGGCTTGCGGATCCGTGTTGACGGCAGCGAGCAACTGCTTGCCGTGGATCACGTGGTGCTGTGTGCGGGCCAACTGCCGCGCCGCGAACTGTTCGATACCCTGCTCGCGCAAGGCCGCAACCCGCATCTGATCGGCGGCGCAAAACTCGCCTCGGAACTGGATGCCAAACGCGCCATCGACGAAGGCAGCCGACTGGGCGCAGCACTTTAGAATGACGTTGATGCAGAACAAAAACTCCAATCCAATCAGGAAGTTCTACCCCCCCTCATTCAGCTGACGTTAGGGCAATACCCCCTACCGTGCGCCAACTTTCCGCCTGAAGACCGCCCCCGCGGCATCCCTCATTCAGGTTCACCGGCACGCCACCCGCACCCTGATCCGGGACGGCGCGCCCGGGCAAAGGCCGCCATAGAGCTGCCGCCCTCCCCAGTACGCCATGACGCCTGTGGTTCGCATTTCGATGCGGTTCCCGGCGCCGCAACGGAGCAAGGAGTCTCATCTATGAAACTGGCTTGGATTCTCTGGCTGTCGCATGTCCTGCCGCAGCCGGCTGCTGATTCGCTGTGCCTGTCCACCACCGTGTATCTGGAGGCCCGCGATCAATCCGCGCTGGGGCAACAGGCGGTGGCCGAAGTGGCCCTGCGTCGCCGCGACAGTGGCCTGTGGGGGCGCAATCTGTGCCAAGTGGTGACCGCTCGCAAGCAATTTGCGCCGACGCTGTTGTCGCCGCAAACGCGCCTGTCCAATATCGAGGCGTGGACCGAAGCAGTCTCGGTGGCGTTTGCCTCCGAGCGCAATTGGGCACTGCCGCGCAACCAGCGCAAGCTGCTGGTTCCGGGTGCCAGCCATTTCGCCGCCACCGCGATCGCCAGCCCCAGCTGGAACAGCGCCGATCAAGTGGCCACGATCGGGGACCACACGTTCTATCGGGTACAAAGCCTGCGCCCACGCCGCGGCAGTTGATGGCAGCCATCGCTGGCGTTGCCAGCAACACAGCGTTGCGCGCATCTTCATCGCCAGAACACCCGCCATCGTGGATAGTGGCGCCTCCCCAAACCGGTGTCACACCATGAAGCTCTATACCTCCCCCGGTGCCTGCTCCACTGCCGACCATATCGTGCTGCAGTGGATCGGCCAGCCCTACGAATTCCAGATTGTCACCCGCGAGCAACGCGCAACCCCCGAGTACCGCGCCATCAATCCTTCCGGCGCAGTGCCCGCGCTGCAAGTGGGCGACTGGGTGCTGACCCAGAACTCCGCGATCCTGCATTACCTGACGGACCGCTTTCCCGAAGCCGGCCTGTGCGGCGATGGCGGCGCGCAAAGCCGCGCCGAGGTCAACCGCTGGCTGGCCTTCGTCAATGCCGATGTGCACCCGGCGTTCAAACCACTATTTGGTGCCACCCACTATCTGGAAGATCAGGCCGCCATCGACAAGTCGCACGCCAATGCGCGTGCCCAGCTGCGTGGATTGTTCGCAAACGCCGACGCGCAACTGGAAGGCAAGGACTGGATCACCGGTAGCCGCTCGATTGCCGACCCATACCTGTTCATCACCCTGCAATGGGCGAAGAAAACCGGCGTGGATTTGAGCGGGTTGGACAACCTTGCCCGCTTCGATGCACACATGGCCAATGACGCCGGCGTGCAGGCTGCCATGAAAGCCGAAGGCTTGATCTAATCCGGAAATCCCGGCAGACACAGCTGCAACAAGAAGCCACGCAATGCGTGGCTTCTTGTTTGGCCGCAGACCGAACTAGCGCTGTGCGATCGGCACAAACACTTGGTCTTCCGGGCCCACGTAATTGGCCGACGGACGAATGATCTTGCCGTCGATACGCTGTTCGATGATGTGCGCGCTCCAACCCGCGGTACGCGCCAATACAAACAACGGGGTGAACATCGCGGTGGGCACGCCCATCATGTGATAGCTGACCGCGCTGAACCAATCCAAGTTGGGGAACATCTTCTTGATGTCCCACATCACCGACTCCAAACGCTCGGCAATGGCATACATTTTCATATTGCCCTGCTCGTCGGACAGCTCTCGGGCCACGTCTTTGATTACCTTGTTACGCGGGTCGGACACCGTGTACACCGGGTGGCCAAAGCCAATCACCACTTCCTTGCGCTCGACCCGTGCGCGAATGTCGGCCTCGGCTTCGTCCGGGGTGTCGTAACGCTTCTGGATTTCAAATGCGACTTCGTTTGCACCGCCGTGCTTGGGCCCGCGCAGTGCGCCGATGCCGCCGGCAATGCAGGAATGCATGTCACTGCCGGTGCCGGCAATGACTCGGCAGGTAAAGGTGGATGCGTTGAATTCGTGCTCGGCGTACAAAATCAGCGAGGTATGCATCGCGCGTACCCACGACTGCGGCGGTGGCTCGCCATGCAAAAGATGCAGGAAATGACCACCGATGGAATCGTCATCGGTCTCCACGTCAATGACACGGCCGTTGTGACTGTAGTGGTACCAGTACAACAACATCGAACCCAAACTGGCCATCAGCTTGTCGGCAATATCGCGCGCACCGGGATGATTGTGGTCGTCTTTCTCTGGCGATACGCAACCCAGCACCGACACGCCGGTACGCATCACATCCATCGGATGCGCTGACGGCGGCAGTTCTTCCAAGGCCGCCTTGACTGCCGCAGGAATCCCGCGCAGCGCCTTCAGCTTGGCTTTGTAACTCGCCAACTCCGCCTTGTTCGGCAACTTGCCATGCACCAGCAAATGCGCGATTTCCTCGAACTCGCACACATCGGCCAGATCCAAAATGTCATAGCCGCGATAATGCAAATCATTGCCGGAACGGCCCACCGTGCACAACGCGGTGTTGCCGGCAGCAGTACCAGACAGCGCGACGGATTTCTTGGGCTTGAAGCCGGGGATGCTGGGTTCGGTCATGGGGTTCCTCCGGTGGTGTGTGCATTGTGGTGATTGCGTGCCGCAGTATCGTTGCGAGTGACGCGCTCGAGCAGACAGTTGAGCAATTCGATTTGTTGATTTTGCAACGCCACCAACATCGCCCAATCTTGCTCACGCAAGTGGTCTAGCTTTTCGTGCACTTGCATGATTTCCAGTTCCGACTTGATGTTCACTTCGTAGTCGTGCTGCGCTTGCAGACGATACACATCGGCTTGGCGATTCTGGCTCATCATGATGATCGGTGCCTGGATCGCAGCAAGGCACGACAACACCAGATTCAGCAGGATGTAGGGGTATGGGTCGAAGGCATTGAGCAGGAAAAATGTATTGGCCACCATCCAGACCACCAATCCGAACAGGAAGGTGAGGATGAACGACCAACTACCGCCGATTTTCGCCACGCGATCGGCCACGCGCTCACCCAAACTGCGCGACTGAAGAACCTCACGCTGGATATTGCGTGCCACGCTACCGCGCTCGATAAAACGCTCGACCACTTGCCGTTCATCGTCGGGCAGTTGCTCAAGCTCTTTATGCAGCAACCGTTGTGCGGTGGTGCGGCGGTCAGCGCGGGTTGTAGAAAATGGATTGATCATTGCCGCACTCGGTTGAGATGCACATCCTCATGCAAAGGGGCATGCTGCATACACATGCCCAACCTGCGCCATCAGCCCGCGTTGTGTTGCGCAAATAGCGCATCAAGCTTGTCTTCGTAGGCGTGGTAGCCCAGGAAGTCATACAACTCGGCACGGGTTTGCAGGGTGTCGATAATGGCCTTCTGCGTGCCTTCTCGGCGCACGGTTTCATAGAAATGCAGGGCGGCCTTGTTCATTGCACGGTAAGCACCACAGCAGTACAGCGCAATGTCGACACCAGCATCGCGTAATTCGTCGGTGGTGTAGAACGGCGTGCTGCCGAACTCGGTGAGGTTGGCCAGGATCGGCACCTGCACCGCCGCCTTGAACTTGCGATAGTCGTCAAGCGACGTCATCGCCTCGGGAAAGATCATGTCGGCACCAGCCTCGACATAAGCCACCGCACGTTCGATCGCGCTATCAATGCCCTCTACCGCCGCGGCATCGGTGCGTGCCATGATCACGAACGCGGCATCGCTGCGCGCATCCACTGCCGCCTTCACGCGATCAATCATCTCGCCCTTCGTCACCACTTCCTTGCCGGGACGATGGCCGCAGCGCTTTTGACCCACCTGATCTTCCATATGCACCGCCGCCACGCCAATGCGCTCGAAGCTGCGGATGGTGCGACCGATGTTGAACGCCCCACCCCAACCGGTATCGATATCCACCAGCAACGGCATGCCGGTGGCATCAACAATCCGGCGCGCGTCGGTGAGCACATCTTCCATGGTACTGATGCCAAGGTCGGGCACGCCCAGCGAATTGGCCGCCACGCCGCCTCCCGACAGATACAGCGCACGATAGCCCACACGCTGGGCCATCAAGCCGGCATACGCGGTGATGGCACCCATCACCTGCAACGGAGATTCTTGCTGGATCGCGCTACGAAAACGTGCGCCTGCGGACATCGAGGACATGCTGGGCTCCTTGCGAAGCCTGCATTTTAGCGCGGGACCACCAGCCACGCCCGCTACAGCGCAGATCGGATCCGCTCGCGCAGCGTTGCCGCGCCCTGTGAGTCCTGCTCACCCAACACGCCGCGCTGCTGTTTGGGGATATGTGCGACTGCATCACTACCACCAAACACATAGTGCTCAAACAGCGCACGCCAGTTTTCCCGCAACGGCGCAGGCAGACTGTGCAACGCCAGCCGGGCAAGCAATAGCGCATCCATGCCCGATGCCGGCGGCGGCGGCATCCACCAATAGTTGATCAAGCCGTTGAGCACATCCAACGATTCAACCTGATGCCACCACAACGGGGGTACGTACAGTGCATCGCCAGGCTCCAACACGGCCACCAAAGCGTTGTCCAACGCTTCGCGTAAGCGCGGGTAACGATCAAAGTCTGGCTGGTCTGGGCGCGCCAGAGTGATCGCCGCGCCCGTTGGCGCAAAATCCAGTGGCCCGATATAAAGGTTGGCCACCTGCCCGGTGGGAAACAGCGTGAATCGCCGTTGGCCACAAACGGCCACGGCAATATTGTGCGAGACATCAAAATGCGCCGGCGTGGTCACCCGATTGCCGACCCATAACCGCGGCAACACCGCTGCCGGCAGGCAAGGCATCGGATGATTGGCAACAAATGCAGGCATGCACTCGGCGATCAATGCACTTTGCAGCGCCAGCCCCGGCACGGCGCCCTGGCTGCGGCTAAACGCCGCCAAGCGCGTCAGGGCATCAGTCAGGCTGACCTTGAAGTGTTGATAATTGAAACCATCACCGGCAGCGTTGTAGCCCACCACGCCATTGGCATCGGGCGGCAAGTGCAGCACATCCATTGCTGCGCCACTATCCAGCGCTGCCAGCGCTTGCGCGAATGCACTGTGTGATTGATACGCCGCTTGCACCAATGGCCAGTCCCGACACAAGCCGCGCAGCACGCGTGGCTGACCCGCAGCGACCACATTGGCAAGCTCGAATGCCTGCGAATCAACGCACTGGCCGTTGCCGTATTCCTCGATCGGGCTGCTCATACGATTGTATTTTCGATTGCGCTTGCGGGAGTGAATGAAAAGTGGCGCACAGCCGGGGACGTGGTCGGATGCGCAAGTGAGATGGGAGCCGCCGGCAGCCCCGCCTTGGCACAGAACTGCACAAATCTAGGATCCGTGCGCAAGTTCACCATCAGCGGATCAAACAGCAACAGGCTGATCCCGGCATCACGATTCGCCCATGCCCGGTCCAGCCAAAAGAAAGCCTGGTCAGCCTCGCCACGCAGCGCTTGCACCTGCGCGATTTGGTAGGCGGCTTTGCCGGCCTGATGCGCGATCAAGTCGGCCAAGGCGGCGTCGGCAGCCTTGCGGTCCTGGCCAATTTGCAAGCTGCGCGCCAGGGCCGCATTGCGCCAATCCCCCGCATGCTCCAACTGCGCTTCGTGCATTGCTGCAGCCGCATCACCGCGCAAGATTGCAATGATGGCCAACTGCTCTTGATTGCCAAACATCCCTGGCTGCAATTCGGCAGCTTTGTGAAACTTGGCGGCGGCCTCATCGAGCCGTTGCAGTGACATCAAGTAGGTGCCCAGTGCATGCCACGCACGCGCGTTGAGACTATCGTTGACCAATGCCTGTTCGGTCAGCCGGGCCGCAACGGCAGGCCGCCCCAGGCTGGCCTCTACCTCCCCTAACGCAATCCTGGCAGCGTCATTGCCGGGGTCCAGTTGCAGTGCGCGCTGAAAGTCCGCCTCGCCTCGCCGCCAATCGAAATCGGCCCAGACCCGCAAGCGGCCACGCGCAAGATAGGCCAGCGCCGAATCAGGTGCCAGCGCTAATGCCTGCGCCGCCTCTTTGCGTGCCATGGCATAGGCATCACGCATTGCATCACCCTCTAGAAAACGACCGGCCAAGCGGGTGGTGACCAATGACTGCGCGGCGTGCGCATTCGCGTAACCGGGGTCGATCTTGCTGGCCTGCGTGTAGTAGTCAATCGCCTTGCGATAGTCTGCTTCGCTGCCGCGTGCCTCGTAGAAACTGCCCTGCAGAAATGCATTGTACGCATCCAAATCACCGCTCGCAGGACGATCTCCGGTAGTTGCGCGGCGCGAGCCCGGCACCAGTCTTGCTTGCAGCGCGTGCACGACAGATGCGCTGATTTCATCCTGCAACACAAACAAATCGGCATACGGCCGCTCATAACGTTGCGACCACAGCGTGCTGCCGTCCTGTGCCCGAATCAATTCCAGCATGACTTCGATGCGCCCGCCCTGCCGCCGCACACTGCCACCCAACAAATGTGCGGCACCCAGCTGCTTGCCGATGCTGTTGCTGTCTTCGTGGCTGTCACGAAACTTGAACGTCGAGTTGCGGTTGATCACTTTCAAGCCATGAAACCGCGACAACGCCGCAATCAAATCCTCTGACAGGCCATCGGAAAAATATTGTTCTTGCGCATCACGATTGGCATTGACCAGCGGCAGCACGGCAATCGAATGATCTTGCAATGCCAGCATGCGCGGGTGCAGCACGAACTTGTTGGCCAGCAACACCAACATGGCAAGCGCCAGCACCAGAATGATGAGTCGATCCAGTTGCTTGCCGGTCAAATGGGTGACCGAATCACCCGCTGCGATATCGCTCTCGCGCTTGATTCCGCTGGGCGTCCACTCATACAACCACGCAAAGGTCATCGCAAACGGAAACCCCACCACGGCCGAAATGACGATCCAGCGCACCGCCCAATTCGGCACGTCAAATAGCGAAGACAACTGGGTAACCACCTCGACCAGCAGCCACGCAGACGCCGCGTAAAACGTCGCCGCACGAAACACATTGCGCCGTCGTAATTCACTGATGAACGATGCGCGCCTGTTCACGGAGCCACCGCCTTGCCAACGGCTGCAGGCCGTCCCCCCAACGACGCCACCATCACCCCCTCTCCCGTCTCCGGCAGCCCAACCTTGCGGCAAAATGCAATGAAACGCGGATCCGCCTTGTAGCGCAGGATGAAAGGATCAAACCAGATCCGGTTGATGCCAGGATCCCGGTTGGCATACGCGGCATTTAGCCATTCAAATACCTTGTCCGGCTGTTGCCGCAACGCATAGGTCTCGGCAATTTGGAAGGCGGAGATGTCGGCCTGGGTGTCGATCAAGTGTTGCAAGGCGGCATCGGCGGCATTCCGATCGTGGCCGATTTGGGTAACGAAGGCTTGCGCGATCTGCAGCCAACCGCCTTCGTCATTGACTTGATTGACTGCAGCTGCCGCCGCGACTTCGTCATCCCGCTGAATCGCGATCATCGCCAACTGCACGCGCTCGAAGCCAGCCCCGGGCTGTAATTCAATCGACTGGCGAATGGCGTGCTCTGCCGCGTCCAACTGGCCAAGACCGGACTGGAAGGCCGCCAACAATGTGTAGCCCTCCGAATACAGCGGATCGCTTTCGATCGAACGCCTGGTCAACGCGATCGCCTGGTTCAAATGACCCAGCGTTGCCAACAGCAAGCCCAGCTGGGATTGCACATCGCTGCTGTTGGGGGCCAGCGCCAACGCTTTGCGCAATTCTGTTTCCGCGGTCGCGAAATCCATATCGGCATTCAACACAAGATAACCGCGCGCAGCATGCACACGCGCCAACTGCGGCCCCAGGCGCAAGGCAGTCGCCGAAGCAGTTCTGGCCTTGGCATAGGCCACCAGCGCTGCATTTCCCGACTGGTAGTAACCTGCCAGATCCGTCTGCGCACGGGTCAGGCCGGCATATGCCAGCGCGTAGTTTGGGTCCAGCCGAACCGCCGCCTCGTACGCATCAATTGCCTTGCGATAGTCGGCCTCGCTGCGACGCTGAAAATAGAATTCGCCCTGCAAATAGGCGTTGTACGCATCAAGATTCCCGCTCGGCGGGTGGTCACTTTGCGGCACCGCGCCGGGGGTGCCGACCAGCTCCGCTTGCAGTGCTGTGGCCACGGCGGTGGTGATTTCTTCTTGCAAGGCAAACAACCCGAGATACGGTCGTTGATAGCGCTGCGACCACAGCGTGTCGCCATCGCTGGCCTTGATCAGCTCGATATTGATACTCACCTGCCCGCCAGCCCTGCGTACGCTGCCCTCCAACAAGTACGCCACACCCAATTTGCGGCCGATGGCAGCGCTATCGGGGCGATTACCGCGAAACTGGAACGAGGAGTTGCGGCTGATCACCTTCAGGCCACTGAATTGGGTCAATGCAATGATCAGGTTCTCGCTCAGCCCATCAGAGAAATACTGTTCCTTGCCATCGTTGTCACTATCAATGAACGGCAGCACCGCAATTGATTTATCCATCCCTGCATCAGCATCCCCACGCGGCATGAAGGTGTCCACCAGCAAGAAGACCACGATCAAGCTCAGCACTCCGATGATCCAGGTGTTCAACTTCCGCCCGGTCTCAACGGTGATCGAGTCCTCTGGTGCAACCTCGTGTTCACGCTTGAGGCCGTCTGGTGTCCATTCGTAGAACCAGGCCACCAGCATCGCCAGCGGAAATCCCGCCACCAACGCCAGCACGAACCAGCGCAACACCGCAGTATCAATGCCGAAATACGGTAGCACCTGGGTTGCCACTTGCATCAGCAACCACGCTGCTGCCGCATAAAACGTGGCGGCACGCAGCACATTGCGGCGCCTGAGTTCGGCGATCAGATTCACCAGCCAGCACCGCACGTACGCCGCACCCAAGCTGGCCGCCGGTGATGTGCGGACAGGGATCGCATTTGCAGCGCCATCGCCCCCCTCCATGTATCTAGATTGAGTGCCCCCAGTCGGCTTCCGGAGTTACGCCATGCTTCCCTGTCAAAATACACGCAAAAAGGGCCGGCACATGGCCAGCCCTTTGGGGGTCCTGCAAATGAAACGGCGGCGCGTACTTACAGCAAATGCGCCACACCGGCGCGTTCCTCTTCCAATTCAGCCAAGGTCTTGTCCATTGCCGCACGGCTGAAGTCATCCACCGGCAGGCCTTCCACGCGGGTGTATTCGCCATTGGCGCAGATCACCGGCACGCCGTACATCACGGTTTCCGGAATGCCGTAGCTGCCGTCGGACGGCACACCCATGGTCACCCACTTGCCATCGGTGCCCAGTGCCCAGTCGTGCATGTGGTCGATGGCCGCGTTGGCCGCCGAGGCTGCCGAAGACAGGCCACGGGCCTCGATGATGGCCGCGCCGCGCTTGCCGACGGTGGGGATGAAGGTGTTCGCGTTCCAGCCGGCGTCGTTGATCTTGTCCTTCAGCGACGCGCCGCCGACGGTGGCGAAGCGGTAATCCGGGTACATGGTCGGGCTGTGGTTGCCCCAGACCACCAGCTTCTCGATGTCGGCCACCGCCACGCCGGCCTTGTTGGCCAGCTGCGACAGCGCGCGGTTGTGGTCCAGGCGCAACATCGCGGTGAAGTTCTTCGCCGGCAGGTCGGGCGCGGACTTCATGGCGATGTAGGCATTGGTGTTGGCCGGGTTGCCGACCACCAGCACCTTGACGTTGCGGCTGGCGACCTTGTTCAGCGCCGCGCCCTGGGCGGTGAAGATCTTGGCGTTCTCCAGCAGCAGGTCCTTGCGCTCCATGCCGGGGCCGCGCGGGCGCGCACCGACCAGCAGCGCGTAGTCGGCGTCCTTGAACGCGACTTCCGGGTCATCGGTGCCGACCATCCCGGCCAGCAGCGGGAACGCGCAGTCCTCCAGCTCCATCATCACGCCACGCAGGGCGGCCTGGGCCTTGTCCAGCGGCAGCTCCAGCATCTGCAGGATGACCGGCTGGTCCTTGCCCAGCATTTCGCCGGAAGTGATCCGGAACAACAGGGCATAACCAATCTGGCCGGCGGCGCCGGTGACTGCAACTCGTACGGGGGCTTTCATCATTCAACTCCTCAAAATGGCGATGCGGCGCAAGCGCCGCATCGGTGTGTGCAGCAAGGATCAAACCAATTCGGCAAAGAATTCCTGGATGCGGGTCAAGCCGGGCACCAGTTGCGGCGTGGGGCAGGTGTAGCTGATGCGCAGTGCATTGGGCTCACCGAATGCCGAACCCGGCACGCAGGCCACGCCCTTGGCATCCAGCAGCACATTGCAGAAGTCCACATCGTTGCCAATCTTGACGCCGCCATGCGTTTTGCCAAATGCGCAGCTGATATCCGGGAACACATAGAACGCACCCTGTGGCCGCGGGCAAACCACGCCGGGAATGGCATTCATCACGGCCATCACCTGATCGCGCTTGGCCTGGAACTCCGCGCACTTTTCGGCGGGCACATCCTGCGGACCCGTCAGCGCGGCAATTGCAGCGGCGGTGACGATTTCCGGAAGATTGGTGATGTGGTTGGAATTGAGCGTGGTAATCGCCTTGGCCACCGATTCCGGCCCCGCCATGAAGCCCACCCGCCAACCCGGCATGCCGTAGGTCTTGGACAGCGAGTCGATGAAGATGGTGCGCTCGCGCAGTTGCGGGTGGACCTGCATGAAGTTCACGTACTCCAAGCCATCAAACAACATCCTGTTGTAGATATCGTCGGTGATGATCCAGGTGTCCGGGTACTTCACCAACACATCGGCCAACGCCACGATTTCATCGCGGGTATAGACCATGCCGGTGGGGTTGGACGGATTATTGAACAGAAAGACCTTTGGCTTCTTCGCCAAGGCCACGTCCAATTGTGCTGGCGTCACTTTGTAATCCTGCGAAGCCGGACAGGCCAGCAAATCGACCTTGGCATTCACGATTTCCGCGATGTCCATGTAGCTGGTCCAGTACGGCGTGGGGAAGACGATGGTGTCGCCTTCGTCCAACAGCGCCTCGGCCAGGTTGTAGATCACGTGCTTGGCGCCAATACCGGTGGAGCAATTGGCACGGCCATAGCCGTTCAGGCCCAACGCCTCCATATGTGCGATAAACGCATC
>Ga0209023_10000793_pt1 | contig 44995 bp, 35 predicted proteins | sample LakOneMetagenome_FD_187468 | JGI IMG/M metagenome (GOLD analysis project Ga0209023, IMG submission 187468) | Freshwater and sediment microbial communities from Lake Erie, Canada (SPAdes) (version 2) | ecosystem: Environmental > Aquatic > Freshwater > Lentic | place: Lake Erie, Canada...
CGTCGCGCGCACGGTGAACGTATAGGCCGTGCCGTTCGTGAGGCCGGACACCGTGCACGACAGCGGGCCGGTGGTCCACGCGCACATGGCGCCTCCCGGCGCCGCGGTGACGGTGTACCCCGTGATCGCGGCGCCGCCGTTGGATGCAGGGGCAGTCCAGGCCACCGAGGCGCTGGCCTCGCCCGGCGTCGCCGTGGGCGCGGGCGGCGCACCGGGCACGCTGAGCACGGTGAAGGCCGAGACGCTCGTGCCGGTGCCCAGGGGCGTCGTCACGGCGATGGGGCCGGTGGTCGCCCCCGCCGGCACGGTCGCCGTGAGCTGCGTGGCGGAGGCGACGGTGAACGTGCTCGCGGCGACACCGCTGAACTTCACCGCCGTGGCGCCCGTGAACTTCGTCCCGGTCACGGTGACGGTCGTGCCCACGGCCCCCGACGCCGGCGTGAAGCTCGTGACGGTCGGGGCGTTGGACACTGGTGGGGTCACGGTCACGGTGTAGCGGCCGATGCTGCCGTACGTCGTGAACCCGGTCGCGGCCGTCAGGTAGGAGCCGGCGGTGACCCGCAGGTAGTACGTGACTCCTGCGGTGACCGAGTACGTGATCGCCGCGTTCATCCCGGTCGCGCTGCGGTAGTCGACCATGACCACGTCGGGGTTGTTGGCCGCGAGGAGCACCGCAGGGTTGCCGGTGTACAGCGCGAGGTCGATGTCCAGCGTCGAACCGTTGGGTCCCGGCGCCGCGCTGAAGGTGGCCGGCCCCGTGGCCGTCGGGGTGTAGGCGAAGAGGTCGGCATCGGTCGGCGTCGCCGGGGTGATGATCCCGGCTGCCGTCGTGACGAGTGGCGTGGCCGTGTTGAGGAAGTTGGTGTGGTCGTCGGGCGGTGGCACGAGACCATGGCTGGCCATCACGGCCAGGTCGTCCTCGAGGTTGTCGGCGCTGGTGTACTCGCCCTTGCTGAACTGCACGATCGGCTTCGCGTAGCCCGCCCCCATGATCGGCGCCCAGGGCCCGTGGCCGCGGTAGTACGACGTCGCGGGGCTCGTCCTGCCGTCGTGGGCGAGGCCCATGTTGTGCCCCAGCTCGTGGGCGATCACATCGGCCGACATCTTCGCGTCGTAGCCCAGGCCCGCGGGGAACGCGAACGCCGGTTGGTAGTAGTCGTGACTCTCGCCCCAGAAGTCGACCACGCCGAGGTACGCCACACCGGTGCTGCTGAGGGACGTGATGTCGGATGCCGGCGAGCTCGTCACCACGATCCGGGTCCCGTACACAGTGTCCGCCTCGGAGGCCCGGTTGATCTTGTCGTAGCCCGGGTCCTGCGTGGTCACGTCCACGTCGAAGGCGCCGTAGGCCTCGGCGACGCGCTGCCACATGTACTGGATCGAGTCCATCTCGGCGTTGCTGAACCCGTCGACGCCGTCCTCGGAGTACGGCAGCGCCGTGTACGGACCGGCGTCATCGGCCGCCCACACCGTGTTCTCGATCGTGTGGCCCGTGTAGTCCAGGTAGATCGTGCGGGCCGAGCCCGCCTTGCTGTGCAGGGCGAACGTGTTCGCGTAGGGGTACGGCCCGGGTTCAGGGACCAAAGGAGCCGAGGGCGCAACGCCCTCGGCGGACGGCTCAGCGAAGTAGATCCCGCCGGCCGGCTCCACGTGGCTCGTCGGGTCCTGCAGGATGCTCGCCACCTGCGCCGCCGACAGCCGAGACCGGGACGCGATCTGCGGGACGGCATCCGCCCGCTGCGCCAGCACCTCAGGACCGGACAGCTCGTGCTCCAGCACCGGATCGCCGACCGCGCCCGAGGCCCGCGGGCGACCCTGAGCGCTTGCCGGACCAACGCCGAGCGCGCCGATCACGAGCAGCGCGGCGGCGACGGTCGTGACGACGACCAGTTGGGCACGGCTCATGCGTCCTCGCTCCGTTCTCGACGCGTCTGCGGGGTTCGCGTCTTCGTTCCCGTGTGCCGTGGGGTGACCGCCGTTCGCATCCCTCGCGACGCGCCGTTCACGGCGATGGTAGGCGGCGCGTCGAAGTCACGTTGAACGGCGCGCCGGGTCCCTCCGACCCGATCCCGGTAGGCGTCGGCCGCTCCCGGTGCGGGTGATCGCACAGAACTCCGGCCTCACTTACAGGCCCCGGGGGATGCGCCTTGGATCTTTGGTCAACGGAGGCTCTCGCGCGGCGCCAAGTCTGCACCGGCCGGCGCCAGCACGTCCCGAAGCCATCGTCGTGCCGGCCGCCCCACCGCCACGGTCAGCACCCACGCAAGGCCGATCGCGAGTCCGACGGTGAGGCAGAGCGCCACCCAGTGACCGACCCCCGCCCGCTCGAGGGTCTGCATCGAGGCGTATCCGATCTCGGCGTGGGTGATGTACAGCGCGTACGAGATCTCGCCCATGAAGAGGAGCACGCTCCAGCGCAGCACCCGGGGCCGGAACTGCAGGACCAGCGCGAACGTGACGACGATGACGGCCACCACGATGGCGTTCTCGCGACCGTTGTCGACGAGCTCGGCCACGGGAGCGAGCACCAGCGCCAGTGCGATCAATGGGGTGCGGCGGCCACGCACGAAGAGCTCGTAGAAGGCGACGCCGGCGGCGAACAACCCGGCGTAGCGCAGGAAGCGCACATGGCCTTCGGTCCAGGTGACGATGTCTCCGAGATCTACCCGACGATCGGCAGCGTTCAACGCGGTGTTGGCCAGCGCGATGACGACGAGCACGAGCAGCGCGTGGTGCACCTTCTTCAGGGCGAGCAGCAGGGCGATCACGGCGTAGAACGCGAGCTCCACGGTCAGCGACCAGTAGGCGGCGTCCATGTACGGCACCTCGAAGAAGCCCTCGACCATCGTGAGGTTCTGGGCGAGCAACGGCAGCGATTCGTGGCGCCGATCGGGCGTCAGCCACATGACGGCGAACGTGGCCACCACGGCCACCGCGTAGATGGGGAACAGGCGGGCGAACCGGGCGACCGCGAATCGCCGAACGGATGGCAGGCGCTCGACCGTCAGGTAGATGACGAACCCGCTGATCACGAAGAAGAGCTCCACGCCGTACTCACCGAAGCGGGCGACACGCGGGATCGGGATGTTGCCCGGCGCCTGCTCGGGGTACCGCACGAGGTAGTGGAAGAACAGCACGCACAACGCCGCAATCCCGCGCAGCGCGTCGACCTCGAGGAACCGCGCCCCCGAAGTTGCCTCCACGCGCATGTCGGTGCCCGTCTTCGTCATGCCCACCCAGCCCGCTCGACATCGAGGACGGCCCCCGACACCGGACCCGAGCGTACCGGCCAGCTCGCGCGCTCACCGGCGCAGCAGGGCTCAGTCGACGAGGCGGAGGCCGCTCGGGGACATCGAGGCGTTGGCGTGGGGCAGGTCGACCACGAACTCGGTGAGGTGCGCCGGGAAGACGTGCTCGCTCACGAGCACGGCGACGCCGTCGGCCGAACGCGTGATGCGTTCGCAGCGCAGCACGGGCGACCCGGCGGGGATGCCCAGCAGGTCGGCGTCGTGCGCCGTCGCCGCCGCCGCACCGATCGACTGCGTCGCCCCACCGATCGCGACCTTCATCAGGTCGTAGAACGGGGCCCGTTCGACCTGCGCCCGCGACAGCTGCGCGCCGTACTGCTCGGGGCACCAGACCGTCACCAGCGCGAACGGCTCGCCGTCGGCCAGGTTGAGGCGCCGCACCCGCAGTACCGTGTCACAGGCCAGCACCTCGCGGACGTGCGGCGGTGCGCTGACGAAGCGGAAGTCGAGGATCTTGCGGGCCGACGCGACCCCCTCGTCGGTGAGCTGGCTCTCGATGGTGCCGAGGCGGGCGAGGGACTGGCGCACCGGATCGGCGGCGACGAACCACCCGAAGCCCTGTCGCGAATCGACCAGCCCGGACTCCCGCAGCACCTCGAGCGCGCGGCGCACGGTGACCCGGCTGGCGTCGTACTCGCGTGACAGGTCGGACTCGCTGGGCAGCAGGCGACCCGCCGCGAACTCGCCGGCGCTGATGCGGCGCTGCAGCTCCTGGGCGATCGCCTGGTAGCGGGGTTCGCGCACGGTCCTCCGATCCAACGGGCCCCCGACGCAGGCGGAGCGCTCGACTACTTGTCTACAACTTGTATACCTGCGGAACTTGTCCTACACTTGTCTACATCACCGGTGGGCGCTGACGGGCCCACCGCGTGACAATCTTCGTGCCGCGACTCCTCCCGCCGCCGCCCACCACCACCGTCACGACTGGCGAGCGAACCCGCCGGGTAGTCGATCCGCACCGAGAGAAAGAAGACGTCCCATGGCTGTCACTGCGAGCACACCGATCGATCTCATCAACGCGGTGTACGCCAAGCTGCCCGAGCGCACCGCGCTGGGCCGTGAGCGCCTCGGCCGCTCCCTCACGTTCGCCGAGAAGATCCTGATCAACCACCTCCGCGACCCGAAGGGCCAGGAGCTCGTGCGGGGCCGCAGCTATGCGGATCTCGACCCCGACCGCGTCGCCATGCAGGACGCCACGGCGCAGATGGCGCTGCTGCAGTTCATGACCGCCGGGCTCCCCCAGGTGGCCACGCCCTCGACCGTGCACTGCGACCACCTCATCCAGGCCCGCGAGAACGGCAAGGTCGATCTGCTCGCCGCCCTCGAGGGCAACAACGAGGTGTACGACTTCCTCGAGTCCGTCTCGGCCAAGTACGGCATCGGCTTCTGGAAGCCCGGCTCGGGCATCATCCACCAGGTCGTGCTCGAGCAGTACGCCTTCCCGGGCGGGATGATGATCGGCACCGACAGCCACACGCCCAACGCCGGCGGCCTCGGCATGATCGCCATCGGGGTGGGTGGCGCCGATGCCGTCGACGTGATGACGGGCTACCCGTTCAACGTGCGTTGGCCCAAGCTCATCGGCGTGAAGCTCACCGGCGAGCTCAACGGCTGGTCCGCCCCGAAGGACATCATCCTCAAGGTCGCCGAGATCCTCACGGTGAAGGGCGGCACCGGTGCGATCGTCGAGTACTTCGGGCCGGGGGCCAACTCGATCAGCTGCACCGGCAAGGCCACGATCTGCAACATGGGCGCCGAGATCGGCGCCACCACGTCGCTGTTCGCCTACGACGACGCGATGGGCCGCTACCTCAAGTCGACCGGCCGTGAGGAGATCGCGGATGCCGCCAACGCGGTCGCCCACGACCTGCGCGCCGATGACCACGTGCTCGAGAACCCCGAGGACTACTTCGACCAGGTCATCGAGATCGATCTCAACACCCTCGCGCCGCTGATCAACGGCCCGCACACCCCGGACCGGGCCCGCGCCGTCAGCGCGCTGGGGGCCGAGGCCGAGGCCGAGGGATGGCCGATGCAGATCAGCGCCGCCCTCGTCGGGTCGTGCACCAACTCGTCCTACGAGGACATCACCCGCGCCGCGTCGATCGCCCGCATGGCCGCCGCCAAGGGCCTCACCGCCAAGACCGAGCTGATGGTCACGCCCGGCTCCGAGCGGGTGCGGGCCACCATCGAGCGCGACGGCCTGCTGCAGGACCTCGAGGCCATCGGCGCCGTCGTGCTCGCCAACGCCTGCGGCCCGTGCATCGGCCAGTGGGCGCGCCCCGACGTGCACGAGGGCGACGCCAACGTGATCGTCACCTCGTACAACCGCAACTTCCCGAAGCGCAACGACGGCCTCGCCTCCACCCTTGCCTTCGTCACGTCACCCGAGACCGTCGTGGCGATGGCACTCGCCGGTCGGGTCGACTTCGACCCCCGCACCGACACGCTCACCAACGATGCCGGCGAAGAGGTGCGCCTCGAGGTGGGGGCGGGCACGGAGCTGCCGAGCGCCGGCTTCGAAGCCGCGCTCGAGGGATTCATCTCCCCGCCGCCCGCCGGCACCGAGGTCGAGGTCAAGGTCTCCCCCACCTCCGACCGGCTGCAGCTGCTGGCGCCGTTCTCCGCGTGGGACGGCAAGGACTTCACGGACCTGCCTGTGCTCATGAAGGCCAAGGGCAAGTGCACCACCGACCACATCTCCGCTGCCGGCCCGTGGCTCAAGTACCGCGGGCACCTCGAGAACATCAGCGGCAACCTCTTCATCGGTGCCGTCAACGCCTTCACCGATGCCGTCGGCCAGGGCAAGGACCAGCTCGACGGCGAGACCAAGAGCTTCCCCGACATCGCCAAGCACTACATGGAGGCGGGCCAGGGCTGGATCGCCGTCGGCGACGAGAACTACGGCGAGGGCTCGTCACGCGAGCACGCCGCCATGGAGCCGCGCTTCCGCGGCGCGAAGGCCGTGATCACCCGCAGCTTCGCCCGCATCCACGAGGCGAACCTCAAGAAGCAAGGGGTGCTGCCCCTCACGTTCGCGGATCCCGCGGCCTACGAGGCGATCGGCGAAGACGACCGCATCTCGATCACGGGTCTCGCCGATCTCACGCCCGACGTCAACGTGCAGTGCGTCATCACCAAGCCCGACGGGACGACCGTGAACTTCGAAGGCGTCCACACCATGAACGACGAGCAGATCGAGTGGTTCAAGGCCGGCGGCGCCCTCAACATCATCCGCCAGAAGCAAGGCGTCTGAGCGGCGACGGACGTCGACCGCTCGGTCCCGCCCGAGGCGAGGCTGTCCCGAGCCGGTCAGACCGCCGTGAAAGTCGCGACGACGGAGTAGGTGCGAGGGAGCAGGGTCCAAGGCAGGAAACCGCTGGGGGTGTCGACGATCGCCGCACCGATCACCACTGGGGGAGCCTGGAGAACGCTCCATCCGGCTGTGATCTGACTCGAACCCGAGTTGTCGGCCAACGCCACCGGAGCACCATTCGGCTTCGGGACGGGGACGTTCGGCGTCGCGGAGAGCTGGCTGGTGTCCGTCGCGGCGAAGCCGAGGCGGATGCTCGCACCATCCACGAGTGTGAATGACGAGCCGCCGAACGCAGTCGGAGCGAACACGGTCGACTGGTTGAACGCTGAGCGGTTGGTGCCGATCGCACGAACTGGTCCGGTCCGGTCGCCTTCGACGATGAACGGTTGCACGGTTCCGTCGAGATCTGCCGTCGTGTAGCCGTACTCGTCGTTGCCGGAAGTGAAGCCGAACGTGAGCATCGTGATGAGCTGCGAAGCACCCGAGGCGTTCGTGTACACGCCGTTCATGTCGACGACCGTGATCGTGCCGGCTCCGTCGTTGCCCCGCACCGCGAAGCTCTGCCCGAGAGAGAACGGGAGTTGGGTTGCGGCGGCTGCGGCGTCGACACTCAGGATCTGGGGCGCCACCCACGCGGCGGCGCCGACGCCGGCGGCGCCTTTGGGCAAGAGTCGTCGATCGACACCCGCGGTCGTTTCTCTACCCTCGTCGTGCCCGCGCCCGGACCCACCAACAACAGTCATGAGGGAAGCGCAACCGAACCTGACCACGGCAGAGTCCACGCCGCTCGGATCTCGCCTCGTCGGCAGCTCAGGGGCTCGCGGTTGCCACCGAACCCCGCGGCCGTACCCTCGGCACCGATTTCGGCCCCCATGCACGGGGCATCAGCGCTGCGGGCCACCGGCACCGGAGGAGGCGAAACAGGCGGGTTGCGGCCGACGAGGTGCGGCCGCGAACATGCCAGACGCGGGCGCACATCCTGGTGCCTCGGGGCCGGACCGGACCTGAACGACTGAAGCTGGGCCTATAACCGCGACGAGGTTCTGGGGGCCAGCTTCTTCGACTTCATCGAGCTCGACGAGGAGCTCAGCGAGTCGATCGGCTACGCCCTCGAACACCCGGGGCTGTTGCTCCCCACGCTGTACAAGGTGCGCCACAAGGATGGGTACTTCGTGACCTGTGAGGTCGTCGCCAACAACGCCTTGCTCGATCCGATGGTCGAGGGCCTCGTCGTCACGTTCCGCACCTTCGACGAGGGTCTGCTCCTCGGCCAGATGCTCGAGTCGGTGGGCCTCGGTGCTCCCGTGACCGAGACGCTCGAGCTCGCGGTCCAGGTGATCGGTGAGGAGACACTGGCAGCGAAGGGTGCCATCGCGTACCACCCCTCCCCGAACGGGTTCGAGTCGTGCCTCGCCACACCTGGCCTGCCCGAGATCATGCGCGGTGGGCCCCAGCGAGGTGCCGGGCGCGGTCGAGGGATCCTTGCCGTGGGTCCGAGCGCTCCGTACGCGCCAGGAGCAGCTCGCGACCTTGCAGGAGCTGCCGGCGGCCCTGGGTGCGCTGTGCCGCGCGGAGGGCGTCGTCGGGTGCTGGGCGCTCCCGAAATCAACGACGGCCGCGCCGTGGCGTGCATGATCGCCTGGCGGACGAAGGACGAGCCTCCCGAACCCGCACATCGCCTCACTGCCGACCGGCTCGTTCGCCACATCGGCGTCGCCCTCGAGCGGGATCACCACACGATGCAGCTGCAGGACGCCGCGCTCCACGACAGCCTCACATCCCTGCCGAACCGCCTGCAGTTCTTCGATCGCCTCGACCGCGAGATGACGCGCGCCAAGCACGAAGGCAGCACCCTCGCGGTGTTCTACGTGGACCTCGACGGCTTCAAGAGGGTCAATGACCTGCTGGGCCATCCCGCGGGCGACGAGGTACTCGTCGAGGCGGCACGCCGGATCGAGAACGCGGTGCGCCCGGGCGATCTCGGCGCCCGCCTCGGCGGCGACGAGTTCGCCGTGATCTGCCCGGACATCGCCGAAGCATACGTTGCCCACCAGATCGCCGAGCGGCTCGTGCACGAGGTGGCCAAGCCCATCTCGTTGTCGTCCGACGGCGCGCCGTGCACATCGGTGCCAGCGTCGGCGTCGCGATCGCGCAGCAGACCGACCACCCCTCCACGGTCCTCGAGGCAGCCGACGCCGCCCTCTACGAGGCCAAGAACGCTGGCAAGGGCCGCTGGGTCAGCGCCGCCCGTTGAGCGGGAGGCACGCCGGCGACGCGGGCCCACCGAAAGGGAGTGACCACCCGCGACGGGCGCTGGCGCCATCCCACCGGGTACCGTCTCCTCGCCTGGCGGGACAGGCACACGAGGCAGGAGTCACGATCATGGCGCACAACAGCAGCAGTGCATGGGCCCCGGCGTGACTCACACCCGGCGGTCGCTGCTCGTGAAGGCCGGCGTCGGCGGAGCCTTGGTGTGGGCCACGCCGACCGTTTTGTCGCTCCGAAGCGCCGCGTCGGCGAGCGGCGCCCCTTCGGCGATCCTCCTCGTGACCGTGCAGAACTCACCGAACACCAACTGCGACGACCCGAACAACGTTTCGTTGGTCGTCACCACCGTCGTGACGCCTGACCTCATCGGTCAGCACCTCTCCTACCTCTTCACCTTCCCCGGCCTCGTCGACGACCTGTGCCAGTACGCCCAGCCCGAGATCACGAGCACGACGACTGACTTCACCTTCGGGTTCCAGGGCTTCAACACCCTGGAGATCGGCGTCGCTGTTCGCGCGATCGGCAACTCAGACTGCTCCGTGACCCTGGCGAGCTACCCGGCGGTGCCGTCGCCCTGTGGTCCCCTCCCGTCCGCCGTGGGGTCGTCCGCGCTCGGCGCAGCCACGCCGGCCACTCGGGGCCAGATTACCCTGCACCCGTAGGACGCGGGGACCCGCGGCCAAGGCCCGGAAGGACCCGCGTCATGTGGTGCGCCCGAGCTGATGGCGCTGCCGGATCTCCCGTGGTTTCATAGTTCCGATGGACGAGAGCAGCGGGTTCCGGCGCGCGGCCGTGTCCGAGCACGGAGCGGCGGGGCACGCTCCAGACGACGCACAGTTCCGTGTGATCATCGAGACGTCGCCGTATCTCTACGCCATCCTCGACGAGCAGATCCGGTTCACGTACGTGAACAACGCTGCACGCGACATCATCGGGTACGAGCCGGCGGAGCTCATCGGGATGAGCGCGGCCGACATCATTGACCCCGACGACTTCGAGCTCGCGCTCGGCGCGCTGGGCCAGTTGGTCGACGAGTTCGATGTCCATCCCGGGGAAGGCATCCCGATGGGGGTGCGTCTGATCCACAAGATCGGCTCAGTGGTCCACGTCGAGATCGGCGCGATCCCCCGCTTCGACGACCCGCACGTCAACGGTGTGATCATCCGAGGGCGACCGATGAGCGGGCAGCAGATGCTCGACCAGGCACTCGAGGCGCTCGTCGCCAGCAGCCCCCTGGACCAGGTGCTCGAGTTCCTGGTCACCAGCGTCGAGCACGAGCTGCGCGGGGTGCGCGCCTCGATCGGCTACGGGTGGGACGGCGAGTCCTTATAATCGGTCGTCGGACACCACCTCCCGGCGCTGCTCGGAGGAACCGCCGATGCCGACCACACCGGGGAAGCATCCCGGGGCATCGACACACCGTGGGCGATGGCCCTGGCCCACCACGAAACCGCGATCTACCCGACCGTCGAGTCACTGCCCGTCAGTGTGCGAGAGGCGGCTGTTGCCGCCGGCCTCACCGCCTGTTGGGCGGTGCCCGTCGCCGTGCCCCCCGACGACGCGCAACTGGCGTGCATAACCGTCTGGCGGTCGGTCGATGGTCCCCCCTTCGTCAGCCACCTCGTTGCGCTCGACCGAGCCCGCCGGCTGACCTCGCTCGCGTTCGAGCGGCGTCACACAGAAGAGCTGCTGCGCCACGCCGCGCTCCACGACACGCTCACTGGGATCGCTAACCGCGCCCAGTTCTTCGGGCGCCTGGAGGCTGGGACCGCTGCGGTCGACGAGCAACTGCTCGCAGTCCTCTATCTCGACCTCGACGGCTTCAAGGACGTCAACGACACCTACGGCCACGCTGCGGGCGATCGGCTGCTTCGGTGCGCCACGGATCACATCACCGCCAGTGTCCGGCCGGGCGATCTGGTTGCCCGTCTCGGGGGCGATGAGTTCGCCGTGCTGTGCTCTGCGGTATCCAACACCACCGAGGTCGAGGCGATCGCCGAGCGGCTCATCGCGGCTGTCTCGGATCCGATCGATATGGGCGATCACCTCGTACGGATCGGCGTGAGCATCGGCATCGCGGTGGCTCCGGCGAGCTCCACGAGCGGCTCCGCGCTCCTCGACGCCGCTGACGCTGCGCTCTACGAGGCGAAGCGATCCGGCAAGGGCACCTGGCGCACCGCTCCGGCCTCGGCACCGGTTGCGTAGCGCGAACACCGTTCACAGAGGCGCCGACGGCGGACACCTGTCGGGGCGCGTCGTGCCCACTCCGGCGTCGAACGGTGAGATCCGCTGGTCCCGACACCACCCGTCGGCGGTCTCGTCGTGTAGGCTGATGTTCTGCAATTGAAACGGACGAGTTCGGCTCCACCTTTCGTGGCCCTCAGGTGCTGCGTTGGATGAGTTGGAACCCCTCACCTGTAATGTGTTCACGAGTGGTTAACGGCGGGCCAGCGAATGCACCCGCCGCCCACTCCGCGAACAGGGCGGCCAAAGGGAGCTACGCAGTGAACCCAGGCAATGGCGACAACGACAAACTCACCTCGCGCCTACTAGACCGGCGCAGTGCGATCGCGAAGGCTGCGGTTGCCGGCGGGATCGTTTGGGCAGCCCCAGTCGTGCTCTCTCAGGAGCGGGCGTTCGCCACAGGCTCGGCGTGTGGCGCCACCCAGACCATGGTGTGGCCGGCCAACAGCGCAACCAGCCCCCCAGGGAACAACACCGCCGCCACCACATTCACCGGCTGGCAAGCTTTCAACAACCCTGGGCCGGGGAACAGCATCCGCGTGCTCGTCGACTTCACAACGGGCAGCGGAGTGAACCGAAGGGGTCAGAACATCGCACAGCTGGGCAACGTCCCCGCAGCCAACAACTTCCAGGTCAACAAGAACGGTGCCGCACTGAACGCAGACTGCACCGTGACGCTGCGCTTCGTGGACCCAGTTACCGGGCTCGCCAAGTCGGTTGGCGGCCTCGACATCCTGCTGCTCGACATCGACAAGTCGTGCGGCAGCAGCAGCAACTTCACCGATCAGGTCATCGTCGCTGCGGAGAACCGGGGCAACGTCAGAACGCCCACCACGACCACGCTGGTCGGCGCCAGCGTCACCGGCGCGTATCCAACGTTCACCGGCTTCTCGGATGCCGCCGGCTCCACGGCCACCGGGGGCAACGTGCGGCTTCAGTTCACCGGCAAGTTCGTGACGCAGATCTCCTTCACCTACCGATCGTTGCAGGCCTTCAACTGCGCCGGCGCTGGCAACCCGTGCAACTGCGCAACGACGATCGCCACGGGCATCCAGTACTGGGGCATCAACAACTTCCAGTTCTGCTGACGGGCAACAAGACCTGATAACCGGGTCGTCATCAGCCGGACTCGCTGTTGCGTCGTTCCGAAGCGCTGCTGCGCCGTTTCAGTCGGTTCCTGGCCGTCGCGACTCTTCGCACTCGTAGTCCTGCGGATCACCCTTGTAGCTCGAGGGCAGCGTCAGCGCGAGCTCCTCGGCCGTCGGCTCGTGCCACTCGTGAGCCTCCGCCGGCAGCAGATCCGTGATCGCAGTCATGATCGCCGTGGTGTCGGCGTCCATGTCCTCGTGATCGAGCTCGAGCGCCTTGCCAACGCGCACCCGCACATGCGGTGGATCGATTACGTTCAGCACGTTGGGCACCTTGGCGTTGCGCGGCCAGACCTTCTCCGTCCCCCACAGGCCGACGGGAATGATGGGCGCGCCGGTCATCGCCGAGAGCTTGGCGGCGCCCCACCGACCCTTGAGCTCGGGATCGAAGAACGCCTTGCCCCGCGGGATCGTTCCCTGCGGCATGATCGCGACGAGCTCGCCGGCGGACAGGGCCGCAGCCGCCTCTCGGAGGGGTTCGTCCGAGCCGGTTCCGCGTTCGACGCGGATGCCTCCCATCGCGGAAGCGATGTCACCGACAACCGGCGCATCGAACACCTCCTTCTTGCCGAGGAAGCGCACGGGCCGGCCCCGCTTGGCGAATGCGTACCCCAGCGCGAGGGGATCGAAGTAGCTGCGGTGGTTCCCACAGATGATCGCCGGTCCCTCGAGGGGGATGTTCTCGAAGTCCTGGATGTCGAGCTTGGCGTACAGGAGCAGCTCGGCACGAGCGAAGGGCATGATCGCCTGCTGCGGCTCGATGCCCGCGAGCTTGGGCACCCCCGGCGGAACATCGAAGTACGTCGTCGGCCACCGGCGCGCCACGGCGAGCACCCGCATACGAGGATCGGGGTTCACCACCACGGGATGACCGACCTCGCCGAGCAGCGCGGCGTCGTAGAAGCTGTCGGAGTAGGCGTAGCTCTCGCGCAGCTCGACCTTGTGCTGCTTGGCCCAGTACTTGACCGCGTCGACCTTGCCACGCCCCCACACGAACGGCCCGTTGATCGTGCCGTCGTAGAAGCCGTCCTTGACCCCGTAGCGGGTCGCGATCACGTGCTCGATGCCGAGGCGGTCGGCGAGCGGCTTCACCATGTCGTACGGCGTCGTCGTCGCGATGGCCACGAGCCGGCCGGCGGCGCGGTGCTCCTCGATGAGCACCCGGGCGAAGGGCTGCACATTGGCTGCCAGCTCATCGGCCGCCAGCTCACCGGCCGCCTGTGCGGTTTCCCGGGCCCATCCTTTGGCGAACTTGGCGGCTTGCTTCGTGAGCATCATCGACGGTCGGTTCTCGCCGACGATGTTGAACACCTTGAACAGCAGGTCCTCCCCGGGGATGTTGCGATCGCTCATCAGGCCCGTGGCCTTCAAGGCGCTCGAGATGATCGGGCCGCTCGCGCCAGCGAGCAGCGTCCGATCGAGGTCGAAGATCGCGGCGGCGGTCGGTTCAGTCAGGGCCATGGGTGCACGGTATCCGAGTGGCTTTCGGGCTGCTGCCGGCACCGAGCATCGCGACCGCGTTGTGAGCGCGAGGGCGCGACCTGGAGTCTCGAAACCTGCGCGGCGCACTACAATCGATGAGTCGGCGACCATGCGCACCTAGGTGGAAGGGCTTGGATGAATTGGCTTTCGAAGAAGGCGCGCAAGCAAAGGAACCCGCCATCGGCGGACAAGCACGTTCCCACCTGGGATGACGTCCCCCCAATTCCCTTCGCGGACGAGCACTCTCCTGCCGAGCCCTGCCACCCGTGCTCGCAAAAGAAGGGCATCCGACAGTTCTCACTGATCGAGGCCCCGACGCTGATCGCCGAGTCCGACATCCCTCGCCTCTCGACCGATGTCGCCTTCACCGTCGTCGACGACACGGTGGTGCTCTACGCCGCCGCCCACGGAGTGAGCCACGTCCTCAATCCCACCGCGGCCCTCATCTGGGCCTCGGTAGACGATGAACGCACCGTCGGGGAGATCATCGACGAGCTCACGGCCGCGGCTGGCGCTCCTCGTGTGGTGATTGCCACCGATGTGCAAACGACGCTTCGCCGGTTCCTCGCCGCCGGGATCATCACGATCGGGGACGACCTCGTTCGACCGCAGATGTCGAGATCCGCACGCTGGGCCGCGACGACTCGGCGAATCCTGCAAGCGCAGGCATGGCCCGCAACCTTCGGGCCCGTGCGCGCGGCCGGTGCCGATGTCGTCGTCAGGACGAACAGCCAGGCCGTCGCCGACCAGTTGCGTGAGGCGTTCGGCGCGTTGCCGACGTCCCCGTCCACCGCGTCGACGCTGACCGAGATCGCCGTGCTGGACCGAGGCGTCGACGGACCTCTGCGCTTCCGCGTCTACGTCGGCGGTGAGTACCAGTCTGCGTGGGACGTCCCCGGCCCGATCACGACCGCCGTGCTGATGGAACTGAACCGAAGTGCGTCCGAGACGGCGAACGGTCGGCTGGTCCTGCACGCAGGGGCAGTGGAGCGTGAGGGCGTCGTCGTCGTCGTCGCGGGCGACAACGATCGAGGAAAGACCACCTTGACCGCGCGGCTCGTTCAATGGGGTTTCAACTACCTGAGCGATGAAGTCGTGGCCGTCGACGCCGAAAATCTCGTCGCACTGCCCTACCCCAAGCCGCTGTCGGTCGATGCGAACACCCTGGGATTGCTCGGCTTGGGCGGCGCCGAGCAGGTCGCGGCGTCGCAGGGAAATCTCGATCCGCACACGTTGGGCTCGGTCTCTGAGGGTGGTCAGATCGGGCTCATCGTGTACCTGGCCGAGGGTCCGTCCACCACGCTCATCGACACCCCGGCAACGGACGACGTCCGGCGGCTCGTCGAGATGCTCAGCTGCACGTTCCGCGCCAGCTTCGAGGACCTCGACGCCCTTGATGCGCTCAGCGCCGTGCTCCAGCGCGTGCCCTTGCTCCGTCTGGAGCGCGCCGGCCTCGACGATTCTTGTGCGCAGATCGAGTCGGCTCTGGGGTTCCGCTCCGCTCGCTGATCAGGCCACTGTCCGACGGCGTCGGGGCCGCGCCTGCACGCACCAGAACGACCGTCGCCCCGTTCGGGGGGTTCATCGGCCCGCGGCGGCGGTCAGCGCCTCGCACACGCGGTCGACATCGGCATCACTGAGCGCAGGGTGCAACGGGAGGCTGAACGCCCGCTCGCGGTAGGCATCCGCGACCGGCGCACCGCCCGGGCCCACCCTCGCGTGCTGTTCGAACCACCCGAAGGTGTGCAACGGCTGGAAGTGCACGCTCGTGCCGATCTCGGCTGCGGCGAGGTGCTTGGCCACCGTGGCGCGATCCAGGCCCTGCGGCAACAGCACGACCGCCAGGTGGTCAGCGCTGCCCGTCGAACGTTCACCGGGCACGAACTGGAGCCCGTCGATGGCCGCGAGGTTCCGACGGTAGCGATCGAGAAGGTCGCGCCGACGTCGCTGCATGGCCGGGAACCGGCGAAACTGCGAGCGGGCGAGTGCCGCGAGAACGTCGGGAAGGTTGCCCTTGATACCCGGGACGACGAGGTCGTAGCCAGAGGGGGCATCCGGGTGGTACCTCGCCCATGCATCCTTGCTCAGCCCGTGGAGCCGAAACGATCGAGCGAAGTCAGCGAGCTCCCGATCGTCGGTTGCGAGCGCGCCGCCTTCGGCTGATGTCAGGTTCTTCGTCGCGTAGAACGAGAAGCAGGCGCCCGCGGTGCCGTGGCCAGCGACCATGCCCCGGTGATCGGACGCACCCAGTGCGTGCGCAGCGTCCTCGATGAGCGGCACCCCCGCGTCGGAGCACAGTTCGTGGATCTCTTGACGGAATGGCACTCCACCGAAGTGCACGCCGATGACCGCGTCGAGCCCTTGACCGAGCGCCGAAGCGAGAGCGTCAAGCCCCAGGTTGCAGTCGCTGGCGTCGATGTCGAGCAGCACGACGTCGAGACCCTGGTGGATCGCACTCAACGCCGTCGACACGAAGGTCCACGTCGGCACGCCGACGCGGGATCCGGGAGGCAGCGAGAGGCCCGCAACCGCAGTCTCGATGGCTGCGGTGCACGACGACATCGTGACGACGTGCTCCACCCCGAGATACGCCGCGAGCTCCTCCTCGAGAAGCACGCACTCCTGTCCGGTGGTGATCCACCCCGAGCGCAGCACCGCCGCGACGGCCTCGATGTCCGCTTCGTCGATCTCGGGAACTGCGAAGTCGACCCGCGGCAAGGGCGCCCGCAGGGTGTCCTCTCCACGCGCCTCGGTTAGCACGAGCCTCTGCTCCTCTGCATCCGCCAGACCCCTTCCCGCTCGGTACCGCACCCCGGGATTCTACCAGAGCAAACTGCCGTGCAAAGGCCGCCCGAGGGCCGGTTGGGCGGCTCCGAGGGCTAGGGCAACGTCGGGTGGATCCCTGGTTCGGTGGTGCCATCGAGGCGCACCACTTCGATCAACACGTCGCGAAAGACCCGGGCCGGCGCCGAGAGCAGCCCTCGTTTGCGCCGCGCCAGGCCGACGGCTCGGCGCTGCAGCCCGTTCACCCGCACGCGCTGCCAGTCATCGTTCTCGCGGAACGGCGCGGCGCTGGCGGGCACGACGCCGGGCCCGAACCCCTGGAAGGCAAGCGACGCGAGCAAGCGCATCCCGTCGACCTCGGCAAGGGGCAACAAGGTGATGCCGGCAGCACGCGCTTCCTCGTCGAGGTGATCGCGAAACCCGGTTCCTTGGGGTTCCAGCAGCAGGGGGACCCCATCGAGCTCGTTGAGCTCGAGCTCGTCTCGCTCGAAGAAGGCGTGCCCGACCGGCGCGATCAGCACATGGTCCTCGTCGAACAGCGGATCCGCCGTGATGTCCGGGTCACCGATCGGCAGGTTGACCACCGCGAGATCGAGCGCACCGCTCTCGAGCTGGGGGATCAAGGACGAGGTGGTGGCATCGACGATCACGACGTGGACCTTCGGATGGCGTTCGGTCATCAACGTCATCAGGCGGGGCACCAACCAGCGGGCGGTCGTGCCGATCACGCCGATGCGAACGGCACCGGCGACTTCGTCGTGCAACGACGCCACGTCGGCGATGAGCGCATCCAGCTCGCCTTGCACGCGGCGGGACCTCGCGACCACTACCTCGCCCTCCTCGGTGAGCTGCCCCGTCGCCCGGTCGATGAGCGTCGCACCGAGCTCGCGCTCCAGCCGTGCCACGTGCGTCGAGACGTTCGACTGCACGGTGTGCAGCGCACGAGCGGCGGCAGAGAAGCTGCCGTGCTCGGCGACAGCGAGAAGCGCGTTGAGCTGACGGAGATCCATCACAAGCGATGATGACACATATCGGCAGGAACTGTTGGACAGATCAACTGGAGTTAGCGCATCATGAGGACACAACAAACGCCGAGGGAGCGGGTCTCTCCCCCCAGAGATCCCCCTCGAGCCGGTTTCGCAGTTGACATCCCCCCTGTCAGCGAAACCTCGAGAAGCTGGCCCTTCCCCCGGGCCAGCTTCTCTCGTTTTCACTGCTCAGCGGTTGACCGGGTTTGTCAGGTCATGGCGAAGTCGACGGCTACGATGGCGCCTTCCCCGACGATGTGAGACTTCCCATGCGGAACCGCGTAAGAGATCTGGCCTCTCGACTGACGGGCAATCATCGCTCGAGGGAGCCGGCACCCACCGACGAAGTTCCTTGCATCCCGTGCAAGCAGAAGCAGGGCGTTCGGCAGTTCTCCCTCAGCGACGCCCCCCCACCGGTGCCCGACGACTTCGTGCCGGTCTTCCACGCCGAGTTGGCTTACACCGTCCTCGATGGCCAGGTCGTGCTGCACGATCCCGAGCGCGACGCCAGCCACGTCTTGAATGCTGGCGCCGCGATCGTGTGGGCATCGATCGATGGCCGAAGCACAGCGTTCGAGCTGGTCACCGAGATCGCACGAAGCACCGGAGAAGCAGTCGAGACGATCGACCGAGACGTCCGCATGGCGCTGGCCAGCTTCATCTCCGCCGGAATCCTGCTCCCGCAACAGCCGCTGGAACCGCCGGCCGATCCTGCTGTCGAACTTGCCTCTGCTGAACAAGCCTCAGTTCGACAGGCGAACGAAGATCTCCGCCGTGCGGCACGGCGATCCCAGATCGCGCGAGCGCTCTCACGGCAGCAGTGGTGCCCGATTCCCAAAGCACGCCAGGTCGGCGCGACCACGGTGGTAGTGCGCACCAACGACCTCGAGATCGCGAGTCACCTGGAGAAGGTGCTCCCGAGCCTCCCGCTTGCGGACGTCGCCAACTCGACGATCTCCGTGGTCGACCGCGGTCGAGATGGCACCCATCGGTATCGAATCATCATCGACGATCAGATCCGCATGCGTCGCTCAACAGCCGCCGAGGCGGCCGACCATGTACTGACCGAGCTGAACCAACTGGCGATCGCCAACACACCCGACAAGTTGCTGTTCCACGGAGGTGCGGTGGAACGTGACGGTGTGGTCGTCGCCGTACTCGGAGTCAGTGGCCAGGGCAAGAGCACGCTCACCGCCGCGCTCGTGCAGCGGGGCTGGCACTACGTCACGGATGAACTGGTGATCGTGGACCCGACCACGTACCACGTCGACCCGTACACCAAGGCGCTCGACCTCGCCGAGGAGTCGCTCGCACTGCTCGACGATGTCGAACCGATCGCATCGTTCGCCGCAGGCAAGCTGCAGGTGGCCCCGGCGTCGCTCGGCTCCGTGTCGACCGGCGGCCGCCTCGGGCTCCTGGTCATGCTCGCGGTCGCGGATGAGGGTGATCCGGCGGACCCGATAGGGGAGGTCACCCCGCTGGCCCCGATCGAATCACTCCAACAGCTCATGATGAACACGTTCCGCGAGTCGATGGCACTCCCAAACGCACTCCAGCGCCAGGCCGACTTGTGCACCGATGTGCCGTCGGTGGCCCTCGCTCGCACCAGTCTCGAGCGCAGCTGTGCCCTCATCGAGCAGTCGCTCCGAGCGATCGTGCCCTCGCTCGAAGCTGAGCAAGCATGAAGTCCCGACTCCAGCGCCTCGCGTACCGCAGGTTCAACGTCAGCTTCTCCAAGTCAGGCGATGACATTCAGCTCATGAAGTTGCTCAACCAGCGTTCGCCGGGAACGTATGTCGACGTTGGTTGCTGGCACCCGACGCTTGCATCGAACACTTACTACTTCTCGGTGCGGGGGTGGCAAGGGATCTGCATCGACCCCAATCCAGACCTCCAGGCGGAGTACGCAAAGGCCCGGCCAACCGACACGTTTGTTCGGTGTGGCATCGGAGCCACCGAAGCAGATCTCAAGTATTACGTACTCAGCGATGCAAATAGCTCGATGAACACACTAGATCTCGAGTTCCTCCGGGCGCAGGGCCTCGAGAGCGCCATCGAGAAGGTCATCGACGTGCCCGTTCGGACTCTTGGCGACGTGTTGGAGCGAAACCTTGATTCCAACCTCCGCCTCGATTTCTTCGACATCGATGTCGAAGGCCTCGACCTGGAAGTCCTGACGTCGAACGATTGGGTTCGATTCCGACCAACGGTTGTCGTCGTTGAGACCGATCTTGCGATCGAGGATGCTCTCACGTCGGACATCTCGCGGTACCTTCAAGATCTCGACTATCGCCTAGCCGCAAAGTCCGTGATGGCAGGCGACGTCGGAAATCTCTTCTTTCTCGACAACTGGACAAAGCGCCGGCACGTTAGGTGACACCAAGAAAACAGCAACAGGGCGCCCAAAGGCGCCCGGCGCTTGAAAAGGTGGACCTGGGCCAGGTTGGCCCAAGCCTCGCTTGGTCAGACTAGCCAGAGGTCGGAGTAGCCCGACAGCCCGCTGCAGTTGTAGATGAAGACTTCGACGGTGTTCGCCGTCGTGGCCGAACTCTGAAGGAGACTCGTGATGTTGATCGGCGAACTCTGACCAGCGCCGTTCCACCCAGGGGGCGGACTCAACTGCGTGAGTCCCGGCAGGTTGGCTGCCGCCCACGCGGCGAGGTTCGGGCAGACGGTCGGTGAGGAGATGTTCCACGGGTTCCAGTAGGAACCCACGAGAAAACTCGCCTGCGAAGTGTCCGGGCGCGTGACCCGAATCGCCAAGTAGTCGTCGACCGCCAGATTCGCAGTACCCACTGAGTTGCCAGCGATGAGGGTGCCGCCACCTCCGGTGAAGTAGCAGAACGTGGCCGCGCCCACGAGCGTGCCTCCGTTCGGCGTGATGACCGAAGGCTTCGCGGGCGCAAGCAAGATAGGCAGCGCCGGTCCCGTGCAGTCGCTAGCGCTCTTAGCCGCAGCGGAGGACATCGAAACGACCTGGGGCAGAGCCCAGGCGGCGGCGCCTACGGCTGCTCCCGTTTTGATGAGGCTGCGCCGGTCCATTCCGCTGGTCTCTTGTTGTTCCGCCGTATTCCCGTCCAGGTTCTCCATGGCGGTGAAATCTAGCATGTCGGTGAGGGTGCACAAGGAGAATCGACTGGGTTTTCTTTCGTGGCCAGCGCAGCAAGTTCTCGCTAGGTAGGCATACGAGCACACCAAGCGTCCGGAGGTTGCTTGGTGTTCCTTCGTGCCAAGTCTTCCGAGCATCGCTCGAGTGGCGACCAACGGCCCTTGGCGCCCCGCTGTTGCGAACGGGCAATGCGGAAGAACCGGGTCCGAGACCGGTGAACGGCTTTCGCCGCGAGTCGCAGGGGGCGAGCTCTTGCCGGACTCTCGTCTGGCAACTACGATCCAGGGCCCCAGGCGAGGGACAGCGGGGGCGGAAGCGGTGGCGGTGGAAACGATTGTGGAATCGACCGAGCGGGTCACAGTGACCAAGGAAGCGCGAGGCTCCGCGTCCGAACGATCGGCGAAGTGGACCGGTCCCGTCGTCCAGACCCTGGCGGCCGGCCCCGACGCAGCGTCACCACCACCAAGTTGAGCGTCACCACCGCCTAGTTCCCATGGCTGTTGTCACTGCCGCCCTCGCGGGATGAGAATCAGGGGTGGTGCTTGGCCGGGCTGAGGTCGAACGTCTATGGCGCTTCGGAGCCCGTGCTTAGTTTGAGCCCGGGGGGCTCGGGCGCTCCGCCTTGTTGCTTCGAGCACGAATCTCAGTCTCTTCACTCGAGTCTCCCATCCGGTCCGGTGCCTTGGTGCTGGTCAACTTGATTGGGGGTTCGGTGATGGAGATCGAAGTGATCGTGCAGCGGTGCGCGTTCTTGGACGTTCATCGCGACACCGTGATGGCGTATGCCCGGACACCCGACGGGTCAGGTGGTCGCCGCGAGGACGTGATCGAGTTCGGGACCACGACGTCGCAGCTGCTGTTGCTGGCGGACTGGTTGGCGGAACGGCAGATCACGTTGGTGGGGATGGAAGCGACCGGCGTGTATTGGAAACCAGTGCATTGGGTGTTGGAGGCGTCGGTCCCGGAGGTGTGGGTCATCAACGCCCGACACATGCGGAACTTGCCGGGCCGCAAGACCGATGTCGCCGACGCGACCTGGGGGGCGTCGTTGCTCGAACACGGGCTGGTGCGCCCGTCGTTCATCCCTCCGGAACCGTTCCGGGCGTTGCGGGACCTGACCCGGTATCGCAAGTCGGTGATCGAGGAACGCGCCCGCGAGTCCCAGCGCTTGCACAAGGTCCTCGAGGACGCGGGCGTGAAGTTGTCGTCGGTGGCCTCGTCGGTGTTGACCAAGTCGGGGCGGGCCATGATCGACGCGCTCATCGCCGGCGAACGCGACCCCGATGTTCTCGCGGACATGGCCAAGGGCCGCATGCGCGGGAAGATCCCCCGGTTGGCCGACGCCATGGCGGGCCGCTTCAACGAGCACCACGCCCTGATGTGTCGAGCGATGCTGGCCCGCATCGATCAGGCCGACGCCACCATCGAAGTGCTCACCGCGCGGATCGGTGAGTTGTTGGACCCTTACGAAGCGGCGGTGTCGCTGTTGGTGACGATCCCAGGGGTGTCGCATCGCAGCGCCCAGGTGATCCTCGCTGAGATCGGTACCGACATGTCCCGCTTCCCGACCGCTGGCCATCTGGCGTCGTGGGCGGGCATGTGCCCCGGCAACAACGAGTCCGCCGGCAAGCACCGTTCCGGGCGCACCCGGCACGGATCGAAGTGGCTGCGCAAAGCGCTCACCGAAGCCGCCCACGCGGCGGCGCGGAGCAAGGACACCTACCTCGCGGCGCAGTATGCACAGATCCGCGCCCGCCGAGGCGCCCAACGCGCCGCCGTCGCCGTCGGTCACTCGATCCTGGTCATCGCGTGGCACCTGCTGAGCACCGGCGAGCCCTACAACGATCTCGGCGGTGACTACTTCGACAAGCGCCGCACCAGCACCGCACGCCAACGTCGCCTCGGCGCCCAGCTCGAGGCCATGGGCCACCACGTCACGCTCGAACCCGCCGCCTGACCAATCGCGAACCAACACGGTCGGGGGCTCCGCCCCGAGCAGGGGCTGCCGCCCCCGCACCCCTGCGCGCTCGCGTAGACCCCGGCGCGACTGAGTGATTCACATCTCAGGACGCTGTTGAACAAGGCGCATATCGGGGGCGCCGGTGATCTCGGGGTAGGTCGGGGTGTGGCGCAGTGCATCGAGGGATGGGATCGGTCGGGTTGACCGGGTGGCGGAGTCGGCGGGCTATCGGGGTCGTGGTGAGCGGTGTGCCGGCGTCGTGGGTCGTGGTGGTCGCGGGGTTTGGTGGTCATGAGGCGATGATCCAGCGGCGGCCGTTGTGGCCGAGGCCGAGGTTGACCAGTCGGCGCAGGTTGATGGCGGCGATGCGGTGGGCGAGTCCGAGTTGGTTGCGGTCGACGCCGCGGTAGCGGACTCGGCGGTGACCGCGGGCGACGACCCACGAGATGGAGCGTTCGACCATGGGCCGCCATTGCCGGTAGTCCTCGGCGAAGTCTCCGTCACGCCAGGCCCGTCGGGCTTCGACCAGCGTGGCGTCGTTCGGGCCGATGTGCAGGGTCCGGCCGTCCTTGTTCTTCGTGCAGCGCTCGCGTTTGGGACAGCCGTGGCAGACCACTCCGAACGTGACGTTGCCCTTGTCGGTGATGGTGCGGGTGTGTCCATCAACCCATCAAGTCGATCTTTCGCGAACCGCGCCCGCCACTTGGTCACGGTGGCCGGGTTGCACCCGACCTGCTCCGCGATCTCGGCGCGACTGAGGTTCGGATCCGCGCAACCCGGCACGATCCGGCACCGCATCGCAAGGACGACCCGAGACGAGCTGTGTCGACGGGCCCAAGACTCTCGAGCGTCTTACGTTCGTCAACCGTCAAGAAGATCGGCGTCGTCGGTCGTCCGGGCTTGGCCATAGCGCTACCTCCGATAGTGGCTGGTAGCAGGCCTCAACGCGAACCAAACACCAAAATCCCGTATCAACCAGTATTCATTGTCGGATCAACCGGACAGGACACTAGGCGACCGAGCGGCTCGAGATCACCGGCTCGGGAGAGAATCGCCTGCCGCCGCACGGCTGACCAGCTGACGGGCCTCGCCGAGGTCGCCGTACTCCAGCCGGTACCCGGGCACGGACCACGCGAGCTCAACCAGACGGACGAACCCATCGTGGCCGATCCGATCCAGGTTCATCGTGCCCGACAGCAGGTGCAGCAGCGTCTCCGCAGGTGTGAGGTCATCGAACTGCTGCGCGGCACCGGGGCGAAAGGCAGGGACGATCACCGCGGTCACGACACCCCCAGCGGACCGGCTTCCGCGACGGACCTGCTCAGGGTGCACGAACCACACGTCGCCGCGCACGGCCAGCGGATCGGTCGCGCCGTCAGGGGCGAGGTGCTCGAAGAGCCTCTGGCTTCCAGGTTCGAGGCAAAAGGGCAGCGGATACGGAACGATCTCCCCTGAAGTCGGGTCCAGCGCCACGACCTCTTCGGTGATGTAGTCATACCCGTCGGCGACGAGCGCCGCCGCCATCGTCGTCTTGCCGGCACCGGCTCCTGCGGTGAGCACGACGACTTCCCCTCCCCGTTCCACGGCAGCGGCATGGACCGCCAAGAGCGGGGTGAACTCGACCGCGTGCTGGTTGAGGTACCAGAGCGCCATCCCGACCAGGTCATCGTCCTCGGCGAACGTGTGGAGATGCTCACCCTCTATGTAGAACTGGGTCACTTCGACCTTGGGCCCACCACCGATGATCCAGTAGTCGTGTTCGGGCACAGCGGTGGATCCAAGCGGAGCGAGCGCCGCCGCAACGACGCTGCCGATGCTCGGGTCGTCCGCGAGCACGCGAAACCGATACCCGAGCGCATCGAAGCACTGCGAGACGAAACCAGGAGTGCGATTCGCGAACGCCGCCGGGCCGAGGGCAGGCACTCCCTCAGCAGGTGCCTCAGGGTGCCACCGCCGCGCGCCGCCCTCCGTCGGCTTCGGCGAAGTGCCGACTTCCGAACCCCCGTCGACGAGCGCCCCCGCGTCCATCAGCTGGAGCCCCACGGTGACCACATCCCGCAGCATCTGCTCCCGATCGATGCCCACCTCCCCGGCGAGGTGATCTGCGATGGCCGCCACCGTTGCGTGGCCATCGCAGCACATCCACACGGCGGCCGCTTCCGGACTGAGGTGGTGTGCCAACTCGTTCGCAGCGTCGTAGAGGACCAGGTCGCCGTCCAGTTGCGCGCTCCACACGAGGTCGTGGGCGACAGGCTGCATCACCAGCATCGGATCAGCAGGCGTGGATCGAGCCACGCGAGCGTCGAGCTCGTGGGCCAGACGAGCCCGCCAGCGACGCCACGAAGGGGTCGGCGCGAGCGCTGGTCGATCCGCCGTGCGGGTGGCGTTCCGTGCCGCCTGTCTGGCTCGCAAGAAGGCGTGCGCGGGAGCCGCCGCTGCTACGTCGGCGAACACGCGGTGGCGCAGGGTCCACGCCTCGGTTCCTGGGAGGAAGCGGCGCAGCAGGGTCACGGCGACGAGGAGGTCTGTGGCAGGAGACGCGGCTTCGAGGTACCACCGATCGATGGCCAACTTGGTGGGGAGCACGGCGTTCCGGTAGCCGCCGCTATCAGGCGATGCCGAGATGACCTCGCGCTCCCAGTCGCTCACGATGAGTTGCGTAGGTCCCGCGATCCCGGGCGGCACCGACAGCACCTCACGCCAGCGATCATCTTGCACGTTCACGAACTCGGGAGTCTCTGGGCGCGGGCCCAGGAGGCTCATGTCCCCCGCCGCGACGTTCCAGAGCTGCGGCAACTCGTCGAGATGATAGGAGCGGAGCCGGCGCCCGATCGACGTGATGCGCTCGTCATCAGCCCCGTTCGTGAGGTTTGCCCCCGACGCCAGCCCGTCCGGTGCGGTTGCGCGCATCGATCGCAGCTTCCACATGCCAAAAGGGGTCCCGCTGCGACCCATGCGCGGGACGCGGATGAGCGGCGGACCACCGTCTTCCCGCCGGATCGCGAACGCCAGCACCGCCACGATCGGTGCCGTGAGCACGGACGCGACGAGGGCGACGAACCGATCCAGAACCACCCGCCGCCGCAGCCAATCCGTCGGGACGGCATAGCCAGGACGCGCCGGGCGTGCGGGGAGTGGCATTCGCTTCAGCCACGTCCTTCGCTGTTCCGCCGAGCGACGGCCTCGTGTTGCCTTCGCCTCTGCCATGTACCGACCGGCCTTTCCCGCCCTACGTAGGAGCCCCGACAGACCTGTTCCTCAACGTGGGAACCAGGCCGAGCCCGAAACACGGGCACGCCGCGGCAGGGTCGGTCCGGCCATGAGACAGTAGGATCTGCGGACTAGCCGACGAAAGCATCATAGTGCCCGCACCTTCTCTCGCCCCCTTCCCGGTCGCGGCGCCCGCGATACGACGCCAACCGGACTTCTTCGCCGGGGCGCTCGCCTTCATCGGCGCTCACGTCGTCCTGGGTCTCGTCGCGTCGCAAGTGACCATGGTCGCCAACATCCACGGCGCGCTCACGGCGATCGTCGCGGTCGTCGTGGCATTCACGTCGCCCCGCATCGACCGCATCCTCGCAGTCGCTGCCTACTGCGCGTTGTGCGACGTCTTCTGGCGCATGACGAAGTCCGTCATGCCGTGGGAGGCATCGAAGTACCTGAGTCTGCTGGTGCTGTTGGTCGCGTTCTTCCGGTTCGTGAAACGGCCGCACAACATCCAGATGCCGGCGTTGTTCCTCGCGCTCCTCGCCCCCGGCTGCGCCATCGGCATCGTTCTCCTCGGTCCCGCCGTCGCCCGCGACCAGATCTCGCTCAACGTCGCCGGTCCCGTTCTGTTGGGTGTGGGCGTCATCGTCATGCGCCAACTCATCGGCACCGAACGCGAGCTGACGTTCATCTTCTGGGCGATGCTCGGGCCGATCGCCGCGGTCGCGACCATCGCGACCCGCTCCACCCTCACGTCGGACTCGCTCAAGTTCACCTCGACATCCAACTTCCAGACCTCCGGGGGATTCGGTCCCAACCAGGTGTCGACCGTGCTGGGCCTTGGCGCCCTGATCTGCGTCCTCCTCAGCATGATCAGGGTGACGACCAAGTTGCTGGCGGTGCAGATCGGACTTGGTGTCTGGTTCGCCGCTCAGGCGACGCTGACGTTCTCTCGCGGGGGCCTGTACAGCGCCGGCGCAGGCGTGATCGCGATCGTCCTCGTCGCCCTGGCCACGAAGGGAGCGCGCACACGGGTGATCGCGGGCGTGATCATCGGCCTCCTCGTCGCCGTCGCGCTGTTCCCCTCGCTCAATGACTTCACTGGAGACGCCATCGGCGCGCGGTTCGAGAAGTCCGGTACCAGTGGCCGCGATTCGATCGCGAACGCCGACTTCGACCTCTTCGTGCAGTCCCCCCTCTTCGGCGTGGGCGTCGGAGTCGCGAAGACGGAGCGGGCCAACACGGCGACTGCCTACGAGGTCGAGGCCAAAGCCCACACCGAGTGGACTCGGCTGCTGGCGGAGCACGGCATCCTCGGATTCGTCGCCGGCGTGCTGATAATCGTGATGGCAGTGCAAGGAATCCGACGATCGACGACGCGTTGGAATCGGATGGTTGCCGCATCATGTGCGTTGTGGTCGGTGGTGACGATGGCGCACAGCGCCACGGCGGTGGCCTCGATCTGCTTCGTCTTCACCCTGTCGCAGGTCCGCCTCACGACGTCAGCCCCGACCTGACGGGGTGCCTGCTGATGGCCTCGGACGGACTGGTAGAGTCGCGCGGTTCCATATCCGGCCATCGAACGAGAATGAACTGCCCGTGCACGTTGACACCGCGATTGCGCCCCCTCCCCCCGGTCCCATGTCCGACCTCGGGACCGACACCGGCCAGCTGACGCGGTACCTCGGGGCCATCCGCCGTCGTTGGCCGATCCTCGTGGCGTGCGTCGTGATCGGCGCGCTCATCGGCGCAGTGACCACGCAGCAGCCCGAAGCGGCCCGAGCCGTCACCACGAAGAACTACTTCAAGGCCACGCACACGCTCATCTCGGACTCGGTGTTCGTGCCGACGAACGAGGCGGTCGGCACCGGCACGAGCTCCGGTGGGATGAACCTGTCGCAGGATGCGTTCCTGGTGACCACTGGCGAGGTCCCCGTGCGCACCGCGAACAAGCTGGGCCTCCCGCCCGAGGTGATCCTGTCATCGGTGACCGCGACGCCCCGCAGCGACGTGTCGTCGCTCGAGATCACTGCGTTCGCTGCCAGCCCCGATGACGCCGTCAAGCTCGCAGACACCTCGGCTACTGAGCTCATGGCCTACCTGGGCGAGACCGCCTCGTCTCGCTACAACAAGCAGCGCGACGACGTGCTCGCGCGGCTCGATGAGCTGAAGCGGCAGCGGACCGTACTCGAACAGCAGTTGGCTGTGACGCCGGTCGACCAACGCCCCCAGGCCACACCCGAGCTCGATTCCGTCGTCAACCAGTACCGCGTCACCTACGAGCAGTTCCAGCAGCTTGCCGCACAGGGCCAACCCTCGGCGGGCCTGCGCACCATCCAGGCGTCGACACCCATCGAGATCACGGCGGATCAGTACTCGACCGAGCGGGCGAACATCGTCCTCGGACCCGATTCGAGCACGCCGACGACGACGACCGCAGCAGACGCCAAGAAGACCACCACATCAGCGCCGGCACCGCCGGCGAGCGCTCCCGTGCGCGCGGGTGCGGGCGGCTTCCTCGGCTTGCTCGTCGGCATCTCGCTCGTGCTGCTGCTCGACCGGTTCGACACGCGGCTGCGGCGCCGCGAGACGGTGGAGGCGGCCACCGGGTTGGCAGTGCTCTCCGAGATCCCGCCGCTCGACCGCAAGGAGCAGCACGAGACGCACGTGCTGGCTGCGGCCGAACCTCGATCCAGCACCGCCGAGGCCTACCGGGTGGTGCGAACCGCCATGGTGTTCGCGCGTTCGGACTTCACCAAGAGCGGCAACAGCATCCTCTCCCCCAAACGAGGCGAGGTCGTCATGGTCACCTCGCCGAACCCGTCCGAGGGCAAGACCACGTCCGTCGCCAACCTCGCTGCGGTGTTCGCAGAGGGGGGCCAGTCGGTGCTGGTCATCGACTGCGACTTCCGGCGGCCGCGCATCCACCGGTACCTGGCCGAGGGCTTCGACCTCGACGGCGACGCCGAGGTCGACCCGGAGTCGATGACGATCACGGCCGCCAACGGTCGGCTCAAAGCCATGCCGACCGATATCGAAGGTGTGCGTCTGGTCACCGGCATGGGGGACGCGTTCCCAGGTGCAAATCCCATCGAGATCGTCCAATACCAGCGGGAGGTCATCGAGTTCGCCCGCCAACACTTCGACATCGTGATGCTGGACACCGCCCCGTTCCTCACGACCAACGACGCAAGCGAGCTCCTGGAGGAGACCGATGTGGTCTTCCTCGTCGTGCGATCGGGCAAGACGCCATTTGCAGCTGCCAACCGAGCGTCAGAGTTCCTCCGGCGACTCGATGCCCCCGTGTTGGGGGTCATCCTCACTGCGTCGGCCGATGCCACCGCCGCGCAGTACTACTACCACTACTACCTCGGGACCGAGGGCTCCCGCCGACGGGCCGCAACGGATGCCGCTACGAGCGGCAACGGCAACGGCTCGCTTGAGAAGGTCACCGTGCCTGAGCCCCCGAAGGTCCCGGATCCCCGCCCTCGGGAGCCGTGATTTCTGAACCGGGTCTCGGCAATGCCCCCGCCACCGAGGTCCTGCCGCGTGGCAACGTCCACGAGCGGTGGTCAACGAGCCAGTTGCTGCTCCTTCCCGCCGAAGGAGACGCAGTCGAGCTGAACGGCCCGGCCGCCCTCGTCTGGGAGGCCCTGCACTCGGAGAACCGCGTCGACGACATCGTTCGGCTCGTGGCCGAGGTGTACCGAGAATCCGAGGCGGTCGTCGCGCCCCTCGTGCACGGGACGATCGATCAGCTCCGTCACCACGGGCTCGTCATAACGAACGCATGACGCTCCCGGTTGGTCTTTCTGAGACCTACTGCCCTCGCCTGTTGCGCACGGTCGCTGCGCACGGCCTTCGAGGGGGCTCGCTCCAGGCGTGGCCAAGCGCCGCCCTTGACGAAACCGCGTGGCAGACATTCGTGGGGCTCGTGTCCATGCACAGGATGTGGAGCCTTCTGGCCGACGCCACGGTGGCCGGCGCCTTCCCGGCGAACGAAGTCCAGCGCGAGGAGATCCTGAAACAGGACACGGCGGCGGTGTTGACCTGCCTCTACCTCGATCGCGCCCTCGTGGAGACGCACCATGCGCTCACAAAACGGGGCATCGATGCACGCGTGTACAAGGGCGTCAGCTCGGCCCTGGCGTTCTATGCCGAGCCGGGGATGCGAACCTACTCGGACATCGATCTCATAGTGCGAGCCGACCAACTCGATGATTTGGTCGAGGTCCTGGGCGCCGCAGGAGCGACCCGGCTCGGACCGAACCGATGGTCCGCGTTCCAACTGATCGGCGGGTGGGAGATCGACCCACAGGAGTCGCTCCGCGATGGGCCGTTCGGTGCATCGATCCCCGTACAGGAGCTCTTCGAGACCACTCCGACACTGCAAGTCGCCGAGACCGAGATCCCGACGTTGACCGACGCAGCGCTCATCCTTGCCGCGTGCTACCACGCGATCCTGCCCGGGGACCTCCGGCGGCTGGTCCCGCTGCGCGATGTCGCCGAGATGCTGCTGTCCGACCGCTTCGATGCGGACACCGTCCTCGAGCATGCAGACCGATGGCAGGGCTCGATCGTCGTAGCCACCGCAGTACGTGCGGCCGCCGACATGTTCGAGATGGCACCAACCACTCCGCTCCTGTCATGGGCCACCGCATACAAGCCCTCAGCCCGCGAGCAACGCTGGCTCGGCGCGTACCACGAGCTGAATCCGCGCGCCTACGTGCTCAAGCAGATCTGCTACACCACCCTCGCGTACCCTACGGCCCGGCAGGGCGCTCGGTACCTTCATGGCCAGTTGTTCCACCAGGGCCACGACTCGCTCTTCCACCGAACCCGCCGGCTCTGGTCGCGACAGAGCGGTACCGGGCTGGCACCCCGATGAACCCGCAACGCCGCAACGCCTGCCGCGCCCCGGTACCGAGCAGCACGGCTGACGACCTCAACGAATCAAGCGCCAAGCCTCGATCATTCGTCATCGCCACGAGTTGGACCGATTCGCCGATCTCGCACCAGTTCCGGGCGCTCGCCCGTGAGCTCACTCGCCGGGGCCACCAGACATGTGTGGTCGTCGACCGCCAACAGCACGTCGATGACGGCACCGACGGAGTGCCGATGGTCCGCACATGGCCCAGCGACAGGCCCACCCACCTTCGCGACCTCCGATTTCTGTTGCAGCTCCTCGAGGAGACCGGTGCGGACACCGTCATCGGCAACTTCGGCAGCGTCAACCTCATGCTCATCGGCGGGTGGCTGCGCCGAGTTCCGCGCCGGGTCGCGTACTACCACACCCTCCGATCCCAGTTGTCCCTCGACGGCGCCACAGGCGGTCTGGAGTCTCTGAAGGACCTTCGCAAGCGCGGCATCTACCGCTTCGCGACCGCGGTCGTGGCGAACTCGTTCGATTCCGCAAACGACATCGTCCGGACGTACGGCGTCGCGGAGGCACGAGTCACCGTCCAGCACTACGCGGTCCCCGACGTTGCCCCCGACGATTTCGCGCCTGAGCGACTTGGCCTCGTTTGTCCAGGGCGCCTCGATTGGTCGAAGGGCCAAGACGTGCTCATCCGAGCCCTGCCCGAACTGCCAGACGCGCACGTCTCGTTCATCGGCGGAGGGTCTGAACGTCCGAAGCTCGAAGCTCTGGCCGTCTCGCTCGGGGTGGCCGATCGGTGCACCTTTCACGGAACGGTTCCTCACCATGAGGTGTACGAGGCAATGGCGAGATCGCTCCTCACCGTCGTCCCGAGCCGGGCCGAAGCGTTCGGCCTGGTCAGCGTCGAGTCGTTGGCATGCGGCACCCCTGTGGTCGCCAGTGCCACGGGCGGCTTGCGAGACATCATCCGAGATGGCGTCGATGGCGTGCTCGTCGATCCGGACGATCCACACGCGCTCGCAGCCGCAATCCGTCGATGCATCGAGCTCGGGGATCCTCTCCGGCGCAACGCGAGGGAACGCTTCATCGAATGCTTCGAACTGAGCGGTGCCACGACCCGCTGCGCCGACTGGCTCGAGGCGCTCTGAACCCAACCGCGACGGCTGGCGCTCAGGTCGCTCGGGTGCGCGCGCTGTCCAGCGGGTTCATTCGCCAAACCCTGGGAGCCCAGCCGCAGTGAACGATCGAGCGCAGGGCCCTCAGCCTGCCCTTGCTCGCGTGCGACGACGGCAAGCACAGCCAGTTGGTTGCGTGTGTCGCTTGCGCAACCGTCGTGGTGGTCACGGGTGTGAGGCCGAAACGGGCCACGGCGTAGGCCTTGTACTCCATGCTCTCGAGCGTGGAGAGCAGCTCTTGGAGACTCGATCCCGCACGCACGAGGAGCTTCGGTGAAGCCTCGAGGACCATCGGCGGCGCCCACCGCTCCAGCGTTCGCCGAGCACCTCCGAGGACCCGAACCTCTTCGCCTTCGGTGTCACACGCGAGGAAGTCCAGCCGTTCGAATCGCTCGGCAACATCATCGAGCGTCGCGACGTCCACCGCCTCGTACGTGGGCATGTCGTCGTGTGGAAGTTCAGACGCAGGATGGCGCGAGGCATCTCGCAACAGGTGCCCCGTTCCCGAAGACGTTTCGGCTGGGATGGTGAACTGCAAGGTTCCCGCCTTGTCCGAGAGCGCGAGGCGGTGGATCTCGACATTTGTCCAATGGAACCGCTCGCTGTTCAGAGAGAGCAGCTGTGCGTTGCGGGAAAGCGGCTCAAAAGCATGGACGCAGCCACTGGGTCCCACCAAGTCAGCCAACCCGACGGTCTCCGTACCGACGTTGGCCCCGACCTCGACGACGGTTCCGCCTCTCGGGGCGAACGCCCGCACCATCGCCAGAGTTCGCCATTCGTAGAAGCCCGTGACCGCGAAGTCTCGGTAGTGAAAGTCGTCGGGTTGACCCAAGAGATGGCCGCCGGTGATCGACTGCCTCTCCACCAGGCCCTCCACCGTTCTCGCGGGAGTCCGCGCTGGGAGGTGAGACGCTCGAGTGGCAGCGATCGGCGGGAGGCGCCGCCAGAGATCCTCACTGCGTGGAGCGCGGTCTGCCCCACGACGTGCCGATCGGATCGAGCGATTCCCATCCATAGCTGCGAGACAGTAGCGGCACCTGTGCCCGCGGCATGATCTGCCACTTCGAGTCCGAACGCCGTCGAGCGAACGGCCTCGAGAACGTCAGGGGCTCAGTCGGTAGAGGTCGATGACGACGTGGTCTGTTTCACCGTTCTTCGTGATGGTGAATGCCTCGCTGTGAACCAACTCCGCCTTGGCTCGGGGTGGCGGCGCCGGTGACGACGCATCTCTCCACACCGCGACGTACATCTGTGCACCAGGGCCACCACTCGACGCATGACAACCGGAGTACCACGGGAGCAGCCAGACCTTCGCGCCAGCGCTGCCGAACGAGATCACGCAGTCGTGCTCGGCCGCCGCGATGAAGTCTCCCATCGCTCGCACTGCCTGGTCCTCGGCATCGTCCGCTCGTAGCTGAACCGTGACCAGGTACGTACCGAAGAGCAGTCCCGCTGCCAACGTCACGGCCACGAGCACGGCCGCCCAAGGTGTTGCCAGCCGGCGCGTGACCATTGACAGCCCGCCACCGATGACCATGGCCAAAGGGGCGAAGAGCGATGCCAGATATCGAATCTCGAAGTGATCGAGGGCAACCAAGTAGAACGAGAGGGTCAGGACGAACCAGGTGATCGGGAACAACAACAGCCGGTCCCGTGAGCGCAGAGCACCTCGGACGCCGATCACCAGCCCTGTTCCGCAGATCACAAGGAACAGGCCGCCCGAGATGGCACCCACCGAGAGGTGCCGTGAGAACCCGAAGGCCAAGGACGCGGTGTCGGCCAGCGTCACCACGCGACGTGACAGTGGTGCCGCGTTCTGGCTGGCGAGCTCGCGGTTGGCCGCCCAAGGAGACAGCCCGTCCTGGGCGCCGATCGCCGGGACAAAGGAGCCCATCGCCGTCACGCCGAACAGCAGGGCGCCCGTGACGAAGAAGCGACTCCTGGACTCCGACAGGACGCTCGGTACCGCAACCAGCAACGCGACAAAGGCAGCGAGCGCCACGATCCCGACCGAGAAGCGCACGAGCCCGGCGATCACAAGACTTCCGCCCATCAGCACGAGCCACCCGTGGGAACCTCTACGGAGGAGGTACCGGACCAACGACACCACCGCGATGAGGACCAGGAACACCCCGGGCACATCGGGGAAGAAGTAGACCGAGCTGGCCAGGAAGCCCGGCGTCGCCGCGAACACGACAGCAGCCCAGGCGGCGGCACGCTGCCCGACGAACGGCTTCGCCAGCACGTAGACGAGCGCGATCGAGCCGCCAGCGAAACAAACGACCAGGCCGCGCAGAAACGGTTCCGGCAGAGCCACGAGCGGTGCCGCGAGCAACGGGAGTCCGGGCGCCCGGTAAGAAGGCCACGAGAACCAGGGCGTCTCGCCCCACCTGAACGAACGACTTCGAAGGCCGTAGAGCGGCTCGTCTCCGGAAAACGGTGTGCCACGAGCTACGAAGGCGACAGCTGCGGCGGTGAATGCCGTCACTGCAGCAATGGCCATCCTCCGCGACATCGCCGGGGACGGTGCGTCGCCCGAGCCGGCTGTCCCCGCAAGTTCCCGAGAGCGCACGGGTGGACACTAAACGATGCCGATCGTTGCCCCGGAACGACATCACAGCCAATCGCAGTAGCTTGTCCAAGTGCGTCGCGTGACCCTGCTCTGCTCCTCGTCAGGCGAGCACCTCGGCCAGCTCTACGCCGGATTCGCCCTGATCGAGGCCACTGGACGCATCGAGGTCGAGCTGCGTACGACGGATCGCTTCGACCCGGGCGGGGGCGGAACGATCCTGCAAGCGGAGATCGATGGCCACCGAGTCGTCTACGACACCCGCGACATCTCAACCATCGACTCGGAGCTGTTGGCGTGGTCCACGACGTACTTCAAGCGCGGCTTCGACCCAACCGTCGTCGCGGCATCGAAACGCCCGGGCGCGATACGCCCCCTCGGACTCAACTACGGCGTCTACAGCGATGGCGACTGGCGGTATCGGCGCATGGCATGGAGCCTGCTCCGCCTGCGACCGAACAACGCACGCGCCGTAGCGACACGGGTTGCGCGACTCAGCGCGTTCGGCTCGCGCTTCACCGACACCGGGCGCTCCTCCGCCTCGGTTGACGCCTTCGAGGAGGATCCGGCTCATGCAGGCCGCGGCGTGTTGTTGCTCACCCGCACGTGGGATCCCCAACGTGTCCAGGGCGAGCGTGCTGATATGCGCCGGGAGATGAACCGCACGCGAGTCGAGGGCATCCGGCTGCTTCGGAAGGAGCTCGGGCCCCGCTTCGTGGGCGGTCTCAGCCCGTCAACGGACTCCGTTCGTGACTACCCGGACCTGGTGGCCGATCCGGCGGTGGTGAAGAAGCCGGCGTATCTCCGAGCGATGCGGGCATCGGCGGTCTGCGTCACATCGAGGGGTCTCGTCGACTCCAATGGATGGCGCCTGGCGGAGTACGTTGCCGCCGCTCGAGCAATAGTGACCGAGCCCTTGGCCCACACGGTTCCCGGCGAGTTCACCGCGGGATGCAACTACCTCGAGTACTCGGACCCACAGTCACTCCTCGAGGCAGTGCACCAACTGCTGGGCGATGACGAGAAGCGGGCGGCGATGCGCGCCGCGAACCACGGGTACTACCTCGACCACGTGCGGCCCGACGCCATCGTGTCTCGGACACTGGAGTCGCTCGAGTGACGCTCCTGCGCCCGGCTCACACGAGCGCCCGTGAACGCAAGGCGGCGAGCGCTTCGGCGATCGCCGGCACCGAGCCGCCCGGCCGAATGCCGAGCTCGAGATCGACGAACCGTGATCGACCGTCGCGATCGATGGTCGGGTCCGCGAGATACATGTTGACTGCGGCGGCGAGCGCAGCGGGGTCCTTGACCACCCGTGCGGCTCCGAGCTCGACCACCGGTCGGTAGTGGTCGAAGTCGTAGTACAGCGATGCACGCCGGGTCGCGACATCCACATCGAACCCGAGGTTCACAACCGGAGTGTCGTGCAGGGCGAAGTCGAGCGTCATCGTCGATGCCAAGTTGATGTTCAGATCCGCGTAGCGGGTCAGGTTCACCAGCAGCTCGATGTCTTCACGGCTCGGCGTGACGGCGTCCCACCCTCCCCCGCCGTCGTCCCACCGCGGGCGCGACAACACGATCGGGAAGTCCTCGAGCACGCGATCGAATCGATCGGATGTGTCGACCGGAGCGGGGCGCAGCACGACCTGCGGGTCCCCGGCGATCTCTCCGCTGCGAATGAGCTCGCAGACGATTCGTAGGTGCGCAGGGTCTTCCGGACAACCGAGGGTGTCCCCTCCGGAGAAGCAGATGATCGGACGGCCCGGCTCGAGCCCGAGCTCGCGGTCGAAACGCTCGCGGCTCCAGACGAGGCTCGGATCTGCGTACGGCTCGAACTGCGGGGATCCGACGACGTGGATCCGGTCTCTGCTCACGTCCGGGTAGTAGCGAACCAGCTCCCCAGCCATCTGATCAGACCACACGAAGAAGTTGTCGAAAGGTGCCGCTACTCGCCCCTTCGTCGTGAGGTTGTCCCAGCTGAAGATGAAGGTTGCCGTCGGGATCCCCAGCCGCCGGGCTGCCATCACGACCGGTTGGATGGTGATCGGGCGCTGGTGTGCGCAGAGAACCACATCGGGGCACCACTCTTGGAGAAGCTCGACGTAGGCGTCGACCTCGGGCCTGCGATCGGCGATCGCGTCGTGCAACCGGACCAATCGACGAAGCATCCGCTCGCTGGATGTCAGGCGCGATGTGGCTCTGGCGACACGCCTCAGGCTTCGTGAGCGACCGGAGCCAGGTAGCGGTGCGCTGAGCAGGAAGCGTGTGCCGGCCGTGTCGCACCACCGCTGGTGGGAATACTCGAGCGTTCGACGCACCGGCGCCTCCAGCAGCCGCTCGGGGTACCGTCGCAGCTCTTGACGATGGCGTATGACAGGGCTCTGCGTCTCTGGCCGTTGAGCCAGGCCCGCTCCGAGCAGCACATCCACCTGACCGTAGTCGGCGAGGCGCTCCGGGAGTGCCCCCAACAAGAAGTTCCGGGCGCTGACGCCGTCGGGAACGAGGAGAAGGACGTTCGAAGTGTCACTCATGAGGATGGTCGACCCGTCGGACCGGCTGCTCGAGCGGTACGAGGGATAGCGAGGTGCCAGCATACGCCCCACGGATTCGGGTGATCGCATCCCCGGGGTCCTGCCAGTAGCGTTCGTCTGTGCTGCCTCGAGCACCCGCTTCACACCCGTTCGCCCGGCCTGGAGTCGCACCAATGCCAAGCCAGCCAGAGTGATCCGCTGCGTTGTCATCGTTGGATCCGGCAGCGCAGGGCGACGCCACACTGCCACGCTTCGTCGGTCGCTCCCCGGTGCCGATCTCGTCGTCGTGCAACGCGCGGCCAGCACCCAGCCGTTCGCGCCGTTCCACGAACTGGGAGCGCGCCTCGTGCCGACGGTCGAGGAGGCGCTCGTCGCGCGTCCGGATGTGGCCGTCGTCGCCAACCCGGCGTCGTTCCACCGCGACGCCGCCCAGCTCCTCTTCGCCGCGGGGGCGCACGTGCTCGTCGAGAAGCCGCTCGCCGACGCGACGACGTCGGCCAGCGCCATCGTGCGCGCCGCGCGCGTGGCGACACGGCACCTCCTCGTCGGCTACCACCTCCGATTCAGCGACACGGTGCCGAGGCTGAAGCAGCTCCTGAACGAAGGGGCAATCGGTGATCCCACGGCGTTCCGGCTCGCCGTGGGCCAACATCTCGACCAGTGGCGGCCCGGCACGGACGCTCGGCAGTCGGTCAGCGCTCGGCGTGATCTCGGTGGTGGAGTGCTCCTCGAGCTCAGCCATGAGCTCGATGGCCTTCGCTACCTTCTCGGCGAGGTGCACGAGCTCACGGCACGGCTCAGTCACTCCGGCGCACCGACGGATGGCATCGTGGAGACGACCGCTGACCTCACAATCCGAACGGCAACGGGAGTGACGGGCGCGGTACATCTCGACATGGTCAGCCCGGTGCCGTTCCGACGCTGGGAGCTCGACGGGACTGCAGGCCGTCTCGTCGCCGACCTGCTGCAAGGACGAATCGAGCACGTTGACGCATCAGGCTCGTCCACGACAGTCGCCGCATCCGGTCCGGGGGAACGCGACCGGGCCGAGCAGCGGCTCATCGCAAACCTCATTGCCGTTGAGCACGGAACAGAAATGCCGGTCTGCACGGGCGCTGACGGTGTCGCGGCGGTGGCGATCGTCGAGGCCGCGATCGCCAGCGCGCGTTCGGGTCGGCCGGAGCTGATCTCCGCTCGGTGAGGACGTTGCAGAACCGACAACTGTGGGTCCCGGCAACTCGTCGTGGCGCCGCACCCTCCTGGGAAATCCGGCTGAACGGCGTCGTGGTAACTTCCGCCGCGGTGATCGACCTGCCTGACCAAGCCCGCGCGTTCGAGATCGAGAATGCTTTCCACCTGAGCGCGCCGGTCGCCCGCATCGGAAAGATGCTCGCTCACTACGAACTGCTCCGACTTGTCGCGGGACGGCCCGGTGCGATCGTCGAGTGTGGAGTCTTCAAAGCAGCGTCGTTCGCCCGATTCGCGGCTTTTCGAGATCTGATCGGCGACCCCGACCGAAATCCCCTGGTGGCCTTCGACACGTTCGACGAGTTCCCCCCTACGGCACTCGAAGCCGACCAGGCGCGCCTCGCAAGCTTCGTCGCGGAGGCAGGGAGCTCGAGCATCGGCGTCGACCAGCTCCGACAAGTTCTGTGCACAAAGGGGATCAAGGGGGAGGCAGACCTGATCGCTGGCGACATCTGTGAGACCGTGCCGGTGTGGGCCGACAGGAACCCGGGCACCGACATCCTGCTGCTGCACGTCGATGTGGACATCTACGAGCCGTCCAAGGTGATCTTCGAGTGCCTCTGGCCGAAACTCGTCAGCGGCGGCGTCATGATCCTCGATGACTACGGTCGGTGGGAGGGCGAGACCCAGGCGTTCCACGAGTACTTCGGGGACAAGGCTCCCGAGGTGCAACGGTTGCCGTTCATCGAGTCGACTCCCGTGCATGTGATCAAACCTTGATGGGCGTCCACGCAGCGGATCGGATCCCTGCCCCGTTCGTCTGGAGCTCTCGGTCCCGAGCAGAAGCCGGTCATGCGAAGGAGGTGCATCCGTGCATGTCATAGGAGCCGTGTTCGCACGCGGCGGGTCCAAGGGAGTGCCGGGCAAGAACCTGCGCCCGCTCGGGGGAAAGCCGCTCGTGAGTCGGGCCATCGAGCAGGCGCGGGCCTGCGCTGGTGTCGAGCGTGTCGTTCTGTCGACCGACAGCGAGGAGATCGCTGAGGTGGGTCGCGCGGCTGGTGCGGATGTGCCATGGCTCCGGCCGGCGGACCTGGCCGAGGACACGTCGCGAGAGTGGCTCGCCTGGCAGCACATGCTCGGCTGGCTCCGGGACCGGAATGAGCTCCCGGACCGGCTCCTGGTCGTGCCTTGCACGGCACCCCTGCGACAGGTCTCGGACTTGGAGCGGTGCCTCGAGGCCGCGAGCGCTCCCGGCATCGACATCGTGTTGACGGTCACCGAGGCCCACCGGAACCCCTGGTTCAACATGGTCACCCTCGACGACGAGGGAGGCGCCCGCCTGGTGCTCGAGCCGTCGGAACGCATCCACCGCCGGCAGGATGCGCCGCCGACGTTCGATGTGGGCACGGTCGCATTCGTCGCGCGGCCGGAGTTCGTGCTTCAGGCCGACTCGATCTACGACGGCCGCGTCGTCGCGGTGCAGGTGCCAGCGGACCGAAACCTCGACATCGATACGGAGTTGGACCTCGAGTTCGCTGAGTTCATGTTGGCTCGGCGCCGTCAGGAGAACACATGAGCACGCCGGGGAAAGCGCGAGACATCGCCGACCTCGCCGACCTTCACGGCCGTGTCGCCATCGTGACGGGCGGCGCCGGCAACATCGGGCGAGTCGTTGCCGACGGTCTGGCGGAGCAGGGAGCGACGATCGCTGTCGTCGACCTCGACGAGGCGCAGTGCGACGCGACCGCGACGGACATCGGCGCGCGGCGCGGCGTGGCAGCGATGTCGTGTGCCGCCGATCTCGCGGACGAAGAAGGGACCCGGGCAATTGCCGGACGCGTGAACGAGGCGTTCGGGCGCATCGACATCCTCGTGCACGTCGCCGCGCTCGTGAGCGCCGAACCGCTCCCCAATTGGACCACACGCTTCGAGGACCAGAGCACCGGTGTCTGGCGCCGGGCCTTGGAAGTGAACCTCACGTCGGTCTTCGTGCTCACGCAGGCGTGCACCCCGGCGCTTCGGGCCAGCGGGCGAGGCTCGGTGATCACGTTCGGGTCGACCTACGGTGTCGTCGGTCCCGACTGGCGGATCTACGAGGGAACCGACATGGGCAACGCCGCCGGCTACGCAGCGAGCAAGGGTGGTGTGATCCAGCTCACCCGGTGGCTGGCAACCACCCTCGCACCGGACATCCGGGTCAACACCCTCACGCCCGGAGGCGTGTTCCGCGACCACCCTGACAGCTTCCGCACCGCGTACGAGGAGCGCACTCCGCTCGCGCGGATGGCCACCGAGGAGGACTACAAGGGAGCGACGCTGTTCCTGGCCAGTGACCTTTCCCGCTACGTCACCGGCCACAACCTCATCGTCGACGGTGGCTGGACGGCCTGGTGATGTCCGGAGTCACCTCACCGCTGTGATGAGATGGTCACCATGAACTCGTTCCGCATCGGCGACCGGGAGGTCGGCGGGGATGCGCCTCCACTCGTGATCGCAGAGATCGGCATCAACCACGGTGGCGACCTCACGGTCGCGAAGCAGATGGTGGACGCAGCCGCAGCCGCCGGCGCCGAGGTCGTGAAGCACCAGACGCATGTGGTCGCCGACGAGATGTCGCCTCACGCCCGGGACGTGATCCCTGGAAACGCCGACGTCTCGATCTACGAGATCATGGAAGCGTGCGCGCTCGACGAAGACGACGAGCTCGCCCTGAAGCATCACGCCGAGGCACGAGGACTCATCTTCTTGAGCACCCCGTTCTCGCGGGCGGCCGCGGATCGCCTGGAGCGGATGGGTGTCGTTGCCTACAAGATCGGCTCGGGCGAGTGCAACAACTACCCACTCATCCGCCATGTGGCGTCATTCGGAAAGCCGATGATACTCAGCACCGGCATGAACTCGATCGCGAGCATCTCTCCCGCCGTCGAGGCAATGCGGGCGGCCGGAGTCCCCTTCGGGCTCCTGCACTGCACGAACGTGTACCCGACGCCACCGGAGCTCGTACGCCTCGGCGCCGTTCCCGAGCTCGCCCAAGCGTTCCCCGATGCCGTGGTCGGTCTGTCCGACCACACGTTGACCAACGTGCCGTGCCTCGGCGCCGTCGCCGTGGGAGCGGACATTCTCGAACGGCACTTCACCGACCGGATGGACCGACCGGGTCCCGACATCTCGTGCTCCATGGACCCGACGGCCTTGCACGAGCTCATCGAGGGCAGCGCGATCATGAAGTTGGCGCGCGGAGGTTCGAAGACCCCGGTGGCCGAGGAGGCACCTACCATCGCCTTCGCGTTCGCGTCCGTGGTGGCCATCGCGGACATCGCTCCCGGCGAGCAGTTCAGCGCCGCCAACATCTGGGTCAAGCGGCCCGGAACGGGCGAGATCCGTGCCGAGGAGTACGAATCGCTTTTCGGCCGCACTGCAAAGATCCAAGTGGTGAGCGGGGAGCAGATCGCCCGGTCGATGATCGACTCGTGAGCGAGCCGGCTGACAGCCCCAGAGGTCGTCGCCGGATCCTGTTCGTGACGGGCACCCGGGCGGACTACGGCAAGCTCAAGTCGATCATCCGGGCCGTCGACGCCAGCGACGAATTCGACTACGCGATCTTCGCCACCGGCATGCACCTTCTTGAGAAGTACGGCCGCACGTGGAGGGAGATCGAGAAGGACGGCTTCTCCGAGATCTTCCTGCACTTCAACCAGGACCACTACACGGACTTCATGATGGACCGGGTCCTGGCCGACACGATCAAAGGCCTGAGCCACTACGTCGCGGAGTACCCCGTCGATCTCATCGTGGTGCACGGTGATCGGGTCGAAGCCCTGGCGGGCGCGATCGTGGGGTCACTCAACGGGATACTCGTCGGCCACATCGAGGGCGGCGAGCTCTCGGGTACCGTCGACGAACTGATGCGGCACACGATCACGAAGATGTCCCATCTCCACTTCGTGTCCAACAACGAAGCGCGCGACCGGGTCGTCGGCATGGGCGAGTACCCCAGCAAGGTCCACGTCATCGGATCGCCCAACATCGACATCATGCTCTCCCCCGATCTCCCGACCTTGAACGAGGTTCGCCGGCGGTATGAGATCGAGCGGAACGAATACGCGATCTTGGCGCTGCACCCCGTCGTGGGCGAGTCGGACGGCCTCCGAAGCCGCGCCGAAGCACTCCTCCAAGCGCTCGCTGCGACCGGAAGGGACTTCGTCGTCCTCTACCCGAACAACGACACGGGCAGCGCAGAGATCCTCGCGGCCATCAAGGACATGCAGGCGTCCCCTCACTTCCGTGTCCTGCCGTCGATGAAGTTCGAGTTCTACCTGACTGCGCTCCGATACGCCGCGGCGATCGTCGGCAACTCGAGCTCCGGTATCCACGAGGCTCCCGTGTACGGCGTCCCCACCGTGAACGTGGGCGATCGCCAGCACAACCGGTTCGCTCACCCGTCCATCGAGAACGTGCCGTTCGACGAAGTCGCCATCGTTGAGGCTCTGGATCGCGTGTGGGGACGTCGGTACGAGCCGTCAGCGCACTTCGGTACCGGCAGCAGCGCTGAGGCGTTCATCGCGCTGTTGTCGGAGCCGTCCACCTGGGAGACCCAGGTCCTCAAGCAGTTCAACGACTGACCGCACGAAACGAGACCCGATGGCCCCATCGATCCGGCAACGTGTCACCAACGGTGCCCTGGGCACCCTGAGCAAGACCACGAGGGCCATCGCGACAAGGATGCCTCCGGCGTCCGAGGTGCAACCCGATGTCTGGATCGCCCCCGGGGTCGATCGGGCTCATGCTGCCACCTTCGAAGGCGGCAACGTCATCTCCCGTGGCGTGTCGTTCCAAGGACACAACATCGAGATCGGTCGCGGGACGACCATCGGAATAGGCTGCATCCTGTCGGGCCCCGTCTCGATCGGCCGGTTCACCCAGTTCGGCTCGTACGTCGGCGTGTACTCCGCTGACCACCCGATCGACGTGGCCGTGCCGAACGTGAACAGCCGCTTCATCGGCGGGCTCGTCGGCGACCTCGGTGAGATCGCTCCAGTCAGGATCGGCCATGGCTGCTGGCTGGGACACGGCGCAGTCATCCTGCGCGGTGTCACCATTGGCAACGGTGCGGTCGTCGGAGCCGGGAGCGTCGTTCGCGGCGATGTGCCGCCATACATGGTTACAACCGGTGTTCCTGCCGGCGAACCACGCCCGCGCTTCGATAGGAAGCTCGCGGATGCGCTCGAGTCCGCGACTTGGTGGGACTGGCCCGACGACGTGCTGGAGACTCGAAAGGCACTCTTCCTCACGTCGTTCCGAGACGACCCGGACGAGGCCACGCGCCTCCTCGGAGAGCTCTGAGATCTCTCCTACGAGCCGCTGCCTCTGGCTCGACGCCACACGATCGAGCTTGAGATCCCGGACCTACGAGCACCTCGCATCGGCCGCTCTCGCGTACGAAGTCAGTGCGGTATGGCTGAAAGTCGGTTTGTCTGGCCGTGGCCGGTGTCATGTACGATCCCGGTTGGTGACCGGTACCGGCGAACAACACAGACCCTTGGCGCAGCAGACGGAGGCAAGCGATGGCGAGCGCTGACCTCGCACCCCGTTCGACTTCGCATCCTTGACTGGGCGCGAGTGGTTGCTCTTTCACACACCTTTCTCATGAGGCGATTCTCACAAAGGTGTGGCCCGTCCGGGCGACCGGAGCGACCCCGCGCGCCGGTTGTCCAGCTGTCGACGAGTCCCCGACATCGTGAGCGCGGCGATCACCCACAATCGACCATTGCACCGCAGCGAGCTTGTCCTCGGCGGGACACCTCGACGCCAACACGAATGCGAATGCGAGGAAATCGTCACCAGTGAAGATCGAGAAGAGTGAGTCGAAACCGACCGCCGACTTCATGGCCATCTGGCGCTACTACCGCGGATACCACCGGTCGATCCTCGCAGACGGCAGCGCCGCGTCCATTGCCGCTGTTGCCGAGCTCGGTGCACTCGCCATCCTCGTGACGCTCACCTCCCTGATCGGCAACGGCGAGCCGGACTACATCGGGACGGTCCTCGGCGTGACGTTCACGCTGTCTACCGGCCTCCTGCTCGTCCTAGCGACACTGCTGGTTCTCGTCCGGGGCGCGTTCAAGCAGTTGGACACCTACCTCGCGAGCGCACTCGGCAGCCGCTACGAAGCGCAAAAGCGCTCCGAGCTGATGGACGCGTTCCTCAAGTCGTCGTGGCCCATGCAGGCAGAGCAGAGGTCCAACGAGTTGCAGGACGTCGTCAACGGGGCCGTGATGTACGGACGCCTCGGCGCCAAAGCGATGGCGTCAGGCGCGGGGTATCTGAGCGGCGCCGTGATCATGCTGGCCGGCGCCTTCACCGTGTCCTGGGTCGCGGCGCTGACTGCGGTCGTGGTCTCGCTCCTGTTCTCGATCGCGCTGCAGCCCCTGGTGCGACGATCGAAGCGACTCTCCGCCGACGTCAGGATGGTCTCCCTTGACTATGCGGCGACATTGGGCGAGACGGTTGCGCTCTCCCGGGAGATCCGTCTCGCTGGCGTCGAATCGCGGTTCAAGACCCGGTTGCAGGATGTCAGCACACAACTGAGGGTGCTCCGCACGCGTGAGCAAGTGCTCATGGGGACGGCGCCGACGATCTTCGAAACCGGGACGCTTCTGCTCGTGCTCTCGGGCCTCGCCGCGTTGTACTTCCTCGACTACGAGAACACCACGCGATTCATCGCCCTCCTGCTGCTGCTTCTGCGCGCGTCGCAGTACGGGCGCTCGCTGCAGGGCGTGTACCACCAGATGAAAGGGAC
>Ga0209023_10000794_pt1 | contig 44951 bp, 33 predicted proteins | sample LakOneMetagenome_FD_187468 | JGI IMG/M metagenome (GOLD analysis project Ga0209023, IMG submission 187468) | Freshwater and sediment microbial communities from Lake Erie, Canada (SPAdes) (version 2) | ecosystem: Environmental > Aquatic > Freshwater > Lentic | place: Lake Erie, Canada...
GGATGCTGGTGCACGAAGACGATGGCGCGGCGCAGGGCCGCCGGATACGGATGCAGCGGCAGCTTCCCGCCATCGAATTCGACCGTGCAGGCCTCGCAACGTTCCAGGCCCGCGAGCATGCGCAGCAGGGTCGACTTGCCGGCGCCGTTCACTCCGGTCAACACATAGGCGGTGGCGGCCTCGATGACAAGCAGGTCGATATCGAAGAGCAGGCGCTCGCCGTGGCGCTTGCGCATGCCGTGGATGCTCAAGAGGCTCACATCCGTCCTCCCGCCGTATTCGCCTCGCCCTGCAGCAGCACCAGCACGCCGTTCATCAGGAGCGCCAGCGTCACCAGCACGATGCCCAGCGCGATGCCCTGCGCGAACTCGCCCTTGCTGGTCTCCAGTGCGATCGCGGTGGTGATGGTGCGGGTCTGCCCTTCGATATTCCCGCCCACCATGAGCGCGCAGCCGACTTCCGAGATCACGCGCCCGAAGCCGCTGATCACGGCCGCCATCACGCCGTAGCGCGCCTCGTGCAGCACGGTGGTCATCACGCGCCAGCGCGAGGCTCCGTGCGCCACCGCCGTCTCCGCATAGCGCGGATCGAGCGCCTGCACGGCAGCCAGGGTGAAGGCCAGCAGCACCGGCAGGCCGATGATCATCTGGCCGAGGATGACGCCCTGCTGCGAGAACAGCCATTCCAGGCCGCCCATGGGGCCGCGGCGCGAGAGCAGCAGGTAGAGCAGCAGGCCGATGAGCACCGTCGGCAGCGACAGCGCGGCCTGGGCGATCCAGACGGCGACGCGCCGGCCCGGGAAGCGGTGCATGGCGATGGCATAGCCGAGGAAGACCGCCGGCGGCGCGGCAAGCACGAGGCCCAGGATGCTGGTCTTGAGCGAGACCCAGACGATGTGCCACAAAGCGGCGTCGCCCGAGAACAGCAGCCGGAAGGCGTGCGCGATGGCGTCCGGCAGCGACATCAGGCCAGCCGGGCGGCCCTTGGGGCGTGCAGGGGTTCCAACAGATCGGGCTCGAACACCAGGCGCGCTTGCCCGGCCAGCAGCAGGAAATGCTTGCCCGAGCAGCGCGCCAGCAGCGACATGCCGACCTTTTCGGCCACCATGTGGCCCATTTGCGTGGTGCCGGAGCGCGAGAGCAGGAAGGGAATGCCCATCTGCGCGCCCTTGATCACCATTTCGGACGTCAGGCGCCCGGTCGTGTAGAACACCTTGTCGGCGCCTTCCACGGCGTCCAGCCACATCAGGCCGGCGATGGCGTCCACCGCATTGTGGCGGCCGACGTCCTCGACGAAATACAGCAGCTCGCCATCGTGCGAGAACAGCGCGCAGCCGTGCACCGAGCCGGCCTGCTTGTAGATCGACTGCTGGGTGCGGATGGTGTCGACGATGCGGTAGACCGTCGATTGCTGCAGGCGCGCGTCAAGCGGCAGCGCGATCTGGTCGACTTCATCCATCAAGCCGCCGAACACCGAGCCCTGGCCGCAGCCGGTGGTGACCACCTTCCTCGCAGTGCGCTCCTCGACGTCGAGGATGCCGTTGCGGGTCACCACCGCCACCGCGTCGACCGACCAGTCGACCTGGATCGACACGATGTCGTCCAGTGTGCGCACCAGGCGCTGGTTGCGCAGGTAACCCAGCACCAGGGCTTCGGGCGCCCCGCCCAGGGTCATCAGGGTGACGATCTCGCGCTTGTCCACGTAGACCGTGAGCGGGCGCTCGGCGGGGATGGCGATGAGGGACGGGCGGCCACGCTCGTCCAGCGCGCTTACCTCGTGCGTGAGGCGGGCGCTGGCCTGGGACAGTTCAGGGCGGTAGCGTGGCGGTTCCTGGTGGTTCATGTTGCCAATTGTGCCATGCCGGCCAGGATTTGGCCGCCACCGTAGCTCCCCTGCGGTGCGACCTCCCCGCCCGGCGTCACCTTGATCGCGCAATACTTGAACTCCGGGATCTTGCCGTAAGGGTCCAGCGCCGCATTGGTGAGGCGGTTGATGGCCGCTTCGTAGTAACAGAAGGGCACGAAGATCGCGCCCACGGGCGAGCTGTCGTCGGCGCGTGCATACAGCACCACCTCGCCACGGCGCGACGCGATCGTGATGGCTTCGCCGGGCTTGATGCCCATGCGTTCCATGTCGAGCGGATGCACCAGGGCCACCGGATCGGGCTCGATCGCATCGAGCACCGTGGCGCGGCGCGTCATGCTGCCCGTATGCCAGTGCTCCAGCTGGCGCCCGGTAATCAATACCATCGGATACTCGCCATCGGGCCGCTCGTCGGCCGGGATGATGTCGGCCGGGACGAAGCGCGCCCTGCCGCCCTCGCGCGGGAACAGTTCGGTGAACACCACCGGCTGGCCAATATCGCCTTCGTTCATGCAGGGGTAGACCACGGCGCCGTTCTGCTCGAGGCGCTCCCAGGTGATGCCGCCGATGCTGGCCATGGTGCGGCGCATCTCGTCGAACACTTCCGAGACGTGGCCGTAATTCCAGGGCAGGCCGAGGCGGTTCGCCATTTGCTGGATGATCCACAGGTCCTGCTTCGCCTCGCCCGGCGGGTCGATGGCCTGGCGGCCCAGCTGCACAAGGCGGTCGGTGTTGGTGAAGGTGCCGGTCTTCTCCGGGAAGCTTGACGCCGGCAGGATCACGTCGGCGAGGTAGGCGGTTTCGGTCAGGAAGATGTCCTGCACCACCAGGTGCTCCAATGCGGCCAACGCGGCGCGCGCGTGGTTGGCGTCGGGGTCGGACATGGCCGGGTTCTCGCCCATAATGTACATGCCGCGGATTTGCCCGGTTTGAATAGCGTCCATGATCTCGACCACGGTCAGTCCCGGCTTCGGATCCAGCGTGGCGCCCCAGGCCTGCTCGAAGCGCGCGCGCGCGGCCGGGTTGTCGACGCGCTGGTAGTCCGGCAGCATCATCGGGATCAGGCCGGCGTCCGAGGCCCCCTGCACATTGTTCTGGCCGCGCAGCGGATGCAGGCCGGTGCCGGGACGGCCGATCTGGCCCGTCATGAGGGACAGCGCGATCAGACAGCGCGCGTTATCCGTGCCGTGCACGTGCTGCGACACGCCCATGCCCCACAGGATCATCGAGCCTTGCGAGGTGGCGTAGAGGCGCGCCACGTAGCGGATGGTCTCTGCATCGATGCCGCAGATCGGCGCCATCGCTTCGGGGCTGTAGTCGGCGACGTTGGCTTCCAGCTCGGCATAGCCGATGGTGCGGCTGGCGATGAAGCCTTCGTCGACCAGCTTCTCGGTGACGATCACGTGCATCATCGCGTTGAGCAGCGCGACGTCGGTGTCCGGCTTGAACTGCAGATAGCGGTGCGCATGGCGCCCCAGCTCGGAGCGGCGCGGGTCCATCACGATCAGCTTGGCGCCTGCCTTGACGGCGTTCTTGATCCAGGTCGCCGCCACCGGATGGTTGACGGTGGGGTTGGCGCCGATGATCACGATCACCTCGGCGCGCGTCACGTCCATCACCGGGTTCGACACCGCGCCCGAGCCGATTCCTTCGAGCAGGGCCGATACCGAGGAAGCGTGGCACAGGCGCGTGCAGTGGTCGACGTTATTCGTGCGGAAGCCCGTGCGCACCAGCTTCTGGAACAGGTAGGCTTCCTCGTTGCTGCCCTTGGCCGAGCCGAAGCCGGCCAGGGCCGCGCCGCCGTGCGCATCGCGGATCCGGGCCAGCTTGCCGCCGGCCAGTTCGAGGGCCTCTTCCCAGCTCGCTTCGCGGAACACGTCCAGCACCCGGCTTGGATCCATGGTGAAGCCGCCGCTTTTTGGTGCGCCTTCGCGGCGGATCAGCGGTTTCGTCAGACGGTGCGGGTGGTGGGCGTAGTCGAAGCCGTAGCGGCCCTTCACGCACAGGCGGCCCAGGTTGGCCGGACCCTGGCGGCCCTCCACGAAGAGAATCTTGTTGTCCTTGACGTTGTAGGTCAGCTGGCAGCCGACGCCGCAATAGGGGCAGACCGAATCGACCTGCTTGTCGGGGATGTTCAGCGCCACGCCGCGCGCCGGCATCAGGGCGCCGGTCGGGCAGGCCTGCACGCATTCGCCGCAGGCCACGCAGGTGGACGCGCCCATCGGGTCGTCCTGGTCGAACACGATCTTCGCGCCCTCGCCGCGGAAGGCCAGGCCGATCACGTCGTTGACCTGCTCGTCGCGGCATGCGCGCACGCAGCGGGTGCACTGGATGCAGGCATCCAGGTTGACGGTGATGGCGGCATGGGTCGCGTCCAGCTGCGGCTGTGCACGGGTGGCGGCGAAGCGCGGCTTGCCGACGCCGAGTTTATCCGCCCACAGGTCGACCTCGTTCTTGCGGGTGTATTCCGCTTCCGGCATGTCGGCCAGCAGCAGTTCGAGCACCATCTTCTGGGCCGCCACCGCACGCGGGCTGTCGGTCCTGACCTTCATGCCGGCGGACGGCGCGCGGCAGCACGACGGCGCCAGCACGCGCTCGCCATCGATCTCCACCATGCAGGAGCGGCAGTTGCCGACCGCCTCGAAGCCTTCCTTGTAGCACAGGCGCGGCACCTCGATGCCTTCGCGCGCGGCGACCTCGATCAGGGTTTCGTGCTGCAGGGCCTGGACTTCGCGGCCGTTCAGTTCAAAGGTGACGACGGGAGTAGGAGCGTTCATGACCGGATCAACTCATGAGGGAAGTATTTGATGACGCAATCGACAGGATTCGGCGCTGCCTGCCCGAGACCGCAGATCGAGGCGTCGCGCATCACCTGCGACAGCTCGCCCAGGAGCAGCGTATCCCATTGCGGCCGGCGAATCAGGTCGAGCGCCTTGGCGGTGCCGTTGCGGCAGGGCGTGCACTGGCCGCAGGACTCGTCCTTGAAGAAGGCCATCGTGTTGCGCGCGGCGTCCGTGGCGCTGTCGTGGTGCGACAGCACCACCACGGCGGCCGAGCCGATGAAGCAGCCGTAGGGCTGCAGGGTGTCGAAGTCGAGCGGGATGTCGCCCATCGACGCCGGCAGGATGCCGCCCGAGGCGCCGCCCGGCAGGTAGGCATAAAAATCGTGGCCTTCAGCCATGCCGCCGCAGTACTCATCGATCAGTTCGCGGATCGTGATGCCGGCGGGCGCCAGCTTCACGCCCGGCGCGCGCACCCGGCCCGAGACCGAGAAGGAGCGCAGCCCGCGGCGGCCGTTGCGGCCGTGACTCGCGAACCACTCACCTCCCCGCTCCAGGATCTCGCGCACCCAGAACAAGGACTCGAAGTTGTGTTCCAGCGTGGGGCGGCCGAACAGGCCGACCTGGGCCACATAGGGCGGGCGCAGGCGCGGCATGCCGCGCTTGCCTTCGATCGACTCGATCATGGCCGATTCTTCGCCGCAGATGTAGGCGCCGGCGCCGCGCCGCAAGTAAATTGGCGGCATGCCGGGCATGGGCGGATCGCGCCGCAGCTTGTCCAGCTCCGCTTCCAGCATCGCGCGGCAGCCGTGGTACTCGTCGCGCAGGTAGATGTAGATGGCCTCGATGCCGACCGCCCAGGCGGCGACCAGGGCGCCTTCCAGGAAGCGGTGCGGGTCGCGCTCGAGGTAGACGCGGTCCTTGAAGGTGCCGGGTTCGCCCTCGTCGATGTTGATGGCCATGAGGCGCGGACCGGGCTCAAGCCGCACGATGCGCCATTTGCGTCCAAGCGGGAAGCCGGCGCCGCCCAGGCCGCGCAGGCCGGAGCTCTCCAGCGTCGCGATCACGCCCTCGACGTCGCGGCGGCCCTCGATGCAGTCGCGCAGCAGCGCGTAGCCGCCCGCGGCGCGGTAGGCGGCGTAGTCGATGTGGGTGGTGACGACCTCGCTCACCTGCCTGGTGACGACCCTGGCGAGCACGGTCTCGGGTGTCGCATGGGGAACCGCATGCTGCCCCACCACCGCCGCGGGCGCCTGTTCGCAGCGGCCGACGCAGGGCGCCGCCAGCACGCGCACTTCGCGGCCCAGCAGGGCGGGCAGCTTGTCGAGCAGCGACCGCGCGCCCGCCATCTCGCAGGACAGGCCGGCGCAGACGCGCACCGTGAGTGCCGCGGGGGCTGCCTCGCCCTCCTTCACCACATCGAAATGGTGGTAGAAGGTGGCGACTTCAAAGACCTCGGCCTGGGCCAGGCGCATCTCCTGCGCGAGCGCGGCCAGGTGCTGGCTGGAGAGGCAGCCGAAGCGGTCCTGGATCTTGTGCAGGTGCTCGATCAGCAGGTCGGGCTGGCGCGACTCAAGGCCGAGCAGGCCCTGCACTTCCACCAGGGCCTGGGGGTCGACGCGGCGGCCTTTCGGGGCTTCGCGCTTGCGCTGGCGGCTGGCGCCGGCGGGGGCGATCGGGATGATGGGGTGGTTCATGGTTCGTCCCAGGGTTGTACTGTGTAGCGTAACGTTTTATTGGTGCGGTGTGGCTGTTCAAGTAGTTGTTGAACGCGTGGGCGGAGGACCGCCCACCCTACGTAGGGTGGGCAAGTTTCTTGCCCACGCGTTCAAATCACGCGTGCCGACACGCTACTTGAACAACACCGACGCCTTCTGCAAGGTCACCCAGATCCCGAACATCAGCGGAATCCCCACCGACATCCAGGCAAAGGCGGTCACCGCCGGATTGACGGTAGCAACAGCTCCGCCAGCACGATTGCCGCTGGACGCCGAGACATCGCGCTCCTGCGCCAGCCTCTTCTCTTCCGCCAGCTCGGCATCGGTCATAAAATGCTTGTCGTCCAGCGGCTTGATCATCGCATTGAGCACGATGCCGACCACGACCAGGCCCGCCAGCACGTACATGGTGACGTCGTAGGCCTGCGCCTTCGGCACGCCGTGTTCGATCTGGTACTCGCGGATGTAGTTGATCAGGAGCGGCCCCAGCACGCCGGCGGCGGCCCAGGCGGTGAGCAGGCGGCCGTGGATCGCGCCGACCATCTGGGTGCCGAACAGGTCGGCCAGGTAGGCCGGCACGGTGGCGAAGCCGCCGCCGTACATCGACAGGATGATGCAGATGAAGCCGACGAACAGGGCCAGGTGGCCGTTGTGCGCCATCGACGGGATCGCCGCGTAGAGGAAGAAGCCGAGCACCAGGAACACGAAATACGTGGCTTTGCGGCCGATGTAGTCCGAGCACGAGGCCCAGGCGAAGCGTCCACCGATGTTGAACAGGGACAGCAGGCCGGTGAAGCCGGCCGCGATCGCCGCGATCTGCCCTTTTTGCGCCGCGTCGAGCTCATTGAAGCCGACGTCGATACCGATCAGGCGCCCGCCGAAGACTTCCTGCAGCAGCGGCGACGCCATGGCGAGGATGCCGATGCCGGCCGAGACGTTCAGGAACAGCACGCCCCAGATCAGCCAGAACTGCGGAATGCCCCAGACCCGGCTGGCGTGCACGTGGCGCGCGGTGATCATGGTGCTGGCGGCCTTGGCCGGCGCCGTCCAGCCTTCGGGCTTCCAGCCGGTCGGCGGCACGCGGTAGGTCAGTGCGCCGGCCACCATGAAGACGAAGTAGATCGCGGCCAGCACCAGGAAGGTTTCCCACACGCCGACCGAGGTCGGGGTCGCGAAGTGCTTCATGAGCTTGTCGGCCAGCGGCGCGCCGATCATGGCGCCGCCGCCGAAGCCCATGATGGCCATGCCGGTCGCCATGCCGCGGCGGTCCGGGAACCACTTGATGAGGGTCGAGACCGGCGAGATGTAGCCCAGGCCCAGCCCGATGCCGCCGATGACGCCGGAGCCGAGCCACATCAGCCAGATCTGGTGGGTATAGATGCCCAGTGCCGAGATCACCAGGCCGCCGCACCAGCACACGGCCGAAACCAGACCGGCCTTGCGCGGGCCCGCATGCTCGAGCCAGCCGCCGAAGAGCCAGGCGGCCAGGCCCAGGAAGACGAAGAAGATGGTGAAGATCCACCCCAGCATCGAGATCTTCCAGTCGCAGGTGGTCGAGAGAATCTGCGCCATCAGGCCCATGTCGGCCGGGCAGCTGATCGATTCGGTGATGCCGAGCGCTTTCGACAGCGGCAGCCAGAACACCGAGAAGCCGTACGCCATGCCGATGCACAGGTGGATCGCGAGCGCCGCCGGCGGCACCAGCCAGCGGTTGAAGCCCGGCCCTGCGATCGTATGTTCCTTGTCAAGAAAACCCATTGTCCCCTCCTTTGTTGTAAGTATCGAGTGTCAGAATATGCTTTAAAAAGCATATTAATTCGTCAAACTTTCTTGTTTTGCGGAGCGTACCATGGTGTTTTTCAGCAAGAAATAGGCTATTTTTAGCATATGCTTACCATCCACATCCGCCCGCACTGGGAGATCAGCGTCAAGGGCGAGGCGCCGCTCGACACCGCCGACCTGCTGGGATTGCTGCTGGCCATCCAGGACACCGGCTCGATCGCCCAGGCCGCGAAATCGGTGAAGCTGTCCTACCGCTACGCCTGGGGATTGCTGCGCGCAGCCGAGGAACTGTTCGGCGAACAGCTGCTGCACACCGGCCGCGGACGCGGCACACTGCTCACGCCGCTGGCGCAGAAGCTGGTGTGGGCCGATCGCCGCATCGCCGCGCGCCTCTCGCCCACCTTGCAAAGCCTGGCGTCCGAACTCGAGGTGGAGCTGGGACGCATCACGGCCGGCCGCACGCGGCCGCTGCGCCTGGACGCCAGCCACGGTTTCGCGGTGGCGGCGCTGATGGGCTGCGTCGACCGCGACCTGCTTCCCATCGATTCGCGCTATCGCACCAGCACCGACGCCGTGATGGCGCTGGCGCGGCGCGACTGCGACCTGGCGGGCTTCCACGTACCGATCGGGCGCTTCCAGGCGCCGACCGTGGCCTGGTACCTGCGCTGGCTCGATCCCGAGCAGCACTGCCTGGTGCGCGTCGCGGGACGCGAGCAGGGCCTGATCACGGCGCGCGGCAATCCGCTCGGCCTGCGCGGGCTGCGCGACCTCACGCGCGCGGACGTGCGCTTCGTGAACCGCCAGGCCGGCTCCGGCACCCGCATGCTGCTCGAGATGATGCTGGCCGCCGAAGGCCTGACGTTTGAATCCATCGACGGTTTCAACAGCGCCGAGTTCACCCATTCCGCGGTGGCTGCCTATATCGCCAGCGGCATGGCCGACGCCGGCATGGGCATGCGCGCGGCGAGCGCGCAGTTCAAGCTCGACTTCATCCCGCTGCTGCGCGAGACCTATTATTTCGCACTGCGCCGCGACGCCCTCGAAGGGCCGGCCATGGGCCAGCTGCTGGAGCTGATGCGCCAGAGCGCCTACCACAAGCTGGTCGCGGCGCTGCCGGGCTACGATGCCACCGGGACGGGCGAGGTGCTGTCGATCCGGGACGCGTTCTCGCTCTAGGTCTTGCCGGATCGCGGGCGCGCCGGTATAAAGCAGCCCTCATGATCGATCCCGCCACCCTCCCCGCCCGCATCAGCGACATCGTGCGCATCCGCGCGCAGCAGTCTCCATTCGCACCCGCACTCGTCGACAGCGGCCGCACGTGGACCTACGGCGAGCTGCAAGACGAAGTGGAACGCCGGGCGGACTGGCTGCGCCGGCTTGGCGTGCGTGCGGGCGACCGGGTCATGCTGGTCAGCGAAAACTGCGCTGTGCAAGTCGCCCTGCTGTTCGCCATCGCCTGCCTCGACGCCTGGAGCGTCAACGTCAACGCGCGCATGAGCGAAGGCGAACTGGACGCGATCCGCGCCCACTGCACGCCGCGCCGCGTGATCCATGCCACCAGCGATGGCGTCGTGGCCGGCCCCTTCGATGCGGACACTGCAGCGGAACCGGTGCGCGCGGATGGCGCGCAGATCGCGGCCCTGGTCTACACCACCGGCACCACCGGCAATCCCAAGGGTGTGATGCTGAGCCACGCGAACCTGCTTTTCGTTGCCGCCACGTCCAGCCGCCTGCGCGGCCTCCTGCCTTCCGACCGGGCGGCCGGCGTGCTGCCGATCTCGCACGTCTACGGACTCACCTCCGTGATGCTGGGCACCCTGTACGCCGGCGCCTGCCTACACCTGCTTCCGCGCTTCGACGCGGCGGCGCTGCTGGCGCAGATCCGTGATGGCGCACTCACCATCGTGCAGGGCGTGCCGGCCATGTATGCGCGCCTGCTGGCGCTGGCGGGGCCGGGCCCGCTCGCATCGACGCTGCGCTTCTGCTACGCCGGCGGCTCGCCGCTCGATCCACAGCTCAAGCGCGCGGTCGAGGGCCTGTTCGGACTGCCGCTGCACAACGGCTACGGCCTGACCGAAAGCGCGCCCACCGTGTGCCAGACCCGCCTGGATGCGCCGCGCGCGGACACCTCGGTCGGCCATCCGATCCCCGGGGTCGAGGTGCGCATCGAGCAGTCGGGCGAGCTGTGGGTGCGCGGGCCGAACGTCATGGCCGGCTACTACCGCGACGAGGCGGCAACAAGGGCCGCACTGCGCCCCGGCGGCTGGCTCGCAACCGGCGACCTGGCCTGCATGGGCGAGGATGGCGCCCTCTTCATCCGGGGGCGGCTGAAGGAGCTCATCATCCGCTCCGGCTTCAATGTCTACCCGCCCGAGGTCGAGGCGGCCATCAACAGCCACCCGGCCGTGCTGCAGTCGGCGGTGGTGGGGCGGCCCGTGGCGGATGGCGCCGAGGAAGTGGTCGCATTTGTCGAGACCAGGGAAGCAGTGGATGAGCAGGCGCTGCAGGAATGGCTCGTGCCACGGCTGGCGCCCTACAAGCGGCCGTCGCGGATCGTCTTCATGGATGCGTTGCCGGCGGCGCCCAGCGGCAAGGTGCTGAAACACCGGCTGACGCGGCACGACGCGAGCGTGAATTGAACGCGTGGGCGGGGGACCGCCCACCCTACAAAGTCTGAGGCATCAACGGCGGCGCTTCTTCCAGTTGTAGTCGGCCCCGGTCACGTCGACGCCCGGGTGGCCGACCAGGTCCGGATGCTCGGAACACATCGTCACGAAGCGCACGCCCTCGCCTTCGCGCTGGCGCGCGCGCAGCTCTTCCATGAACTGCATCGCCCCCACCATCTCCTTCGTCTCGAACAGCTTCTCGTGCGGCGTGCACCTGTCCCCGTCGACGATCGTCCAGTACACCATGTACATCGCAACCTCCTGTTTGCCGCATTGTCGCCGGAACAGCCCCGGCCCGGCGCACCAATTTCCTCTTGCCGGGCTCGCATAATGCCCAGTTAGCAGAAGTTAAGCGCAGAAATCAAGAACATGATTACAAAACGTAGGACTTGTCCGAAAAAGCCTTTTTATGTGGGCTACTTCACACAACCCGTCGCAGGTGACAATTAGGCTGGAGCCTGTCTTCATAAAAGCGGGTCAGAACATGAACACTCCGATGGATTCCCAGACCACTTTCTTCTCGAACGATGCTCCTGAACTGGCGCTTTGGGGCGGCCTAGAATGCACGGTCAACCGTGTACGCGACAATTACTTCAGCCAGATGGACCGCAACGGCCACGCCGAGCGCCTGCAGGACATCGAACGCTTCGCTTCGCTCGGCATCAAGGCCGTCCGCTACCCGGTGCTGTGGGAACGCACCGCTCCCGACGGCATCGAGTCGGCCGACTGGACCTGGTCCGACGAGCGCCTTCCCGCGCTGCGCGACCTCGGTGTCAACCCGATCGTCGGCCTGATCCACCATGGCAGCGGACCGCGCCATACCAGCCTGGTCGATCCCGCCTTCCCCGAAAAGCTCGCCGAGTACGCCGGCGCGGTAGCGGCACGCTACCCCTGGGTCGAGTACTACACCCCGGTCAACGAACCGCTGACCACGGCGCGCTTTTCCGGCCTGGCAGGCGTGTGGTACCCGCACGGCAGCGACGAGTCCACCTTTGTCCGCGCCCTGATCAACCAGTGCCGTGCGGTGGTGCTGTCGATGCGTGCGATCCGCGCCGTCAACCCGGACGCCAAGCTGGTCCAGACCGACGACCTGTCGAAGACCTACGGCACGCCGGAAATGGAAGAGATCGCCACCTTCTTCAACGACCGCCGCTGGCTGGCCTGGGACCTGCTGTGCGGGATGATCGACGAGAACCACGCCCTGTGGAACTACCTGCTGGAGTCGCAGGCCACGCCGGAAGAGTTGCGCTGGTTCCGCGACAATCCCTGCCCGCCGGACGTCATCGGCGTCAACTACTACGCGACCAGCGAGCGCTGGCTGGATCACCGTCCGGAACGCTATCCGGAATCGCGCCGCCACGTCTACCGCGGCGTCCCGCATGGCGACATCGAGGCCCCGCGCGCGCTGGCCACGCCGACGCCCGGCATCGCCCCGCTACTGATGGAGACCTGGGAGCGCTACCGCCTGCCGATCGCCATCACCGAAGCCCACATCGACGCCAACCGCGAAGACCAGCTGCGCTGGCTGGTGGAGATCTGGAACGCCGCCCGCAAGGCGCGCCAGCAGGGCGCCGACGTGCGCGCCGTGACGGTCTGGGCCCTGCTCGGCTCCTACGACTGGAACTGCCTGGTCACCGAATGCCGCGGCTACTACGAGCCGGGGCCCTTCGACGTGCGCGGCGGCGAGCCGCGCCCGACCGCGGTGGCCACCCTGATGCGCGAGCTGGCCACCGGACGCCCGCTGTCGAGCCCCGTGCTGCAGGGCGAAGGCTGGTGGCGCCGCCCGGGCCGCTTCCTGTGCAAACCGGTGGCGACCCGCACCGCGGTGGCGGACATCGCGATCCGCAGCCAATTCAAGTCCAATGTGGTGCAGCCGATCCTGATCACCGGCGCCACCGGCACCCTGGGCTCGGCGTTCGCGCGCATCTGCGAGAAACGCAACCTGGCCTACCAGGTCTTGACGCGCCAGGAGATGGACATCACCGATCCGGCTTCGGTGGAAAGCGCGATCCAGCGCTTCAAGCCCTGGGCCATCATCAATGCCGGCGGCTACGTGCGCGTGGACGAGGCCGAGCAGGACGCCGAGCGCTGCATGCGCGAGAACACCCTCGGCCCGACGGTGCTGGCCCTGGCCTGCATCCGCCACCAGCTGCGCTTCATGACCTATTCGACCGACCTGGTGTTCGATGGCACCAAGGGCGCGCCCTATGTGGAATCGGACGCCCCCAATCCGCTGGGCGTCTACGGCCGCAGCAAGATGGAAGCCGAGCGGCGCGTGCTGGACGCCGACCCGCAGGCCCTGGTGATCCGCACCAGCGCCTTCTTCGGCCCCTGGGACCGCCACAACTTCGTGACCCAGGCCCTCAATAGCCTGGAAGCGGGCCTGTTCTTCCAGGCGGCGGGCGACATGGTGGTGTCGCCCACCTATGTGCCGGACCTGGTCAACGTCTCGCTCGACCTCCTGATCGACCGCGAGCGCGGCGTCTGGCACCTCAGCAATGCGCAGGCGGTGAGCTGGGCCGAGCTGGCGCGACGCGCCTGCGATGCGGCGGGCGTGGATGCATCCAGGCTGGAAATCGTGTCGAGCGACAGCTGCGGCCATGCTGCGCGCCGGCCCGAGTACAGCGCGCTGTCGAGCGAACGCGCGCTGCTGCTGCCCTCGCTGGACGACGCGCTGCGCCGCTACGTTGAGGCGCTGCAAGATCGCGCCCACGGCCGCGATGCGGAGCAGCCGGGAGAAGCCGCGCACTACGCAAGCTGAACCTGGTTCCTGCCCCGGCCCGAAAACGCGCACCTGTCACGGTGCGCGTTTTTTTTGCCCGTGTGAGATATCACAATGCCAAGGTCGCCTTGCTGGTCCTTAATTGACCAGTGCACAAAGCGAGGTGAGCCATGAACGCGTATTACATCGATCTCGGATACAAGGACGTCCGCATCGGCATGTACGACCGCCTGGATTTCGACGGGGACGGCATTCCCCGCTACCGCTATCCGTCCGGCCTGTACTACAACATCACCTTCATCTGCCACGTCGCGCTCTACCACCACTCGCGCTGGCTCAAGTTCGGGCGGCTTGACGACCTGCAGCTGTTCCTGCGGGTGAGCGAGTGGATCGTCCTGCATGGCGAGGAAAGCGCGGACAGCTTCATCTTCCCCTACACCTTCCCCTATGCCTGCCCGCATGCGCACCTGGCGCCGCCCTGGATCTCGGCGCTGGGACAGGGGCGGATGCTGTCGGTGCTGTCGCGGGCCCATGCGATCACGGGGAAGGAAGAATTCCTGCGCACGGCGTGCAAGGCGATGCGGCCTTTCGAGCTGCCGGCGAGCCAGGGTGGGGTGCAGGCGCGCTTTCCCGACGGCGGGATCGGCTTCGAGGAGTATCCCGGCCAGGAACCGAACCTGGTCCTGAACGGCCTGATCACGGCGCTGGCCGGCCTCTACGACCTGGGCGAGACGGGGCAGGCGCCGCGTGCGGGCGAACTGTTCCGGCAAGGGGTCGTGAGCCTGGAAGCCAACCTGCACCGCTACGACCTCGCTTACTGGAGCGCCTACGACCTGACGGGCTACGTGGCGAGCGCCAACTACCACCTCTACCACATCATGCAGCTCTGGGCCCTGTACGAGATGACGGGCCGCGAGGCTTTCAAGCGCACCACCCTGAAATGGCAGGCCTACCGCAAGGGGCCGCGCTTTGGCGCCACCTACCTGGTGTCGCGCGGGCGCACCTGGCTCAGCCAGCAGCTGGCATAAACGCGCTGCTACTGCGCATCCGGGAGCTGAACGCGCGGACGGCGAAGCCGTCCACCCTACGCCTGGTCGGCGGCGACGAACTGCAGGCGGTACAGGTTGGCGTACATCCCGTTGGCGTCCAGCAGTTCGGCATGGGCGCCCTGCTCGACGATGCGGCCATGCTCCATCACCACGATGCGGTCGGCCCGCTCGATGGTCGACAGGCGGTGCGCGATCACGATGGTGGTGCGGCCGGCCATCAGCGTCTCGAGCGCCGCCTGCACCGCGCGTTCGGACTCGTTGTCGAGGGCCGAGGTGGCTTCGTCGAGGATCAGGATCGGCGCATCCTTGTAGATCGCGCGCGCGATCGCCACGCGCTGGCGCTGGCCGCCCGAGAGGCGCATGCCGTTCTCGCCGATGCGGGTCTGGACGCCCTGTTCCAGCCTGTCCACCACGTCAAGCAGGTGCGCGGCCTTGACCGCCGCCGCCAGGCGTTCGTCGTCGATGGTCTCGAAGCCGTAGGCGATGTTGGCGGCCAGGGTGTCGTCGAACAGCACCACGTTCTGGCTCACCATCGCCAGCTGCGCACGCAGGCTGGCCAGCTTGATGTCCGGGTAGGGCACGCCGTCGAGCAGCAGGCGGCCGCCTTCCGGATCGTAGAAGCGGGTGACGAGGTTCACAAAGGTGGACTTGCCGCCGCCCGACACGCCCACCAGCGCCACCGTCTGGCCCGGCTGCACGTCGAGCGTCACGTCGGAGAGCGCGGGGTTCATCGCGTTCGGATAGCGGAAGGTGACGTTCTCCAGGCGCAGGTGGCCCTGGGCGCGTCCCAGCTCGCGGGCGCCGGTGTCGGCTTCGGCCGGCGAGTCGATCATGGTGAACACCGTCTCGGCCGCGGCGATCCCGCGCTGCATCGGGCCATTCACCTCGGCCAGCGACTTGAGCGGGGTGAGCAGCATCAGCATCATGGTCACGAACTGCGTGAATTCGCCCACCGTCATGTCGGCCTGGATCGCCAGCACCACCACCAGCGACAGCGCCATCGCGGTGGCGATCTGGGTGATCGGCGTGGTGGCGGCGAAGGCCACCGTCATGCGCTGCGAGAAGCCGCGCAGGGCTTCGCTGCGCTGGTGGAAACGGGCGCGCTCGTAGCGCTCGCCCGAGAACACGCGGATCACCTGGTGGCCGCGCGTGGCTTCCTCGACCACTTGCGTCATCTCGGCCGTCACGCGCTGGTTCTCGCGGTTCAGGCGGCGCAGGCGCCCGGTGGTGGTGCGCACGATCACGGCGGTGAGGGGCACCACGACGATCGCGACCAGGGTCAGCTTCCAGTTCAGGTACAGCAGGGTGCCCAGCAGGCCGATCACGACCAGCACGTCGCGCACGCAGGCCACGAACACCGACTGCAGCATGTCCACCACCTGGCGCACGTCGGCCACCACGGTGTTGATGATCTTGCCGGTCGACTCCTCGTGGAAGCGCGCCACCGGCAGCCGCAGCACGCGGTCGAAGACCATGGCGCGCAGGTCGTTGAGCACGCGGCTGGTGACCCAGTTGTTGAGGTAGGCGGTCGAGAAGGTGCCGATGCCGCGCAGGATGAAGATCGAGACCAGCACGCCCGGAATCCACCACATGCTGAATTCCACCTTCTCCTTGAAGCCCTTGTCGAGCAGCAGCTGCAGCGCCTTGCCCAGCAGCGGCTGGGTGGCGGCGGTCAGCGCCATCGACAGCAGCGCGAGCCAGGCCCGGGTCCGGTAGGGCTTGACGATCGCCAGCAGGCGCTTGACGATGATTTTATTGTCCATGCTTGTTGTCCAGGTTTACGTTCGCGGCCTTCGCATTCAGGCAGAAGCCCATGAGCAGGAACACCATGAGCGCGTAGAACATGCTGCCTTTCAGGGACCAGAAAATGACCTCGGTCAGGCCGAAGCTGAAATAGCTGAGCACCACCAGCATGCCGGCCAGCGCCGGCGCGAACATCTGCGCGGCCTGGGGGCTCAGCGGCGATTCGCCGCGGTAGGCGCCGCGCCCGAGGGCGCGCGCGAAGAAAACGAAGGGTGCGGCCAGGATGCCGATCCAGGCGGCCAGGCCGAAGACGCCGCCGGTGGCCATGGCCTGCAGGGCATCGTTGTGCAGGTGGTCGGGCGCCAGCACCACGTCCTGCAGCTTGCCCTGCTCGACGAGCTGGCGCAGCCCTTGGCGCACGGTCCCGGGGTCGCGCCCGAACAGCGGCTTTTCCTCGATCAGGTAGCGCGCCCCGCTCCACAGCTCGAGGCGGATGCCGACATTGCTGAAGGCGCTGCCGCCGTCCATCCAGGTCTGCACGTCGTAGATGCCCTGGCCGACCCGCTGCGCCATGCCGGTGGCCGGAATGAAGAAGGTCGAGGCGAACAACGCGAAGCTGCCCACCACCAGCAGGCGCACCCGGCGGCTCTTGAGCAGGCGCGCATAGGTCAGGAACAGGATGGCGGCCAGCGCCAGCGCGATCCAGCCGCCGCGGGTGCCGGTGGCGATCATGGCCGCCAGCCCGGCGACGGCGCCGATGGCCGGCAGGATCGCCTTGCGGGTGCTGTGGCGGTAGTCGATGGCGGCGGCCAGCGCCACCAGGCACAGGCACAGCGCGAGGTCGCCGAAGGTGATCGGATTGAGCCAGCCGCCGGGACGCGGGATTTCCAGCACGACGCGCTGGTAGCCGACGAAGGGCAGCGCAGCCACCGCGCCGGCGGTCACGCCCCACCACAGGGTGGAACGGGGCGGCTTGGCCCACAGCACCAGGCCGGCCGCGCCAAGGCCGAACAGCATGCGCGAGGGCTTGTCGAGGTAGCGCAGGTCGGTTTCCGGCCGCAGCAGCACGCAGGCCAGCGCGACCAATACATTGAAGACGAATGCGGCGACCACCCAGCGGATGTCGGGCCAGTGCACGCGCAATGCCTGCCACGCCTTGCGCGGCACGCACAGGAAGGCGAGCAGGAAGACGATGCTGCTGAAGCCGATGCCGGATGGGGTGATGAGGCTGAGGAAAGGGAACAGGAAAACCAGCACGCCGATCAAACGCTGCATCGGCGTCCCGATTTCCATCGGATTATTGTTCATTCATGTTCTTGTAGGATATTCTTGCCACCCTTGTAGCACGCGTTCATTGGACCCCCATGCAGCAATCCCCGACCATTTCTGTCGTGATCACCACGTACAACCGCCCCGACGCCCTGGCGGCGGTGGTGGAAGCCTGTTTCTTGCAGGACGACAAGAATTTTGAAATCATTATCGCTGATGACGGCTCGACTGCCAACACGCGGGACACCGTGGCCGGGCTGGCTGCGCGCTCGCCGCTGCCCCTGAAACACGTGTGGCAACCGGACCAGGGCTTCCGCGCCGCGATGGCGCGCAACCGCGGCACGCTGGCGGCAACCGGCGACTATATCATCTTCCTGGACGGCGACTGCGTGCCTCAGCGCGACTTCATCGCCCGCCACCGCGCGCTGGCGCGCCCGGGCTTCCTCGTTTCGGGCAGCCGCATCCTCCTGAGCCAGGCCCTGACCGAACGCGTGCTGCGCGAGCACATCGACGTCGCCGGCATGACGGTCCTCGAGCGCCTGCGCCACCGCCTGCGCGGCGACATGAACAAGGTGCTGCAGACGATGCTGCGCTGGCCCGACGTCGGCCGCGTGCGCCGCAGCTTCAGCTGGCGCCGCATCAAGAGCTGCAACCTGGCCGTCTGGCGCGCGGACCTGGAAAAGGTCAACGGCTTCGACGAGAGTTTCGTCGGCTGGGGCCATGAGGATTCCGACCTGGTGCTGCGCCTGTTCCACGCCGGCGTGGGACGCAAGGACGGCGCCCTGGCCACCGAGGTGCTGCACCTGTGGCACCGCGAGGCCAAGCGCGACGAGGAATCGAGCAACCGCAAGGTGGTGCTGGAGCGCGCCGCGAACAAGACCGTCCAGGCGGTGCGCGGCCTGCGCGACCATGCGGGCGAGGGGCCGTTTAGCCAGCCCTGATGCGGCGCGCATGTTCTTGGCATGCATAGATTGACCTGCCGGACAGGGCCATGCAATCATCGATTGGTGTGCCAACTGGTCCGAAAGGCAGGTCAACGTGCGTCAACTATATGCATTTCTTCTTGCGACGGGGTTTTCCGGCGCCGTCTCCGCCCAGGCCTACCAGCCCGATTTCGACCCCGGCAAACTGAAGGGCCCGGCCAGCGGTCCCGCAAACGAGGTGATGGTGCTCGGCTCGCCCCACCTCTCCTACTTTCCCCAGACCTTCGACCCCGCCACCCTGCGCGGCCTCGAGGACCGGCTGGCGGCCTGGCGTCCGGACATGATCAGCATCGAAACGCTGTCGGGTACGCAGTGCGACCACGTGCGCCGTTATCCCGGCCGCTACAAGGACACGGTCGAGACCTATTGCTGGGATCCGGCGCCTGCCAGGGCCGCGACCGGGCTGGATGTCCCGGCCGCCACCGCCCAGGCCGAACAGCTGCTGGCGTCCTGGCCCGCGAACCCTTCCGCCAGCCAGCGTCGCCGCCTGGCCGCCCTCTTCCTGGCCGGCGGCGAGCGCGCCTCGGCCACCGTGCAGTGGCTGCGCCTGCCGCAAGCCGAGCGGCGCGCCGGCGACGGCCTGGACGACAAGCTGGTGGAGCTGCTGGACAAGCTGAAGGACCGGCGCGACGAAAGCTACCTCATCGCCGCCCGCCTGGCCGCGCGCCTGGGCCACGAGCAGGTATTCGCGATGGACGACCACACGGCCGACCGCATGGTCGCGGACGAGAAGGCCTGGGGCGAGGCGATCATGAAAGCCTGGAACAATCCTGCTTCGAACAAGCGCCGCGCAGCTGGCGACGCCATCAAAACGAAGCTTGGCACGCCTGAAGAGGTGCTGGCGGCGTACCGGGCCTATAACGCGCCGGAAGAGATGCGGCTTGCGCACCAGGGCGACTGGGGCGCCGCGCTGGAAGAGCCCTCGCCGCAACGCTTCGGCCGCCAGTACGTGGGCTACTGGGAGACGCGCAACCTGCGCATGGCGGGGAATATTCGCGACGCGATGACGCCGCGGCCGGGCAGCAGGATGCTGGTGGTGGTGGGGGCGTCGCACAAGGGCTACCTGGAGGCGTACCTGCACCGGATGCATGATGTGCGGGTGGTGGATACGGCTCCGGTGTTGAAGTAAAGCGCCTCGACACACCAGTAGCGATTGCCGTCGACATGCCCCACTGACGGGTTATCGTAGGGTGGGCAAGTTCCTTGCCCACGCGTTCAGCCAGGGAGAGCGTCGCCACAGTGCATCCGTGAGTTGAACGCGTGGGCGGCTCCTGCGTACAGGCCGATCGCACTATCGGGTGGAGCCGCCCACCCTACGGAACAGCCTAGTACTCGACCGCCACGTCTTTTGCCCCGATCACCAGCTCCAGCTGCTGCTTGAGCGTATCCGACGGCGCCACGCGCCAGTCGTCGCCCAGCTGCAGGATGGCCTCGACGCCCTGCGGCTTGATGCGCAGGCTGACCGGCATGCCGTCCGCCAGGCGGTGCGGCTGCAGGACTTCGGCCAGCTTGGCCGGGTTGATGTCGCAGGTGACATCCATCTCCAGCTTGAAGCCGTACTGGATGCGCGCGGCAGCGATGTCGAAGGCCTTTTCGGCCGTGATGCGCAGGCCGCCGTTGAAGCGGTCTTCCGACACCTTGCCGACCACCAGCAGGAACTCGTCTTCCTTGAAGATGTTCTTGTTCTGCTCCATCAGCTCGCTGTAGATCGTCACCTCGACCACGCCGGTCTTGTCGTCCAGCGAGACGATCAGGATCTTGCCGCGCTGGGTCATCTGGGTGCGCACGCCGGTGATCACGCCGCACAGCATGCGCGGGTCGCGCGAGGGTTCCAGGTCCTTCAGCTTGGTCTTGGCGAAGCGCCGCACCTCGGCCGCGTACGAGTCGAACATATGGCCCGACAGGTAGTAGCCGAGCGCGATCTTCTCTTCCGCCAGCTTCTGGCGGTCGGTCCACGGGGTCGCCTTCACGTATTCCGGCGGGGCCACCAGGTCGGAATCGTCACCGCCGAACAGGCTCACCTGGTTGGCGGCGGCCGCGGCCTGGCCGGCCGCCTCCATCGCGAAGCCGACGGAGGCCAGCAGCACGGAACGGTCGACCCCGAAGGCGTCCATCGCGCCTGCCCGGATGAGCGACTCGATGGTGCGGCGGTTGATCTGCTTGCGGTCGACGCGCATGCAGAAGTCGAACAGGTCCTTGAATTTTCCGCCTTCGGTACGCGCGGCGATGATGGCCTCGATCGCGCCCTGGCCCGCGCCCTTCACGCCGCCCAGGCCATAGCGGATGTTCGCCACCTGCTTGCCGGTCACGGAACGCGGCGGGCCTTCCGGTGTGAAGCGGAAGTGGGACTCGTTGACGTCCGGCGGCAGGATGGTGAGCTTGCAGACGTCGATCGCGTCCTCGACCAGGATCTTGATCTTCTCCGTGTCTTCCATCGCCAGCGACATGTTGGCTGCCATGAACGCGGCGGTGTGGTGCACCTTCAGATACGCCGTGTGGTAGGACAGCAGCGCATAAGCGGCCGCGTGCGACTTGTTGAAGCCGTAGCCCGCGAACTTCTCCATCAGGTCGAAGATCTCGTCGGCCTTCTCCTGCGACAGACCGTCTTTCGCGGCGCCCGCGCGGAAGATCTCGCGGTGCTCGGCCATCTCCTCGGCCTTCTTCTTGCCCATCGCGCGGCGCAGCATGTCCGCGCCGCCCAGCGAGTAGCCGCCGACGATCTGCGCCATCTGCATGACCTGCTCCTGGTAGACCATGATGCCGTAGGTCTCGGACAGGATCGACTCGGTGCGCGGGTCCGGGTAGTCGAACTTCTCGCCGTGTTTTCGTTTGCAGAAGTCGGGGATCAGGTCCATCGGGCCCGGGCGGTACAGCGCCACCAGCGCAATGATGTCCTCGAAGCGGTCGGGACGCGCGTCCTTCAGCATGCCCTGCATGCCGCGCGATTCAAGCTGGAAGATCGCGACGGTCTTGGCGTCGGACAGCAGCTTGTACGAGGGGCGGTCGGTCAGCGGCAGCGTCTCGAGGTTGAAGTCGGCGTCCTGCGGGTCGAGTGCGCGGATGTAGTTCACCGCGCGGTCCAGGATGGTGAGCGTAGTCAGGCCCAGGAAGTCGAACTTCACCAGGCCGACGGCCTCGACGTCGTCCTTGTCGTACTGCGAGACCACGCCGGCGTCGCCGCCCTGGGTGTACAGCGGGCAGAAATCGGTGAGTTTACCCGGCGCGATCAGCACGCCCCCGGCGTGCATGCCGATGCCGCGGGTGATGCCCTCGACCTGCTGGGCGAGATCCAGGAGCTGCTTGACCTCTTCCTCGTTCTCGAGGCGCTCCTTGAGCAGCGGTTCCTCTTCGATGGCCTCCGCGATCGAGACCTGCTTGCCCGGCTTGAAGGGAATCAGCTTCGAAATACCATCACAGAAGTTGTAGCCGAAGTCGAGCACGCGGCCGACGTCGCGAATCGCGCCTTTTGCGGCCATGGTGCCGAAGGTGGCGATCTGCGAGACCGCGTCGCGGCCGTACAAATCCTTCACGTGCTGGATGACGAGTTCGCGCTTTTCCTGGCAGAAGTCGATGTCGAAGTCGGGCATCGAGACGCGTTCCGGGTTCAGGAAGCGCTCGAACAGCAGGTTGTACTTCAGCGGATCGAGGTCGGTGATCTTCAGCGCATAGGCGACGAGGGAGCCCGCACCCGAGCCACGGCCCGGGCCGATCGGCACGCCGTTGTTCTTGCCCCACTGGATGAACTCCGCCACGATCAGGAAGTAGCCCGGGAACTTCATCTTGATGATGGTCTGGTTCTCGAACTCGAGGCGCGCCTCGTAGCGCGGACGCTCCTTCTCGCGCTGCTCTTCGTTCGGATACAGCTGCAGCAGGCGCTCTTCCAGGCCCTTCTTGGTTTCCGATACCAGGAAGTCGTCGATGCTCATGCCGTCGGGCGTCGGGAAGTCCGGCAGCTGGGGTTTACCGAGCGTGAGGGTGACGTTGCAGCGCTTGGCGATCTCCACCGAGTTGGCGAGCGCGCCCGGCAGGTCGGCGAACAGCTCGGCCATCTCCTGCTGCGACTTGAAGCACATCTCTTCGTTGAAGCGGCGCACGCGCTTGGCGTTGGCCAGCATCTCGCCCTCGGCGATACAGGTGCGCGCCTCGTGGGCGATGAATTCGTCCTTGCTGATGAACTGCACCGGGTGGGTCGCCACCACGGGCAGGCCCTGGCGCGAAGCGAGGGCCACCGACTGGCGCACGACCTGTTCCTGGTTGGCCTGGCCGGCGCGCTGGATCTCGATGTAGAAGTGGCCCGGGAAGATGCGCGACCAGCGTTCGGCCGCGCGCTCGGCGCGTTCGATGTCGCCCTGCTCGAGGGCCTGGCCGACGTCGCCAAAGCTGGCGCCCGACAGCACGATCAGGGCATTGGCCTGGTCGACCTCCGGCTCCAGTGTCGAGGTCGAGGTGGCGAGCGCTTCCAGCCACTCGACGCGGATCTCGGCGCGGCCCTTGTATTGATTGGTGAGCCAGGCTTTCGACAGCAGCTCGCACAGCTGCAGGTAACCGGTGCGGTTCTTCGCCAGGATCAGGAGGCGCGAAGGCTTGTCGCGGTTGTCGTCGTTGCTGATCCAGGCGTCGACGCCCACGATCGGCTTGATCCCCTTGCCGCGCGCCGCCTTGTAGAAGCGCACCAGGCAGAACATGTTCGCCAGGTCGGTCACCGCGAGTGCAGGCTGGCCGTCTTTTGCTGCGGCCGCCACGAGGTCGTCGATGCGCACGAGGCCGTCGACGATGGAGTATTCGGAATGGACGCGGAGGTGGGTGAAGATCGGGGAAGTCATCGTGCCATTTTACCTTGCCCGGGCATGACGCATCCAGTCATGGCCGAGCCGATCGTTGCTTCTCGGCACGCCGAAAAAAAGCCTGGCGACGCCAGGCTTCAGGTACTGGCGACAGCGCGCTCAGGCTGCCGGGCGCGCCCTGCGGCGGCGCATCGCGGCCATGCCGACGAAGGCCAGGCCCAACAGCGAGACGGTACCCGGTTCCGGTACGGCGTTGATCGTCACGTCGTTGAAGTTGACCGTGTCGCCGGCGTCGAGGTTCGCGGTGCGGATACCGAAGGAAGAGAAGGAACTGTAGCCGCTGTTCCCGGTGGCGTAGGCGTCCCAGCCAGTCAAGGAAGCTTTCTCGGCTGCGGTTGGATTGAACCATAGGTCGAAACGGTTGTAGTTGCCGCTCGAGCCCGTTTTGGAAAGGCGTCCGAACAGATGGTAGGAAGCCGGCTCCGGCTGAGCATCGAGCGGATTGATGTAGTTGAAGGGACTCCAGCCCGCGCCGCCCATACGGACGAACAGATCGTTCGTGCAAGCACCATCGCAGTTCGCCTTCATGCCGATGTTTGGACCAGTACTGTTACCGAAATAGAAGACAGCGAAGTCATTGTTCTGCAGCGCGCCGGTGTAGCTCACGGTGAACTCGATGAAGATGTCGTTCTGGGCGGGCGAAGCGAAATTCCATTGTGCGGCGGGGTTGGCGTTGGTGCTATAGGACAGTGAGCCCAGCGAGATGACCTCGGCATGGGCGGCCTGGGTCAGGAAGCTGAATGCAAGTGCGGCAAGTGCGGTGCAAAATTTTTTCATGGCAATCCCCTAGGTTATGGTGGTGGTGCGATTACGTGTAATGCAAAGACCGTGCCATACCAATAGTCACAGAATGAAATCAGGGAATGCATCTCATGCGTTGCGCATGGAAGTGTAAAGAATCCTGACAGTGTCGCTGAACTCAGCCGGCAGCTCTGCCGTCGCCTGCCGATCTAATGAAGGGGCTTATAGATAAGACCTTATCGTCGATAAAGAATCATCTATGACGCTATCCATGATCTATACTGTGTTCATAGATAATGCGTTATCCCCCATAACGGCTCTACTATGGACCCAAGCGACCATGCCCAAGAAACTGACGACGACTGAAACCTGGCCGACACTCGTACAGGAGCGCCTCAGCATATGGGGCAGATGCATTCGCACGCAGCGCCTGCGCCAGCGCATCACCGTGGCGGACCTGTCCACCAGGCTGGGGGTCTCGAAGACGACCTTGCTTCGTCTCGAGAAAGGGGATCCGGGCGCGGGGGCAGGGGCCTACCTGACTGCGCTGCTCGCCCTGGGTGTCGCTGACCGGGCAGTTCCAGCACTGCCTGTGGAACTGTGGCAGGGCGACTTCGGCCAGCGCGTCAGGTTGAGTCAGCAGGAAAACGGCGGCGCCGATGCTGAATACTTCTAAACCGCTGTTTGTCTACCTCCAACGACCGGATACCGGCGACTGGATCACGGTCGGGCGATACAGGAAAGGCGGGCCGGGCCAAGGCTTTTTCCTGTACGCACCTTCTTATGTCGACGCCGGACTTGCCTGGTCAATCGATCCGAAGAATCTCCCCTTCCTGCCGGGCGAGGACGTCCCCGCGCCGCGCTATCAGGGCCTGCATGACGTCCTGCGCGACGCTTGTCCCGATGCATGGGGGCAAGCCCTGCTGCGTCGTGAACACAATCTTCCGGAAGACGCTTCACCGCTCCAGTACCTGGCCAAAGCCAGCAACCTGGACCGCTGGGGCGCCCTGGCTGCCGGTACGACTGCCAGGGCGCCGGGCGCTACGATGAACCATCCCGCGCTTCCGCAGCTCGATGAGGTCGTCGAAGAGTTGGCGGCGCTGGCAGAACGCCGCCCTGCCGTACGCGCCAGCCTCCGGGCCCGCCTGGTGCAGACCGCCGGCGTGGGCGGTGCGCGACCGAAAGCGACGGTGCGGGGAGAGAACGGCGAATTCTGGCTGGTCAAGCCGGAGATCGCCTCAGACGTGGCGAACATCCCCTTGCTCGAGCACGTAGGCCAGCAATGGGGCGCCGCAAGCGGACTGCGGTTTGCGACGACGGCCTACCACCACGTGGCAGGCGGCCGCAGCGCGGTGCGCGTGCTGCGCTTCGACCGTGCGCACACCCGGCGCCACATGTGCGTCAGCGCGGCGTCCTTGCTGCAGGCGGAGTATCCGGGGCTGCCGCAGACCGACCGCTGGAGCTATCCGCGCCTGGCTGAAGAGCTGAAGCTGATCGGCGCGCCACTGGAAGACCGGCTCGAACTGTTCGGCCGCATGGTGTTCAATGCGGTGTGCGGCAACGATGACGACCATGTGCGCAATCACGCCATCGTCTACCACTCCGGACAACGCCGCTGGCGCCTGGCCCCGGCGTTCGACGTCGTTCCGAACCCTGTCGAGACGCCTGCGCGCCTGCACATGCAGCTATCGCTGGGGCGTTTCGACATTTCCAGGGAAGCCGCGCTGGCCGACGCACATCGCTTCGGATTCGCCGGTGCGGCGCAGGCGGCAGACTATCTCGACGCCCTTCTCCAGCGGATCTCGGCCAGCTACGATACAGCGGCCCAGTTGCTCGACCAGGACTGGAAGCAGGCGCTGCACGAACGCTTGACACACAATCTGGCCGCCCTCGGCAGCCGCGCAGGCGCCTAGATTCAGGCCTTCCCGCGCAGCTTCTGGAAGGGCCGGAACAGGAACTCGCGCAGGTTCTGCGCCTCGTCGTGCTCGTCGATGCCGGTGTCCGGCCACTCGTGGCGCTTGGGGAAGTAGGCGGTGCCGAACAGCCTGTCCCAGACCGAGGTGAAGGAGCCGAAATTGCGGTTCCAGTGCGGCAGCTCGACCGAGTGGTGGATGCGGTGGAAGTGGTTGTCCGCCACCACATGGCGCAAGGGTCCCAGCGAGAGGCGGGTGTGCGAGTGGATGAACTGGCCGTGCACGCCGAACAGCAGCCAGACGATGGCCGGCGCGAAGCCCGGATCCATCTGCACCAGGAAGCTCATCGGGATCACGATGAAGGGGATGCGCAGCAGCTCCTCGGAGAAGTGGTGGTTGCTGTTCCAGGCGCTCATCTCGCGGATCGCGTGGTGTTCGGCATGGAAGACCCACAGGAATTTCCAGGTGTGCTGGGCGCGGTGGAACCAGTAGTAGAAGAAATCGCCCACCGCCATGGCCAGCACGGGCGTCACCACCCAGCCGAGCGCCGTCACGAACTTGTTGCTGGAGGCGAACCACTCGCCCATGCTGATGACGACCAGGGGCTTCACGCCCAGCTTGTTCCACACCATGTTAAAAGCTGTCAGGACGGCCACGGTGATGGCGATGTAGACCACCCAGAAGAAGGCGCCGCGCAGGCGCGACTTGAGCGAGTAGCGGTTCCAGCCGATCGCCAGCTCGAGCGCGAGCAGGATCATGGAGGCGTACAGGATGCGCCATCCATAGTCGACCATGCCCTTGCCTGCCAGCGCCAGATATTCCATCGTCCTCGTCGTCCCTGCTCAAAAGATGCCGGACATCATAGCTGAAAACCGCCCCCGCCGCAGCGCTGGGGCGCCTGTTTCCCCACCGCGAATGCCCCGGCGCATGTCACGAACTGACAACTGACTGTGTCTTTCTCAAGATGCTGCCAAGCAAATATTTCACATTCCGTTTCCTATATGCCACATTCCCCAATTGGGGACTTCCTTTGCATCTTTACGCCTTCTATGATGTCGTCCTTTCAATAAACATTCCAATAAAACAAGGGAAACCATGAACCTGAAATCGACCGCCGTTGCTGCCGCACTGCTTGGCGCCGCCCTTCCCGCAGCTGCCCAGCAGCTCGACTGCGGCAAGTCCTTCGGCTTCCGCGCCGACATCAACGGCAGCCGCGGCAACACCCTGTGCTCGAGCAATGTCGACGCCTTCATCGACTCGGCCAAGAACTTCACCCTGAGCAATGCCGGCTATACCCAGATCTCGCAGGCGACCGCCATGGGCCGCTTCAACGACGTGAACGTCGTGCTGCGCTACGACGCCCGCTCGAACACCCTGAACTACGACTTCGTCGAACTCGGCATGCGCGGCAGCTTCACCGGCGCCAACCGCGACGAATCGGAAGAGCTGTTCGAAGACTACGTCAAGAAGGGCGACATCCTGGGCAAGGTGCTGCGCTACCAGGCCAAGAACTCGCCCACCAGCGCCCTGACCGGCCAGGGCGGCGCCATCCCGATGCTGGCGATGGCCGACTTCAACACCAGCTTCGACAACGCCAGCCAGATCGGTGTTCCGGACCAGAACCAGACCGCCAACAACCTGATCGGCGTGGGCCTGAGCTACGGCTCCTACAACATCGACGGCAACGAAGACGTCAAGACCACCTCGCTGCCGCTGTCCTACACCATCCGCAACAACATCGACCCGCGCCGCCAGCTGGTGCTGAGCATGCCGCTGACCCAGGTGACGGTGGACGGCGCCAAGGCCTACCACGGCGGCCTGGGCGCGGCCTACCGCCTGCCGCTGACCGACAACTGGACCCTGACCCCGGGCGCACGCTACTCGGTGGTGGCCTCGAAGGACCGCGCCACCGTGTCGACCGTGATGTCGGCCTCCCTGATGAGCACTCTCGTGCTCCCGCTGGGCGGCTTCGACCTGGCCATGGGCAATATGGTCGGCGTCTACAAGACCGGCAAGTTCTCCTCGGGCGACTATTCCTTCGACCCGGACGTCAACCTGAAGATGACCCGCAACGGCATCATGGCCTCGGTGCCGACCGCGATGTTCGGTTCGAAGATGGCGGCCGAGTTCTCGATCATCGACACCCGCTACCTGGGCAGCGAGAAGCCGTTCGTGACCGACAGCCAGGAAGTGGGCATCACCCTGGGCACCAACCGCAAGGCCTCGAACGCGCGCAGCTTCACCCGCATGGGCGCGACCTACGTGCGCAGCAAGACCACCAAGGGCTTCACGGTCAACCTCGGCTTCTGGTTCTGAGGCCGTGACGGGACCGGCATTCACGCGGCCCCTCGCCCGCGCCGTCCGCGCCTGCGGACTGGCGCTGGCGCTGGCCGCCTGCGTGAATGCGCCGGCCCGGGCCGACCGCGCCACCGACCAGGTGGGCCTCGCGGCGAACGGCCGTTTCGACGAGCTGGAACGCCAGCTCGAAGCGCAGGCGGCGCAAGGGCCCTTGTCCACGCCCGACCTGCACATGCTGTGCTACGCGCAGTCGCGCATCAAGCGCTACGCGCGCCTGCTGTCCTGTCTGGACCGCCTGGAGCGCCAGCTCAAGACAGGCGATCCCGGCACCCGCCTGTTCGCCCTGGACGACGCCACGCCCTCGATCGGCATCATGCGCACCGAGGCGCTGGTGGAACTGGGCCAGTACAAGGCCGCCGTCGACGAAGGCCTGCGCACACTAAGCTGGCTGGAAAAGGACGGCAGCGAAGACCTCGACATCGTCGCCGCCACCCTGTCGGCCGTCTCGGTCGCCCATACCCTGCTTGGCGAGCACGCGAAAGGCCAGCACTACGCACTGCTGCTCGATCGGCTCCGCATTTCCTTCCTCAGCCCCTACGCGAACGCCAAGGCGATGGCGCTGGCGCGCGCGCGCATGGCGTTGAAGGACTATCCCGGGGTCCTGGCGGCGCTCGCGGCCGACAAGACCTTCACCCTCAACATCTTCCTCGACCGCGTGGTCACCGGCTCCTACTTCACGGGCACCAACAACTGGGCCTGGGTCGAGCTGCCGCGCGCCTACATGCTGACCAAGGCGCTGATCGAGACCGGCCGCGCGCAAGAGGCGCGCCCCACCCTCGAGCGCCTCCTGGCCTTGCCCCAGACCCGCAACAACGGCGAGTTGTACTGGATGCTGCTGGACGAGCGCGCCAGGCTCGCCGTGCTCGACAAGAACCCGGCGCTGGCCCTGGCCAGCCTGCGCGAGGCGATCGACACGGTCGAGCAGCAGCGCGCCAGCATCAATACCGAAGCGAGCAAGATCGGCTTCGTCGGCGACAAGGAAGGGCTGTACGCGCGCGCCATCGCGCTCGCGCTCGAACTCAAGGAAGAAGCGCTCGCTTATGAACTGATGGAGCGCGCCAAGTCGCGCGCCCTGGTCGACCTGCTGGCCGGGCGCGAGGCCGGCGTGCAGGCGGCGCTGCAACACCGCGACCCGCAGGCCGGCAGCGCGCTGCAGGACTGGCGTCGCGCGCACGAGGAAGCGGCGGTGCAGTTGCCGCTCGAAGCAGGAAGCGAAGCCGGCGCGGTCGGCCGCGCGCGCGCCGGCGCCGTCGGCCAGACGGCGCAGCTGAAGAAGCAGCATCCCGCCCTCGCTTCCCTGGTCAGCGTGGACGCCCTGCCGCTGGACGAAGTGCGCGCCCACCTGGCGCCCAATGAAACGCTGGTCGAATACCACCTGCACGGCGGCCAGCTCGTGATCATGGCCGCGACCCGCGACAAGGTCGCCTCGGCGCTGCGTCCGAGCGCCGGCCTGGAGCAGGAAGTGAACCTGCTGCGCGAGGCGATCATGGCGCGCCAGGATGCCGGCCCCTTGGCGCGCGCCCTGTACGGGCGCCTGCTCGCGCCCGTCGCGGAGCTGACCGCCGGGCGCGACCTGGTCGTGGTGCCGGCCGGGATCCTGCACTACCTGCCCTTCGCCGCCCTGCACGACGGCAAGGACAGCCTGCTGGCCGCTCACGGCCTGCGCTTCCTGCCCAGCGCCACCGTGCAGAAGTATTTGCCCCGGGGTGACGGCGCGCGCCGCACGCCGCCGCACGGCATGCTCGTGCTGGGCAACCCCGACCTCGGCAATCCCGAACTCGACCTGCCGGCCGCGCAAAAGGAAGCCGAACTGCTCGGCCGCCTGGTGCCCGGCAGCACGGTGCTGCTGCGCCTCGAGGCCTCCGAGTCGCGCCTGCGCGCCCTGGCCGGCAGCCACCGCTACCTGCACCTGGCCGCCCACGGCCAGTTCAGGAGCGCCAATCCCCTGGCCTCGCGCCTGGCGCTGGCGCCCGGCGGCGAGCACGACGGCAGCCTGAGCGTCTCGGAAATCTACGGCCTGCGCCTGGACGCCGACCTGGTCACCCTGTCGGCCTGCGAGACGGGCCTGGGCCGCAAGGTCAATGGCGACGACCTGGTCGGCATGACGCGCGGCTTCCTCTATGCCGGTTCGAGCAATATCGTGGCCAGCCTGTGGGAAGTCGACGATGCCGCCACCGCTGAACTGATGCAGGGCTTCTACCGCAAGCTGCTGGCCGGCCAGCCCAAGCGCACGGCATTGCGCGAAGCCCAGCTGGAACTGCGCACGCGCTTCCCCGACCCGCTGCACTGGGCCGCCTTCACCCTCACCGGCACCGGCGAGTAAGAATGACCATGCAAGCCAGCCGCATGGACGCCTTCGGCGCCTATTTCCAGCTCTGGCGCTTTTGCCTGGCCAATCTCGGCGTGCTGCGCCTGGCCCCCTACCAGCGGCGCTGCCTGCAGCTCTTCCTGGACGGCGCCGAGAAGACCGCGGCCGGTTCGGGCCTGCGGGCGGCGGCGGTCGGCGCGCTGGCAGTGGCGGCGGCGCTGGACGCGCTGTCGGCCCATGCCGACGTGGCGGTGCGCATGGTGCTGCTCGGCGTGGTGCGCGAGCTGGGTCCGCTGCTGGCGGCGCTGATCGTGCTGATCCGCGTCGGCAGCCCGGTCACCGGCGACATCGCCCTGATGCCGGCGCGCGGCGAGGAACGCGCGCTGCGCCTGCTGGGGCTTTCCAGCCGCGCCTACATCGCGGTGCCGCCGCTGGTGGCGGTGACCTGCCTGGCGCTGGTGTTCACGTTCTACTTCGAGCTGCTGGTGTTGGGCGGCGGCATCGGCCTGGGCGCCCTGCTGTTCGGCCTTTCCCCGAGCGCCATGCTGAACCAGGTGGCGCTGCTGGTGACGCCCGGCGACCTGCTCTACACCGTGGCCAAGAGCCTGGGCTTCGGCCTCGTCATCGGCAGCGTCAGCGTGCACCAGGGCCTGCGCCCGGGCCTGGATGCGGCGCGCCTGCCGGATGCGCTGGCGGCGTCGGTGATGCAGTGCCTGTCCCTGCTGCTGGCGCTGAACGCCGTGCTGGCCTGGTGCGCCTACGGACTGGCGCCATGACCGTGACGCGCACCGCTCTGTTCGACTTCGCGCCTGCCGGCGACACCCCCGTGCACGCGGTGCTGCAGGGCGCGCAGGCCGCCGTGACCTTCGCGCGCAGGCGCGACCGCGCTCACTTTGTCGAACAGCTGCTGCTGGGCCTCCACACGCGCTTTGCGGCCGGCAGCTGGGCGTGCCGGCGCCACGTCGACGCGGCGCGCCTGGGCCTGGTCTCGCACGCGCCGCACCTGTTCGGGCGCATGAGCGTGGCCGACAACCTGGCGCTGGCCGACGACGGCCGCCCGGATTTCGCGGCGCGCAGCCGGCGCTGCGTCGAGGAGACGGGCTTGCTGGCCGGGGTCGACCCGCGCCAGCCGGCCGCCACGCTGGGCTGGGCCCAGCAGGTGGAACTGAACTTCGTACAGGCCTGCTTGCGCGAACCCGAGTGCCTGGTCTTCGACCACGTGTTCGACCACGACGACAGCGCCGCCCTCCTGCGCCTGCCGGCGCTGTTCCGCACCCGCTTTCCCTTCCGCGCCGTCTGCCACATCGAGCAGGCGGGACGCCTGCCGGCATCGCTCGGCATCGGCATGCACGAGACGATCGACATTCCATGAACGCAGCTCCTCCCACCTGGCAGATCGATTCCGGCGCGCGCCTGCGCCGCCGCGCCTGGCTGTTCGCCGCGCCCGCGATCGCCGGCATCCTCGCCGTGCTGGCCCTCTTCGCCCACAAGCAGGGCGCTTTCTCGACCGAGGACCGCTTGCACTTCCTGGCCCCGAGCGCGGCCGGCATCACGGCCGGCATGCCGGCCAAGCTCAATGGCTTCGTGGTGGGCGCGGTGCGCGACATCGTGCTGCTGCCGCCCTCGGCCGACTCGCCGCTGCGGGTGCGGGTCGAGCTCGGCGTCTATGACGAGTACATGCGCTACATCCCGAAGACCACGGTGGCGCGCCTGGTGCAGGAAGGCCTGATCGGCCACGGCGTGATCGAGCTGCTGCCGCGCCGTTACGACGCGCGTCCGGTGGCCAGCGGCGAGGTGCTGGAATTCGAACGCACCCGCAATGTCGGCGAGATCGCCGAACACCTGGAACAGCAGCTGCTGCCGGTGCTCGAGAACACGCGCAAGCTGGGCGCCGGCCTGGCCGACCCCGGCGGCGACTTCCAGCAAACGCTGAAAGGCGCGCGCCTGCTGGTGCAGGAACTGCCGGCCACCAATGCCCAGGCGCGCCAGACCATGATCGAGGCCAGCGCCAGCGTGGCGCGGCTGTCCGATGCCGCCACCCGCACCATCGGCAGCGCCGACCGCACGCTCGATGCGGTGGCAGGCGCGGTGCCCGGCCTGCTGCAAAAGCTCGACAAGACGGCCACCAACCTGGTGGAGACCAGCGAGAGCGTGCGCAGCATCGGCGCCGCATCGAACGGGGCCGTACCCGCCATCCTCGAGGACGTGCGCCAGGCCGCCGGCGACAGCCGCCGCGTGGTCGATGGCGCCATGCAGACCTGGCCGGTGAAGGCCCTGGCGCCGCCGCCGCCGCAGGAAGTGCCGCTCGACAGCCAGCAGGGCCTGGGCCTGCCGTATCACCCTGCGCGGACCCCGCAATGAAGCGTGCAGCTGCCCTCCTGCTCGTCCTGCTTGCCGGCTGTGCGACGGCGCCCGAGCCGGCCGCACCGGCGCGCCGCAACGCCGACACGCTCAATGCGCGCGGCGTCGAATTGCATCGCGCAGGCGACATGGCAGGCGCGGCGCGCCTGTTCGAACAGGCGCAGGTGCAAAGCCAGGCCATCGAGTACGAGGACGGCATTGCGCAAAGCCTGCTGAACCTGGCGCGCACGCGCCAGGCCCAAGGCCAGGCCGGGGAAGCCGACGCCGTGCTGGCGCGGATGCTGGGCGGCGTGCCGCTGGCCTACTCCGCGGCGCGGCGTGCGGAAGCGCTGGCCCAGCGCACGGTGCTGGCCCTGGCGCGCGGCGACGGGCCCGCCGCTGCGCGCTGGCAGGCGGATGCGCTGCAGGCCTGCGGCAAGGACTGCGCCCTGCAGGCGACCCTGCTCAACCTGGGCGCGCGCATCGCGTTCGAGCGCGGCGACGCGCCGGATGCCCGGCGCCAGGCCGAGGCCGCGCTGGCGCAACACCGCGCCGCCCGCAACCGCATCGAGACGGCGAACGCGCTGCGCCTGATCGGCGCGGCCGCCCTGGCCCAGGGCGATCGCCAGGCCGCCGGCCAAGCCCTGGAGGAAGCGCTGGCGATCGACAAGGCGCTGGCGCACAGCGACAAGATTTTCCAGGACCTGGTCCTGCTCGGCCATGCCGCCGATGCGCCCGGACGGCGCGCTTACTGGCAGCGCGCGCTGCAGGTGGCCGGCGCGGCCGGCATGCGCCGCGAACAGGCCGAGCTGCAGGCCCGGCTGGATACCGACCCTTCTTCTTCCCCATCGACCACGAGCCCATGATGAACCGTCTCGCCCTTCTTCTCTTCAGCCTGTGCTGTCTCGTCCTTCCCGCCCATGCCGCATCCGACGATCCGGTCGGCATGGTGCTCGACCTGCGCGGCGACGCCGCCCCGCTGCAGCTGCTCGGCTACGTCAAGGCCGGCCAGCAGATCCGCCTGGGCGCCCAGGCCACGGCCTCGGTCTCGCATTACGGCAGCAAACTGGTGTACCAGCTCACCGGCCCCCTGCTGGCCCAGGTCGAGCCGAACGGCATCCGCGTGGTGAAAGGCGCGCCGGCCCAGACCCGTTCGCTGGCCGAGAAGCTGGTGCGCGCGGCGGTCGATCCGCGCCTGTCGCCGGCGGCCGTCAAGATGCGCGCCCTGAGCGACGTGACCCTGGTGACGCCGCTCAACCGCGCCGTGCTGTTCGGCGCGCGGCCGCGTTTCGCGTGGATGGCCGAAGGCGGCAGCTACCGCGTGCAGGTCGATGAACTCGACGGCAAGCGCATCGCCAGCGGCAGCAGCGCGAGCGGCAACTGGGAATTGCCGGACGACGTCGCGCTGGCGCCGGGCACGGGCTACCGCTGGACCGTGACCCATGCGGACCCGGAGGGCGAGCAGGCCAGCGCCAGCGCCACCTTCACGGTGGCCACGAGCGCCGAGCGCGAGGCCGTGCTGGCGCTGCGCCCGGCGCCGGATGCCGCGATCGAGGACTGGGTGCTGTACGCCGCCATCCTGGACGGCCGCCGCTTCGACGAGGAAGCCCGCGACGCCTGGCGCGCGATCGCCGCGCGCCGTTCCGACCTCCTCCCGCCCGCGCGGCCACGCTGAACGGCGCGCAGGCGATGGCCAGGCCCCGCAGCTGGTGGCGCTTCATTCCGGCCGTGCTGTGCACGGCGCTGGCGATCGCCGCGACGGGCGGGCTGGACACGCGCCTGCACGATGCGCAAGTGGCCGCGCTGCGCCAGTTCGCGCCGCAGCCGGTGCGCCACGACGTGGTGGTGGTCGGCATCGACAACGCCTTCCTGGACGGGATCGACGAGCCGCTGGCGCTGAGCCACGCCCACCTGGCGCTGTTCCTGCGCGCCGTCGGCGCCGCCGGCCCGAGCGCCATCGGCCTGGACGTGGTGCTGCCCGAGAAGCGTTTCGATCGCGTGCTGCTGGCCGACGATCCGCAGCAGGACCTGCACCGCACCCTGCTGGCCGGCCTGCTCGAGTCGATGCGCTCCGCCCCCCTGGTGCTGGCCAAGGTCTGGGACCACCGGCGCGGCCACTTCCGCGACATCCAGATCGACTATGCGACCGTGCTCGGCATGCAGGCGGGGCCGGTCGCCTCGACCGCCTCGGCGCTGGTGCTGGCCGATGCGGACGGGCGGGTGCGGCAGTACGCGGACACCCAGGTCCAGCCGGGGAACTTCCCGCATACCCTGTCCAGCGAATTGAGCGCCGCCATGGGCGTGCGCCAGGAATGGCGCGGCATGATCAACTATGCAATCGGCGACGAGTTCAGCTACCTGCCCCTGCAGGACGTGCTCAAGCTCGCGCGCGAGGGCAACACGGCGCGCCTGCGCGCGCTGTTCGGCGGACGCCTGGTGCTGCTCGGGACGGTCGAGGAAGACACCGACCTGATCGGGGTGCCGGCGCCGCTCGCGGCCTGGCTGCCGGACAAGCGCGAGGTGCCGGGCGTGCTGGTGCACGCGCAGACGGTGCGCAGCATGCTCAATGGCGGCCTGGTCCTGCCCGCCGCGCCCGTCGTCGTCTGGCTGCTGACGGCGAGCGGCGCGCTGTTCGGGTTGCTGCGCGTGCGCCCGGCCAGCCTGCTGCTCCTGCCGGCGGCCGGCGCCCTGCTGCTGGGGTCGAGCACCCTGCTGCTGGGCCAGGGCCTGTGGCTGCCGGTCGGCGGCTTCCTGGTCAATGCGATGCTGGCGATGCTGGTGCGCGCGCTGTGGCAAGCCTGGCAGGACGCGCGCAGCAAGCGCGCCCTGCGCCACTCCTTCAGCGGCTACGTCAGCCCAGCGGTGATGGACGAGATCATGGCCGGCCGCCTGGACGGCAGCGGCGCCAGCCAGTCCTGCGAGGTGTGCGTGCTGTTCTCGGACATCCGCGGCTTCACGGCCATGAGCGAGGCGCTGGCCCCGGAAGACGTGGTGGCGCTGCTGAACCGCTATTTTGCCCGTATGACGGCGGTGGTGCACCGCCACGGCGGCAGCGTCGACAAGTTCATCGGCGATGGCATGATGGCGGTGTTCGGCGTGCCGAACCCCTTGCTTGCCCGCGAAAAGGCGGCGCTGGAAGCGGCGCACGACATGCTGGTCGAGCTGGCGGTGCTGGGCGATGAGCTGCGCGCGGAAGGACGGACGGCGCTGGAGATCGGCATCGGGATCCACAGCGGCGTGGCGATCGCCGGGCATATCGGCTCGCGCGAGCGGCACGCCTTCACCGTGGTGGGCGACACGGTGAACGTGGCGGCGCGGCTGGAAGCGCTGTCGAAGGACGTCGGCTATCCGGTGGTGTGTTCGGGCGCCGTGGCGCTGGCAATGGGCCATCCGGCGGTGCTGGAACCTATCGGAACGCAGAAGCTGCGCGGACGGCAGGAGGTCTTGATGGCCTATGGCTGGCGTCCTACCGTAGGGTGGGCGACTTCGCCGCCCACGCGTTCAAATCACGGGTGAATTGACGCGTATCGTCCATTTTGACGCTGGTTGAACGCGTGGGCGGGGGACCGCCCACCCTACGAACGGCACGGTTCGCGCCAGTTCAATTCCTTGGGGCCGCCAGGACGTACACGCCCGCCTGCGCACCCTGGCGCGCCAGCCCCCAGTCCTTGCCCAGGTCGGTCACGGACGGCGTCTTGCAATCCCAGTTCGCCGCACCCGGCGCCAGGTAGCAGATGGCCGTGCCCTGGGTGCTCGCCAGGCGGGTTTTCGACAGGATGAAAACAGCACGGGCATCCGGCGGCGCGAAGCTGCTGACGAACTCGAAGCCGTCGATCACCGCGCCCGGCACGTTTGCCACCGGCACCGCGGGCGACCACTTGCTCTTCCAGCCGAGCGTGTAGCCATAGGTCGGCAGGCCCGGGATGTTCAGCGGCGGCGTCAGTTTGGCGAGGCTGCGCACGCAGGCAGCGCCCGCCGGCACGCGCCCGTCGAGCAGGACGCCCATCCCCCATTCAGGCTCGAGGTAGGCGCTCGGGATGAAGGATCCGCTCACACCGCGGTAATCGTGCACGGCGACCTTCATGTGCACCGTGAACGTCAGTTCCGCGCCGCGCGGCGAGACCAGGGCGCTCGCATCGTAGCTCGGGTTGCCGTACTTCGACGGCGAGGTCAGGGACCAGCCGCCCTGCTGGGCCGCCTGGCCGGTCGGCTCGGTGGCTTCGCAGAAGGCCATGGTCTCGGTGTAGGCGGCCATGTCGGCCGGTGGCGCATCTTCCTCCTCGCTTGCGCCGCCGCAGCCGGCAAGCAAGGCAAGGCTGATGACGATGGCGAGGCGGCGCAGGATGGGGCCGCGGGTTTCCGTGTGCTTCATTGTGTTCTTCTCCAGTTCCACTGACAAAGGCAGGCGGATGATTCCAGAGAAGCTTGCTTGGCGACAGGGACCGTGCGACGGATAGCCCTGTTAAGGGAATGGATGCGGCGAATCGGGACATCGGCATGCGCAAGGGTCTGGCTACCGGAATCACCCTTACATGCCGACCATGTAAGTATCGCACAAAATGTTTCAACAAGGAAATATTAGAAGGGGAAGCGCGGTGCGGCTTCGGACGGTCCCATGCGCCGCAGGGCCCGGACTGCCTTATAATAGCGGGTTGTCCTATCCCGCCATGCCGCCATGTCCCACGCAGCCAACCACGTCAATATCGCCGCCTATAAATTCATCACCCTCGACAATCTCGAGGAGATGCGCGAGCAATACCAGGCGCAGTGCCTCGCGCTCGGCCTGAAGGGCACCGTCCTCCTGACCCCTGAAGGCATCAATATGTTCGTGTCCGGCCCGCGCGAGCAGATCGACCGCTACCTGGACTGGGTGCGCAGCGATGCGCGCCTGGCCGACCTGGAATGGAAGGAAAGCCTGTCCGCCGAGCAGTCGCACAAGCGCATGCTGGTGAAGATCAAGAAGGAGATCATCACCATGCGCATGCCGCTGATCAAGCCGGAACTGGGGCGCGCGCCGTCGGTGGATGCGAAGACGCTCAAGCGCTGGCTCGACCAGGGCCACGACGACGAGGGCGTGCCGGTGGTCATGATGGAAACCCGCAATGCCTTCGAAGTGGACGTCGGCACCTTCGAGAACACCCTGGATTACCGCATCGAGAAGTTCACCGAGTTCCCCGAGGTCGCCGCGAAGCACAAGGATGAGCTCGAGGGCAAGACGGTGGTCACCTTCTGCACCGGCGGCATCCGCTGCGAAAAGGCGGCGATCCACATGAAGAACATCGGCTACGAGCGCGTCTACCAGCTCGATGGCGGCATCCTGAAGTACTTCGAGGAAGTCGGCGGCGACCATTACAAGGGCGACTGCTTCGTGTTCGACTACCGCACCGCGCTGAACCCGAAGCTGGAGCCGACCGAGACCGTGCAGTGCTTCGCCTGCCGCGCCGTGGTGACGCCGCGCCAGCAGCTCTCGCCCGACTATGTGGTGGGTGTGTCCTGCCCGCATTGCGCGGGCCAGGCAAGGGCCGCTGCTCCAGTTACGGGACAGGACGCCGCGGCGTAGGGTGGGCAATCCTTTGCCCACGCGTTCAACCGGCGGAGGCGTCGTCTCATTGCATCCGTGAGTTGAACGCGTGGGCGGAGGACCGTCCACCCTACGAATGCTTTTTGAAGGCAAAAAGGCCTGGGCCGCCGTGAGGCGACCTGGGCCTTTTTTGATTCCGCTACCGTGCCGCGCTGGGACGCTGCCTGCGTTATAGCGCGTGTGACGCCCGGTAGCGGTGCTGCGTTTGCTCGCCCATGTTCTACGATGCGCGCGCGGTGGCGATGCAATAATATTTCAAAAGACTGCCTCTGCTGAAAGAATATTTCAGGCCATCAGGGCGAAGTCGTCCATCAAGCCACTTGGCATGCCGACGATCTTGGCGATGGTCGCGTCGATCTGGCCGGCGTCCATGCGCTGCGCGCCGCTGGTCAGGTCCTTGACGCCGCTGACGTAGTCAATGGCAATCTGGTTCGCAGCCGGACCGCTGTAGGCTGCGCGCTCGGCGTCGGTATCGATGTGCTTGGTGAACTCAGTGGCGACCGATACCTTGCCGTTGACGATGACGGCATCGTTGTTTTGCGCGCCGTCGGCGACCTTGCCCACGACGTCGGCGAAAGTGGCTGCACCGGTGTTCAGCGCGTTGACCCAGAAATTCAGTCCGACCTCGTCCGGTGCACGCGCGAACAGGTTGTCGTAGATCTCAGTGACCAGGGCGCGATTGTCCAGGCCGGCATACATCGTCTGGAACTCGTTCGAGGTTGAGAAAGTAGACGACACTGTCTGGTAGAAGTTCGGATTGTTCTGGAGCTGCATGGTCCAGAAGTTCAGTCCGGTCGGGTCGGCAGGACGACCAAAATACGCCACATACAGTTTCTGCACCTCGGTTGTGTAATCAGTTGCCATCACGGCCTCCATGAAAAGTAGTGCATAAAATATACCGTAATCATGAATTCCGGTCTGTTTTCTACTCATCCAATCGTGCGCGATTTCCCAAATAAATCAATGACATAGGGAAATTTGTTTCCTATTTTCATGAGAATCTCGCAGGCTTTCAAGCAAGGTTCAGCGCCACCGAAAATAGTCGAAAGCCGGCTGCCATGCGCGTTTCCACTGTTGAGTACCTGGCAAGCAAACTCATTAGGAAACGAGGCAGAAATTATCGAAATGAAATCAAGTTGGCAGTGTTCAATAGAGCCACCGAGAAATATGTCGTGCAGAAGAGACAAGGCCGGCAAATAGCCGGCCTTGTTGTGAGAGCGAATTGATCGGTATCGTAGGGTGGGCAATCCTTTGCCCACGCGTTCAATAGGCTGAGGGGTCATCTCATTGAACCGCGAATTGAACGCGTGGGCGGAGGACCGCCCACCCTACAAAACCGTAGCTCACAGGCATTGCAGCCTTGCAAGCGGGGTCAGGAAAGCGCTCAGGAGCGGAAGTACGCCGCGATGGCGCGAATGTCCTCGCTGCCGACCTCGCCGGTATAGGCGCGCAGGCGCAGCACGGCGATGAGATAGGCATAACGCGCCTGGGCCAGGTCGCGCTGGCCCGTAAACAGCTGCTGCTGGGCGTTGAGCAGGTCGAGATTGATGCGCACCCCGCCCTTGATGCTCTGCTCGGTAGCCGTCATCAGGAGCTTGGCCGATTCCGTCGCCTTGACAAGGGCGTCGACCTTGCGCACGCTGCTCTGCACCAGGCTGTGGGCGCGGCGCACCTCGACCAGCAGCCTGTCGGTGCGCGCATCGAGGTCGGCGCGGGCGCGCTCGTAATTGGCGGCGGCCTGGCGGGTCTGGGCGTTGATGGCGCCGCCCTGGTAGATCGGGATGTTGACCTGCACACCCAGGCTGCGGTTCAGGTTGTCCTGGTTCAGGGTGTTGATGGTCTCGTTGTCGCCCTTGCTGTAGGTGGCGACGAAATCCACGCGCGGCGCATGCCCGGCCTTGATGCGGCTGATCTCGAGGCGCGCGTTTTCGACGGCCAGCCGCGCGACTTCGAGTTCGTGGCTGTTGTCGATGGCGCGCTTCTTCCAGTCCTCGAAAGAGCCCTCGATCAGCTCGCCGACGCGGAAGCCTGCGCCCAGCTTGTCCAGCGTGCCTGCCGGGCCGCCGATGATCCCTTCCAGCACATTGCGCTGTACGACCGCCTGGTCCTGCGCCTCGATCAGCTGGGCCTCGGCCAGGTCGAGCCGGGCCTTGGTTTCCAGCATGTCGGTGCGGGTACCCTCGCCTTTTTCGAACAGGCGCTCGTTGACCTTCTGCTGCTCGGCATACATGTCGCGCTGCACGCGCGCGAGGGACAACTGGTCCTCAGCAAACAGGGCGTCGAGGTAGGCGGTCAGCACGCGGACGGCAACCTCGTTGGTGTCGACCTGGAACTGCTCGGCGCCCTGGGCGGTCTGCACCTTGCCCTGGCGGTAGCGCTGGACGGCGTCCAGGTTCAGGATCGACTGGCGCAGCTGCACGGAAGCGGAGGTGCTGGCATAGCGCGGATGTGACAGGCTCGTTTGACGGGTAATCGGATTCGTCAGTTCCTGGTCCACCACGTTCTTGTTGCGGCTATAACTCGCCGACACGCTCGGCAGCAGCTGCGAACGGCCGAGGATGCGGTTTTCCTTGGCCGCCTCGTTGGCCTGGATGCCCATGCGATACGTCGGATCGTTCCTCAAGGCGGCCTCGTAGGCCTGCTGCAGGGTGATGGCGCCGGCATTGCCGGCAGCCAGCAGCGCGCCAGCGGCCAGCGCGCAGGCGCGCAATGCGCCAGGGAAGCGTGTCGTCACGGTCATCGTCATCAGTCTCCGCCCACCGCCGATTTGGCACGGTCGAACACCGGCTTGAGCAGGTAGTTCATCATGGTGCGTTCGCCGGTCTTGACGAACAGCTCCACCGGCATGCCGGAGACGATGTTCAGTTTGTGGGCAGCCACCTTTTTCGCGCCTTCCGGCGACACCTTCACGCGCACGGTGTAGTACGGCATGCCGGTATGCTGGTCGACCGAGCGGTCGGCCGACACCTGCGTCACTTCGCCATCGATGTGCGGGGTCTGGTTGGTGTTAAACGCCGAGAACATCAGCTCGACCGGCAGGCCCGGGTGCACCTTGTCCACCAGGTTGACCGGCAGCTGGCCTTCGACCACCAGCGGGTCGCCGCTCGGGACGATGTCCATCAACTTGTGGCCCGGCGGGACCACGCCGCCGTTGGTGAACACGGTCGAACCGACCACCACGCCATCGGCCGGCGCCTTCACTTCGACGTTCGCCAGCTCGAACTTCTGGGCATCCAGGCGTGCCGCCAGCGCTTCGGCTTCCTTCTGCGCCTCGGTCAGCTGGGTGCGCACTTCCTTCTGGTAGTCGGAAGTGCGCTGGGTGCGGCGCAGGCTCAGTTCCATCACTTGGCGCTGCGAGCGGCCGATGTTACCGATGTCTTCCGAGATCGCGCCGCCCAGTTGGGCATAGGTGCGCTCCAGGTCGAGCAGGCGGTTGCGGGCGACGTAGCCTTCCTTGGCCAGGTCGCGCATCCCGGCCAGCTGTTCCTTGAGGAAGCCGACCTGTTCCTTCTTGCTGTCGCGCGATTCTTCCAGGCCGCGGATCTGCAGCTTCAGGCCCTCGATGCTTTCGTTCACGCTGGACAGTTCGCTCTGCAACGACATCTGGCGCGACATCAGCAGCTGCTCCTGCAGCGACATGATCTCGGCGACACGCGGATCGTTGCGGCGCGAGGTCAGCTCGGCCGGGAAGGCGATGCTGCGCTTGTTGCCCATCTCGGCCATTAGGCGCGCCTCGACCGCGCGGGCGCTCAGGTATTGCGCTTCGATCGACGAGTAACCCGACTGCGCCATCACCGGATTCATGCGCACCAGCACCTGGCCTCGCTTGACGGTGTCGCCGTCCTTGACCAGGATTTCCTGGACCGTGCCGCCGGTCTGGTGCTGGACGGCCTGGCGATTCGATTCCTTGGCCACGGTGCCCGACAGCGGCACGCCCTTGTCGAGCGGCGCCAGCGTCGCCCACAGCATGAAACCGACGAAGCCGACAATGACCACGATCCAGCCCACGCGCGCGAAGCTGCGGGCGTCAGTGTTCACTTCAACCGGCGTGACGTCGTGCGTGACGACGTCTGCCGATTCTTTCTTAACGATTTGCATTAGTTACCTTCTCCGGTCGTCGCATTAGCGGCTGCCTGGGCTTCGGCCTGGGTGCGCTGCTGCATGGCGGCCTGTTGGGCGGCGGCCTGCGCCGCTGCCTGCTGGGCTGCCTGCTGCTGGGCCATAGCCTGCTGCTGCGCCGCTTGCTGTTGCTGGATCATTTTCTGGTTAGCTTCCTGCAGCGCCGCCATCACATCCTTAGTCGGGCCGAAGGCTTGAGCGGTGCCATCACGCATCAGCAGCAGCTTGCTCGTCACACCCAGCACTGTAGTGCGATGGGTGATCAAAACGATGGTCTTGCCCCGCTGGCGCAGGTCATGCACTGCCTGCACCAGTGCCTGTTCGCCGATGTCGTCCAGGTTCGAGTTCGGCTCGTCCAGCACGATCACGGCTGGGTCGTCGTACATGGCGCGCGCCAGGCCGATGCGCTGCTTCTGGCCGCCAGACAGACCGGCGCCGCCGTCGCCCAGCTTGGTGTCGTAACCTTCCGGCATATGCAGGATCATGTCATGCACGCCGGCGCGCTTGGCCGCCTGCACCACCTTCTCGGAATCGACGTCGCCGAAGCGGGCAATGTTCTCGGCGATGGTGCCACTGAAGAGTTCGATATCCTGTGGCAGATAGCCCATGTGCGGGCCGAGCTCGCCTTTGTTCCAATGATAGATGTCAGCGCCGTCCAGGCGCACCTTGCCCATCACGGCGGGCCATACGCCCACCAGCAGACGCGCCAGGGTCGATTTGCCGGACCCGCTCGGGCCGATCACGCCGAGCACGTCTCCTGGCTGGATGGCGAAGCTCAGGCCTTTGATCACCGGCGCCTTCGATCCCGGCGGCCCAGCGGTAACGCCTTCGACCGCCAGGGCGCCGGCCGGCTTGGGCAGTTCCATGCCGGCTTCACGTGCCGGGTTGGCTTCCAGCAGGCGGGTCAGGCGCTCGAAGGCGCTGCGGGTCGAGCTCCACGATTTCCACACGCCGATCACCTGCTGGACCGGCGCCAGTGCGCGGCCAACCAGGATCGATGCGGCGATCATCATACCCGGAGTCATTTTGTTTTCTAGGACCAGCAGTGCGCCAAAGCCCAGCACCAGCGACTGCAGCGACACTTGCACGAACTTGGTGGCGGATGCGATCTTGGCCGCTTTCTCGCTGGCTTCGGCCTGCAGTTGCAGGAATTTACCGTGCGTCTTGAACCAGCGCTGGATCAGGTTCGGCAGCATGCCCATCGATTCGATGACTTCGGCATTGCGCAGGTTATTGGTCGCCATGGTGTTGGCGGCGATCGCCATGCCGTTGGCCTCGCCAAGGGGCGCCTTGGTGATGCGCTCGTTGACGACCGCTAGCACGACCAAAATTAGGGTACCGCCCAGCGCAAACCAGCCCAGCGCGGGCTCGAAGAAGAAAATCACGGCTAGATAGATCGGGAACCAGGGCGCGTCAAAAAAAGCAAACAGTGCGTTACCGGTCAAGAACTGGCGCAAGGTGGTCAGGTCGCTCAGCGACTGGCCGGCGTTGCCGCCCGATTGCTTCAGGTTCTGCTCGAAGGCGGCGGTGTACACTCGCTTGTTGAGCTTCATGTCGAACTGGGCGCCGACGCGCACCAGCACATAGGAACGCACAAGCTCGAGGCCGACCATCAGGAGGTATGCGCCCAGCATCAGCACCGTCAGCATCACCAGCGTCAGCTCGTTGCGGCTCGCCAGCACGCGGTCGTAGACCTGCAGCATGTACAGCGAGGGCACCAGCATCAGCAGATTGGTGATGGCGCTGAAGGTGCCGACCGTCCAGAACGTGCTTTTGAAAGCGAGCAGGGCCTGCTCGATTTCATTTTTCTTGTTGAAGAGTTTGGTATTCATGTAGTCCGATGAACGCATGGAAGAGACGCTTCCACCTATCAAGCGGACTGAACAGTAGAAGCGAGCGATACATTATCGCTCAAATTCTACTAAAAATGTGATGCACATCACATTTCATACTTATTCTATCGAGGAGTACGGATAACTCGTCGCGTGAATGTCGCGCCTTGGAGACAGCGGTGAAGCGCTTGTTATCCCGAATATATCGAACGAATCGGCATAGGGGACGGCCCTGAGGGCCGCTCCCCTGCCACACCACCCGGCATGCGGGTCCGCACCGGGCGGTTCGAGTAGTTGAGGTCAAGACAGGCGTGGTACGCCCATTCGGTCAAAGTAGCCG
>Ga0209023_10000795_pt1 | contig 44929 bp, 32 predicted proteins | sample LakOneMetagenome_FD_187468 | JGI IMG/M metagenome (GOLD analysis project Ga0209023, IMG submission 187468) | Freshwater and sediment microbial communities from Lake Erie, Canada (SPAdes) (version 2) | ecosystem: Environmental > Aquatic > Freshwater > Lentic | place: Lake Erie, Canada...
CCGGCAGAGTAGAACGGGTTAGCCTGAAATCCTTCAAGGAGCAGGGTAAAAATCAACATCCTACTATCCATATGGGGGAGGATGCCTGGAATCTTGAACAGAGAGGGATTGAAACCAACAGAGGCAATAAGAACCGCAAGGTCCAGCATGAAAATGCCCTGATCGAAATCCTGACGCCTGCCGATACAGAATTTGAAGCTGAAGAGGGAAATCTGCACGCAGTAACAGGCATTCAGCAAACCGAAGATAACAACCGCGACATAAGCCAAAATGGCACAACGTTTCTAACAGCGGATTTTAATTTTTCGGACGCCGGCGCCACCAACCGGCTGGAGGCTATGACCCTGGAGCTGAAAGATGAGCAAGCGGATCATGGGAGCACAGATAGTAACGCCGACGATAAATCAGGCGATAAAATAGCTACTATGGGTGCATTCAAGAATGATGAGGCTGATCCTGAAAAGCTCGCCCTGGCCAGCTTGGAGGCCTCGCGCGCTGTTCATGAGGCCGCTTTAAGCCAATACCTGCAATCGACTGAACATCAGAGCACAGCCGAGCAGGTAATGCTAAATACAAGGCTAAAAGATTATGCCAGGCGGGGAGCCGAGAAAGTCAAGGGGTTTGGGGAGAAGGTTTACCGGCAATTCACCAATCTCATGCGAGAGACTGAACGGTTAAAGGAAAGGGACAGAGGAGATTATGACCGATAGTGAGACCAAAGCTGTCAGCTACATGGATCAGTACAGGAATACGGCCAAACCGGCAGAAAAGCCTGCTGCTCTACCAGAAAGGGCCTATAAAGCTTACGGCGTGGATGCGCCGCAAAAAAGGCCTACCTTGATTGCCATCCATTACGGCAACGGGCCGATTAGTCTGATGCAGAAAAGCTATATGACCGAAGTCTTGCTCACTTCGCACCAACATATTTCGCTGATCTTTACAAGCTGCGTCATCACGCTGGAAGGGCAGCACCTTGAACAGCTCCTTGAGCTGTTACAGGATGAAAAAATCCTCTCCCTGCACTGTTTCAACCCCAAGCTGCATGATAAACCACAAGAGGGTGAAATTCTCATTACCAAAATTGAGCGGAGGAATTTGGGCGAAGTGCTTATGAAAAAAGAAAAACAAGTTGGTTAGCTATAAGGATTAATTTTATGGCTTCTTCAGTGTATTAAGTCAGCTAATTAAGGCAGAGTATTGATAAGAAAAATGTTCAATTTAAAAAGCTAATATTGCCCTATAGCAACCTGTACCGTATCGGCATGGGGATAGTTGGCAATGTTTAAATACCACGATTTATCTTTGGAATTATAAGCTACGATAGCTTCATGCTCGCTTGGTTGTAGGATGGTGAGGGCTTCGGCTCTCGATTCTTTGGCCTTGAGGGTGCCACGGGTTGACCACGGTACAGTATGATTGACAAGCCTACCCGTTTCCGGCTCTACCAGTTCAGGGTTTGGCAGGCCATCATAGTCATATAAGCCAGGCTCGTCCCCATTTCCAAAAAGATAATCCATCACGAGTTGGCGCACCGGAGAAATCTTAGCAACAACTTTGCCTTTGTTGGTCGTGTGATCCTGATAGGACTGCTGATACTGCTGCGGCTCTGCTGTGGTAGCTTCACCTTCTAACATATTTGAGGCGTTCTGGTAGATGCGTCCCCGGTGCTGGCTAACCGCTAAATCTAAGCGCAGGCGTTGAATTTCCTCGCTCTGCTTAATCCGCTGCATCTCTAATTCGTAAATGTATTGATCACGCAGACGCTGGTTTTCAAGCTGCTGTAAATACATCCCTTCCGCTGCCCGGATTTTCTTTTCTTCAGCGTTCCATCGGCGGCGGATTTCTTTGCTGGCAGCATAATTGCCACTGGCTACGACTACCGTAAATCGCCAAGCCAGAAAACCCAATATTCCGAAAGTGAGGAAAAAACATACTAAAGCCAGCTCAGTGCTGGCCTTGTAGCCATAGTAGGCGGCAAGCAGGGCCAGGGCCAGAATGAATACGGTTACAAATTTGAGGAAAGTACCTGTGCTGGCAGCATCGGCGTGCTGCGTGCTGGCGTGCACCACGTTGGCAGGTTCTTTCTCAAAATAAGAGGGAGTATGTAAGGGTTGGTGCTCGTAGGGCGCTAACTGCTGGCGTGGTGTGGCAGGCTTCGCATACATCAGCGATAATCCTCCTTTTGCAGGAACAATAACCGCACACTAGCAGCACTCCATCCATGTGCCATGCGGTCACCATCGCAGTATAGCGGAAAACAGTGAAACGTCCAAAAACGGTTAAATGGAAAACAGTGAAACCTACTCTCCTTTCTTCTTAAAGCGGGCAGACGTGTGCTTCTGTGTCCCTTCCGCCTTTCTCCGGGTTTCGTATTCCTTCAAGGAATCCAGGTCGATAAGCCACGTACCGCCGTGCTTCTCGCCCCTGACAAACCCTTTGCGTACTAGATACCGGAGATAATTTTTCTCATATTCGGTAAATTTTACCGCCTGGTCTATCAGCACTAAATCAGGCACTATCCTCGCCTCTCGTTTTGGTGTCTGATTACTATTTTTATTTTGAATATTATACCAGGAAAAGACAAAATACCCCTGCTGCTGCTGTGGCGTGACAGGGGCAGCAGGGGGGACGGGATTTATAATTAAAGGGCAAACGCCAACTAGCAGGGCGGATCAATATCGAGAGCAGGGAACTACCCCCCTACCCTATTTCCATATATGCCTGATTTTTCTTAAATCCGATATTGGGCCGTTTGAAGGGAAAGAGGTGCGCACGATAATAATTTAACAAATCGGTAAGCTTCTTATGCAATTAGCCAGAGGTTACACCGTGAAGGGTCATCAGAAATCGAAGGATGAATTGCTCAATTGCGGCACGTTACACCATAGATTTCGGCAATAAATATTAAGCGCTCGGCCATCGACAGGCGCTCCTACCTACTCATTACCTGCTTTTTCTCTTTTGCTCTTTCCGCCTTCACAAGGTCGTTAAAATCGTTGTAGCCCAAATCCGCATACAGGTTCGATTTATCCTCAATATGAATTCCTGGCAGGTTCTCCCGCAGGTAGATCATCAGCTTTCTACCGGCCTCATCATTATCAGGATAGACTTCAACTGTGCCAGCGTTTAATTCGCGGATGGCGTTCACGGCTTCCCGCTTCATCTCTACCGAATTCAGAATAATTACGGTAGAAGAAGGTTTCATGCGATACCAGACCAAGGCGGATAAAAAATCCATAAAGCCTTCAAAAATGATAACTCTCCCGCCTGGTTGCAACTTGTTACGGTGCAGGGTTGTGATGGCTTTTTTGCCGCAGACACCCTGATAATAAGGGTTCCGTAGTTCCCAGTCCCCAAGGTCGTTCTGGAAAGCCAGCGCAAAAAATGACTTACCGTTGTGGGTGTAGTGCATTTCCTTAACGTAGGGCTTGGCAATCCAGTAATCGATACCACGTCCAAACAGGTAGCCCTTAAGGGCCCGGTTGTTCAAAGCTTCTATCTTTACATCGCTGAAGATAGGTTCAATGACTTTTTGTTGCTTTTCTAGCACCGATTTCTTTGCCTGGAGCTCCGGCTTGCTTTCCGGTTGCGGTTGTTGCTTGATAGAGGTTTGAGTCTCTTCCATTAATTCAAGCAGTGGGGCTGGCTTTGCAGGCAATTTCATTTTGCCGTATCCCCAATCTTCAAGGATATTGAGTGCTCCTGAAACATCTACCCTATATTTCTTTTTGACGAGATCAATGACTTTGCCACCCCTTTCATCACCAAAATCTTTCCAGACCCAAATCTTGCCCAGCCGAAAATGGTGCACTTCGGTGATATGGAGAGATGGTTCGGTTTCTTCACTCCGTAGTGGGCTTTGATACCAAAGGCTTCTATGGGCATCTTCGTATTTGAAGACGCCACCCATCCTTTTGATTATATCCGGCAAAGGCAGTTTGTTGGCCTGATCAGTGTTCATCCCTGTAATTTATTTTCTTTTCACAAGCAGTGGCTCGTTATTACTACGATCACTGCCTGATTGCCAGATTTTTACATAGAGGATAGGCAAAGGTCCTTTAAGCCTTAAACTGGCATTATAGGGCTGGCTCCAATCCCTCTCCCCGGACCCCTCACCCTTCGCCGACTCACTCACAGGAGGCAATCATCCTACAGGATATAGAACAGTGGACAGGCATTTAGCAATCAATTTCCCCTGCGGGGGTCTGAGCGGACTGGTTCCACTTCACTCCGCTACGCTACGTTCGTTCACCAGCCCACTCAGACGGTAAGTGGCGGTGGCGGCTCAACATAGCAAGTGCAGACCAATTTGGGTGCAAACGCCGCCACCGCCTGGCTAACTGCCTTTTTCTTAAAACGGAGGGAAACACTAAACAGCCCAGCATAACCATGATGTACCCTTGTAAAAATTTCATGAAATTTAGGCTATCTTAGGCCTATGAAAACAAAAATACTTTCGCGTATTCAACATAAGGCAGCCTTCCTGGTAACAGGCCGCCACGGATGAAAACTCCATAGGGCGGATACGCCTTGCGGCAGATCCACCGCCCGGCCCTGATTCCGCATACTGGCCCCTGGCTGCTCCTGATAATTATCCGGCGTTGTACGCGATGAGAAGAACACACGCCGCCTAGTCCCGACCCCATGATCTACATCAGGTAAGGCGGAGTGTACTCTCCTCGTTACTTTGCGCACGTTGCCAAGTCTGGCACGTTCCAGGAAGCGGGCTTGATAGCCGTTCACGGTGCGGTAATAGGTTTTTCCCTTGTAGACCCAAGTATAACAGCGATCCTCCCGGTCAGACGGTGAGAGGCGATAGTCTCGCGGGAGGTACGGTTCGGCGGTCTGTTCGTTCTGTGGCGCTAATTCCACTACGTTATAGGCAACATCAACACCAATGAGTCTTTCCCAGCGGCGCTGCGTGTCAGCGGAAATGTTAAAAAGCTTGGAAAGTTTTTCCCGGCTGATATGCAGATCATCATGTCCGGCCATCCAGGCCGCATATAGAGTGGCTCTGAATGCTTCTGTGTTGGCAATGGATTGCGTGGGAATATTGATGCTACGGCCTGGTATGACGCCAAGGGCGAGACAGACCGCCTCTAAGGAGCGGTATTCGAGCTTATGCTTATGAAAAGAAAAAAATGCGGTGGACTTAGGGTGCAGCTTAGCCCGGCGCAGGTGCAGGCGATTGAGGCCGAAGCCGTGCATGGCGGTCAGCAAAGCATCCTTGCTCACGATGCCCCGCCCCTCAGAATCTAGGGAACGGGCAAGTAGCCAGAGGCGGTAAACGCCATCCATTCCCTGGGCAAGGGCATGAGCGTTTAATTCGATGTAGGTGCGAAGGTGCGCCACAGCAGTAGCTGCGCAGGCTTGCGCAACCACAGTATGGCGTGGTATAATAGGCATAGGTTAATAGGTCGGCTTTGCCGACGTTCACGAATTGGCGCTTGAGATTACCTTGGCGGGGATCAGCTCAGGCGTCTTTTCTATTGGTGATGTTAACTTCCTCTAAATTACTAAAAACTTCAGTGCTACTTCATCTGTTGCTTGATTTCGTTACAGTTATCTTAGCAGAATTTGCCGGGCAAGTCATTGACTGAATCAGCAACATTTAGGTGAATTTGTTGCCAGTTGCGGCAACAATGGCATAAAGGCCTCAGATGGACATCAATAAACAATCCTCCAACGGCAAATCCTCATAAATGATTTTAAGGCCGTGAATTGCGCTTACAGGACGATTTACAGTCTTAGGCTAATTCGGAATCAAATAGCGGCTATTGCTTCTCAAAAGGCAAATGCGTGCGATTATGAGGCGTGTTTATGCTAGTGTTGGTTGCAGAGTTTCATCATTGAATGCAGACTCATAACGTTCAACTTTAATGGAGTCGGCTTTCTGCTGCACCTGAGCAAGGTCGTATTGCATTTGCAGGCGCAGCCAGAATTCCGGCGTGCTTCCAAATGCTTTTGAGAGTCTAATTGCCATTTCAGGTGAAACGCCGCCTCTGCCGTTGAGCATTTTAGAAAAGTTTGGACGGCCAACGCCTAATACCTTCGCTGCATCGGTGACGCTTAACCCTAGCTCTTCTATACAGCTTTTAACTACACTGCCTGGATGAGCTGGATTCTTCATAGACATATATTAACCCTCCTAGTGATAGTCAATTAAATCAATATCCAGGGCTTTATTTTCCTCAAATCGAAAAATAATTCGCCAGTTACCGGTTACTCTTACACTCCAGAATCCTTTTTTAGCTCCTGACAGTGAATGGAGTCTGTAACCTGGGATATTCGCTTCATCTATGGTACTTGCAGCCTCAAGGATTGAAAGAATTTCGGTAATCCTTTTCTGCATATTCGCACCTATGGCGCTACTATCCCCTTTTTCGTAAAAGCGTTTTAATCCCCTGTGTTTGAAATTTTCTATCATCTGGATTATATCCTGTATCCAGACAGAATACAAATGCCTTGGACACGCGAATTAACATTTTTTCTTTTCATAAGCATAGTTTGATTTTTATAACGCTTGTGAGTGCAGCGAACGCAATTTATAGGCCGCGAAGCGGCCTTCTTTTGAGTAGATATAAAGTTATCCACAGGATTTAGAGTGTTATATATAGTGTTAAATATAGTGTTACGCTGTGGATAACCAGAGTTATCTTATTGATTATTCTTAGCAATTTTTGGGGGGCGGTTTCTAATCCCCCGATAAAAGGTTTCTAATTCCCGGAATTTGGTTTCTAATCCCCCGATTCTAGGCTGTGGGTTTCTAATACCCCGAAACTTGACATTGGTTTCTAATTCCCCGATAAAGGGCTATGGTTTCTGATACCTCGAAAGATATTGCGCCTCTTCTGCCTCATCGTCATTCACAGCATGACCTTTTCATCTGTGACGTGGCTGATGCCGTTTTGAAAGATGATATGGCTTCAATGGAGCATCCATTTTTTTCACTCTCAAAGAAGCTAGAAACTACTGTAAAGCGATATGAGAATGGTGGCAAGTGGGTTGAAATCGTACCCAGTGTGAAAGGGCTGGCGACGATATACGATAAGGATATTTTAATTTACTGTATTAGCCAGTTGATTGCCAAGATCAACAATGGAGAAGCGCCCTCTCCTTATGTCAGGATTATAGCGAAAGACCTCCTTGTTTTTATTAACCGGACTACCGGAGGAAAGGATTATAAAGCGCTGCGGGATGCCCTGGAAAGGCTTGATGGGACACGAATTCGTACCAATGTTAGAACCGGGGGGAAGGAAGAGTTTAAAGGGTTTGGGTTGATAGAATCTTTTGAATTGAACTACTCTGAGAAATCTGGCCGTATTCTGGAAATCGCTGTTAAACTCTCAGATTGGGTCTTTCGCTCAATTGCAGAAAAGGAAGTCCTGACCCTGCATAAAGATTATTTTCGTCTCAGAAAGCCGATTGAGCGCCGAGTGTACGAGATAGCCAGGAAGCATTGCGGCAGACAGGATACATGGCGAATTTCCCTTGGCATACTAAAGCTTAAATGCGGGTCGAGCGCACCAATCAAAGGATTTCGCCATGATATAAAGGAACTGGCAAAATGGGATCACCTGCCTGACTATAACGTCAGCCTGGATGATGGTGATTTTGTTATTTTTCATAATCGGTCGGCGGTAAAAGCCCCCTCCCCCTCTATTCACGATTTCCCTGTTCTGGATGCTGAAACTTATCATGACGCCAAGACGGTAGCTCCTGGCTATGATGTATATTTCCTAGAACAAGAATGGCATAATTGGTGGGCTGAAAGTGGAAAGCCATCACTGCAAGACCCGGATAAGGCCTTCATTGCTTTTTGCAAGCGGCGGCATGAGCGTAACCCTAACCCATAAATCATCATAGCTCATGCAAAGGGTTTCTTATTATGTTTCACGAATAGATCGTTCAACGCCTCGGTTAAAAGTGATTGTACCGTTGCATCGTTATCAAGCGCTAATTGTTTAAGTTGACGGGCTACGGCAGGATCAAAATACCCCGATATGATTTTCTTTCCTTGGCGCGATGGTGGTAATTCACTTTGCTGGGGTGTGGCAGGAATATCGTTTGTAACAAGCGTAGGTATAGGCTTCTTGCCGCTTGCCTCGTGTAAAGCCGCAGAAAGATTCGTTTTTTTATTTGTTGTCATATTTCCTCACATGTGTACATGTTGTCATAATTATATGTGTACTTGCTCACACAACCACTTGTAAAGTTGTGTAACTTCCTCGGCGGCCTTTCCGTTTGGTTCGTATTCCTGAACCGTAAGACCTGCTGTTAGTGAGTGCTGAAATGCAGCTCGGTAGCCTAAATGTACCGGAGCAACTTCAACGCCATACCCACTGACAGCCTGGATAGCTTCATCAGCCAAAGAGCCACGTGGTGGAACATTATTTAAGACCACTACGGCAGGTTTGCCTGCCAATTTGGCAAGGTCAATCGTGCTTCCAATTGCCCGAAGGTCAAGAATTGCAGGCCGACATGGTATTAATATGAGGTCAGCGGCACGGGCTGCGGCCAAAGCGCTATTTTCAGAATGAGGAGCAGTATCTATAATAACAAATGCTGCCCCAGCATTTTGGGCGGCATTTATTATCTGAGCAAGTCTTGATGGTTGCGCCGATACAATAGCAGGTGTGTCTGATTCTCTGCTATCGCCCCAGCTAGCAGCACTTGCTTGTGGGTCGAGGTCTATAACGGCGGTTTGCAGTCCATCTTGGACGGCGGCTACGGCAAGATGAAGCGCAAGTGTTGTTTTGCCTGCGCCGCCTTTTTGGGAGAGTATGGTTATTACTTTCATATCATCAAGCTGCCATGTTAGTTTGCTGAGTTGCTATCATGAGTACTACATTATATGTGGGCATGCGAACAAATAACCATGAAGACATGTGGATATGTAATAATGCAAATATGTGGATTAGCATTCATGTTATCATAAAAATTCGTCATCATGATGCCATGTGCACACATCATCACAACTACATATAAACATATTGCATTGCTTACATGCACACACTCCATCTTGTATTCATGTTTTTATATACCCATACTAACAAGTTTATATGCGCACATGTGAACATACAATCTTGCTAACATTACCACACGCCAACATGAATATCTGTGAAGTAGTCAACATGTGAGAATGATAACAGAGCGCAATTGATTGGCAAAATATAGCTAAGGGAAATAGGGCTGCCCGCAGTGGACAACCCTTTGTCGGTGAATCGATTTAAGCGGCGAGTTGATTAGCTATCCAACGTTCGGCACGTTTGGCAAGTTCAGCGACGTTCATCAGATCATCGTGGTTAAAGCTGTCACTGTACTGAGTCGTGTCGTCAGTGCGATAACTACGCTGCAACTGCACGCTGTAAAAGACGCCTGCGCCATCTTTACCTGAACGCTTCCAGATGGAGGCGCTGGTGCTACCGATGCGGATAATCTTTTCCGGCTTGTTGGTTATGTTCGTCATCTTGTTATTCCTTTGCTTTGTTAGTGGGCCGCACCATTGCAGCCCGACAGGTAACAAAGAATCCGCTGCAAGAATTTTCCTGCAAGGGTGGCCAAAGCCATGCCACTTGCCCTTGCGGGAAAAGGCGTAGCGGATAGGTTACCGATTCATGGGCGGCTGCCTATGGGATGGTGCAGGAAGGAAACAAGGGAAAATGGCGAAGGCTAATCACTGGCCAGCAGGTTTTTGACGGTCGTGGCATACCATTGCGTGTTGTTGGCAGTCAGGATGTGGCGCTGGTTAAGTTCTTTGGCAATGGCTTTGTAGCCATAGCCTTTCGCACGTAGTTCATTAATCAGTGGCTTCAACGTACCTCGAAAGCGTGCTACTTGCGTTGTCCGGGCGGCGCGGGCTTTAAGGGAAGCGGGCAGGGGAGTAGGATTGCCCAGTTTAGTGCCGCGCGCCTTAGCAGCTTTCATTGCATCTTTTGTACGCTTAGAGATCATCTCCCGCTCATGCTCAGCAACAGCCGCTAAGATATGAATGGTAAAGCGGCTGGCTTCCGGCATGTCCACGGCGACAAAATCTACACTACTTTCCATCAGGCCAGAAATAAAATGGACGTTACGAGCAAGCCGATCCAGCTTGGCGATGATCAGCCGGGCTTTATGCTTGCGGCAGAGGGCGAGGGCAGTAGCAAGTTCAGGCCGGTCGTTCTTTTTCCCGCTCTCGACTTCGGTAAATTCATGCAGGATGATGCCACGGCCCGCCACGAACTCAGCTACGCTTTGGCGCTGGGCTTCTAAGCCCAATCCGCTCTTGCCCTGTTTGTCTGTCGAGACCCGATAATAGGCTATAAAATCGCTCATGGAGGGTAGTATAAAAGGTAGGTATATAAAAGTCAAAGGGGCCTTTGACTTTTATATACACCCTTAAATCCCATTCCACCCTTTCTCATTTATATAACCTTATGCTATATAAATTTCCTTCTCAACTTTGACTTTTATGTTTCACCATTAGGGCGTTCTATCGCTTAATAGTTGGTTAGGGTAAAGTGGTGGCGTATAATTCATAAAGGCATAGAGGTAAAATAAAAGTCAAATGAGGTTAAGATAGATGAGCTACTCAGGTATTAGAGATAATCATGCCCATGGTACAGTGGGTGATTTTCTTAAACAAGCCATATCATCCAATTCTGAAGTATCAATTGTCTCAGCATACTTTACGATTTACGCTTATCATCAATTAAAAAACAACCTTGACGCTATTAATAATCTAAAATTCTTGTTTGGGGAGCCTACTTTCATTAAATCCATGGATCCCGATAAAGTAAACACACGGGATTTCAGAATAGAAGATGACAAATTAACAATACCGCTTGAGAGTAGATTGACTCAGAAAACCATGGCGAAAGAGTGTTCTGAGTGGATTAAAGTAAAGACGGAAATACGCTCGATGGTTAAACCTAATTTCCTACATGGAAAACTCTACCATGTCAGACAGGAGAGTGGAATTGAAAAAGCTATCGCCGGTAGTTCAAATTTTACTGTCAATGGACTTGGGCTTGGCGGGAATAAAAATATTGAACTAAATCTTATTATTGATAGCGACCGTGACCGGCAGGAGCTGAAAAGTTGGTTTGATAAACTTTGGAATGACCAAACTGGGTTGGTGGAAGATGTCAAAGACCAGGTTTTAAAATATCTTGAGCAACTGTACGTTGAAAACGAGCCTGAATTTATTTACTTCAAAACACTGTTTCATATTTTTGAGCATTACCTGGATGAGCAAAAACAAGGCGGCCTTTTAGATGAGCGAACCGGTTTCTACGATAGCGAAATATGGAATATGCTCTATGATTTCCAAAAGGACGGCGTCAAGGGAGCGATCAACAAAGTATTAAAACATAATGGCTGTATCATTGCAGATAGCGTTGGTTTAGGTAAGACATTCGAGGCATTGGCAGTCATCAAATATTTTGAACTCCTCAATGCGCGGGTGCTTGTTGTTTGCCCTAAAAAACTTACCGGAAACTGGACTATCTATCAAGCAAGCCAAAATCACGCATTGAACCCCCTTAAAAAAGACCGTTTTAACTATTCAGTGCTCTACCACACGGATATGGGACGTGAATCTGGTCGGTCCGATGCCAATGGAATTGACCTTGAGAATTTTAATTGGGGTGCTTACGATCTCGTCGTGATTGACGAATCTCATAATTTTCGCGGCAATCCCACAGAAAAAATTAAAGAGGATGGTAAATTAAAGCTGAACCGGGCGAAATGGCTGATGGAAAAAGTCGTTAAGTCTGGGGTAAAAACGAAAGTTCTTATGCTCTCAGCGACACCAGTTAATAATTCCCTGCGTGACTTACGCAACCAAATTGCTTTTATTACCGAAGGCAAAGAAGATGCCCTTTTTGAGATCTGTAAAATCAAGAGCATTAGTGTAACGCTTGAAAACGCGCAAAGGAATTTTACCCGCTGGGCTGATCCCCAGAACCAATCAAGAAATGTAAAGCAGCTTTTGGAACGGCTTGATGCATCATTTTTTAAGTTATTGGATGAATTGACGATTGCTCGTTCCAGAAAACACATTAAAAGCTTTTACAGAGTAGAGACCGTTGGTAATTTTCCCGAAAGAAACAAGCCTTACTCCGTTTATCCAGATATTGATATAAAAAGACGTTTTCCTTCTTATGACCGGATTAACAAGCAAATTCTTGAATATAAACTATCGATTTTTAATCCCTCTGCCTATGTTAAACCAGAGAAACAACAAAAGTATGAAGCAATAGCTGGGGATCAGGTTCTAAATTTCAAACAAGCCGATCGTGAAAATTTCCTGATTGGCATGATGAAAGTCAATTTTCTAAAAAGGCTGGAAAGTTCCATCGAATCGTTTGAAATATCTCTAGATCGGACAATCCAGAAAATTGAAAATCTTGAACAAAAAATTGAAAGTTTTCTGAAGAGCCAAATAACAAATCAAGAAGAAACCTTAGAAAATTATATCCCGAGTGAAGAAGAGTGGGAAGAAAATACGGCTGAACTGGATGAATGGCAGGTGGGCAAAAAATTAAAGTTTGATCTTGCCGATCTAGAACTAGAACAATGGCTAACCGATCTACAAAAAGATAAAGACGCCTTAATTGACCTTCTCAACAATGCAAGAGCAGTTACCCCGGATAGAGATGCAAAACTCAGTGAACTGAAAACACTGATCAGCGGTAAAATTAAAAACCCACTGAATGAAACCAATAAAAAAGTTATTGTATTTACCGCTTTTGCCGACACAGCTCAATATCTTTATCAAAATATTCAAGAGTGGGTTAAAAACGATTTAAAATTACATTGCGCGTTGGTGTGTGGCAGTTATACCCAAACCACACTTGGCAAAAATGCCTACGACAGCATTCTGGTGAATTTCTCACCTATCTCTAAAAATAGAGCCAAAATGACTTTTGTCGCAACTACAGAAGAGATTGATATTCTTATTGCCACTGACTGTATCAGCGAAGGGCAGAACCTTCAGGACTGTGATTATCTGGTTAACTACGATATTCACTGGAACCCAGTGCGTATCATTCAGCGTTTTGGCCGGATTGATCGCCTAGGCAGTATTAACAAAACTATTCAGTTGGTGAACTTTTGGCCGACCAAAGACCTTGATAATTACATCAATCTGAAAGAACGGGTGGAAGCTCGGATGGCGCTGGTAGATGTTACGGCAACTGGCGAAGATAATATTTTGAACACCGAACAAATCGAAGAGCTTATAACCGATGACTTAAAATACCGCAATCAGCAGTTAAAGAAACTGCAAAACGAGGTGCTTGACCTTGAAGAAATGGATGAAGCAATTTCTCTCACAGATTTTACGCTAGATGACTTCAGGATAGAGTTGTTGAACTTTATTGAAAACAACCGCAAACGGCTTAAAAATTCTCCGCTTGGTTTATATGCAGTTGTTCCGGCACCAGGCGGTGCTCATGCGGCCATGCTTACTGGTACAGAGCTTTCGCCTTCGGAAAAGGAAATCATTAAACCTGGTGTTGTTTTCTGTCTCTCACAAAAAGGCGACAGTGCAGGAAACGAAGAAGTTAACCCGCTCAATCCCTATTTTTTGGTTTATATTCGGGATGATGGCACGGTGAGATACAATTACACAAACGCAAAACAGGTTCTGGAAATCTACCGTTTGCTTTGTCAGGGCATAAAAACCCCGTATGACAAGCTCTGTGACTTATTCAATCAAGAAACCCATCACGGTGAGCATATGGAAAGATATACGGAGCTGATGAAAAAAGCGGTTCATGAAGTTGTGCAAATATTCAAAAAGAAAGGTAACATTAAGTTAACCTCGGATCGCGGTGCGTTGCTTATTCCACAAGTCAAGCAGGTGCAAGAGATGAAAGATTTTGAACTAATTACATGGCTCATCGTGAGGTAAGCAAATGACAGATATAGAGTTTAAAATAAATATCCAGTTCGCTATCAAAGCCATGAGCAAGCCCGATTTTTCTCAAAGAGTGTTGTCTCTCTTTTCTACCCTTGGCTATAAAACAGACCGCCAAAGTCCCTTTCCTCAAAAGAGTTTTCAATTTTTTAAGGATTCCTTTTTAGAGCGGAATGTCCGATTCAATGAAGAAAAGGCCCTGACCAAAGAGTGGAAATCAGTTGATCTGTTATTTCAACTTTCTAGAGATGAAGTCTCCGGCCAACAGGGTCTATTTGATACTAAAAGAGTAGACAACACTATTATTGAAACCTATCTCTTTTTTGCCATTGAATTGACCAAAGCGGATTATTCCCGAACCGCCCTGGCTCAGATAACCCGCGAAGTGAACAAAGTATTTCCGATGCCAGTGATGATAGTGTTCAAGCACGGCAACCACATAACAGTTTCAGTGATCAATCGCCGGCTTCATAAAAAAGATGAGCAAAAAGATGTTCTGGAGAAAGTAACGCTCATCAAAGATATAGCTCTTGAAAATCCACATCGGGCACATATTGATATTCTTTTTGATCTGTCATTTGAAACGTTGAAACAGGTTCACAAATTTACCAACTTTGTGGAACTACACAACGCTTGGCAAAAGACGCTGGATACCAAAGAGTTAAACAAGCGCTTTTACCAAGAACTTTCCGGTTGGTATTTCTGGGCGATGCAAGAAGTAACCTTTCCCGGCGCAACCATAACTGCGGATAATAAAGGACTATTCCAGAAAGAAGAGCAAGTGCGCGAGCATAATGCAAAAAATCTCATCCGGCTGCTCACGCGCATTCTCTTTGTCTGGTTTATCAAAGAAAAAAAACTAATCCCAGATGAGTTATTCGATGAAAACTATATCAAAGACCATCTGATTAACGGTTTTGAGCCGCGCAAAAGAAGCAATTTTGACTACAAAACCCAAGGTAGCAGATACTATCGCGCCATCTTACAAAATCTTTTCTTTGCCACACTCAACCAGACCGTTGGCAAACGTGAGTTCCGCAAGGAAGGCCAACATATGAATGTGACCAACCTCATGCGGTATGAGCGCTATTTTAAAGATTCGCAGACGTTTCGGAAACTGGTCGAAGCGGGCATTCCCTTTATGAACGGAGGTCTTTTTGAATGCCTAGATGCACCAGCCCCGGAATTGAAAGGGAAAAAGGGCGGCGATATTATTTTATATGAAGACGGCTTCTCCGACAGGCAGGATAATATCCTCTGTGTACCTGATTATATCTTTTTCGGAAGGAGCGAACATGCCGACCTGAGCAAGGAATTGGGTGACAACAAACAAAAAGATGTAACCGTTAATGGGCTAATCCATATTTTAAAGGCTTACAAGTTTACCGTGACGGAAAACACACCTATTGAAGAAGACATTGCCCTTGACCCGGAACTTTTAGGCCGCGTGTTTGAGAACCTGTTAGCCAGCTACAATCCAGAAACTAAAACGACCGCCCGCAAGCAGACTGGTAGTTTTTATACTCCCCGCGAAATCGTCAATTATATGGTCGATGAATCGCTCAAGGCATATCTTAAGCAAAAGCTGGAAACCGAAGCAGGAATGAGGGCAGAGGACGCTGAAACCGGCCTGGAGTTCCTTGTAGGCTACAGCGAAAAAGAGCATTTGTTCGATGTCCAGCAGTCAGTAGTGCTTATTAACGCTATTGATACCTGCAAAATTCTCGATCCCGCCTGCGGTTCCGGCGCGTTCCCGATGGGTATGCTGCATAAGCTGGTGCATATTCTGCATAAGCTCGACCCCAATAATGACCAATGGCGGGAAGTGCAACGACAGAAAGCCATTAAAGAGACGGAAGAAGCGTTTAGGATCGGCAATCAACAAGAACGGGATGAACGGCTGCAAGAAATCAGCGACGTTTTTGAACACAATTCTGACGACTACGGGCGTAAACTCTACCTAATTGAAAACTGCATTTACGGCGTGGACATTCAGCCCATCGCCACCCAAATCAGCAAGCTGCGCTTTTTTATCTCACTGATTGTTGACCAGCAAGCGGACAGGATCAGGGATAACTTCGGTATTCGCCCCTTGCCTAATCTTGAAGCCAAATTTGTGGCGGCCAATACGCTGATCGGCATTGAAAAGCCGAAAGTGCAGTTGAACCTGTATAATCAGGAAATCAAAGCCCTGGAAGAAAGCCTGAAAAACGTGCGCCACGACCTGTTCAACGCCAGGACACCAGCTACCAAACGCAAACTGCGAGCAGAAGACAAAATCCTGCGCGAGGAAATGGGCGGTTTACTGATAGCAAATAGCTGGAGCAACGAATCCGCTCGCCAGCTTGCCGCCTGGGACCCGTATGACCAGAATGCAAGCAGCCCGTTTTTTGACCCGGAGTGGATGTTTGGGGTGACGGATGGGTTCGATGTGGTGATCGGGAATCCGCCATATGTGAGAGTTCAGACTTTACAACTTACACAGTCTGAATTTATGCCGATTTACCGTAAAAATTATAAATCAGCAACCGGAAGTTTTGATATTTATGCCCTGTTTGTTGAAATGGGGTACACAGTGCTTAATAAAAATGGATTACTCTCTTATATCCTACCGCATAAATTCTTTCAAGCAACTTTTGGTGTTGGACTTAGAAAGATTTTAACAGAACGTAGAGCATTAAAACAGGTTGTGCGCTTTGGTGCAGAACAGGTTTTTGATGAAGTAACAACATATACCTGCCTGCTTTTTCTTGCTTCACAGCCGCAAAGGGTTTTCGATCTTTTTGAAATTAAAAGCCTTGAACCTGGTAATGATGTTTTACTTGCTGCACTAAGCCGGGAAAAACACATCGATTATGAATATAGCGTGCTTGATGAGCCCAGAGATGATAACTGGAGTTTTACCATTGGCGACAACAATAAAGTAATGCAAAAGATAACGCAATACAAACAAACGCTCGCTGATATAACCCGAAAGATATTTGTAGGTTTGCAAACAGGCGCAGATAAAATATATGTACTTAAAATTCTGGAAGACAGTGGCGATATCATCAAGTGTTATTCAGCCCAGCTTGAAAAAGAGATTGAGATAGAAAAACAATTTGTCCGACCATTTTTAATGGGGAAAGATGTCCATCGATATGAAAAGCCAGTGCCCAAAAATGTGGTTATATTTCCATATTGGATTAGAGAAGGCAGAGCAGTTTTAATGACACAGAAAGAGATTGAAAAAAACTTTCCGGTAGGCTGGAAATATTTATTAAAAAATAAACAAACACTTGGTGACAGAGAGCGCGGTAGATTTGCAGAAAATTGGTGGTGTTTTAGTCGACCACAAAATATGGCCGATTTTTTAGCTATAAAAATCATGACGCCAGAAATAGCTCTTGGCTGCCAGATGACAATTGATGAAAAAGGTATTTGTTATCATACAACGAAAGTTTACAGCTTTGTGTTTAATGATAAAGCAATAGATTCTGCAAATTTTTATCTGGGTATTCTTAATTCTAAGGTTCTTTGGTATTTTCTTACTCAAACAGGTTATGTGCTTCGTGGTGGATATTATACTTTTAAAACGGAATATCTAAAACCTTTTCCAATTCCCCAAACCGACAAAAATCAGCAAAAGGTGATTGAAAGTCTCACTGAATATGTGCTATTTCTAAAAACACACAATGGTAATCTATCTTCATTCTTTGAATCCCTCATAGATGCTATGGTCTATGAACTCTACTTTCCAGACGAAATCAAAGCTGCTGGTTGTGAAGTACTGAAACACCTCACCTACCTGCAAGATATGCAAGACGATGAGAGCAATGAACAGAAGCTGATCCTCATCGAGCAGGTATACAAAGAACTATCCCACCCAGCGCATCCGGTCAGTATCGCTATGTTTAAAATGGAAACAATCGAAGAAATCAGAATCATCGAGGGAAAACAATAACCGATGTACTGGATAACCGGATTAAAAATTGAGAACTATCGTGCTTTCTCAAACCCTGAGTCTATTTCAATTCCTTACAATCATCATCTCATTATTTATGGGGAGAACGGAAGCGGTAAGTCCTCTCTCTATAATGCAATTAAGGATTTTTTCAATTCTTCGGATAATTCATCTCAAGTATTTAATTTGAATGAATTCACCAAAGTGCAAGGCAACTCCAATGGTGCTATTACGATTAGCGTTGAGCTGCAAGATTCAAGCGGAGTCGTTACTACCCAAGATTACCTATTCACTGAACCAGTTGCTGCGTCTACTCATAAGAAATCAGAAATCCAACTAGCCAACAAAATCAAAGGTTTTTTAGATTATAAAAAGGTTTTGAGAGTGCATGGTCTTGAGGTTCCACCAGATAATAAACCTAATATCTTCGATTTACTTATAAAAGACCTTCTTTGTTATCATCGTGTACCAAACCCACAAGGTGGGATAACAACAGTCGAATTGTATTCAGAATATAACAAGCTTACAGACATACTTTGTACGAAAAGGCGCAACACACATATTTATTCAAGCGCAAAGCTGGAACTCGAAAGGCTTGATAGTGAGTTTATTAATCTACTGCGTTTGGTTTTCTCAGAAACCAATATTCTTTTGTCAACGTATTTCAAGAACAAACTTCGTCTGGATATAAACTACAGTAACCTTCAAGTAAACAGTCAAAAGAAAATGACAGAACAGATTTCTCTACGTGTTTATTATGCAGAAAAAGAGATTGACAATTACCATGTATTTTTAAATGAAGCTCGACTTTCTGCCTTAGCGATATGCCTATACCTTGCATCCATTAAGATAAATCCACCAGTTGATACCCTCCGAGTTCTTTTTCTTGACGATGTATTTATTGGACTGGATATGAGCAATCGAATCCCACTTCTGGAAATTATTAAAAATGAGTTTATTCAAAATGGATTTCAACTTTTTATCTCAACTTATGATCGCCAGTGGTACGAATTAGCAAGGTATTGGTTTGAGAATCACAAGTGTAGTGTTAAATGTATTGAAATGTTTATTGGTGATGACAGCAACCCAGCATCACCTGAATACCCTGTAATTATCGATACCCGGAAAGGACATTTTGAAACTGCAAAAGCACATTTTGAACATCGCGATTATGCTGCCGCTGCGAATTGCCTACGGAAAGCCTGCGAAGCTGAGCTAAAGCGCATTTTACCAAAGCACAAGAAGCTAAATACCAATTTTCACACTGGAGAAATTCATAAAATTGATAAACTGGAAGTACTTGTTAATAATTTCTTCGAATTTATGACTAAAAACAATTTGAATGTAATACCATTTAATCTTTTTAAAACTTATAAGAAGATTATCTTAAATCCGCTTTCTCATGATGACCTTGAAGCACCTCATTATAAAGCTGAAATTCAAGCCGGCATTCAGATCATTGAAAGTCTTCAAAAAATAGAAGTAAAAGAGATTTTTCCGATAAATCATGCTGGGTCAAAAGACCTAAAGTTCGGAATAAAGGACGCTATCACAAACCAAATGCACCACTATGAATTTCAATTATTGGAAAACCTTCAAATATTGAAACAAGAAACTGGTTCAATACAATTGTCAGCAGTTGAATGTAATTTAGTGGAAAATGGATGCTCTCAGAAGTTCACATCAATGGACGAAGCGTTCAATAGAATCTATGAAGAGCGCGGTTATCCGGCAACAACTGTTTATGATGAATTTTATAAAAAAATCTCAATAAGCAATCGGAAAAAATTGATTGATATAATGGTTTTCGATTAATTATAATTAAAAACTGTCTTGCCATTTGCGCTTTGAAATATGCCTAGGTGATTCAATTGGACAAAAATCGTTGATATAAATAGAAGTAATGCTCCTGCATCAACTCCGCCACATAGTAGGGGTACGACAACGATTCCTTCATTTTACAGCCATAAGCCGCCGGTCAGGTGTTTTTGGCTTTGCCCGGTTGCCCCAACTGGCTTTGGTTACTTTCGCTCGCACGGACATACTTGTAATAGGTGTTGCGACAGATGCCTAAACTTTGGCAGATCTCTGCCACCGAGCAGGTGGCATCGTTCCTGAGGGCCAGCGCAGCTTTCTGCTTTCGTTCATCCATCACGCCCTTGGGGCGTCCCCCCTTTCTGCCCCGCGCCCGCGCTGCCGACAAGCCGGCGTTCGTGCGTTCTCGGATGAGATCCCGTTCAAATTCGGCGAGCGCGGCGAAGAGATGAAAGATCAGCTTGCCGCCTGCGGTTGTGGTGTCGATATTCTCCTGTAGGCTCTTAAAGCCGCTGCCGCGGTTCACCAGATCACGCACTGTTTCCACCAAATGCGGTAGCGACCGCCCTAGGCGATCGAGTTTCCAGACCACGAGTGTGTCACCGGTGCGGCATTCTTTCAGTGCTGCAGTCAGACCGGGCCGCGCCGTCTTGGTCCCACTGGCCGTATCCGTAAACAGGCGTTCACAGCCGATACCTTTCAAGGCATCTTGCTGGAGGTCGATGTTCTGGTCGTTCGTCGAAACTCTGGCATAGCCGATCAACATGAAAACAACCCCTTGCTTTGCGTTGGTTTGTGCCCTGCTTTGTCCCATGAAACTCGGTCATTCTATCATGCGTGGTACGTAGATTCCGTATACCAGTTTCGTGGTACAATAACCGCCATCCGGTCGCCCGCCAACCAGGTTTTTCGGGTGCGCTGGGTGGATCCCAATAAAACGTACGTTTTTCTGAACACCCCCACTGTCGCCTTTTCGCCTAGATGAGGTTCATTTCCGTTGCCAACGCTCCAAGAAACTGCCTATCCGCGGTTGAAGAGTCATGTCGCGGCGCGTGATCTCGCGGCTATCTATACGCCGACCGCCGACGAACTGGCGCTGGCTGAACAGGTCACGCGTGGCGCGGTGGCCTATTTAGGCTTTCTCCTGCTCTTCAAGACCTTCCAGCGCCTGGGCTACTTTGTGTTATTGAGCCAAGTACCAAGCGGCATCGTCGAGCATGTTGCTGCCCTCACCGAGACGACGGCTGTGCTTCCCGATCTCCCCAGCTATGACGGCTCGGGGACGCGCTTTCGTCACATTTTGTTAATCCGTCAGACACTTCAGATCCAGCCGTATGGCAAGGAAGCTCGGCATGCGATGCTGCTGGCCATGAGCGAGGCGGCCAGGACGAAGGAGGAACTGGCCGATCTCATCAACGTCGCCATCGAGGAACTGGTCCGCAAAAAGTACGAACTCCCCGCTTTCGATACATTGGTACGTGGCGCGCGGCATGTGCGGACCGTCCTCTATCGCCAGTTCTATCAGCAGGTGGATACCATGCTCAGCCTTGAGGAGAAAACCAACCTTGAGGCCCTTTTTATACCGGAACAGGACTCGCGTTTTACGCCCTGGCACACGCTCAAGCAAGAGCCGGGCAATCCCACCCTGACGCATTTCAAGATCTGGCTAGACCGGCAAGTCTGGCTGGCGCAATACCGAATCGGCCCGCAGGTACTGGCAGGCATTCCTGATGTCAAAATCCAGCACTTCGCAGCCGAGGCAAAAACGCTGGATGCAGCTCGCCTGCTGGAGATGGAACCGCGGAAACGCTTGACCCTGGCGGTTGCGCTTCTCAAAGTGCAGTCGGCGCGCGTCCTGGACGATCTGGCGGAGATGCTCATCAAACGTCTGTCGACAATCCATCAGAAAGGCAAGGCGGCACTCGCCGATTACCAAGCGCGGAATCAAGCGCACATCGACGAGTTGGTCCAGACACTTCACGTTTTAGTCACCGCGTATCGTACCGAAGGCAGCGCACAAGAGCGGATCACCGCGATGGCGACTTGGCTGCCGGACCAGGGTAACGCCGTCCTGCAACGCTGCGAAGATCATATGGCATACGCGGGTGACAACTATTTACCTTTTCTCTGGCGTTTTTACAAGAGCCATCGGGCTACACTTTTTCGAGTGCTGAGGCGGCTCACAGTACGGGCTACGACTCAGGATAAGGCATTCGAGGAGACGTTGCGCTTTTTGCTGGAAAACGAAGCCAAAACGGGCGAATGGCTGGCCGTCCCAGAAAATACGCCACTGGATCTGGCCTGGATGCCGGAAGTTTGGTGGCGACTGGTCACCGAGCAGTACCAGCGCGAACGCGCGCTACATGCCCCAATGCGTTTGCGGCGTCGGCATTTCGAGGTGTCTGTGTTCTCTCAACTAATGGTGGAGTTGAAGTCTGGTGATTTGTGCATCCCCGGTAGCGACCATTTCGCCGACTATCGTGACCAACTTCTCTCCTGGGCGGAGTATCACCAAGGGATCGCTGCCTACGGTGCGATGCTCGGCTTGCCCATCGAGGGTGGCGCCTTTGTCACCCAGATGAAAGCCAGACTGAGCGAGGTCGCCAATGCGACGGACAGCGCCTTTCCGGCCAATGCTGACCTGCGCATCGAACACGGCGCACCTATCTTGCGCCGACCCACGAAGGCGCCTGCGGCCGCGGGATTACGCGCCTTTGAACAACTCATTGCCGACCGGTTAGAACCCACCAACCTGCTGGACGTGCTGCGCGACACCGACCATTGGCTGCACTGGACTCGTTTCTTCGGGCCTATCTCCGGCCATGATACTAAGCTCGACGAGCCACGCACCCGCTACCTCGCCACCACATTCTGTTATGGCTGTCAGCTCGGCCCGGCGCAGACGGCGCGCGCCCTGGGTAATCTCGACCGGCGGCAACTGGCCTGGATCCACTGGCGGCATATCACGGAAGCGGGCCTCGATAAAGCCATTCGGGAGGTCATCAACGCCTACCGCCGCTTCGCCCTGCCCAGCCGGTGGGGCACCGGCAAGAGCGCTTCGGTCGACGGTACCAAATGGGACCTGTATGAGCAAAACCTGCTCGCCGAGTATCACATCCGCTACGGCGGCTACGGTGGCATTGGCTATTACCACGTCTCCGACACCTACATCGCCTTGTTCTCGCACTTCATCCCCTGTGGAGTCTGGGAGGCGGTCTATCTCCTCGATGGCTTGCTGAAGAACCTCTCCGATATTCAGCCCGACACGATCCACGGCGATACCCAGGCGCAAAGCACGCCGGTCTTCGGCCTCGCCGCCCTGCTGGGGATCACCCTCATGCCACGCATCCGCCACTGGAAAGACCTCACGCTGTATCGCCCGGACAAACAAACCACCTTCACCCACATCGACCCGCTGTTCTCGGATACGATCGACTGGCCGCTGATTCAGACCCATCTGCCCGATATGCTGCGCGTCGTGCTCTCGATTAAAGCGGGTCGGGTGACGGCCTCGACGCTCCTGCGGAAGCTGGGCACCTACAGCAAAAAGAACCGCCTCTACCAGGCCTTTCGCGAGTTAGGCCGGGCTTTACGCACCGAGTTTTTGCTCAAGTACCTGGCCAGTGCCGAGTTGCGGGCGCTGATCCAGGCGGCGACCAACAAGAGCGAAGCCTTCAACGGGTTCGCACAGTGGGTCGCCTTCGGCGGTGATGGCACGATTGCCACCAATGACCGCGATGAGCAGCGGAAACTGATCAAGTACAACCACCTGATTGCCAACTGCGTTATCTTCCACAACGTCTTCTCGCTGAGCCGTGTGCTGCATGATCTACAGGGCGAGGGCTATCCACTAGAAGCTGCAGCGGTGGCGGCCCTCAGCCCCTATGTGACTCAGCATCTCAATCGGTTCGGCCGCTACGCTTTGGACATGGAGAAGCAGCCGCCGGAGCTTATCTATGACCTCTGGCCGTGAACGCAAAAACCTTATGGCTGTAAAATGAAGGAATCGTTGTCGTACCCCAGTATCGCTCCCCTTTCTGTCAGCGGTAAGTAACTATTGCTCAGCCTCAATTTTTATGCAGAAAATATAACTGTAGCTCGCCTTTTCAGGCAAGCAGAGTGAAATTGGTTTGTCGATGACTTAAATCAGCGCTGCACATTCTCGTAGACGGGCAACGGTTTTTGTTAAACCTTGCCGCTCTAGAGTAGCAATATATTCTTCGGCAGTTTTCGGCGGGTTTTTGAGGTTCAAGCGATGCTGTCTGGCCGCAGCACAGACGCTTTCTACATTTAAATCCATTAACTGGATAATGAACTCGTCAGGGTGTTGCGCTTTAAGGCCATATGGCTGGAGTAAAGCAGAAGGAAAATCTTTCAGATTAAAGGTTACAATTCGAGCAGCAAAGCCGGTAATAGCTGCTGCCAGCACATGCCGGTCGTCAGGATCGGGCAGTTTGAGCGAGTCAATGCGCTGTTCAAAACCAGTGACAAGGCTATCTATCGCATTTTGATTCATCAGATCACGTGTGCGTTCCAGTTGCAGGCGGGTGATATTAGGGAAATCCCGTTGCACGGCCTCCATCCATTCTTCATGCACCATGTTTGACCATTTGGCGCGAAAAAGCCCTTGTAAGGATAGACGCATAAATAAATCACGCAAGGCCGCGGGATAGAGCACATTGGCATCCAAAAAAACGGTTAACTGCGCCATCGGTTACTGAAGCCCTAATTCCTGGTCATAGGCCGTCAGTTCATTGAGCGTTTGCAGCCGTTTCTCGTAAAGGTCGCGCTTGTAATCCATGACATCCTGCAAGCGGACACGGCGGCGTGTCCCCACTTTTCGAAAAGGAATCTCCCCTTCATCCAGCAATTGCACGAAAAATGGACGTGATACATTTAATAAATCCGCCGCCTGCTGGGTGGTGATTTCCTCCTGGATGGGGGTCACCGTCACGGCGTTTCCCTGTGCCATCTCTGCGAGAATATTAGCCAGCAACTGCATAGCAGCAGCCGGTACAGCCAAAACTTCACTTAGCTCGCCATCATGGAGTACCTGCACCTGATAGGTAGGTTCTTCGTCCAGCAACGCCGCCAGGCGGGGGCTGGTTTCCCGCGCCACCAATACATCGTTATTACTAGGTGTAACTGATGCTGCGTTTTGCAAATGGTTTGTAGTCATCCTGTTTGCTCCTCTACTTCTTCTCTATTTTCTTCAGCACTATAGCACATGAACGAAACGAACGCAATGAACGAAATAAAAATATATTTGTTTTAATAGGGGAAAAATCCAATGCCACCGTTGGTTGGGCGGCATTGTCATTTCGATTCGTATCTGCTGCTATTAACAATCTAGAATAAACTACCCTGAACATAGCTAGATGTATCCGTTTCCTGGGAAAGTTTATCTATCACATCCGGCTTTGCAGCCGTTTTCGGTGCTTTTTCCTGTTCTTTAGTCTTTTCTGACGCTTTGATACCTGAAGTTTCTGCTGCTAAATTAAGCGCCAGAGTTTGCTGTTCCTGGTTCTGCTTAAGGTCTGATGGGGCAGGTGGGGTTTCATCGGTTTTGCTAGGCTTTAGGCTATCGATAAAAGTATTGGTACGTGCAGGATATACCCGGCAGACTGGTGTAAATCTATTGCTCCATTCATTCATCCGCAAGGTATCACCATGCCGCACAATGCCGGATAACCCTAAGATTGAAGTCTGAAGATAGGCCATATCACAGCAGGGCTTGCTGATGTCGGTCGCATCAAAAAACATGACTTCGCTAGGGTTGTAACCTGCCTCTTCCAGCACCTTTGCGGCGGCAATCAGCATGCCACCACCGCCGCAAGCTGGCTCAGACACGGTAATAAAGCCTTTTTCTTTGATATGTTCTCCTGAATTGTCCAAGGTCATTTTTGCTATCATCAGGGACAGAGAAAAAGGGGTAAAAAATTCGCCGCTGCGCTCCTGGCTGATTTCCAAATCCATATACAGTTGCCCTAAGAAATCAGTTTTTTCCTCCCATAGCGCCATTTTTGTAATGCCTAGCAGTTTGCCGAAAGTGTCCAGTTCTTCCCTGTTATATTTTTTAGCAACGGCAAGGTACTGTTCTTCGATTTTATTGAATGCTTCATCCTTTTGGACCAGGCCTAAATGGTAAGGTTCTTGATGGACGGCGCAAGCGGCTAATTCCAGCCAGTCGATGAAGATTTCCCGAATACCTCGGCTATAGTGAAATCCTTCAATAATTTTCTTAAACTCGTGTGCGTGGTTGTTCATAGGGGTCGGTTTACTCATGGCTTTCTCTCCTGAATTATCAAAATTACGTTACGAAATTTTGACTAGGCCAGCGCCAATGAGCAGGGGGGGTGGGTCAAGGTTGTAACGGAGGAGGGGAATCACCCGGCCTGCACGAAGCAGAGCGCAGGAAGGTAGGGGATACCGCCGTTACACTGGCTAAGCCAGCTCGACCTTGATGCACGGGGGCGGCACGCCCTGAACTTTCTTATGAAAAGAAAAAGATCGCCGGGTATATTTACAGGGAATGAGTCGCATTATTTTGGAGTGGAAATGCGGGGATTGTAGGGCTATAGGTAAAGCATGCAATGATTAACCTGGATCGCGCATGTCAGCCTTAGACCTTCAGCCCAGTTTGTTTGACCAAATTATTGCCGATGAATACGCGCAAAAAACTGAGGAACAACAGGCTCTCGTTCACCTGGGAAAAGATGCACAACAGCTAAAGGCAATGGAGCTATTAAGTATTCTGACGGGAATGAGCAGGGAGCAGGCAGGGGAAGTGTTAAAAAGGGCTGGCGGGGTGTTGGAGCTGGCACGGTTGCCGGAACAGGCGATAGCAACCTTTCCTCATGTCGGGCCAAAAAGAGCTGAGAAAATCAAAGCGATGACGGCATGGGCTGAACTGGTTAGCCAACCAGCGACTGATTCGCCAGTACAAATCCGCTCGCCTGCCGATATTGCGAATCTATTTCTACTGGAAATGAGCTTATTAGAGCGAGAACAGCTCCGGGTGATTGGTTTGGATACGAAAAACAATGTTGGCTTTGTAGATACCGTTTACAGCGGCTCATTGAATACGACGGTGGTACGTATTGCTGAGGTTTTACGCATGGCGGTGATTATGAATTGTGCCAGTATTATTTTAGTTCATAACCATCCTAGTGGAGACCCGACGCCAAGCCCAGAGGATGTGAAGGTAACGGAGATGATCAAGGAAGCGGCTGGAAAATTCGATATTACAGTGCTCGATCACTTGGTTATCGGGAAAAATCGTTATATGAGTTTGAAGGAAAAAGGCCTCGGATTTTCATAACGTGGAGTTGTTGAATAGAAAAATTCATTATAAAAAAGAGTTTTTTACGAAAAGATAATGCGGTTGCTCAAACTAAATAGATAAATACTAGAAACAGGACTATAGAGTTTTGTTTCATGCAGCATTAATTATAGGGAAGGTTGCTTTAGGGTGACAGGTGAAGAGGAAGAGGGAGAAAGTAAAAAGATGCAACAAAATAGGTAATTCTGTTGCATCTTATAGTTGTTGAATCAGTAATTTCATCGCCCCAGAACATGGCAATATACCATAATAGCGGGCATTTGGGTTCACTCTCTCACAAATAAGTATCAAGCTTTTATCAATCTATAGAAAAATTTGAGTTGAAAGGATAGAAATCGTAGATAGAGAGTTACCTTATATATATACGCATATAAATCGGTGCTCGTGTAGTTTTAACAAAGTTAATTTGCAATGGAGTCACATCTCGCAGAGCAGTGCAAAATTGCTTTGTTAATTATGCACTGCTGATTAATACGATTTTCCAAAAATCGCCACTCGATGGGCTTCCTTATTAGTTAGGAAGCAAGTTCCAGTACCATTCGGTTGGTCGAGTGGAAAGCATCGTAAGGTGGCTTTGGTCTCTTCTTTAATCCGAGTTTCGTCGATGCTTGATCCAGCCCACCACACACGCGCAAAGCCACTGCTAATAGCAGTCTTGAAGTCATCGTAGTTGGTCACATCATGAATATTGGCGTTGCGAAAAGCGGTAGCTTTGTCGAGCATCGCTTTTTGTATCTCAACTAGTAGTGATAGCACCGTCGCTCCTAACTGATCACGCGCTACGATCTGTTTGCCCTCTTTGCCAGGACGATCACGACGACTGATCATCACTGTGTTATTCTGTAGATCGCGTGGTCCTATCTCAATGCGCACAGGAACACCCTTTAATTCCCATTCGTTAAACTTGAAACCAGGCGAGAGATTATCGCGAGCATCGAGTTTTACGCGCACGCTTAGATCGCTCAACTCTTGATAGATTGCATCTCCAGCGCTGAGTACCGCATTACGCTCGCTTTCATTGCTTTTAAAGATCGGCACGATTACGCTCTGGATAGGGGCAAGGCGCGGCGGCATAATCAAGCCATTGTCATCACCATGCGTCATAATGATAGCGCCAATAAAGCGCGTACTCAAACCCCATGAAGTAGTCGCGCAATATTCCTGCACGCCATTTTTATTGAGAAACTTGATATCAAAGGCTTTAGCGAAGTTCTGCCCCATATAATGTGAGGTTCCGGATTGCAATGCCTTACCATCGCCCATTATCGCCTCGATTGTAAAAGTTTGTACCGCGCCAGCAAAGCGTTCGTTCTCTGACTTTTCACCAGGAATCACAGGGACGGCGGCTTCATTTATAGCAAAATCAGTGTAGACATCAAGCATCTGACGTGTCTCTGCTTGGGCTTCTTCAGCGCTAGCATGGGCAGTGTGGCCCTCCTGCCAGAAGAATTCAAGTGTACGCAGGAAGAGTTTTGTGCGCAGTTCCCAACGTACCACACTATTCCACAAATTGATAAGGATTGGTAAGTCACGATAACTCTGTACCCACTTAGCATATGCGTGTCCAATAATTGTCTCCGAGGTGGGACGCACAACCAATGGTTCAGTCAACTCTTCACCACCACCGATTGTAACAATGGCTAGTTCTGGAGCAAAGCCTTCGACATGCTTAGCTTCTTTCTCCAGAAAACTCTTTGGGATAAACATCGGGAAAGCGGCGTTTTCATGTCCAGTTGCCTTAAAACGCTTGTCGAGTGCAGCCTGGATATTCTCCCACAGTGCCCAACCATAAGGGCGCACAATCATTGTGCCACGCGCTGGCCCATAATCTGCCAACTCGGCTTTAAGTACAAGCGAGTTGTACCATTCGTTAAAATCTTCTTGACGTGCGATCAGTTTTTCAGTCGAGCTCATAGGATAATCCCTTATTTTGCGGGGCTAATTTCTTTCAGTAATTTTACTGCATAAAGTACAAATAGAGAATACTAAATATACTTGTAGAAACATTATTAGAATCTTGAAATGTTACTGATCTGCCTCAAGAAATTAGTCCAAGTCAGAGTGAGAGGTTGAACTGCTCTTGAGCTGCAAAAACAGCGGGCGTCAAATACCCCAAACTACTGTATGGGCGACGCTGATTATATACTTATCCGACAATCGTTTGTGCTTCCTGTCCCTCGGCAAAGCTCTATCGATTCAGACATTCATCTCGAAAGGTACCATTAAAACTTTCGATGAAAGGATTCTCTAGGGACTGCTTGGCGTGATGTAGGCGTGTAGCAATGTCAGTCACGCAGCCACTGTTGCAGCATTAGGGCAATAAACTCAGGCCCATTATCGCTGCTCAGATAGCCTAGGTACATTACGCACCAAAAATAACCATTCTAGAAACTGGATTACCTGGTGTGACGAAATCGACCGCACAACATGAACAGCGATAGATTCGCATGTATAGGCATTCGTTTAGCTGCGCTGCACTCCTCACTAGCAATTATAGTCTCTTGAGAACTATAATTGCTAGTGAGGAGTGCTAATTCGTGAATCTAGTTAAATTTAAGCAGTAAGAGACTAACATTCCAGACTACCATAACCCGTCAAACTCTATTTTGGGGGTGAGTTCAAGAAAGGTCCAAAATTCACTGACCAATCATAAAATGTACCACTGCTACCAGTATGCAACGGATCAGCTGCATCCCACTGGGCTACATATGTGGCAACTACATCATTGGCTGTTAATGGTGTTCCATCCGAAAATTTGACACCCTGGCGTAGTACACAAATCCACGTTAGGTTGTCTGCACTTACGGTGCATTCCTCTGCTAAACTAGGTTCAACGCCGGTTCCATCAGCCTTATAAGAAAATAATGAATCAAACATTTGGGCACAAATTCTTAATGTGTCTCTACTAGAGTCATCCGCACAATATAAATTATCAGGCTCAAGATTTTGAGCAAAGCGTAAATTATCTTTGCCTGGGATATACATTTCTGTAAATTTCTCAATTGCAATTGGGCTTGCAAATACTTTTTCCACCGACTTCGTGAAAGCTAGCGCTGACGAACTATGAGCGACAGGGATAAATGGTGCATGTTGAACGATTAAGTCGTTGACTTTAGCATATAACTCAATACGTTCAGATAAGTCAGACACAGTTGCTGCTTTAGCAATTACATCTTCAAGGTCTGGCCAATGATGACCGAACGACTGATCAGCATTTTTCCCAAAAAAGATATCCACGAAACTAGTTTGATCGGGATAACTTCCTCCCGTACCCAACAAATGCATTTCTAGGTTGCCAGCTATAGAATTAGCAACAAATGTACCTGACTCTTGCACTTCAATAGTAGCCTGTACACCGATCTTGCTCAATTGTGATTGAATATCTACTGCAACAGTCCCAGGGGATGGCAAGTAAGCACGAGTAACATCTCGATACTGTAATTTGATTTTGAAACCATTGGGAAAGCCAGCTTCAGCCAACAACTTTTTAGCTTCCTCTGGATTATAAACAGGCCATGAAGTTCCTACACACCCCCCTGGAACTTCACAAGGTGCAAGATAATCTGCTACTGTCGAACCTAATGGAAAAAACGTATCAACAATTCGCTTTCGGTCAATCCCCATAGCAAGTGCTTGGCGAACCTTGTCATTGTCTAAAGGTGGCTTAGTATTGGGCAACCCAATGTAGAATATGTTAAACGACGGACGCAAATATAGCTTCAGGTTGGGATCAGATTTAATCATGTTGTAGTTGTCAGGGTCAGGATTATCTATTCCATCGACTGTTTGGGCTTGCAAACTGAGTAAACGAGCACCTGCTTCAGGATTCCATGTAAAGGTTAGTGTTGGAGTCTTCGGTAGAGCGCTCCAATAGTTTGGATTTGACTCCAAGATTAACCATTCACCTTTGTTCCATTCCTTTACTTTGTATGGTCCAGTGCCTAATACGCTATCAAGTGGCCTGCCACTGGTTTCCTGTAAGTGTTTAGCAGATTGAATACTCAGTGCAATAGAAGCTAATTTGGACAAAAATGCTCCGTCAGGTGAACATAGAGTAAATTTAACAGAAAACTCATCAATTGCCTCAATCGCCTTGAACTTACCCCCATAATTACAGTTTGGGGCCTCCCTTTTCATTAATTGACTGGTCAGCTCATTGGGTGATTGAGGACTCACTTTTACATCTGTTTGTGGTGGAACGACAGGCATGCAAGCAACCAAACACATTACGATAATCGACAGAGTTAACAAATTTCTAGAAATCTTATGATGGTAAATCATTTAACTTCTCCTATGCAAAGATGTAATCGATCATGTTGAGTCTTCATTAAAATATGAATGGATCTTTCCTTCAACGAAAGAGCATTACTAACTATACATACCCAATATCTAGGTTAATGCACAACTTTGTCTGGTAACCGAAAATCGCAAGAGAATTGAACCAATATATCAACTACTTTTAAGAACGACTCTTTCTTCAACCCCAATGCTTAGAAATGAACAATTACATACTTAAAGTGATTGCGAATTTTTTAAAGCGACTATTGATTTAAGCTCATCAATGAACTCTTTTACCAGACTATCAATCTCTAGTTGATGGTAATACATTTCGTAGTAGTACCAAGAAAGTTCTAATTGCCCACTTGATTCTATAGTCGCATATATACGCAGCGTAACATCAGGTGAGGTTTGCGCGTCCATAATATTAGGGCGAGGAACTGGAGCAAACAATGAAGGCTTGTAAAGCTTGTGAGCAGGAATAATTAAGTTTAAATGTGCATGGGTCAACTCATAACACTGTTTCAGCTTTTCAGATATCAGGGGGTTACCGATACTGTGCTTTCCCAAATAGAAGTTTTCCCTAGGGGCTAATGTCTGACTAAGTTGGGTCTGAATGCTCGCTAATGCCTCCTGCGGTGAATTAATCTGCTCGAAGTTCAGTAACAGCATTTCATGTAGACGTATAAGACCTACAGTACGCGATAGATCAATATCATCAAAGAATGAGTCTCGATTATGTCTAACGGTCCTAAGTAATAGTAGAGACTCTCCAATCCTTTTCTTTAAAGTTTGCGCAAGAGCAACTATAAGAATGCTTTCAGCTTGTATGATAGCAATTTTTTGAAACAAATATAAGGTATCTTCTTCTTTAACTGTAGTCTGAAGTACTGCAAGTTTAGTACTATCAGAAATGTATTTTACTGAACGCCTAATCTTTGAAAAGTCAACGTTTAACCAAGAGTCTAAGGCTCGTATTGATTCGATTGTTTTTGCATATTGGTTCAGTCGCTCGGCATAATATGCCACGGATGTAGTCTTTAGTGGGAATCCTATTACTTCTTCCTGTTCAAGCTGTAAATAAGCTGCTTCAATATCCTCCATTAAAATTCCCAATGATACCTCATCAGCTACAAAATGACTGATGAGAATTAATAGACGTTGAAGGCGTTGCATCCCCAAATCAAAAACAGCTACTTGTATGAGTGGGCCCTCTGAAATACGCATTTTCGATTTTAGATTTAATGCGATAGTTTCAATTTCAGAATCCTGTTCTACTTCCGAATGCTCCGATAGATCAAACCAGGAAAAGATTGGAGCTTCTTCTACCTCAACAAAATATTGTTGCCATCCGATGTCGCTACGAACGAATCGGGTACGTAATGCATCATGGTGTATGCTTAGGGATTTGATAACTTTTTCCAGTGTAGAACGATTAAATTTAAGTTTTGTCTCGACCAAAGTATATATAATATAGTTCTCATACTGAGATTCCGAAAGCATGTCGAATACGTCTAGATGCTGTGGTAAGCAAGGTGCTTTGTCCACAATTGTACTTTGGTCAGTAGTTATGGCTGCACTGCCTACTACTTTAGCCAATTCAGAAATGGTACGGTGCCGCAAGAATTGTTGAAGCGTAATAAAAATGTTCTTTTTGCTAGCTGTAACGACTACTCGCATTGCCATTAACGAGTGTCCGCCTAGTTCAAAGAAATCGTCATGAATTCCTACTCGATCTAATCCAAGGACTTCTTCCCAAATGCTCGCCATTATTTTTTCTATCGAAGTGTATGGTGCAATGAACGTATTTTCGGTTTCTATATTAGATCTTGTCCAATCCGTTACTGATAGTAATCTTCGATCTACCTTTCCACTTGGCGTCAACGGAAGACATTCAAGAGAAACGAAGAAAGCAGGCACCATATAGTTTGGGAGCCTATCTACTATAAAACTTCGTAGCTCAATCATAGTAAGGTTTGTATCAGGTTGTACAACTATATAAGCTACTAAGCGACTATTTTCAGAGTTATCTTTGTTTGTTACAACAGCGACATCTCTTACGCCTGGGTATTGCCTTAGTACCGTTTCAATCTCTCCTAATTCAACACGGAAACCGCGAATCTTAACCTGATGATCAATACGTCCAAGGTATTCAAGATTTTCATCTGGGAGGAGGACTGCGAAATCACCCATTTTGTAAATACGGCTGTCCTCTGCAACATCAAAGGGATTAGGAAGAAATCTCTCCGCTGTAAGTCTTGGTTGGTTAAGATACTCCCGTGCTAGATTAAGACCCCCTATCCATAATTCGCCTGGTGTTCCCATCGGAACAGGTTGTAGATGTGAATCTAAAATATAGATTTGGGTATTGGTAATTGGTCGACCAATAGGGACTGAATGCATATTATTTGAAAGTGAACGGGTATCATAATATGTAACATCTCCAGCTACTTCAGATGAACCATATAAATTAAGAAGTAAAGCCTGTGGCATTACTTTGATAAATCGCTGTGCCAAATCAATAGGTAAAACCTCACCACTAGATACCCAAAAGTTTAAGTGAGGCAATTGAACTGCAAGGTCTTCATATGTGTCTAAGATTGCACGTAATAATGAAGGTACCAAAACGATACGCGTTACACAACTAGTTTTGAGGCTATGAACCAATAGCTGTAGATTTTTTACTGAATCGTCAGGAAGTATAATAAGAGAAACGCCTTTTAAAAGGGGTCCAAAGATCTCCCAAATCGAATCCACAAAACTTAAGGGAGTTTTCTGGCAGCAGATATCTGTTGATTGAAATGGATATTGTTCCCACATCCAGGCGAAGCGATTCATAATAGCACAATGCTCCCCTACTACACCTTTTGGAACTCCTGTAGAACCTGAGGTGTAAATCACATAGCTGGCATTTGTAAATGTACAATCACTGACTGGATTTGTATTAATACATTGGGCAATACTTTCTACTTCAGTGTCAAGACAGATAATTTTTGAAGAGATAAGTGGTAGAAGATCAAGAAACTTATGTTGCGTTAGGACAATCGGAACATTTGAATCATTAATCATGAAATCTAAGCGCTCTTTAGGATATGTTGGATCTAAAGGTACATAAGCACCACCTGCTTTTAGAATACCAATCAATCCAATTACCATTTCTAATGATCGTTCCACACAAATACCCACCAACGTCTCTAAACCTACTTTATGTTTAAGCAAGTAATGGGCTAATTGATTGGCACGTTGGTTTAACTCTTGGTAAGTCAAAGATTGATTATTAAATATGATAGCTACAGCAGTGGGAGTCTCCTTCACCTGTGCCTCAAACATCTGATGTATGCACTGTGCTTGAAGATGTTTTTCGGCTTTTGCCAAACTATTGTCTGCCATGTAATTCACCCTTTATGTTCCTGTTAGAATTTTTGGGATCAGCATAATATTAGTATACAAAACCAACTAATAAGCCTCGTCCAACGTCACAACAGCATCAGACTACAAAGAATACCCAGCGATATCCTATAATACTCCAGGAAAGCTAGATGCGGCCTATGTAAAACCTATCGTTTTTTGTAATAACAGAAAGGATAAAGGGAAAGTAGCAAAGCACTTGATGTTAAAGCGTCACAACTCACATATGGGTAAAACTGTAATGTAAGCTGAAAGAAAAAAACTTAACTATCCAAATTCTTACAGTTCGGCGTAAGTGTGGATACACTCAAAATCAGTTTGCAATAAATGATTAGATAGAATTTTTTGCTTATGACTTTAGTTAAATTCAGGAAGGAGCCTAGAAGCTTAATCAATCTTCGTATTTTACACTAATAGATGCTATCAGAAAAATTCATGAATAGCTTAAAGTTTTTTGATATATTCATGCTATGGTGTCTTCAGTTTCCAATGAAAGTAACACATAATAAGTATGTTTTGAGATAACTTAATGAATTCCAAAGGTAAGTTGAAGCACGAGCAATTCACCAAGGAGATTAGGCATTTGGTGGTGTCAAAGAGTCAGACGAGCCTTAGATTTATTTACAGGCACGTGAAATAGAATAGTCAATTTTGTTTCAATCCTCTATAGCGTGACAGCACGGCTTGCTCTGACTTCCTTTTCAAGGTTGGGAGGAATGATAAGCGCCTGGATTTCTGCTTCAGCGGTGGTGGCTTTTTCAATTAACTTGTCCATGAAGCCCACGGGACGGTAAAAATGGGTGAGATTCCAGCCCGTTTCATCCATCGCCAAAAGGCGACGTTTAGACAGGGCTCGCAGGTTAGCAAGGGTGATTTCATCTATCTCCGCTGCTGGTTCTCCATTTTTGCGCGTCTGCTCCACTTCAGAACGATGGACATTGTTATGATAGGTAAGTTCATAGGCAAGGTCAGCGGGGGTCTTTTCCCAGAGGTCAAATTCAATAAAGTGGTCAGTGATGGTTTCCAGAAAGCGCAGTGCTCTGGCGAATGATTCTGCTGTTGTCGGATCGCCATCGATATGCACGTCATGCCCAAATTGGAGGAAGTGGCACGCCCGATAATCAGGCAGGGGATCAGGCATATCCGTACTGCGCTGCTTGACCCGTTCAAAAAGCGCATTCAGGGCCGTCAGACCTTGTTCGCTTAAATGGTCACGCACTGCCGCTTCCAGGATGGGTAAATGCGCAGGCAAGAGGTCGGCGTGGTGCAGCGTTGGAAAGAGCATTGCAATGGCACGGTGTGCTTCCTGTTCGATGAAGGCATACTCAATTAACTCATGAATATGAATTTTTGCCGGGTCTTGCTCACCTGCCTTGAGTTTTGCCGTCGATGCTTGCAATAATTGCAAAAGCGTCACTTCTTCGGCACCTGGGATGTTCTCCGTGGCCCAGTCATTCTGCGCTTCCAGTTCATAGCGGAGATTGTCATGCGTGCGCTCAAAGACAGCGCCATCTCCCATAAAATCAGCGGTGATGGCGTCCAGAATTTGTGCAGCAAGCGTGGTTGACATGGGCAAGAAAATAGCCGCCATGCCACTAAATTTCAAGGATTTTTCGTTGGCTTTTACGCTAAGCGATGGCCTTGATGACGGCCTTTAAATCAGTTGTATAATGTGGGGATTTCAGCGAGCGCAGCATCCGCCAGCGTTGCTTTGTGCCCGTGCCCGCCAGGGACACCGTACCTTTACCATAATGGCGATTTAATTGGTCGAGGGCTTGCATGAGGGCCTGCTGTTTACTTGCGTTGGCAGGATAAAATAAATCCAGGTTGCCGGTACCTTCCTCAACCAGATCGGTCAACATAATCCCACACTTTGTATAAGCAAAGCCGGGCCGGTAAATGGCATCCAGGCATTGGGAAGCGTACTGCACCAGCTCAGGCGTATAATTGGTAGGGTGCGGGAGGGTTAGCCCCGTGGCATTAGAAAACCATTTATCCGTTTTAGAAAAGGGGTTCGTGCGGATAGAAACATGCAGATGCCTGGCCTGTAAATGACTGGCGCGTAGTTTTTCAGCGGCGCGGCTGGTATAAGTCACAAGGGCCTGTTTTAATTCCGCTTTATCGCTCACTTTCTTGCCGAATGATCGCGAGGTGGTGATGCCTTTTTTGAGCGGCGGCACCAGTTCCAGCGGCAGACAGGAAATGCCCCTGAGTTCTTCCTGGGTACGTAAGCCAACCACATGCAAATGTTGCCTAACCCAGCGGCTCTCACAAGCGGTAAACTGCAAAGCAGTCTCAATCCCGCTGCGGGATAAAAATGCGGCGGATTGCTGGCCGATCCCCCATATATCTTGAACACCCGTTTTGGCTAAGGCCATCTCCGTGAGGGTAGGGTGACTGAGTTCCAGCACGCCATTCAGCTCAGGCGTTTTCTTTGCCAGATGATTGGCCATTTTCGCCAGAGTTTTGGTGGGGGCGATCCCGATGGAAACGGGGATGCCGGTCCATTGTTTTACCGTCTTTCTTATCTCAGCGGCATACAAGGTTAAATCTTTGGTGAAGCCTTGGAGGTTCAAAAAAGCCTCATCGATAGAATAGGTTTCGATTTCAGGGCTGAACTGTTCCAGGGTTTGCATAACCCTGGCACTCATATCCCCGTAGAGCGTGTAATTGGAAGAAAATACAGCAACCCCATGCTGCTTGAGTTTAGCCTTCACGAGGTAGTAAGGCTCGCCCATTTTGATGCCCAGCGCTTTGGCTTCATTGCTGCGGGCAATGATGCAGCCATCATTATTGGATAAAACGACAATCGATTGATGACGAAGTTTCGGGTTAAAAACCCTTTCACACGAGGCATAAAAATTGTTGCAATCCACCAGGGCGAACATGGCTATTGTCTAAGCTGTCTGATAACGGAGGTGACTACACCCCAGATTTCAAAATCCATATCACTAGTAATGGCAATGGGCAGGTAATCATCACTTTCGGCAATCAGATAATATTGGTCGCCTACGATTTTTACGCGCTTTACGGTAAAATCGCCATTCACCATCGCCACGACAATGCATTTATCTTCGCACGGGATAGATTTGTCCACCACCAGCAAATCACCATCATAAATGCCCGCTTTCACCATGGAATCCCCCTGGACCCTGGCGTAAAAAGTCGCAATCGGGTTAGAAATCAGCGTTTCATTCAAGTCGATGGCATCGTCGATATAATCATCGGCTGGAGAAGGGAAGCCTGCGGCAACCTTGGCGGTAACCAACGGTAGCTTGAGCGCTGTACGATAAGCGGAGGGATAGAATTCAATCTTTATCGTATTTTGTGATGATAAACTTTTCAAAGGACGGCTCATGAAGGTTATGATGGGCAGGGCTGAAAGCATCCCTGCCCATCATAGGCATATATTCGGGAAAAAGCATTAATAATTTTCTAGCGATCCCGATCTCTATCCCTATCCTTCTCCTTCTCCTGCCCTAGCTGCCGCTCCTGTGGTTGCGGTTCACTGCCCCGTTCTTTGGCCAGCTTCCTCATATAGCTTACCTTGTCCTCAATGGGTGTCTCTTTGATCACCGTTTGGTAGCGGGGTACCACATAAATTCCGTCCAGCGTGACCACGGCGCCAAGTTGGGTCTTCGTCGAAATTGTCCTTTTCATCCCACCGCTGCGTTCACCCGTCTCCTCCGCTATGGCTTGCTGGTGCTGCTCCTTCCCTGGTGAGGCAGGGCTGGCATCTGGTGGTGGGTGGGAGGTGATGCCTTCATCTTGCGGGGCTTGCAGCCAGCCGGAGGCTTGCTCCTGGCCTTGGGCATCCCGCTTTGCTTCCCATTCCCGCTGTTCCTGATCTTCCCGCTCACGCTCCTGCGCTTGCTCTGCTTCCGTTTGCTGTGTGGTTTCAGGGCCAGGGCTATCCAATACTGGGGCTTCAGCTTTTACACTTTCAGGTATCGGTTGCTGGCTTCTGGTGATGGCTTCCGCCTGTTCTCTCGCCAGTAATTCTTCGGTTGGGCCGAGTGGATGTTCCTGATCCCTATTCTGCTCTGTCATCCTTTATCTTCCTTATCCCGGTGAAAAAAGCATGATTGGTGGTGGGCATTATTGCTGCGTGGCCTTTGCGATCAACTGTTCGATGGCCGCCTTGGTTGCGACATCCGTCTCCGCAGCAAGCTGGTTTTGAAAATCCGGTAGCACATCGGTCAGATCAAAATCTGGCTCCAGCTCCAGGCTTTTTAAATAATCGGCGGCGGCGGCCTTGAATTGGCCCAGTTGGACGTAGACCTTGCCCCGGTTGCGATAAGGTTGGGAATCCTTCGGAAAGAGTTGCACGGTGCGGTCAAAGTCGGCCAACGCCGCATCCAGCTGGTTAGTTGCAAAGAAGACCAAACCCCGATTGAGGAGCAGGTAATATTCCTGTTGCGCATCAATGCGCCAGGGCTTAAGCGAAACGGCTCGATTCAAATCAGCCAGGGCCTTATCCCATTGTTGCAAATGGGTGTACCCGATCCCGCGCACCGTAAGAGCATCGAAATAGTTGGCTTTGAGTTCGATTGCTTTATCGAGATCGGACATAAACGCATCACTCTCTTTATTCTCTAGCGCAAACCGGGCGGCACTCCGTTGGTAATAGAGTTCTGGATTGTTCGGTTCCAGTTCGACAGCTTTATCGATATCCACCATCCCTTGTTCCGGCATTTTTAACAGGAAATAGACGATACTGCGTTGGCGATAGGCCGGGACATAGTTTGGATTGAGTGTAATGGCCTCGGTGAAGTGGGCCAAAGCCGGTTCCATATTCGCTCGATCCATCGTTTGGAATGCAGCCATGCCCTTTTTATAGGCTTCGGCTTCTGGGCTTGAGAAAAGCGTCACCCAGAGCTGTCCGACGCCTGCAATCAAGCCGAGCTGATTCGCTAAGGCACCCACCACAACCAGCGCAATCACGGCACTTACAATCGTTTGGCCTAAGCGGTTCTGTCGTCTCTCACCTGCGGAAACGTTATACATAATCCTAACCCTTTCAGATGTTAGAACATCCTGCAATCTGGATATTTGCATTGCAGGATGTCAGCACAGTTACGGAAGCTGATGTTCAGAAAATCGGCCTAATGGAAAATATAGTTTTACAGCTTACCTCAGCGTTGCCTTGACGGTGGCGGCAATATCAGGCGTAGCGTTAAAAACATTCTCCCCTTGCGGGACAGCAACCACACTAAAACCGGCGGTGTCACGCTTGGATTTTCCCGATAAGGCACCCGTCAAGTTGGCCGCTTCGATGCGGGCGTCAATCACATCCAGAAACCGGCCCAGCGTTGAAAAATAAACCATCTGATTTTTGATAAACAAGGCAACGCTGGCCAGCAAAATCCATTCGCTGGTCGCCCAGGAAAATGGCTCTAGGGCTAATCCGGCGAGAAAACATAAGCCGGGCTCAATCCATCTATATAGAGTCCAGTCATTGACCACGATATAACGGCCAATCACTGGAATGTTGGCCAGCAATCCCCAAGGCAGAAATTCCAGCCAGGAGATACCAAAACTCTGACTATGCCATTGGATGCCTTGCTGCTTACGACGCCAGATATGCAAGCGGTGAATGAGGTAAAGTACGATGAACCCTTGCCAGAACCAAGGGTGTAGGTGCGCAGTAAAAACCGGCTGGCTGAAAGGGATCAAGCCCCGCACCATGCCTGGAATCTCACGCGCAAAATCAAAGAAACCCATCGCAAACCAAGCTAAAAACACCCGCGTCCAGCTTAAATACCGCTCACCAAATTCTCGGCGGGTAAACACCTCCAACGTTACAGAAATCCAGCCCAGGACAATAACCGTTACTTGTTGAATGACATGAAGCGCCTTGATGGTGTCCGGCATGAACAGCGATGACAGATACTCAACCTCTTGTAAATCCTTGTTCATTTCGTCTCCTTTAGCGACTACTAACAAAAAACACGGTGTCTACATCATCTCCACCAGCAAAACTGTCGTTGACTGGCCTACAGCTGGCATTTACGCTTGTTTGAACACGGCTTTTAAATACGTGTCTCCGGTAGCATTCCATACGCGACCCCCTTGGAAAATGATTGAATCCACGGCAAGGCCATTGTTGGGGCCACCTTTGCGCAGGGTCGTGAAAGCGGCAGGTAGCACTTTATAGCGGATTGTGTCGCTGCCGCCTGCACTTTGTGAACTGCCATTATTTCCCTCGTTGTTGGCACTACTGTTATAGCTATAAGTGGTTGTCTCCTCCTGAGAAATCATCTCAGATGCGTATTGGTTGGTCGCTCGGTCAGAATTGGCATGAAATATCTTGGTCTGGAAATTGCCCAAAAGTGCATTGACGTCACTTTCACTCTGTGAGCCTAATACACTGAAGTAGTTGTTGATATTTTGCGTCAGATAAACGGTACAAGCCCTCGCCGAACGGGCAACCGCCTGATATTGATAATCGAAACTGGATACAAAGTTTTGTGCCTCGTCAGCCCATAGAAAAACAGGTCGTGGGTACTGCTGTGCATCACGCCTGAGAATCGACCGTTGGAACATGAATTTGAAGATCCCTTGCGCGATGCGGCCGATATCGTGGTACTCCTGAATGGGAATATCCAAAACAATGATGGCACCGTCCTGAAAGGTAACTTCGGGGACTAGATTGCTTTCCGTACAAAATAGCTCCCAGGCAAAGCCGTGTAACAACATATCCGCAATCCCCGTAAACGATGCCACAATGCCACTCCGTGTGCGATCCGAAAGCGCCGGATAGGTTTGTAGCCAGTAGCGGGTGCTTACTTTATAGTCATGCGCTTCCCTAGGTGTTTTTTCTTTGTGGCCGGCGTCGCCAACGCAGGCCGCGCAGAAAGAGGTCTGCCACCACTTGATCGTACGGTCCGTTGGAATATAGCCAATCGCTTCCGCTTCTTCCTGACTGAGGTTCGGTCCAGCTTCTTCAGCACTTTGTGGAGCTTCAGCAATCAGCCGGCAAATATCCTCCAAAGTCAATTCTGCTTTGGCCAGGGAGAGTATATCAATTGCATTTCTGATGAGTTCACGCATCGCCCTCGCCCAGAAGGGGTCGCCGCCACCAGGGTCTACCCGGCCCTCCACAATTTCGGTAATATGCGAAAAAAGGCTCACTAAATTTTCTGTCTGGCCACCACCTTTTCCTGCCCGCCTCAGCTCGTAGTTTAACCAGTTAAATCGCCAATGCTGATCGGGCGAGAAGACAATCAGGTGATTTTCCCGCCCGGTCTCCTTGGCGTAACCTTCCCATAATTGGCGTTCCTCCGGTTTGGCGCACATCACCAAACCACCAAAACCCGCCCTTAAAAAGGCTTTGGCCAATGCCGCGCCACTGCCTGAAGTTTTACCGCTACCGATGGCACCAAAAATCTGTACACCCTCGCAGGCATCACGAATTGTCCAGGTATCTAGCGGCGACAAGTGCAAAAGCTGAGTATCAAGGTTATAAGAATCGGGGAAGGGTACTTGCTGTTGCTCTGATGCTGATAACGCAGGTTTTCTGAATAGATGCTTCAGTATATTCAAAATATCGTTCCTTTCAGGGGTATCCTTGATACAGGGAAAGCTTACAGGTTGAATTACTAATACCTTTCAATTTCCCTATATGCTTACAAATTCTTCAAATCGTTGTGTTATACTAAGTGCTATTAAATAGATTTCATCTTAGCAAAAATCTGCCCCCTAATCATTGACAGGGTTGGCAGCTTTGGAACGAATTTTCTGCCAGTTGTGTCAATATGCCAAACAAGCCACGGAAGAACCCCCAAGCATGGGGGAAAAAACTTAAGGAACTGAGAGAGGAAATAGGAAGAAGGAGGGGCGTAAAGCTGTCTTTTGGTACACTGGCGGATGATTTTTCCAAGTTTAGTGCAAATCTTAGCGACCGAGAGAGTGCAGGGCTGCAAAGTCTGGGCGCCGTGACATATCTAGGTGTAGGCCCAGATACGCTTAGGCGCTATGAAAATGGCGAGCGTAGCCCGGATTTAGACGCCATCCTTTTCATGATTTATTACTTTAAAATCCAGGGCGTGATTGATCTGGATGAAGCAGACCAGTGGCTGGCATTGGCCGCCGAACTTCCGTTACAGCCAGATGAAATCCCATTCTTATTTGGCAAGGTTGTAAAACCAGAAGAATTACTGCCGCCAGCAGAAGAAGTCATCTCGATCACAAAGCAAGGAGATGATAATACTTTCACCATTCCGAATGAATACATACCTGAACACAGTGGCTACACCATTTTTAAAGGTAAACACGGTTTGGTATTAAAACTGATCACGGTATTCCTCTTGGTAATCGGTATCGCGATTACCTTCAGGTACAGTTCAGCGATCGTTGAACGCTTGAAGTCTTTGCTTCCTCAGCCTACCCCGACTAGCTTTGAATTAACGCCGCAACCATCACCATCCGTAAGCCCAACGCCGACGGTCAACGCTGATGCCTACTATAAACAGGGTAGCGTCTATGTAACTCAGAAAAAATGGCCTGAGGCCATCGCTGCTTTCACGAAGGCCATTGAGCTTAAGCCTGATTATGTGGATGTCTACTACAATCGAGGTTTCGCTTATACAATGACGGAGGAGTGGCAAAAAGCCATTGACGACCTCACTAAATATATCCAGCTCAAGCCCGGTAATCTCACTGCGTATTATGACTTAGGCAGAGCCCACAATGGGCTAAAGCAGTGGGATAATGCCATTACTGATTTCACTAAATACATTCAATTCAATCCTGATAATTTCAATGCTTATTATGGCCGAGGCATGGCCTACATAAACACGAATCGTTGGGATGAGGCCATCGCTGACTTTACCAAGTATATCCAATTTAATCCTGACCATGCTGATAGCTATTACAACCGAGGCCTGGCCTACGCTAAGCAGAAAAAGTGGTCTGACGCTGCTACCGACTTTACCAAAGCCATTGAACTCAATCCTGATAATGCTGATGTCTACTATAACCTGGGCGTTGCTCGCGAGTTCCAAGGCGAACTGAATGAAGCCATCGCTGATTATCGTCACTACCTGCAAATGCGTCCTACGGTAAGTAGTCGATCACAAATTGAACAGCGAATCATCGTGTTGGAAGCCAAGGTGTCACAACAGAAATGAGCGTTTTGCAACTTTTTTGCCTAGATGATTTACCCCAATTTTGCTCGTTAATTCCCTTCTTTATTCGTTAAATTATATTACTGTTACCAAGCGCTAAGTCGCCTGAAGCTTAAGCTTGTTAAGCATTTCATCTAAGTGTTTATTACTTAAGGATTCGCAATAAATCAGCTCGACGTATTTATACATTCCATTATGTTAATTGATGATAAGAAATCATACAGATTTACTGCCGAAATTGCTTTATCTTCGTTCTTGCCACGGGTCATCAACGTGACTTCAGGGATCGGTGGCGCAGCAAGCAACTGACTTTGCAGAGCGTAGCGGAGCAATGTATAGTTGCGCCCTTACCCACTTGGCATGCCCCTTCACCTTAGGACATTAACTTTATGCCAACAGGCGCAATTTTATTTGCTGAAATCAGGCAACGTTTTCGTTAAAAGTAAGTGAATGGCTGAATAGCCACCAGCACCCCGAAATGAGGGAGAACCCCGGCACACAGTGTCGTAAAAATCTCGGATGGCTGAGCTTTAAATGATAATTTTCGGTTCCCATCGCAGGGGGAAAAAATGCCTAATCCGCATTTCGACGTTCAGATAATTTCCAGACGCGCGGGCCAATCTGTTGTGGCCGCGGCAGCATATAGATCCGGCGAAATTCTTTATGATGAGAAAGCCGGCAAGACGTTCGATTATTCCAGGAAGGAAGATATTGTTCACGTCGAAATTATGACGCCGGCAGGTACACCGGCCTGGGCTAGTGATCGCTCGCTGCTATGGAATAAAGTCCAAGCTTTTGAAAAGCGCAAAGATGCACAATTGGCGCGCAGCATTATTGCGGTGCTGCCGCGCGAGCTGGATAAGGCACAGAACCTTGCTTTAGTGCGGGGCTATATTCAGGAAAACTTTATCAACCAAGGGATGGTCGCGGACCTCGCCATTCACGAATCGGATGCGGGGGACGGACTTAAAAATCCGCATGCTCATATTCTGGTGACGATGCGACCGTTTAAAGGTCAGGAGTTTGGCCAGAAAAACCGCGACTGGAATCATATCCAGACCCTGAAAAGCTGGCGCAATTCGTGGGAGGTTCATACCAACCGTAACTTA
>Ga0209023_10000796_pt1 | contig 44927 bp, 44 predicted proteins | sample LakOneMetagenome_FD_187468 | JGI IMG/M metagenome (GOLD analysis project Ga0209023, IMG submission 187468) | Freshwater and sediment microbial communities from Lake Erie, Canada (SPAdes) (version 2) | ecosystem: Environmental > Aquatic > Freshwater > Lentic | place: Lake Erie, Canada...
GGAAGATGCCGCAGCGTACCTGGAAGCAGGCTGCCAACCAGTTCGCCATCATGTTCGGCGAGCGCTTCACGAACGCGATTATCTAACTACGAATTCTGGCCCCGCACACAGAATTTCTGACAGGTCCTGAACAATGCCAGTGGCATTGTTCACGCCTTCGTCGGAACGCCGGTCTTTAGGGTGGTGGCTGCGTTTTCAGCTGCCAGTTTGTTCACCCGGCCGCAAAACCGTCGTTCCCGCGAAGGCGGGAACCCAATTTCGTACCGCAACCACTAGCTCAAAACGTTCACCACCCCATCTTCTCCTTCGGCTCATACATCGGATCCGGCCCATTCATCATCTGCCGCACGATCCCCTGCTTGTCGAAGTGCACGTGCATCATCGAGTTCCACACCCCCGCCTCCTTGTACCGGTACGACCACACCTCCCAGTCGCGCATGGCGACATAGGACTTCTCCGCCGGGCGCCCGACCGTGCGCAGCACGTCCTCCTTGGTCGACTCGTCGATCTTGAGGGTGGCGAACTTGTCCCCCGTCAGCACCTGCTCGTAGGATTTCAGGCGCCCATCGGCTCCGATGCGCGCCATCCAGGTCAGCTGGCCCATCGGCCCGGTCGCGTACTCGAACAGCTGCTCGTCGCCGTCCCGGTAGACCGAGGTTGGCATCCCCATCTTCTGCTGTACGGTCGCCACCGGGTCGCCCAGGCTGGGCGCCTCGCGCGTCAGGGCGGCACAGCCGCCCAGGGCCAGCAGGCCGCAAAATGTTGTAAATCTGATCAATTTGTTCATGATATGCCCCGCTAAACTGCCCGAAAACCCCATGATCTACCTTTTGGACGCCGCAAACAGTGGCCGCACGTCCCGTTTTCCCCTATACTGGCGGGTCTGTCCGTTTTGGGCAGGCGTTTAAACAATCACGGTACGCTGGGTTTCGACTCATGTACCGCATGTGAAAGGTAACATCATGACCGTAGAAAACATCAACAAAGCCGCGATCATCGCGGACAACGCACGTGGCCAGAACGATACCGGTTCGCCGGAAGTCCAGGTTGCACTGCTGACCGCACGCATCAACGAGCTGAACGGCCACTTCAAGGCACACCAGAAGGATCACCACTCGCGTCGTGGCCTGATCATGATGGTCAACCGCCGCAAGAGCCTGCTGGCTTACCTGAAGCGCAAAGACGCAAACCGTTACCGCGACCTGATCGCCAAGCTCGGCCTGCGTAAGTAATCGTTGGTCAAGACGATTTAGTCACGAAATGCCTGCGCCAGATACCTGTCGCGGGCATTTTTTGTTTCTGTTGTTGGTTGTTGTTGAGTAAATGGTGATTCTGACGAATCACTCGTGGTGAGGTGAACGACAGCCCCTGAAAATCTGTCGGCAAAATGAAAGGGATTACCCATGTTTAACAAAGTTACGAAAACCTTCCAGTACGGTCAACACACGGTCACCCTGGAGACGGGTGAAATCGCGCGCCAGGCAAGCGGCGCCGTCGTCGTGTCGGTCGAAGATACCGTCATCCTGGCCACCGTGGTCGCCAAGAAGGACGCCAAGCCGGGCCAGGATTTCTTCCCGCTGACCGTCGACTACATGGAGAAAACGTACGCAGCCGGTAAGATCCCGGGCGGCTTCTTCAAGCGCGAAGGCCGTCCTTCGGAAAAAGAGACCCTGACCTCGCGCCTGATCGACCGTCCGATCCGCCCGCTGTTCCCGGAAGGTTACCTGAACGAAGTCCAGGTCATCATCCACGTCCTGTCGGTCAACCCTGAGATCGACCCGGACATCCCGTCGATGATCGGCGCCTCGGCTGCGCTGTGCATCGCCGGCATCCCGTTCAATGGCCCGATCGGCGCAGCGCGCGTCGGCTATGCGAACGGCCAGTACATCCTGAACCCGACCACCACCCAGCTCAAGACCTCGCAGATGGACCTGGTCGTGGCCGGCACCGAAACCGCCGTGCTGATGGTGGAATCGGAAGCGCAGCAACTGTCGGAAGAAGTCATGCTGGGCGCGGTCGTCTTTGGCCACGACCAGATGAAGGCCGTCATCGACGCGATCCACGACCTGGTGGCCGAAGGCGGCAAGCCGGAAGTCGAGTGGAGCCCGGCGCCGAAGAACGAAGAACTGATCGCCCGCGTGGGCGAACTGGCCGGCGCCGCGGTGCGCGACGCCTACCAGACCCGCGAAAAATCGGCCCGCCAGCAGAAGCTGAAGTCGATCTCGGGCGAAGTCATGGCCGCCCTGGCGGCGCAAGGCGTGGAGGCGGATAGCGCCGAAGTCGGCAACATCCTGTTCGACATGGAAGCCAAGGTCGTGCGCTCCCAGATCCTGGACGGCGAGCCGCGCATCGACGGCCGCGACACCCGCACCGTGCGTCCGATCGCGATCCGCACCGGCGTGCTGCCGCGTACCCACGGTTCGGCCCTGTTCACCCGCGGCGAGACCCAGGCACTCGTGGTCGCCACCCTCGGCACCGCGCGCGACAGCCAGAAGATCGACGCGCTGATGGGCGAGTACACCGACGACTTCATGATGCACTACAACATGCCTCCGTTCGCCACCGGCGAAACCGGTCGCGTCGGCACCCCGAAGCGCCGCGAAGTCGGCCACGGCCGCCTGGCCAAGCGCGCGCTGGTCGCCGCGCTGCCGAGCGCCGAAGAGTTCAGCTACTCGGTGCGCCTGGTCTCGGAAATCACCGAGTCGAACGGCTCCTCGTCGATGGCTTCGGTCTGCGGCGGCTGCCTGGCACTGATGGACGCCGGCGTGCCGATGAAGGCGCACGTCGCCGGCATCGCCATGGGCCTGATCAAGGAAGGCGGCAAGTTCGCGGTCCTGACCGACATCCTGGGTGACGAAGACCACCTGGGCGACATGGACTTCAAGGTCGCCGGTACCCCGGCCGGCATCACCGCGCTGCAGATGGACATCAAGATCCAGGGCATCACCAAGGAAATCATGCAGGTGGCGCTGGCGCAAGCCAAGGAAGCCCGCCAGCACATCCTGGCCGAGATGCAGAAGGCCGTGCCGAGCGTGAAGACCGAGCTGTCGGACTTCGCACCGCGCCTGATCACCATCCGCATCAACCCGGAAAAGATCCGTGACGTGATCGGCAAGGGCGGCGCCGTCATCCGCGCGCTGACCGAAGAAACCGGCACCCAGATCGACATCACCGACGAAGGCGTCGTGACCATCGCGTCGGTCGACGCCGCCGCCGGCCAGGAAGCCAAGCGCCGCATCGAAGAGCTGACCGCATCGGTCGAAGTGGGCAAGACCTACGACGGCACCGTGCTCAAGCTGCTGGACTTCGGCGCGATCGTCCAGGTCATGCCGGGCAAGGACGGCCTGCTGCACATCTCGCAGATCGCCAACGAGCGCGTCAACGCCGTGGCCGACTACCTGAAGGAAGGCCAGCAAGTGCGCGTCAAGGTCCTCGAGACCGACGAGCGCGGTCGCCTGAAGCTGTCGATGAAGGCTGCCGATCCGGTGGAAGGCGCGGCGCAGTAATTTGCGTCCGGCCTGAGCGGTTCGCCGCTCAAACAGAAAACCGCCAGTGCCTGAGCCTGGCGGTTTTTTTTCGACATCCTCAATCACGCCGTGTCCAAGTCACCACGACTTGAGGTTGCACAACCAGTCGCAGGAGCGTGATCGCAGAATCGTGTCTGGTCCCTTTATCTGCGAGCAGGTATGCGCTCCCTGATTTCCGCACTCTGCCTGTCGCTGTGCCTGCAAGGCTGCGGCGGCAGCACGTCCGTCGTTATCTCGCTCGGCTGGGGCTCGTGCGACTTCGATCGCGACCGCTGGGCGCAGGCGGACCGGGTCCGCCGCGGCTGCATGATGGCGTCCTTCCTCGACCAGCATCCGCCGGAAGGCATGCCGGTCGTCGAGCTCAAGCTCTGGCTGGGCGAGCCCAACACCTACGCCGACTACGAAGACCCGGGCTACTGGGTGGCGCAGGCCGATGCGAACGGCAACCCGGTGAAAGAGCAGCTGCTGGTATTCAGGATCGACCGGCGCAGCGGCCGTATCGTCGAAGTCCTGCTGCTGCCCGGGTCCTGAGCCGGCCAGGGCCGGATCGTTCAACTTCCTCCATTCGTTCTTCCAATTCGCCTGATCGCCTGATCGCTTGCTGCCTGCTCCACGGGCCGGCGCAGCGTCATGCCGCGCCGGTTCGACGCACTGTCGGGATGAACGAAAAGCCCGCCAGCGCAGCGCGCTTGCGGCCCAACTGTGTCGTAACCGCAATGCAATAGGTGTTATAGTTATTTATTTACTTGACGATGGGATCGCACGCCCGTGTTCCGCGTAGCGCCCACTTAAATTTCAACTATCCAAAGCTAGGAATCTAACCGATGACCACGAAGGACTACGCCGCCCGCATCAGCCAGATCATCCAGGAACGCCAGGCCGAAATCGGTGCGGAGTGGATTGCGCAGCTGGAAGCGCTCCTCGTGCGCGGCACCGCCAGCTCGCGCGAGCAGCTGCGCAGCCACTGCCAGCAATTCCTGGCCGCATTCGCGGCTGCCGCCCGTGCCGGTGAACTGGACAATATCGAACACCGTTCGTGGGACGAGGTGCGCGACCTGCTGGCCGAGATCTCGTCGACCCGCGCCAAGTCCGGCTCGACCCCGAGCGAGACCGCGACCTTCGTGTTCTCGCTGAAGCAGGCGCTGTTCGCACGCCTGCGCGACGGCTTCGACGGCGACGCCGAAGCGGTCGGCGCCACCTCGTGGAGCATCAGCACCCTGCTCGACAAGCTGGGCTTGTACACCATCGAAGTGTTTCAGAAGACCAAGGACCAGATCATCGTGCGCCAGCAGCAGGAACTGCTCGAGCTGTCGACCCCGGTCGTCAAGCTGTGGAACGGCATCCTGGCGCTGCCGCTGATCGGCACCCTGGATTCGGCCCGCACCCAGGTGGTGATGGAAAACATCCTGCAGAAGATCGTCGATACCGGCGCCGTCATCGCCATCATCGACATCACCGGCGTGCCCACCGTCGACACCCTGGTGGCCCAGCACCTGATGAAGACCATCGCCGCCGCCCGCCTGATGGGCGCCGACTGCATCATCAGCGGCATCCGCCCGCAGATCGCCCAGACCATCGTGCACCTCGGCGTCAACCTGGAAGACGTGGTCACCAAGGCGACCCTGGCCGACGCCTTCCTGGTCGCGCTCGAGCGCACCGGCACCTCGGTCGTCGTCTCCAAAACCTAAGGCGCCGCATGGAACGCATTCCTATCCTGCGCATGGGCGACCTGCTGCTCGTGACGATCCAGGTCGACATGCACGACCGCCTTGCGATGCAGCTGCAGGACGACCTCACCGAGCGCATCGTGAGCGACGGCGCCAAGGGCGTCCTGATCGACATCTCGGCGCTCGACCTGGTCGACTCCTTCATCGGCCGCATGATCAGCAATACCGCCGCCATGGCGCGCGTGCTCGACGCACGCACCGTGGTGGTCGGCATGCAGCCGGCCGTCGCCATTACCCTGGTCGAGCTGGGACTCACGCTGCACGGCGTGAAGACCGCGCTCAACGTCGAAAAAGGCATGGCCCTGTTGGGAAAGAGCTATAAATAATGAACGGCGCGCATACCGACGCAGTCCTGTTCGACACCGCGCTGCTGGATCGCCACCGCCAGCACCGCACCGCACGCGCGACCCTGCGCCTGCAGTCGGACGAGGACGTTGTAGGCCTGCGCAAGCAGGTACGCGAGCGCGCGGTGGCCCTTGCCTTGTCCCTGGTCGACCAGACCAAGCTGGTCACCGCCGCGAGCGAACTGGGACGTAACACGATCAAGTACGGCGGCGGCGGCGAGGTCCATCTCGACGCCTTGTCCGACGGCGTCAGGCAGGGCATCGGCCTGCTGTTCGTCGACGCCGGGCCGGGCATTCCAAACATCGAGAATGCACTGCGCGACGGCTTCACCACCGGCGGCGGTCTCGGCCTCGGGCTGGGCGGTTCCAAGCGCCTGGCCGACGAGTTCGAAATCGAGAGCCGTCCGGGAGAGGGCACTGCCGTGCTGGTGGTGAAATGGAAACGCTGATCAGTTCACTCACGCGGCAGGAAGTGTTCGCGGTAACCCACGCAAGCGACGTGGCGGCGGTACGGCGCAGCGGCCAGAAGCTGGCCGACGCGCTCGGCTTCGACGAGACCCGCGCCGGCCGGCTGGCGCTGGTCATCACCGAGGCCGCCACCAACATCCTCAAGCATGCGGGCGAGGGCGAGATCCACGTCGGGCCGGCGCAATCCGGCGCCGGCGTCGGGGTCGACGTGCTGGCCCTGGACAGCGGTCCCGGGATCGCCAACCTCGAGGCCAGCCTGGTCGACGGCATGTCCACCGCGGGAACGGCCGGCACCGGCCTGGGCGCGATCGGGCGCCTCGCAGACGAATTCGACGTCTATACCCAGCCGGGCGGCGGCTCGGCCTTTTTCATGCGTATCTGGCGCGACATACCTGCGCCCGAGCCCTGCGGCGTCGAGATCGGCGCGCTGTGGGCGCCGATGGCGGGCGAAGAGGAATGCGGCGACGGCTGGGCGGTGCACTGCGACGGCCGCGGCGCCACTCTGCTCGCCGCCGACGGACTGGGACACGGACCGGAAGCGGCGCGCGCCGCCGCCGCCGCCATCAAGGCGCTCGGTGCGCGCAAGTCGGCCGAGGCCGGGGAACTCATGCATGCCGCGCACGACGCACTGCGCCCGACCCGCGGCGCGGCCGTGGCCACCGCGCGCATCGACTACGGGGCCGGCGAGCTGCGTTTTGCCGGCGTCGGCAACATCGCCGGCTGCGTCGTCAACATGAGCGACGACAAGCGCCGCGCGCTGGTGTCGCACAACGGCATCGTCGGCCACAACATGCGCAAGGTGCAGGAGTTCGCCCAGCCGTTCGCGCCGGGCGCGCTGTGCATCCTGCATTCGGACGGCATCCAGACCCAGTGGGACCTGGACAAGTATCCGGGACTGATCGGCCGCAGCCCGGTGCTGATCGCCGCCATCCTGATGCGCGACTTCATCCGCCGCCGCGACGACGCCATGGTGCTGGTCGTGCGCCGCCACGGGAGCTGACATGAGCCTGCACCGCATTCTCACCGTGGCACTCGACAGCGACCAGGACGTGGTCGTGGTGCGCCAGCGCGCGCGCCAGGTCTCCGAGCTGCTCGGTTTTTCGCAACAGGACCAGGTGCGCATCGCCACCGCCGTGTCGGAAATCGCGCGCGTGGCCTGCCACCAGGGCTCCGGCGGGCGCGCCGCCTTCCTGCTGGGGCGTAACCTGGGTCGTCTGCACCTGGAAGTGAGCATCCATCCGGGCACCGGCCAGCGTCACACGGCCAGGGCGCCGGGGATGGCGGAAGGGCTGGCGAATGAGCTGAATGAAGGCCTGAGCCGTACGCTGCCCGAGCTGGCCCTGATCAGCGCGCACCGCCTGATGGATTCCTGCGACGTCGAGCCGGAGCAGGGGGTCGTCACCGCGGTCACCATGCGCAAGGCGCTGCCGCCCCACGTGATCGTCGACAGCGCGCGCCTGGCCGACATCAGCACGCGCCTGGCCGGCAGCCCTGTCTCGAACACGCTGCAGGAACTCGAGCAGCAGAACCACGAACTGCTGGCCACCCTGGCCGAGCTGCGCGAGCGCCAGGAAGACCTGCTCTCGCTCACGCGCGAGCTGGAAGACACCAACCGCGGCATCGTCGCGCTGTATGCCGAGATCGAAGACAAGGCCGAGCGCCTGCGCCGCGCCGACGAGATGAAGTCGCGCTTCCTGTCCAACACCAGCCACGAACTGCGCACGCCGCTGTCCTCGATCCGCGCGCTGGCCCAGTTGCTGCTGGACCGCATGGACGGCGACCTCACGGGCGAGCAGGAGCGCCAGGTGCAGTTCATCGCCAAGGCCGCCAACGACCTGTCCGACCTGGTCAACGACCTGCTCGACCTGGCCAAGATCGAGGCCGGCAAGGTCGAGGTGCAGCTGGCGCCGGTGGTGGTCGACAACCTGTTCCGCGCGCTCAAGGGCATGATGCGGCCGCTGGTCGACGAGGGCAGGGTGGAACTGGTGTTCGCGCCGAGCGGGTTCAGCGAGGCCTTCGATTCGGACGAAGGCAAGATCTCCCAGATCCTGCGCAACTTCATCTCGAACGCGCTCAAGTTCACCGAACGCGGCGCGGTGCGCGTGTCGGCCACGTATGACGCGCAGCACGACACGATCGCGTTCGCGGTCGTGGACACGGGGATCGGCATCAGCCCGGAGAACCTGCAACTGATTTTTGAAGAGTTCAGCCAGATCGAGCATCCGCTCCAGCGGCGCAGCAAGGGCACGGGCCTCGGGCTGCCGCTGTGCCGCAAGCTGGCCGAACTGCTGCACGGGCGCGTCGAGGTCGCGAGCGAGGTCGGACGCGGTTCGACCTTCACCTTGACCCTGCCGTGTCGCTTCCCGCAGCCCAGCCCTGACGGAACCGCATGATGAAATCCAATTCGACCCTGATCCTCAACGTCGACGACAATGACGGCGCACGCTACGCCAAGAACCGCATCCTGCAGGGTGCCGGCTTCGAGGTGGCGGAGGCGACCAACGGCACCGATGCGCTGGAAATGGTCAAGCGCCTGAACCCGGCGCTGGTGCTGCTGGACGTGAAGCTCCCCGACATCAACGGCATCGAGGTGTGCCGCCGCATCAAGGTCAATCCCGAAAGCGCGATGGTGCTGGTGCTGCAGACATCGGCCGCACTGACCGGGCGTGCGGACAAGATCCGCGGGCTGGAAGGCGGCGCCGACAACTACCTGGCGGCGCCGATCGAAGCCGACGAGCTGATCGCCAACGTGAATGCGCTGCTGCGCATGCGCCAGACCCAGGTCCAGCTGCGCGACAGCGAGGAACGCTTCCGCCAGATCACGGACAACATCGACGACGTGTTCTGGATGTTCGGCGTGCCCGAGGGCAACCTGGTGTACGTGAGCCCCGCCTATGCGGACGTCTGGGGCGGCAATGCCGACGCGCTGCGCGAGCGGCCCGACGCCTGGCTCGACGCCGTGCACCTCGACGACCGCGAGCGCATCGCCCAGCGCTGGCGCCAGCTGGCGCAGGCGCCGCATTACGACGACGAATTCCGCATCCTGGGCCCGGACGGCCGTACCCACTGGGTGCGCGACCGCCTGTTCGCGGTGCGCAATGCGCGCGGCGAGGTGTACCGGGTGGCGCGCGTGACCAGCGACATCACCGCCCGCAAGGAAATGGAAGCGCTGCTGCGCGCGGCCGACCGCAACAAGAACCAGTTCCTGGCCACCCTCGCGCACGAACTGCGCAACCCGCTCAGCCCGATCCGCAACGCGGCCGCGCTGCTGGGCTCGGGCGACGGCGGCGGCGAGCGCCAGGCGCGCGCGCGCGAAGTCATCACGCGCCAGGTCGACCACCTGGCCCACCTGGTGGACGACCTGCTCGACGTGGCCCGCATCTCGGAAGGCAAGATCGTGCTGCGCACCGAAGAGGTGGACCTCGGCGCGGTGATCCAGCAGGCCATCGAGACCGCCGGCCCCCTGATCACGGCGCGCGCGCACCATCTCGATGTGCGCCTGCCGGAACAGCAGGTGTGGGTAAGGGGCGACGCGGTGCGCCTGGCGCAGTCGGTCGGCAACCTGCTGCACAATGCGGCCAAGTTCACGCCCAAGGGCGGCGACATCGGCGTCAGCGTGACCGTGGGCGACGACGAACGCGTCCAGATCGCCGTGCGCGACAACGGCATCGGCATTGCCGAGGACAACCTGCCGCGCATCTTCGGCATGTTTACCCAGGTCGACGTGCCGCCGGACCGTGCGCCGGAAGGCCTGGGCATCGGCCTGTCGCTGGTGTCGCACCTGCTCGAACTGCATGGCGGCCGCCTGTCCGCGCAAAGCGCCGGCATCGGCATGGGCAGCACCTTCACGGTCGAGCTGCCGCTGCTGCGCGTGAGCGCGCAGCAGGCGTCGCAGGAACAGGGCGGGGCGGCGGAGGCGGGCGGCAGCGGCATGCGCGTGCTGCTGGTGGACGACAACGTCGACGCGATGGAGATGATGGGCTTCTTGCTGGCCGAGATGGGCTACCAGACCACCACCACCTCGGATGCGTCCGAGATCGAGGCGCTGGCGCTGGAACACAAGCCGCAGGTGATCGTGCTCGACATCGGCCTGCCCGGTATCGACGGCTACGAGGTGGCGCGCCGCATCAAGAAGAACCCGGCGCTATCCCACATCCGCCTGGTGGCCCATACCGGCTACGGCTCGCCGGAAGACCGCAAGCGCGCCATGGACGCCGGCTTCGACGCCCACCTGGTCAAGCCCGCCGAGCTGCCCGACCTGGAAAAGGCGCTGCAGGGCTGAGCTATACTATCGGCTCAGGAGGAACGACCTCCCCCGCTGTGGGAACAATGCCCGGGACGGCCCGGCTTTTCGAAAGGAGAGCCGGATCATGGCTTGGTTGATGTTGTTTGTGGCGGGACTCTTTGAGGTGGTGTGGGCGGTGGCGATGAAGCAGTCGGCCGGGTTTACCCGGCTGTGGCCGAGCGTCGTCACCCTGGTCGGCATGGTGGCCAGTTTCCTGCTGCTGTCAGCGGCGATGCGCACGATTCCCCTGGGGACTGCCTATACGATCTGGACCGGGATCGGGGCCGTGGGGGCGTTCGTGGTGGGGATTGCGGTGCTGGGGGAGCAGGTCAACACGATGCGGGTGCTTGCGGCGGTGCTGGTTGTTTCTGGCTTGGTGTTGATGAAGATGGCGTCTGACTGAGGCGCTGACGGTCAGCGTGCAAGATCGGGTTCCCGCCAAGTCCGTCGCGTCCCGCCAAAGAAAAAAAGCCCCGCATTCGCGGGGCTTTCCGCATCAGCCGAAACAGCCGATCACTTGTCCGTCACAGTGAACTCCCCAAACGCCTTGAGCTGCTCACCCACCGCCTTCGGATCCCCCACCACCACGATAGCCTGGCGCTCCGGCGCGAAATACTTCTTCGCCACATCGCGCACCTGTTCCGGCGCGACCTTCCGGATGCGCGGCACGTACTGGCCCAGGAACTCGGCCGGCAGGCCGACCAGCCAGTTCTGCGCCAGGGTCGCGGCGACCGCGTGCTGCAGCTGGTTGCTGATCATGTAGCCGCCCGCGACGTAGCGCTTGTTCATTTCCATTTCCTTGCTAGGTACCAGCTCGGTGCCGATGCGCTTGTACTCGGCCATGAATTCCTGCAGCGCCGCGCCGGTCACTTCGTTGCGCACGTCGGCGCCGCCGACGATCGCGCCGCCCGCGCGGTTCATGCGGGCACCGGCCCAGGCGCCGTAGGTGTAGCCCTTTTCCTCGCGCAGATTGATGTTGACGCGGCTCGAGAAGCCGCCGCCCAGGATGGTGCTGGCCAGGCGCAGCGGGATCTGGTCGTCGGCGCTGGCCGCAATGCCCGGGGCGCCCAGGCGCACGGCCGACTGCACGCTCTTGTCGCGCTGCAGCAGGATGCGCGCCGGCTTGGCGCCGGCCGGGGCGGGAGCGGTTTCCGGTAACAGGGGACCGCTGGCCTTCCAGTCGCCGAAGGCCTGTTCCGCCAGCCTGAGGGCGTCGGCTTCCTTGACCGGACCGGTGATCACGAGCAGTGCGCGGTCCGGACGCAGGCGCCTGGCGTGCTCGCTGCGCAGCATGTCCTGGGTCACGGCATTGATCGCTTCCACCGTCGGAGTGGTGCGGGCATACGGGTGCTCGCCGTAGATCGCGCGGTTGATGGCGCGCTCGGCGCGAAAGCCCGGCTGGGTCTCCGAAACGCGCAGCGCTTGCAGCGCATTCGCCTTGGCCAGCGCCACTTCGTTCTCGGGGAAGGACGGGGTGCGCGCCACTTCCGCCAGCAGTTGCATCATCGGGCCGGCCTGCGACGCCAGGGCATTGGCCGAGACCACGATGCCGTCCGACGAAGCGCTGGCGCCGACCTGGCCGCCCATGCCCTGGGCCGCTTCGGCGATCGCGCGCGAGTCGCGCTTGGCGCAGCCTTCGTTGAGCAGGCCCGCCATCATGTTTGCAAAGGCCGGCATGGTCGGCGCGTCGGCCGCATAGCCGGCGCCGCGGATCGCCAGCACGTAGTCCACGCGCGGCAGGCCCTTGCGCGGCACGAACCAGACGGTCAGGCCGTTGGACAGGGTCTTCTTGGTGATCGTCGGGACCGGTATCGGCTTGTCCTTGCCGTAGGCGGGCATTGCCCGGTCCGCCGCTGCGGGGCTTTTTTCGGCAGCGGGTGCGGCGTAGGCAGTCGGCGCAAAGGCGGCCGAGACGGCGAGTGCGAGCATCAGTTTTTTCATCGACGTGCTCCTTATTTGTTGGCGGCCGCGGGCGCCGCGACCATGGCGGCCGGCTTGCGGTCGATGACGGTGCGGTTGGCCGGCACCAGGTAGGTGCGCGCCGCGCGCTGGATGTCTTCCGAGCTCACGCCTTCGATCCAGCCCGGGATCTTGTTGACCACGTGGGCGTCGCCCCACAGGACCTGCATCTTGGCCACGGTGTCGGCGCGGTTGATGAAGCTTTCCAGCTCGTTGTTCCAGTGGGCCAGCATGCGGGTCTTGACGCGCTTGAGGGTGGCGGCGTCGACGCCGTTCTGCACTACCTTGGCGATCTCTTCGTCCATGGCCTTGAGCATGGCGTCGGCGCTGCTGTTCGGCTTGTACAGCGCGAACACGGTCAGCAGGGTCGGGCCGTCGTAGTCGAAGGGACCGCCCAGGCCGAACAGGGGATCGACGTTCAGCGCGATCTCGCGGCCTTTCACCAGGCCCTGGTAGAGCAGCGAGGCGTCGCCGCCGGCCAGCAGTTCGCCCAGCACGGCCATGGCGGCCTGGTCGCGGTGGCCGCGCGGCGGCATCTTCCAGGCCGCGGTGACCGCCGGCACCTCGGCCAGGGCGTCGCTTTGCACCAGGCGCTTTTCCTGCGTGTTCAGACCTTCGCTGAAGTCGGTCGGCTTCGGCGTCGGGCGGGCAGGGATCTTGCCGAAGTATTTCTCGGTCAGCGCGAAGCCCCGGGCCGGGGTGATGTCGCCGGCGATCGCGATCACGGCGTTGTTCGGACCGTAGTAGTCGCGGTGGAAGGCGCGCACGTCGTCCAGGCTGGCGTTTTCGAGGTCTTCGAAGCTGCCGTAGCCGTCATGGTTGTTTTCCCATTTCTGGAAGGCGTGCTGGGCGATGTCGATCCACATGACGCCCCCGTAGGGCCGGTTCTTGATGTTCACGCGGATCTCTTCCTTCACCACGTCCTGCTGGTTCTTCAGGGTGGCGGGGTTGAAGTCGAGCGTTTTCATGCGGTCCGCTTCCAGCCACAGGATCGGTTCCAGCGCCGACACGGGTGCGGTCTCGATATAGTTGGTGAAGTCGGGGCGGGTCGAGCCGTTGTTGTCGCCGCCGCCGGCGGTGATGGTGGTGTCGAACACGCCCTTCCCGGCGTTCGGCGTGCCCTGGAACATCAGGTGCTCGAACAGGTGAGCGAAGCCGGTGCGGTTCTTCGGCTCCAGGCGCATGCCCACTTTGTAGACCACGGACACGCCGACGGTCGGCGAGCTGTGGTCTTCGGTGACGATGACGGTCAGGCCGTTGTCGAGCTTCTTGACGGCGACCGGCAGGGTCCACTGGTCCGCGGAGGCGGCAAACGCCGACAGCGAAAAAGTGAGCCCGGCCAGCAAAACAGGTAATTGGCGCATGCGCATGGGTTTGACCTCGTGTGAACGCGGGAAGGGACGTTGTTCGAGACAGCCGGGGCCGTCATGCGCTGCATATTAGCTCATGTCAATAAGTAATCCTTTTTGAGGAGCAAGTTTGCGAAATGTCTACGCGCCGCAACGACAGCCATCCCGCCATAGGCCGGTCCAAGCCGCGTTTTGTGCAGTTCATCGCAGATGGATAGGCGATCCGGAGCCAAGGCGATATAGTTGCAACATGCCAAGATGACGAGTGCCCGCTCACAAGGCGCGCCGCACGACAACCAAGAACATGTATTCGGAGAATTCGATGAAGCAGATTTCCAAGCTCGGCCTGGCCTTTGCTCTACTAGCCGCCTCGCTGTTCACCTGCCTGGGGATCGCCAGCGCCGCCGACACCGTCACCGAGACGCGCCCGGTCGATGCGCGCGTGGTGCGCGTCAAGCTGGACGGGGTAGTGGACCTCAAGATCCGCCAGGGCAGCACGCCGATGCTGGTGCTGACCGGCGACCCGCGCCTGCTCGGCAAGACCACCACCCTGCAGAGCGGCGACACCCTGAACATCGGCACCGAAACCCGCGGCGTGAGCATCAACCTGGGCCGCAGCATGGGCCTGCATGCCGAGCTGACCCTGCCAAATTTGCGTGAAGTCAGTTCCGAAAGCGTGGGAGGCACCGCCGTCAGCGGTTTCTCGGGCGACGAGCTCGAGCTCAACCTCGATGGGGCCGGCTCGATGAATGTATCATGTAATTACAGGGTGCTGACGGCCAACCTGGGCGGCGTCGGCAGCATGAAGGTGCATGGCATCAACAGCGAGAGCGTCGAGCTGAACCTGAGCGGCGCCGGCTACGTGACCCTGTCCGGGCGCAGCCGCCAGCTGAAGGCGGAGCTGGGCGGACTGGGCGGGCTGGATGCCCAGCAGTTTTCGGCCGAAAACGTCACCCTCGAGCTGTCGGGCCTGGGCAATGCCGTCGTCACCGCCCGCGAAAGCGCCAACCTGACCCTGTCGGGCCTGGGTTCGGTAACGGTGTACGGCAAGCCGCAGAACCGCAAGCAGAGCGTCGACGGCCTGGGCAAGGTCAGCTGGAAGTAAGGAACGAGCAGGATCAACACGAGAACAAGCGGGCACGGACAAGAACAAGCGCGTCCATCACGAGGACCAAGGGTACGCAGAGATCCTGATTCCATGAACGAGACATGAAAAAACTATTCGTAGCGATCGCTTTCGCGCTCGGCCTGCAGGCGAGCGCGCAGGCGGGCTTCGCGGAAGGTGCCAGCGCCTACAACGCGCGCAACTACGCGGCGGCACTGAAAGAGATCGTCCCGCTCGCCAAGGCCGGCCACGCGGATGCCCAGCATTTGCTGGGCCTGATGTATTACATGGGCCGCGGCGTCACGCGCGACTACAAGCAGGCGTTCGCCTGGCACATCAAGGCGGCCCAGCAGGGCAAGGCCGACGCGCAGTACGTGGTGGGCGCCATGTACTACACCGGCAACGCGGTGCCCCAGGATCAGCGCCACGCGGTGACCTGGTTTCGCAAGGCGGCCGAGCAGGGCCATGCCGAGGCCCAGCACGCGCTCGGGCTGATGTATCGCTATCACCAGGCCGGCATGCCGCAGGACATGGTGCTGGCCTACATGCTGTGGAACCTGGCCGCGGCCGGCGGCAACCACAACGCGGTCGAACAGCGCGCCGCGATCTCGCGCCAGATGACGCAGGAGCAGATCGAGGAGGCGCAGGCGCTGTCGCGGCTGTGGAAGCCGGGCCGGCCCCTGCCGACGAGCTCGCGCACGGGGACCAGTTCCTGAACCTGACACCGCCGGCTTAGCCCGGCGGTTTTTCTTTGCGGTGGCTACGTAGGGTGGTCGGGTCTCCCGACCGCGCGTTCAACTGGCGGATGCGCAGTTGCACTACATGCCTGAATTGGACGCGCGGTCGGCGGAGCCGACCACCCTACGGTCCTTGGCGGCGCTCCGGAACAAGGTCAAGGGCACCGCATTGCCCATCGCCTGGTAGCCCAGGTCGTTCGGATGCAGGTGGTCGCCGCTGTCGTAGGCCGGCAGGAAGCGCGTCGGATGCAGCGGATCGCGGGTGGCGCGATCGAAGTCGATCACGCCGTCGAACTCGTCGTTGTTGCGGATCCAGTTGTTCACTGCCTGGCGCACCGTTTCCTTCTCCGGCGAGTAGTAGCCCGCGCCCTCGAACGGCGTCAGGGTCGCGCCGATCACGCTGATGCCCTTGGCGCGGGCGCGGGTGATCAGCTGGCGGTAGCCGGCGATCAGGTCTTCCGCGGAAACCGGGCTGGTGGCCGAGCTGTTGCCGATGTCATTGATCCCGATGAGCACCACCAGGTAGCGCACGCCGCTGGTGGCCAGCACGTCGCGGTCGAAGCGTTCCAGGGCGCTGCGCCCGGCCAGGATGTTCGGCGAATTGCCCAGCAGCCGGTTGCCGCTGATGCCGCGGTTGACCACGCCGAAGCGCGCATTCAGGCCGCCTACCTGATCGCGCTCGGTCTGCAGGCGGCGCGCCAGCCAGTCGGGCCAGCGGTTGTTGGTATCCGGCGTGCTGCGGGTGCCGTCGGTGATCGAGTCGCCCAGGGTGACGATGGCCGGGCCCACCGCGTCGACGTCGACTTCGGTCAGGAAGGGCCAGACCTGGATCGTGCGCTGCACCGGCAGCGTGGCCGCGGCCGTGAAGTTGCCGGGCAGGGACACGTAGTTGGTCTGCAGCGCCAGCTGGTGCACCGTGGTCGCCTGCACCGTTCCGGGCAGGTAGAGGCTCACCGCCAGGTCGGACAGGGGCGGCACGTTCAGTTCCACCGGATCGGAAAGCGCCGGGGCGCCGGGCGGGATGGTCACGAAGGCCCGGCCGCCGAAGGTCAGGGCGCGATCGGTGCCCGCGGCCACGTCCGAGCCGCCCGCGCGCAGGCCGATCCTGGCCGCACCGATGGTCAAGGGGGTGGCGCCGAATTCGTTGGAGACGCGGATGCGCACGCGGTTGCCGCCGATGCTGGTGTGGACGATCAGGCGCACGGTCTGGTCGGTGAAGGTCTGCAGGTTCGCTTCCGGCGCCGGGCCGGTCGGCGCCGCGCCCCAGGTCCCGGTCCAGTGCTCGGTGCGCCAGGGCTGGGCGCCGGCCGGGTGGCTGGGCAGGGCGATCGCGGCGGCCAGCATCGCGCTGCCCAGCAGCAGGCGCCGGCGCTGCGGATGCAGGCGGCATGACAGATGCAGGTCGTTGCGCAGACGCCTGGCGGCGTCCTGCAGGAGGAAAAGGAAGCGTCTCATGAAAAGCTCCTCGAATGGATGCGCATGCAATACGCATGGGCTCGCCTACAATTTAGCGAGCTCTTCATTAGTAGACAAGAAGGCAACATTCACCGTCCTTGCGCCGGATCGAAGGGGGTGAGGATTGTAATTCCTGCAAGAATTTTCTGACCGTGTTTTGCCCCGATTTCCGTCCCGGATGGTTCGCCGGCGCACCGTGGCAGATCGCGATTGGGCATAGCGTGGCTCCTCCACCTGCGAGGAGTCCCCATGAGCAAGCAATCAGGCGATGTACGCATCGAGAACCCCACCATGCCGGCCGGCGGCTGGGGTTCGGTGCAGGAAGTGACGAGCATCCTGCTGCACCAGCGCGTGCCGCTGAAGGACAGCCGGCTGCTCCTCAAGCAGAACAAGCCCGACGGCTACGCCTGCGTCAGCTGCGCCTGGGCCAAGCCGGCCAACCCGCACCCGTTCGAATTCTGCGAAAGCGGGGCCAAGGCCACCGCCTGGGAGACCACCAGCAAGACCATAGGTCCCGATTTCTTCGAGCGCCATACTGTCACCGAACTGGCCGCCTGGGACGATCACCGGCTGGAAGACCAGGGCCGCCTGACGGTGCCGCTGCGCTACGATCCCCAGGCCGACAAATACCGCGAAGTCAGCTGGGACAGCGCGTTTGCCGCCATTGGCCAGGCGCTGCGCGGCTTCGATCCGAAGCAGGTGGTGTTCTACAGCTCGGGCCGCGCCTCGCTCGAAACGTCCTACATGTACGCCCTGCTGGCGCGCATGTACGGCAACAACAACCTGCCGGACAGCTCCAACATGTGCCACGAAAGCACCTCGGTCGGCCTGCAGAAGACGCTCGGCGTCCCGGTCGGCACCGTCACGCTGGACGACTTCGAGCAGACCGACTGCATCTTCTTCTTCGGCCAGAACGTGGGCGTGAACAGCCCGCGCATGCTGCACCAGCTGCAGGCGGCGCGCCGGCGCGGGGTGCCGATCATCACCTTCAATCCCTTGCGCGAGCGCGGGCTGGTGAGCTTTACCAATCCGCAGTCGCCCGCCGAGATGCTGAGCGGGTCCGAGACGCCGATCAGCACCCAGTACCACCAGGTCAAGCCGGGCGGCGACACCGCCGCGCTCATGGGCCTGTGCAAGGCGATCCTGGCCTTCGACGATGCGGCCCATGCGCGTGGCGAAGGGCGCGTGCTCGACACCGCCTTCCTGCAGGAGCACACCCATGGCTTTGGCGACTTCGAAGCGTCGCTACGCGCCTGCGCCTGGCCTGATATCGAACGCGAATCCGGCCTGCGCCGCGACGCACTCGAAGGCGCGGCCGAGGTGTACTGCAAGTCCGCGGCCGTGATGGCGGTCTACGGCATGGGCGTGACCCAGCACCGCAACGGCGTGCAGAACGTGGCCATGATCGTCAACCTGCTGCTCCTGCGCGGGAACGTCGGCAAGCCAGGGGCCGGCGTGTGCCCGGTGCGCGGCCACTCCAACGTCCAGGGCCAGCGCACCGTCGGCATCACCGAGAAGCCCGAGCTGGCGCCGCTCGACAAGCTGAAGGAGCAGTACGGCTTCGCGCCGCCGCTGGAGAAGGGCATGAACACGGTCGAAGCCTGCGAAGCGATCCTGGCGCGCCAGGTCCAGGCCTTCATCGGCCTGGGCGGCAACTTCGTGCGCGCGGTGCCCGAACGGACCCTGATGGAAGCGGCCTGGCGCGAGATCCCGCTGACCGTGCAGGTGTCGACCAAGCTCAATCGCAACCACCTGGTGCACGGGCAGGACTCGTACGTCCTGCCTTGCCTGGGCCGCATCGAGATCGACAACCAGAAGAGCGGCCCGCAGGACGTCACCATCGAGGACAGCACCGCCTGCATGCACGGCTCGCGCGGCATGGCCGAGCCGGTGGCGCCGACCCTGCTGTCGGAACCGGCCATCGTGGCCGGCATCGCCAAGGCCACGCTGAACCCGAACCCGCGCGTGGACTGGGACCGCTGGGTGGGCGACTATTCCCTGATCCGCGATGCGATTGCCGAAACCTATCCCGAGATCTTCCACGACTTTAACGCGCGCATGTGGACGCCCGGCGGCTTTCGCAAGCCCCTGGCCGCCGCCAACCGCGTGTGGAAGACGCCAAGCGGCAAGGCCGAGTTCACGGTGCCGGAAGCGCTCGCGGGCAACCCTGACCTGAACGGCGGTCCGGCCACGCTGCGCCTGTTCACGGTAAGGAGCGACGGCCAGTTCAACACCACGATCTACAGTCATGACGATCGCTTCCGCGGCGTCTACGGCAGCCGCATGGTGCTGTTCATGGCGCGCGCGGACATGGCGAAGTACGCGCTGGCCCAGGGCGAGCTGGTGGACCTGCGCTGCGCGGCCATGGACGGCGTCGAGCGCCGCGTGGACGGCCTGGCGGTGGTGCCCTACGACGTGCCGCAAGGCTGCATCGCCGGCTACTTCCCCGAACTGAATCCCTTGATCCCATTGTGGCACCACGCGAAGGAGAGCAAGGTGCCGGCGGCCAAGGCGATCGACGTGATCCTCGAGCGCGCGCGGAGGCCGGCATGAACGCGGGCGAGGGCTTTTTCGCGCCACTCGGCGCACGTCGCCTGCCCGCGGGGCGCTGGGCTGATGGCCGCCTGGAAGCGGTCACGGAGCTGGTGGCGGACGAGGTGCCGGTGGCCCTGGCCTACAACGGCATCAGCCATGCGGTGATGCTGGCTTCGCCCCGCGACCTGGAGGATTTCGCGATTGGCTTCTCGCTGGGCGAGCGCATCGTCGCGAGCGCTTCCGAGATCTACGATATCGAAGTCGAGCAGGGTGCGCACGGCATCGCGGTCGAGATGCGTATCGCGGCCGGCGCCATGATGCGCCTGAAGGGATCGCGCCGCGCGCGCCTGGGCAAGACCGGCTGCGGCCTGTGCGGCGTCGAGAGCCTGGCCTGCTTCGAAGAGGATGCTTCCGCGCCGGCCTTGCCGGGCGCCGGCATGCGCATCGATCCGCGGGCCCTGCAGTGCGCGATGGATGCGCTGGCCGAGCGCCAGGACCTGCACCACGCGACCGGCGCCGTGCATGCGGCCGGCTGGGCCAGCCGCGCCGGAGAACTGCTGTGCGTGCGCGAGGACATCGGCCGCCACAATGCGCTCGACAAGCTGGTCGGCGCGCTGGCGCGCGGCAAGATCGACGTCGCCGACGGCTTCGCGGTGGTGACCAGCCGCGCCAGCTACGAGATGGTGCAGAAGGCGGCGCGCGCGGGTCTGCCGCTGCTGGCCGCGATCTCGGCGCCGACGGCGCTGGCGGTGCAGTTGGCGCTTCGATCCGGCGTCACGCTGGCCGGTTTTGTCCGGGGAGGGCGGTATGTGGTCTACAGCCACCCCGAACGGCTCGCGCCCGAATGCGCTTGAAACCGGTATGATGCGCGCCTGATTCGCGCATCCTGGAGCATTCATGGTCATCGTGACCCACAACGGCAAGTTCCATGCGGACGACGCATGGGCGGTGGCCGTGCTGCACATTCTTTTCCCTGAAGCCGAGATCGTGCGCACGCGCGAGCCCGCGATCATCGAGGCAGCCGATTTCGTCGTCGACGTCGGCGGCATCTGGGATCCGGCGGGCGGCCGCTTCGACCACCACCAGAAGGGCTTCGAGGGCGCGCGCGCCAGCGGCGTGCCCTATGCCAGCGCCGGCCTGGTCTGGCGCGAGTACGGCGCGCGCTGCGTCGCGCACCTGGCCGCCGTCCACGCCGGGCACCAGCTCGATCCGGACACGGCCCAGCAGATGGCCTATGCGATCGATGCCGACATCGTCCAGTACCTCGACTTGTCCGACGTCGGCGCCGCCAGGAATGCGCCGGGCGGCTACGGCATGTCGGCCGTGGTCTCGGGCTACAACCCGAACTGGCTGGACGAGCAGCGCCTCGGCTACGGCGCGCAGGCCGACGCCTACCGCCTGGCCCAGTTCCACAAGGCGATGGCCTTCCTGACCGACGTGATCGTCAACTCGGTCAAGTACCGCGTCGGCGCCATCCTGGCGCTGGCCCAGGTGCGCCGGGCGCGAGTCCTGGAGAACGGCCGCCTGCTGTACCTGGAGAATGCAGCGCTGCCCTGGAGCTCGGTGGTGCGCAAGGAGATGCCCAAGGTGCTGTTCGTGCTCAGCCACAGCCTGTCGGAAGACCGCTACATGCTGCACACGGTGCCGGCCACCCCCGACACCTTCGATGCGCGCGCCGACCTGCCGGAAAGCTGGGCCGGCCTGCGCGACGCCGACCTGGCCCTGGTGACCGGCGTGCCGGACGCCAAGTTCTGCCACAACGGCCGTTTCATCGCCGCCGCCAAGTCCTACGAGGGCGCCTACGCGATGGCGAAGCAGGCTCTGCAGGCGGTGGACGAGGGCCACACCCCGCTGTTCGTGCCGCGCGAAGCGGTGTGACGGTTAGGTAAGGCACGGTCACAAGGGAGCGAAATCCGTATCCTGGTCCCATGGCCAAGATCGTTTCGATGAAAAAGCTGTACGCGATGCAGCGCATGTCGGCCGCGCTCAACCGGGCCTCGGCGGCGCGGCCGTTCGGTCCGGAAACGGACCGGGCCCTGCGCTGGGCCGCGGCCTGGGGCATGTCGGCCGGCATCCGCACCCCGCATACGCGGCTGCGCCTGCGCCGTGATACGCTGCTGGGTGTCAGCGCCAGCGCGGTGCCGGAAGGCCAGTTGCGAGGCTAGGCTCCGGCCTTCGCTGGCGAATTGCTTCAATCTTCCAGCGAACATTTGGCATGATCATCGGCAAAGGCAATCTGCGGCATATCGCGGCCGGACTTCTCGGCAAGTTCATCAGCCGTAACAACAACATCGAGCGCCTGTGGGCGCCGGGCGTGCTGTACACGGAAGCGCAGGCCGCGGGCAGTCGCGTCGAACTCGATCTGCTCGCCGAAGGCGCCAGGCCCGACCTGTCGCAGGCCGCATCGGTGTCGCGCAGTTTCGCCGCCTGGCTGCGCATGGCGCTGGGGCGGCGCGGCTTCACGCTTGACGTCTTGGCCAGCGCCACCGTGGCGCTCGAATTCGGCCTGCCGCCGTTGCCCAGGTCACTGGGCGATAACAGCTTTGGCGACGGGTGCACTTGCACCGTGACGCTGGCCTCGCGCGACGGCAAGACCGTGTCGTATGGCGCGTCGGTGCCGTGCGCGCCGCATGGCTCGCATGTGTTCAAAACCCAGATGGCTCTGCGCGAAGCCGCATTCAAGCTGTTCCAGGGTATCGTCCAGCGCAGTCAGGATGTCGACGGGCGCTGGTCGCTGGAGGTATTGCAGGAGCATGGCCTCGGCCAGGAGCGGCTCGAGTTCGACCTGTTGCACGAGCGTGGCGTGCCATCCGGCCCGGTCACGGATGCGGTCGCGCGCGGCTACGCGCGCCTGCTGCGCCACCTGCTGGGAGAATGGATGAGCGAGCTCGGCGGCGCCACGGCAGCGGTACGCTTTTTCTCGTCCCCGCGCAATCCGCAGGGCAGCGTCTTCGTCGAGACCGAGCTCCTCACCCGGGACGGACGCTCGCATTGGTTCGACGGCGGCGGGCCGCTCACCTCCGCGCCACCGTGGCACCAGCCAACGCCATGACGGCGACACATGAACCTGCTAAGCTCATTCCCTGGCCGTTCACATTCTCCGGGCCGTCGCATGACGCCAGGCATCCGGCGCTCGATGGAGGCCCTCGGCCATGCTTTCCAATCGCAAACTCAAGCACACGACAGCAGGACTTCTCGGCAAGTTCATCGGCCGTAACAACGACTACGACGGCTACTGGGCGCTCGGTACGCTCTACATGGAAGCGCGCGACGCGGGCAACCGGATCGAACTCGACCTCTTGACTGCCGGCGGCGAACCCGCGACGCCGGCCTGCCTTGGCCTGGCCCGCACCTGGAGCGGACACCTGCGTGACGCGCTGCTTGGGCACGGCGGGCTGCCGGACGACCTGGCCGGCGCGTCCATTTCCCTCGAATTCGGTCTCCTGTCGCTGCAGATGCCGCCATACAGCTACCCGATTGGCGACCCGTTCCGCTGCACGCTGCGCCTCGTGGCCAGCGATGGACGGGTCGTCGAGCGGCAGGCGCTGGGTCGCTGCTTCCCGCTGGACCGGTTCTGGGGCAGCCGCAGCACCCGCCGCGCCGGCTGACCGGAAGCGGGCGCGCAGCTTTCCCATCCCTCCCTTACAATTGCGGTTTTTTCAACAGGGAGTCCCCATGCGCGCCATCGAAATCACGCAGCCCGGCAAGCCGGACGTCCTTCAGCTGTGCGAACGGCCGACGCCCGTGCCGAAGGCCGGCGAAGTCCTGATCAGGGTCCACGCGGCCGGCATCAACCGTCCCGACGTGCTGCAGCGCCTCGGAAAATATCCGGTCCCGCCCGGCGCCTCCGATCTGCCGGGCCTGGAAGTGGCCGGCGAGATCGTCGACGGCGACTACGCCGCGGCGGGTTTTGACAAGGGCGACATGGTGTGCGCCCTGGTGCAGGGCGGCGGCTATGCCGAATACTGCACCGCACCCGGCGAGCAATGCCTGCCGATCCCGGAAGGCTTGACGCCGCTGGAGGCGGCCTCGCTGCCCGAGACCTTTTTTACCGTCTGGTCAAATGTGTTCGACCGCGCGCGCCTGGCGCCCGGCGAGTCGCTGCTGGTGCAGGGCGGCAGCTCGGGCATCGGCGTGACCGCGATCCAGCTTGCGGCGGCGCTCGGCCACCGGGTGTTCGCTACCGCCGGCTCCGACGAGAAACGCCGCGCCTGCGAGCAGCTCGGCGCCGAGCGCGGCATCAACTACCGCAGCGAAGATTTCGCCGCCGTGGTGAAGGAGCTGACGGGCGGGAAGGGCGTCGACGTCATCCTCGACATGGTCGCCGGCGACTACCTGCCGCGCGAGATCGACTGCCTGGCCGACGACGGCCGCATCGCCCTGATCGCGTTGCTGGGTGGTGCGAAGGCCGAGATCGACCTGGGCCAGGTGCTGCGCCGCCGCCTGGTAATTACCGGCTCGACCCTGCGTCCGCGCCCGGTCGCCTTCAAGGCGGCAATCGCACGCAACTTGCGCGAGCGCGTCTGGCCGCTGTTCAGGCAGGGCAAACTCAAGCCCGTCATCTACCGCAGCTTCCCGCTGGAGGAAGCCGCAGCCGCGCACGCGCTGATGGAGTCCAGCACGCACGTCGGCAAGATCGTGCTGGAAGTTGCGTAAGCGACTGAATTGAAACGGGAAGTGGTTGTTGTCAAATGGCTCAGCCATTGTTTGACCACCACATCATCGACCGCTAGAATAGCGGGTTAAATTAAAAGATGGGGTACTATGCGTCCCAAACTCGTCGTAGGTAACTGGAAAATGAACGGCAGCCGCGCGGCCAACGCCACGCTGCTGACCGGCATTCTCGAAGGGCTGGACAATCCGAAGGCCCAGGTCGCGGTCTGCGTGCCGGCTCCCTACCTGTTCCAGTGCGAAGAAATCCTCCAAGGTTCCCCCGTCGCCTGGGGTGCGCAGGACGTGTCCTGCCATCCGGTCGGCGCCTATACCGGCGAGGTGTGCATGTCGATGCTGCAGGATTTCGGCTGCCGCTACGTGATCGTCGGCCATTCCGAGCGCCGCGCCTACCACGGCGAAACCAGCGAACTGGTGGCGAAAAAGACGAAAGCGGCACTCGAGGCCGGCCTGACCCCGATCGTCTGCGTCGGCGAAACCCTGGTGCAGCGCGAAGGCGGGCAGACCATGGCGGTCGTCGGCGCCCAATTGGATGCCGTGCTGGAGGCGGTTGGTGCGGAAAACGTCGGCAAGATCGTGCTGGCCTACGAGCCGGTGTGGGCGATCGGCACCGGCAAGACCGCGACCCCGGACATGGCCCAGGAAGTGCACGCCGCGTTGCGCGAAAAACTGCGCGCATGCAACGCCGCGGCGGCGGAAACCGCGTTAATCCTGTACGGCGGCAGCATGAAGCCGGATAATGCGGCGGACCTGATGGCGCAGCCGGACATCGATGGCGGCCTGATCGGGGGAGCGGCGCTGAAGGCGACCGATTTCCTCGGCATTATCCGCGCAGCTTAAAAAAATTAGCGTTTCAGAATTACAGATTTAAAAACGTCGTTAACTTGGGAATGGAATTGTAATGAACACCTTGTTCAATCTGATTATTGTCGTGCAGGTTATTTCGGCCCTGGCCATCATCGGCTTGGTGCTGGTCCAGCACGGCAAGGGCGCCGACATGGGCGCGGCCTTCGGCTCGGGCGCCTCGGGCAGCCTGTTCGGCGCCTCGGGCTCGTCGAACTTCCTGTCGAAGTCGACCGCCGTCGCGGCCGCCGTCTTCTTCGCATCGACCCTGGCGCTGGCCTGGGCCGGCAACAACCGCACCGCTGCCGGCACCGACGGCGGCGTGATGGAGCGCGTCACCGTGCCGTCGTCGAAGGCGCCGGCTACGGGCATCCCGAGCGACGTCCCGGGCGCAGGCCCGAACGCCGGTCCGGCGACTGCACCGGCCGTCCCGGCCAACGACATCCCGCAGACTCCGGGCGTCTCGAACGTGGCGCCGTCTACCGCTGCGCCGGCCGCCGCCGCGCCGGCCGCGGCCGCTCCGGCTTCGCCGTCGCCGGCTCCGACCAAGTAAAACGAGGGGCGGGCGCACGTCCGTTCCGGAATCGGAGTAGAATGCGGCTCGCCATCAGGTGCGCCGCCTGTGGCAAGGGGTGAAAACCCGCTGGGCGCTGCCGGTCCTGCCAGTTTGTTTGGCAAGCGCCCAGGAAATGTTGAGTAATTTAGTAATTTCCTTGTGTTAGCGCAATTTGTGCATTGAAAAATAGTGCTAAGGCAGGGTAAAATACTGGTCTCAGCCGACGTGGTGAAATTGGTAGACACGCTATCTTGAGGGGGTAGTGGCGAAAGCTGTGCGAGTTCGAGTCTCGCCGTCGGCACCAAGATACGAAAGAGCCAGCAAGGGCGCAATGAGCATACGCTCTCCTGCCTGAGCTGGCTTTTTTACGATTCGTGCGCTTCTGGTGCAAGGTCCTCAGCCAGGGGTGGATGGGTCGGCGCTGCAGCCCTGCAGTGTTTCATTAACCGATCGTTCAGATAGGCTTCACGTGAACCTCGAAAATTATCTCCCCGTTCTTCTCTTTATCCTGGTTGGCATCGGCGTCGGTGTCGCTCCCCAGGTGCTCGGCCGCATCCTCGGTCCGCACCGTCCTGACGCAGCCAAGCTGTCCCCCTATGAATGCGGCTTCGAAGCCTTCGAAGATGCGCGCATGAAGTTCGACGTTCGCTACTACCTGGTGGCGATCCTGTTTATTTTGTTTGATCTGGAAACGGCATTCTTCTTCCCATGGGGCGTCTCGATGCGCGAACTGGGCTGGACCGGTTTCGTCACGATGATGGTGTTCATCGCCGAATTCATCGTGGGCTTCTGGTACATCTGGAAGAAAGGTGCCCTTGATTGGGAATAAGCCATGGCAATTGAAGGCGTATTAAACGAAGGTTTCATTACCACCACAGCCGATAAGCTGATCAACTGGGCGCGCACGGGATCGATGTTCCCGATGACGTTCGGCCTGGCATGCTGCGCGGTCGAGATGATGCATGTGGGCGCAGCCCGCTACGATCTCGACCGCTTTGGCATTGTGTTCCGTCCCTCGCCGCGCCAGTCCGACGTGATGATCGTCGCGGGCACGCTGTGCAACAAGATGGCTCCCGCGCTGCGCAAGGTGTACGACCAGATGGCCGAGCCGCGCTGGGTGATCTCGATGGGGTCCTGCGCCAACGGTGGCGGCTACTACCACTACTCGTACTCGGTGGTGCGCGGTTGCGATCGCATCGTCCCCGTGGACGTCTACGTGCCGGGCTGCCCGCCGACCGCGGAAGCCCTGCTGTACGGCATCATGCAGCTGCAGAACAAGATCAAGCGCACCAACACCATCGCGCGCTAAAAACAGCGAAACATCATGACGACGAAACTCGAATCCCTTGAACTCGCCCTGAAAAATGCACTGGGCGAGGGCGCTGCCATCAGTTCGGCGCTGGGTGAAGTGACCGTGGTGGTCAAGGCCGCCGACTACATCAAGACGATGCAGGCCCTGCGCGACGACCCGACCCTCGCATTCGAACAGATGATCGACCTGTGCGGCGTCGACTATTCCCAGTATGGCGAAGGCACCTGGGAAGGTCCGCGCTTCGCGGTGGTGGTGCACCTGCTGTCGCTAGCGAATAACTGGCGCGTACGCGTGCGTACCTTCTGCCCGGACGACGACATGCCGCTGGTCGAATCGATCACCCCGATCTGGCGCGCCGCCAACTGGTTCGAGCGCGAAGCCTTCGACCTGTTCGGCATCCTGTTCGACGGCCACGGCGACCTGCGCCGCATCCTGACCGACTACGGCTTCATCGGCCACCCGTTCCGCAAGGACTTCCCGATCACGGGCTATGTCGAGATGCGCTACGACCCAGAACAGAAACGCGTGATCTACCAACCGGTGACGATCGAGCCGCGCGAGAACATCCCGCGCGTGATCCGTGAAGAAACCTACGGGACATCGAAATAATGGCTGAGCTTAAGAATTACACCCTGAACTTTGGTCCGCAGCACCCGGCAGCGCACGGCGTGCTGCGCCTCGTGCTGGAGCTGGACGGCGAAGTGATCCAGCGCGCCGACCCGCACATCGGCCTGCTGCACCGCGGCACCGAGAAGCTGGCCGAGACCCGTACCTACCTGCAGTCGGTTCCGTACATGGACCGCCTGGACTACGTGTCGATGATGTGCAACGAGCACGGCTACGTGCTGGCAGTGGAAAAGCTGCTGGGCATCGAAGCGCCGCTGCGCGCGCAGTACATCCGCACCATGTTCGACGAAATCACGCGTCTGCTGAACCACCTGATGTGGCTGGGCGCGCACGCGCTCGACATCGGCGCCATGGGTCCGTTCCTGTACGCCTTCCGTGACCGCGAAGATTTGTTCGACGTCTACGAGGCTGTTTCCGGCGCACGCATGCACGCAGCCTATTACCGCCCGGGCGGCGTGTACCGCGACCTGCCGGACTTCATGCCGCAGCATAAGGAATCGCCGATCCGCTCGAAGAAGGCGATCGACGACCTGAACCGCGACCGCCAGGGTTCCGTGCTCGACTTCATCGAAGCGTTCACAAAGCGTTTCGACGGCTATGTCGACGAATACGAGACCCTGCTGACCGACAATCGAATCTGGAAGCAACGGACCGTCGGCATCGGTGTGGTCAGCCCGGAAGACGCGAAGGCGATGGGCTTCACCGGCCCGATGCTGCGCGGCTCGGGCATCGCCTGGGACCTGCGCAAGACCCAGCCTTACGCGGCTTACGACAAGGTCGAGTTCGACATTCCTGTCGGCACCAACGGCGACTCCTACGACCGCTACCTGGTCCGCATCGAAGAGATGCGCCAGTCGAACCGCATCATCAAGCAGTGCGTCGCCTGGCTGCGCGTGAACCAGGGCCCGGTCATGATCGACAACCACAAGATCGTGCCGCCGAACCGCATGGACATGAAGTCCAACATGGAATCGCTGATCCACCACTTCAAGCTGTTCACCGAAGGCTTCCACGTGCCGGAAGGCGAGGCTTATGCGGCGATCGAGCACCCGAAAGGCGAGTTCGGCATCTACATCGTGTCGGATGGCGCCAACAAGCCCTACCGCCTGAAAATCCGTACCCCGGACTATGTCCACCTGCAGAGCCTCGACGAAATGTCGCGCGGCCACATGATCGCTGACGCAGTCGCCATCATCGGCACCCAGGACATCGTGTTCGGCAGTATCGATAGGTAACAAGGACCTAAATTATGTTATCGCAGGAATGCTATAAAAAGATCGATCGCGAGCTGGCCAAGTACCCAGCCGATCAACGCCAGTCGGCCGTGATGGCCGCGCTGGCCCACGCCCAGGTCGAACTGGGCTGGCTGTCGCCGGAAACCATGCAGGAAATCGCCGACTACATTCGCATGCCGGCCATCGCCGTGCAGGAAGTCGCGACCTTCTACAACATGTACAACCTCAAGCCGGTGGGCAAGTCCAAGATCACGGTCTGCACCAACCTGCCTTGCGCCCTGTCGGGCGGCGAGCGCGCCGGCCAGCGCATCAAGGACGCGCTCGGCATCGACTACCGCGAAACCACTCTAGATGGCAAGTTCACCCTGCTGGAAGGCGAGTGCATGGGCGCCTGCGGCGACGCACCGGTGATGCTGGTGAATAACCACCGCATGTGCTCGTTCATGAGCGACGAGAAGATCGACGCCCTGCTTGAGGAACTGAACAAATGACCAGCCTGCACGACCGTCACATCAATCCGCTGATCCTGAAGGATCTGAACGGCGAAAACTGGCACCTGGAAGACTACGTCAAGCGCGGCGGCTACTCGGCCCTGCGCCGCATCCTCGAAGGCGGCGTCACCCAGGAACAGGTCATCGCCGACCTGAAGGCCTCGGGCCTGCGCGGCCGCGGCGGCGCCGGTTTCCCGACCGGCCTGAAGTGGAGCTTCATGCCGCGCCAGTTCCCCGGCCAGAAATACCTCGTCTGCAATACGGACGAAGGCGAGCCGGGTACCTTCAAGGACCGCGACATCATCCGCTACAACCCGCACGCGCTGATCGAAGGCATGGCCATCGGCGCCTTCGCGATGGGCATCACCGTGGGCTACAACTACATCCACGGCGAGATCTTCCAGGAATACCTGCGCTTCGAAGAAGCGCTGGAAGAGGCGCGCGCCGCCGGCTTCCTGGGCGATAACATCATGGGCTCGAACTTCTCGTTCCAGCTGCATGCCCACCACGGCTACGGCGCCTACATCTGCGGCGAAGAAACCGCGCTGCTGGAGTCGCTCGAGGGTAAAAAAGGACAGCCGCGCTTCAAGCCGCCGTTCCCGGCCTCGTTCGGCCTGTACGGCAAGCCGACCACCATCAACAACACCGAGACCTTCGCGGCCGTTCCCTTCCTGCTGAACCTGGGTCCGGAAAACTACATGGCGCTCGGCAAGCCGAACAACGGCGGGACCAAGATCTTCTCGATCTCGGGCGACGTCGAGCGTCCGGGCAACTACGAAGTCCCGCTGGGCACCCCGTTCGCCAAGCTGATGGAGCTGGCCGGCGGCATGCGCGGTGGCAAGAAGATCAAGGCCGTGATCCCGGGCGGTTCGTCGGCGCCGGTGATCCGCGGCGAGGTCATGATGGATACCGACCTCGACTACGATTCGATCGCCAAGGCCGGCTCGATGCTCGGTTCGGGCGCCGTGATCGTCATGGACGAAACCCGCTGCATGGTCAAGTCGCTGCTGCGCCTGTCCTACTTCTACTACGAAGAATCCTGCGGCCAGTGCACCCCGTGCCGTGAAGGCACCGGCTGGATGTACCGCATGGTCCACCGCATCGAACACGGCAAGGGTCGTCCGGAAGACATGGACCTGCTGAACAACATCGCGGGCAACATCAAGGGCCGCACCATCTGCGCGCTGGGCGACGCCGCCGCGATGCCGGTGGAAGCGATGATCAAGAACTTCCGCGAGGAATTCGAATATCACATCGAGCACAAGCACTGCCTCGTGCCCGCATACCTTTAAACCAGGTCAGGTAACGATCAAATGGTTGAAATTGAATTAGACGGCAAAAAAGTCGAAGTCGCACCAGGTTCCATGGTGATGGACGCCGCAAACAAACTCGGGACCTATATCCCGCACTTCTGCTATCACAAGAAATTGTCGATCGCAGCGAACTGCCGTATGTGCCTGGTCGAAGTCGAAAAGGCACCGAAGCCGCTGCCGGCCTGCGCCACTCCGGTGTCGCCGGGCATGATCGTGCGCACCCACAGCGACAAGGCGGTGCAGGCGCAGAAGTCGGTGATGGAGTTCCTGCTGATTAACCACCCGCTGGATTGCCCGATCTGCGACCAGGGCGGCGAATGCCAGCTGCAGGACCTGGCCGTCGGCTACGGCAAGAGCAACTCGCGCTACGAAGAAGAAAAGCGCGTGGTGGCGCCGAAAGAAGCGGGCCCGCTGATCTCGATGGAAGAGATGGCGCGCTGCATCCAGTGCACCCGCTGCGTGCGGTTTGGCCAGGAAGTGGCTGGCGTGATGGAATTCGGCATGGTCGGCCGCGGCGAGCACTCGGAGATCACCACCTTCGTCGGCAAGACTGTGGACTCGGAAGTGTCGGGCAACATGATCGACCTGTGCCCGGTCGGTGCCCTGACTTCCAAGCCGTTCCGCTATTCGGCCCGTCCGTGGGAACTGCAGCGCCGCAAGTCGGTCTCGCCGCACGACTCGCTCGGCTCGAACCTGATCGTCCAGGTCAAGGGCGGCAAGGTCATGCGCGTGCTGCCGCTGGAAAACGAAGCCATCAACGAATGCTGGCTGTCGGACAAGGACCGCTTCTCGTACGAGGCGCTGGACAATGCCGACCGTTTGACCAACCCGATGATCAAGCAGGGTGGCGTGTGGCAAGAGACCGACTGGCAGACCGCGCTGGAATACGTGGCCCACGGCCTGCGTAACATCCGCCACGAGCACGGCGCCGACAGCATCGCCGCCGTCGCGACCCCGCACTCGACCCTGGAAGAGCTCTACCTGCTGAACAAGATGACCCGCGGCATTGGCTCGGACAACATCGAGTTCCGCCTGCGCCAGAGCGATTTCTCGCTCGACGGCCAGGTCACGCCTTGGCTGGGCATGCCGATCGCGAATTTCTCGCAATTGAAGCGCGCCTTCGTCATCGGTTCCAACCTGCGCAAGGATCACCCGCTGGTCGCGACCCGCCTGCGTACCGCCACCAAGGGCGGCGCCAAGCTGTCGCTGCTGGGCGCGAGCGACGACGACCTCCTGATGCCGATCGCGAACAAGCTGGTGGCGGCACCAAGCGACTGGCTGGCCGCGCTGTCGGAAGTCGTCTCGGCGGTTGCCGGCGCGAAGGGCGTGAGCGCACCTTCGGGCTTCGAAGGCGTGGAAGCAGGCGAGGGTGCCAAAGGCATCGCCGCCACCCTGGTCGGTCAAGAGACCCTGGGCGCGGTCCTGCTGGGCAACGGCGCGATGTACCACCCGCAAGCTTCGAAGATCCACGCCGCCGCGCAGTGGATCGCCGAGCAGACCGGCTGCTCCTTCGGCTACCTGGTCGACGCTGCCAACACCGTCGGCGGCTACATCGTCGGCGCCACCGGCAAGGGCGAGGCGGCATTCGCCACGCCGAAGAAAGCCTACGTGCTGCTGAACGCGGAACCGGAACTGGACGCCGCCAACCCGCAGCAGGCCCGTGCCGCCCTCGACGGCGCAGAGATGGTCGTCGCCATGTCGGCTTTCAAGCACGGCATGGACTTCGCCGACGTGCTGCTGCCGGTCGCGCCGTTCAGCGAGACCGCCGGCACTTTTGTCAACTGCGAAGGCCGCGCACAGAGCTTCAACGGCACCGTGCGTCCGCTGGGCGAGACCCGTCCGGCCTGGAAAGTGCTGCGCGTGCTGGGCAACCTGCTGGGCCTGTCGGGCTTTGACTACGAGACTTCGGAATCGATCCGCGACGAAGCCATCGGCAAGGGCGTGACCGATCTGTCGGCCAAGCTGAACAACGTCGCGCGCCTGGCGCCTTCCGTGGGCCAGTACGCCCCGGCCGGCCAGCTCGAGCGCGTCGCCGACGTGCCGATCTACTTCACCGACGCGCTGGCGCGCCGTTCGGAACCGCTGCAGCGCACCGCCGACGCGAATGCGCCGCTGGTGACCCTGTCCAAGGCCGTGGCCGAGCAGATCGGCGTGAGAGCCGGCGACCTGGTGCGCGTGACCCAGGGTTCGGGCAGCGCGGTGCTGGCCGCCAACGTCGATGCACGCCTGCCGTCGAACGCGGTGCGCGTGGCCGCTGGCCACCCGGCCGTCGCCACCCTGGGTGCGATGTTTGGTTCGATCAATGTTGAAAACGCAGGAGAGGGCAAATAATGGCAACGCCCGGTTTTATCGATAGTTTTTACGAGATGGGCGCTGCCAGCCCGATCGCACCGGCCTGGCCGCTGATCTGGACCGTGATCAAGATCCTGGTGGTCCTGCTGCCGCTGATGGGCCTGGTTGCCTACCTGACCCTGTGGGAGCGCAAGCTGATCGGCTGGATCCAGATCCGCGTGGGCCCGAACCGCGTGGGCCCTGGCGGCCTGCTGCAGCCGATTGCCGACGCGGTCAAGCTGCTGCTCAAGGAAATCGTCATCCCGACCAAGGCCAACCGCAGCCTGTTCGTGATTGGTCCGATCATGACCATCATGCCGGCGCTGGCCGCCTGGGCGGTGGTGCCTTTCGGTCCGCAAGCAGCGCTGGCCAACGTCAACGCCGGCCTGCTGTTCCTGATGGCGATCACCTCGATGGAAGTCTACGGCATCATCATCGCCGGCTGGGCCTCGAACTCGAAGTACTCGTTCATGGGCGCGATGCGCGCCTCGGCCCAGATGATCTCGTACGAGATCCCGATCGGCTTCGTGCTGGTCGTGGTGCTGATGGTCACCGGCAGCCTGAACATGTCGGACATCGTCGCCAGCCAGCAGCTGGGCCGCTTCGCCGACATGGGCGTGAACTTCCTGTCGTGGAACTGGCTGCCGCTGCTGCCGCTGTTCGTCATCTATTTCGTCTCCGGCCTGGCCGAGTGCAACCGCCACCCGTTCGACGTGGTGGAAGGCGAGTCCGAGATCGTCGCCGGCCACATGGTCGAGTACTCGGGCATGTCCTACGCGATGTTCATGCTGGCCGAATACGCCAACATGATCCTGATCTCGACCCTGTGCGCGATCCTGTTCCTGGGCGGCTGGTCGGCTCCGTTCGGCTTCCTGGAATTCGGTGCGATCGGCGGCTTCTTCTGGCTGTTCCTGAAGATGTTCATCATGGTCTCGCTGATGATCTGGGTCCGCGGCACCTTCCCGCGCTACCGCTACGACCAGATCATGCGCCTGGGCTGGAAAGTGTTCATCCCGCTGACCCTGATCTGGCTGGTGCTGGTCGCCGCCTGGATGCAGACGCCGTGGAACATCTGGACTGCTGTGAAGTAAGGAAGCAAACAAAAAATGAATCGGATTAAAGAACTCGTCGGCAGCCTGATGCTGTCCGAACTCTTCAAGGGCCTGGCCCTGACCGGCAAGTACGCGCTGTCGCGCAAGATCACGGTCCAGTACCCGGAAGAGAAGACGCCGATGTCGAACCGCTTCCGCGGCCTGCACGCCCTGCGTCGCTACCCCAACGGGGAAGAGCGCTGCATCGCGTGCAAGCTGTGCGAGGCAGTCTGCCCGGCCATGGCGATCACCATCGAATCGGCACAGCGCGAGGACGGCACCCGCCGCACCACGCGCTACGACATCGACCTGACCAAGTGCATCTTCTGCGGCTTCTGCGAAGAATCCTGCCCGGTCGACTCGATCGTCGAAACCCACGTGCTGGAATACCACGGCGAAAAGCGCGGCGATCTCTACTACACCAAAGAGATGCTGCTGGCCGTCGGTGACCGCTACGAAGCCGACATCGCTAGCGCCCGCGAAGCGGACGCGAAGTACCGATAAGAAAAGGCTGATAAAAAGTCATGGAATTCACTACTTTCCTGTTCTACGCGTTCGCCATCATCATGGTGCTGGCGTCCTTGCGCGTCATTACCACCAAGAACCCGGTCCACGCCGCGCTGTTCCTGGTGCTGGCCTTCTTCAACGCAGCCGGTATCTGGCTGCTGCTGAAGGCCGAGTTCCTGGCCATCGTGCTGGTGCTGGTCTACGTCGGCGCCGTGATGGTGCTGTTCCTGTTCGTCGTCATGATGCTCGACATTAATATCGACCGCATGCGCGAAGGCTTCTGGGGTTACCTGCCGCTGGCGTCAAGCATCGGCGCCCTGATCGTGCTCGAAATGGCCGCCGTCCTGTGGCGCGGTTTCCTGGGCTTCGAGCAGTCGCAGGCCGCGGCCGCCGCCAACATCGGCGGCACCAAGGAACTGGGCCTCCTGATCTATACCAAGTACATCTACGGCTTCGAGATCGCGGCCGTGATCCTGCTGGTGGCGATCATTGCCGCCGTCGCCCTGACCCTGCGTAAGCGCAAGGACACCAAAGCAATCGACCCGGGCGTCGCCGTCCGCGTCCAGCGTAACGACCGCCTGCGCATCGTCAAGATGGACGCGGTCAACCAACGCGCGATCGACGAAGCAGCCGCCCAGAAAGCGGCAGCCGAGGCGGCCGCTGCCGCACCGAAGGAGGCACCATGACTTTGTCGCTCGCACATTACCTGATCCTGGGCGCGATCCTGTTCGCGATCTCGGTGATCGGCATCTTCCTGAACCGGAAGAACATCATCATCCTGCTGATGGCCGTCGAACTGATGCTGCTGGCGGTGAACCTGAACTTCGTCGCGTTCTCGCACTACCTGGGAGACGCGGCGGGGCAGATCTTCGTGTTCTTCATTCTGACCGTCGCGGCCGCCGAATCGGCGATCGGCCTGGCGATCCTGGTGGTCCTGTTCCGTAACCTGGACACGATCAATGTGGAAGACCTCGACAGCCTGAAGGGCTGATGGTCTCGGTTGATTAACAATAACGATTAAGGTTCAACATGGCGGGGCAACTCTCTTCCTCAATGTTACTGGCGGTGCCTCTGGCGCCGCTGGCAGGCTCGGCGATCGCCGGCCTGCTCGGTACCAAGTTCTTCGGTAACGTCGTCGGCCGCAAGGTATCGCATACGGCGACCATCCTGGGCGTGCTGATCGCACTGATCATCTCGGTCCAGACCCTGATGGCCGTGCGCGCAGGCGCCACCTTCAATGAAGACATCTATACCTGGATGCACGTCGGCACGCTCAAGCTGGCCGTCGGCTTCCAGATCGACGCGCTGTCGGCGATGATGATGTGCGTGGTGACCTCGGTGTCGCTGATGGTGCACATCTACACGATCGGCTACATGGCCGAGGACGAAGGCTACAACCGCTTCTTCTCGTACATCTCGCTGTTCACGTTCTCGATGCTGATGCTGGTCATGTCCAACAACTTCCTGCAGCTGTTCTTCGGCTGGGAAGCGGTGGGCCTGGTCTCCTACCTCCTGATCGGCTTCTGGTACACCCGTCCGACCGCGATCTTCGCGAACATGAAGGCCTTCCTGGTCAACCGCGTCGGCGACTTCGGCTTCATCCTGGGCATCGGCCTGTTGCTGGCCGCTTCCGGCAGCATGAAGTACACCGAGGTGTTCGATCAGGCAAACCAGCTGTCGCAGATGGTCGTGCCGGGCATCGGCTGGCCGCTGCTCACCGCAGCCTGCATCTGCCTGTTCATCGGCGCGATGGGCAAGTCGGCGCAGTTCCCGCTGCACGTCTGGCTGCCGGACTCGATGGAAGGCCCGACCCCGATCTCGGCGCTGATCCACGCGGCAACCATGGTTACCGCCGGCATCTTCATGGTGTCGCGCATGTCGCCGCTGTTCGAGCTGTCGGACACCGCGCTGTCGTTCGTGATCATCATCGGTGCGATCACCGCGCTGTTCATGGGCTTCCTGGGCATCATCCAGAACGACATCAAGCGCGTCGTCGCTTACTCGACCCTGTCGCAGCTGGGCTACATGACCGTGGCGCTGGGCGCCTCGGCCTACTCGGTGGCCGTGTTCCACCTGATGACCCACGCCTTCTTCAAGGCGCTTCTGTTCCTCGGCGCGGGTTCGGTCATCATCGGCATGCACCACGACCAGGACATGCGCAACATGGGCGGCCTGCGCAAGTACATGCCGATCACCTGGATCACCTCGCTGCTGGGCTCGCTGGCCCTGATCGGTACCCCGTTCTTCTCGGGCTTCTATTCGAAGGACTCGATCATCGAGGCCGTGCACGCGACCAACATCGCGGGCGCCGGCTTTGCCAACTTCGCCGTGCTGGCCGGTGTGTTCGTGACCGCCTTCTACTCGTTCCGCATGTACTTCCTGGTGTTCCACGGGGAAGAGCGCTTCGGTAAGGCCCACGCCCACGACGACCATTCGCACGCACACGATGCGCACAAGCAGGCCGTCGCGGCCCATGGTCATGGCGACCCGCACGCGCTGCACGATTCGGACGCGCACCATGAGGAAGAAGAGGACGATCACGGCCACCATGGCCTGGCCCCGGGCCAGAAGCCGCACGAGTCGCCATGGGTCGTGACCCTGCCGCTGATCCTGCTGGCGATCCCGTCGGTTGTCATCGGCTACTTCGCGATCGAACCGATGCTGCACGGCGACTTCTTCAAGGGTGTCATCACCGTTGGCGAGAACCATGGCGCCATGGAATCGCTGCGTGAAGAGTTCCACAGCGCCGGCGCAATGGCCATCCACGGCCTCTCGACCGCGCCGTTCTGGCTGGCCCTGGCAGGCGTGGCCCTGGCTTACTACTGCTACATGATCAACCCGCGTGTTCCGGCCTGGTTCTACAGCAAGTTCAAGTTCCTGCACACCCTGCTGGACAACAAGTACTACATGGACAAGTTCAACGACGTCGTGTTCGCCGGCGGCGCGCGCGCCATCGGTGGCGGCCTGTGGAAAGTGGGCGACCGCGGCCTGATCGACGGCCTGCTGGTGAACGGTTCGGCCAAGCTGGTCGGCTGGTTCTCGACCATCACCCGTACCTTCCAGACCGGCTACATCTACCACTACGCGTTCGTGATGATCGTCGGCGTGCTGGCGACGTTGCTGTGGTTCTTCCCGTTCTGGCGCGGTTAATCAGGCAAAGATAAGAAAAGCGAAAAATGATGCAGTCAATTTCTACATTTCCTCCTTACCTGAGCCTGGCGATCTGGCTCCCGATCCTGTTCGGCCTGATCGTGCTGGCCGTCGGCCGCGACAAGAACGCGGGCTTCGTGCGCCTGCTCTCCCTGGTGGGCGCCGTGGTCAGCTTCCTGCCGACCCTGCCGCTGATCATGAACTTCGACAGCGCCGCCCACGGCATGCAGTTCTATGAAGCCGCCGCCTGGATCGAACGCTTCAACGTGTTCTACAAGCTGGGCGTGGACGGCCTGTCGCTGTGGTTCGTCCCGCTGACCGCCTTCATCACCATCATCGTGGTGCTGGCGGCGTGGCAGGTGATCGAAGAGCGCGTGGCGCAGTACATGGGCTCCTTCCTGATCCTGTCGGGCCTGATGATCGGCGTGTTCGCATCGCTCGACGGCCTGCTGTTCTACTTCTTCTTCGAAGCCACCCTGATCCCGATGTACATCATCATCGGCGTGTTCGGCGGCCCGAACCGCGTGTACGCGGCATTCAAGTTCTTCCTGTACACGTTCTTCGGCTCGCTGCTGACCCTGGTCGCGATCATCTACCTGTACAACCAGTCCGGCGGTTCGTTCGACATCCTGGAATGGCACAAGTTGCCGCTCACGATGCACGAGCAGATCCTGATCTTCATCGCCTTCTTCATGGCCTTCGCCGTGAAGGTGCCGATGTGGCCGGTGCACACCTGGCTGCCGGATGCCCACGTGGAAGCGCCGACCGGCGGTTCCGTGGTGCTGGCCGCGATCATGCTGAAGCTGGGCGCCTACGGCTTCCTGCGGTTCTCCCTGCCGATCGCGCCGGACGCCTCGCACTACCTGGCGCCGGTCGTCATCGTGCTGTCGCTGATCGCCGTGATCTACATCGGCCTGGTGGCGATGGTGCAGAAGGACATGAAGAAACTGGTCGCGTACTCGTCGATCGCCCACATGGGCTTCGTCACCCTGGGCTTCTTCATGTTCAACGACCTGGGCGTGCAGGGCGGCCTGATGCAGTCGATCTCGCACGGCTTCGTGTCGGGCGCGATGTTCCTGTGCATCGGCGTGCTGTACGACCGCGTCCACTCGCGTGAAATCGCCGACTACGGCGGCGTCGTGAACACGATGCCGAAGTTCGCCGCCTTCGCCGTGCTGTTCTCGATGGCCAACGCCGGCCTGCCGGCCACCTCGGGCTTCATCGGCGAATTCATGGTCATCCTGGGCGCCGTCGAATTCAACTTCTGGACCGGCCTGCTGGCGGGCACCGCCCTGATCCTGGGCGCCGCCTACTCGCTGTGGATGGTCAAGCGCGTCGTGTTCGGCCCGATCGGCAACAAGCACGTCGCCGAACTGAGCGACCTGAACGGCCGCGAATTCGCCATCCTCGGCGTGCTGGCCATCGCCACCCTGTGGATGGGCCTGTACCCGGCGCCGATCGCCGACACCCTGCAGGTCTCGGTCACCGATCTCCTGCAACACGTCGCAGTCAGCAAAGTGCCTTAAATAAGCCATGAATGAAATGAACTCCACCCTGCTAGCGGCAACCGACACCAACCTGGCGCCGGTCTATGCCGAAATCTTCCTGCTGATCGCGGCCTCCGCGATCCTGCTGATCGACATGTTCCTGAAGGAGGGCAAGCGCAACCTCACGTATGTGCTGACCCTGCTGGCCATCTTCGGCTGCGGCGTGCTGACCTTCGCCGACATGAACAGCGGCGCCACCGTCTATACCTTCAATGGCATGTACGTGTCGGACCCGATGTCCAACCTGCTCAAGCTGGTGACCTATGTCGCCATCGCCATGACCCTGGTGTATTCGCGCCAGTATGCCGGCGACCGCGCCATGATGTCCGGTAACCTGGGCGGCGAGTTCTACGTGCTCGCGCTGTTCTCGATGCTCGGCCAGATGATCATGATCTCGGGTAACAGCATGCTCACGCTCTACCTGGGCGTGGAACTGATGTCGCTGTCGCTGTACGCCCTGGTGGCGATGCGCCGCGACCACGCGATCTCGACCGAAGCCGCGATGAAGTACTTCATCCTGGGCGCGCTGTCCTCGGGCTTCCTGCTGTACGGCATGTCGATGATCTACGGCGCCACCGGCGCCCTGAACATCGACGCCATCCAGGCAGCGAGCTCGGCCGCAGGCGCGAACTCGACCATCCTGGTGTTCGGCCTGGTGTTCGTCGTCGCCGGCCTGGCCTTCAAGCTGGGCGTGGTTCCCTTCCACATGTGGGTCCCGGACGTGGTGCAGGGCGCCCCGACCGCCGTCACCCTGCTGCTGGGCGGCGCACCGAAGCTGGCGACCTTCGCCATGGTGATCCGCCTGCTGGTCGAAGGCCTCCCAAGCATGGCCTTCGACTGGCAGCAGATGCTGCTGGTGCTGGCCGTGCTGTCGCTGGCCGTGGGTAACATCACCGCGATCGCGCAGACCAACATCAAGCGCATGCTGGCCTACTCGACCATCTCCCAGATGGGCTTCGTGGTGCTGGGCATGATGACCGGCGTGGTCAACGGCGACAACAGCGACGCTGCTTCGTCCTACAGCGCCGCCATGTACTACACCATCACCTACGTGCTGACCACGGTCGGCAGCTTCGGCCTGATCATGATGCTGGCGCGCGCCGGCCACGAAGCCGAGACCATCGCCGACTTCAAGGGCCTGGGCAAGCGTTCGCCGTGGTTCGCGATCGTCATGACCATCCTGATGTTCTCGCTGGCCGGCGTGCCGCCGATGGTGGGCTTCATGGCCAAGTGGGCGGTCCTGCAGGCGGTTGCCAATGCGGGCATGGTGTGGCTGGCCGTCGTGGCCGTGCTGTTCTCGCTGGTCGGCGCCTTCTACTACCTGCGCATCGTCAAGACCATCTGGTTCGACGAAGCCGCCGATACCGCAGCGATCGACACCCCGGCCGACATGCGCGTCGTGATGTCGCTCAACGGCCTGGCCGTGGTGGTGCTGGGTATTGTCCCGGGCTGGCTGCTGGCGGTGTGCTACAGCACCATGCAGGCAACCCTCGCGAAGTAAACGAGCGCCTTGGATTCCTTCCTGGCCTCCTGGCTGGTGGTCGCGATTGCACTCGCGGCCGCCAACCTGCCTTTCCTCACCGAGCGCGTGTTCGGTCTTGTTCCACTGAAGACCAACAGCGCCGGTGACGGCACCTTGCGCACGAAGTCGTTGCCGCTGCGCCTGTTAGAGCTGATTGTTTTATACTTTGTCGTCGGCTTCCTGGCGCGCGCCCTGGAGTCCCGGATCGGCGGCGTGTTCGCGCAGAACTGGGAGTTCTATGCGGTGACCGGCTGCCTGTTCCTGGTGCTGGCGTTTCCCGGATTCGTTTTTCGCTATCTCCGTAAGCGTCGTGGCTAACTGACGTTCCGTCCTGGAACGTATGTCTGGCCGCTCACGCCCGGTTTGAACGCGTGGGCGGGAAAACCGCCCACCCTACGAAACCCGAACGGAGCTTGCATTGACGATCGATCTGACTGAAACCCGCATCGACGGGGGCGTCGCCTACGACGGCCCATTCCTCAAGGTAGAACGCGACAAGGTCCGCTTGCCGGACGGTTCCACCTCCCACCGCGAATTCATCCGCCACCCCGGCGCCGTCGTCATCCTGCCGCTGCTGCCGGACGGCCGTGTGCTGCTGGAGCGCCAGTTCCGCTATCCGAACGCGCAGGTCTTCATCGAATTCCCGGCCGGGAAGATCGATCCGGGCGAGGATCACCTGGCCTGCGCCAAGCGCGAACTGGAAGAGGAGACCGGCTACACCGCGGCCAAATGGCGCTTCGTCTGCACCATCCACAACGCGATCGCCTATTCGGACGAGCACCTCGAACTGTTCCTGGCCGAAGACCTGACCGCCGGCGAGCAGAAGCTCGACCAGGGCGAGTTCCTGGAGACCTTCACGGCCACCGTGCCCGAGCTCCTCGAGATGGTCAAGCGCGGCGAGATCACCGACGTGAAAACCATCATCGGCACCTTCTGGCTCGAGAAGATCCTGGCGGGCAGCTGGAACCCGGTCTGAGGCATGAAAACCCTGCTGGCGCTCGTCCTGTGGAGTTGGGCGCTGGCAGTCTCGGCCGCGCCGCGCAGCGCCTTCCAGGCGCGCTGCGAGGACAGCATCGGCGAAACGCTCACGGTGCTGACCGGCGCGCAGAATGGATTTCGCATCGATAACAGCGTCGGCTACCGTTCGCTGACCGTCATGAAGGGAAGGGCGCGGCCCGGCCAGTACGTGCTGGGCCTGACCCGCACCGAGTCGCGCGTGAGCATCAACGTGGGCGGGCGCCTGCTGTCCGACCCGGCCAGCGGCTACGAATGCATCGCCCCGCACATCGAAGTCAGGCTGACCTATCCGCCCATCGTCGTGTACGTGAGCCGCGAGTTCCGTCCCGGCTCCTGCGCCTACGAGGAAGTGCTGGCGCACGAGATGCGCCACCTGAACGCCTACCTCGACTACCTGCCGCGGGTCGAGGCCAGGGTGCGCAAGGCCCTGGCCCAGCGCTTCGAAGGCAAGCCCCTGTACGCGCCCATTGGGCAGGCCCAAGGTCTGCTCCAGCGCGAAGTCGACCGCGGCTGGATGCCCTACATGAAGAACGAGATGACGAAAGTCGAAGCCCTGCAGGCGGCAATCGATTCGCCGCAGGAATACGCCCGTCTCGGCAAGGTTTGCGGCGGTGAGGTACAGTTGTTGCTTCGACCACCACGACGCAGCAAGGCATCTTGAACACCTCAGCAATGAACGACGCCGCAGTTCCCCGTTACTTCGCCCTGATCCCGGCCGCCGGTGTCGGCGCGCGCATGGCGGCGGGCAGTCCCAAGCAATACCTGCCCATCCGCGGCAAGCCGATGCTGCGCCATACACTCGACGCTTTCCTCTCGAGCCCGCTCATCACCCATACCTATGTGGTGGTGAGCGCGGACGACCCCGTCATCGACTCGGTGGCGCCGCCAACCGGCGTGACCGTGCTGCGCTGCGGCGGCGCCACCCGCATGGAATCGATCCGCAACGGCCTGGGCGCGCTGCACGGCACGATCGGGCCCAATGACTGGGTGCTGGTGCACGACGCCGCCCGTCCCGGGCTGGATGCGGAACTGATCGAACGCCTGATCGTCGAAACGGGTGAGCACCCGGCCGGCGGCCTGCTGGCGCTGCCGGTGGTCGACACCGTCAAGCGCAGCGTGGCCGGCGAGGTCGGCACGGTGTCGCGCGACGGCCTGTGGCTGGCGCAGACGCCGCAGATGTTCCGTTACCAGTTGCTGGTACGCGCCCTGGATGCGGCAACCGACCCGTCCGCGATTACCGATGACGCCAGCGCGGTTGAAGCGCTGGGACTGGCCCCTAAATTGGTGGAAGGACATCCGCGCAACCTCAAAGTCACGCTGCCTGCGGACATCCGGATCGCCGAGATGTACCTGGCCGCCCATCAACCCGAACCAACCCAATAATCATGGCACAAGCTTCCTGGAATCCCACTCCGCCGTTCCGCATCGGGACCGGCTACGACTGCCACGCACTGGTCGAAGGGCGCAAGCTCATCGTCGGCGGCGTGACCATCCCCCACCGCCTCGGCCTGCTCGGCCACTCGGATGCCGACGTACTGTTGCACGCGATCATCGATTCGCTGCTGGGCGCGGCTGCCCTGGGCGACATCGGCAAGCACTTCCCGGACACCGACCCGATGTTCGCCGGGGCCGACTCGCGCACCCTGCTGCGCGAAGTGGCGCACCGGGTGGTCGCCACCGGCTACCTGATCGGCAACGTCGACGCGACCATCATCGCCCAGCAGCCGAAGATGGCGCCGCACATCCCGCAGATGGTCTCGCGCATCGCCGAAGACCTGGGCGTGTCGCCGCAGCAGGTCAACATCAAGGCCAAGACCAACGAGAAGCTGGGCTTCCTGGGCCGCGAAGAGGGCATGGCGGCGGAGGCGGTCTCGCTGCTGGTCAAGGCGCCGGATTGATGTCTGAGTGTTATGTGCGTGTATATGCACTATAATTTGTAGGGTGGTCGGCTGTGCCGACCGCGCGTTCAGCTCCCTCTGGAAATGTGGCGTCGTCTCAAACACTGTTTGAACGCGCGGGCGGGAGACCCGCCCACCCTACGGAGGACCGAATGACCTCACCGCAAACAATGACACCGCGCGCGGCCTGGATGCTGATCCTGGCCGCCAGCGCCATCCTGATGATCACGATGGGCGCCCGCCTGACGACGGGACTGTTCCTGTCGCCCATCAATACGTCCACCGGACTGGGCGTGGCCACCGTCAGCTTCGCCATGGCCGTGGCCCAGCTCATGTGGGGCGCCTCGCAGCCGGTGTTCGGCGCCATCGCCGACAAGTATGGGCCGGCGCGCGTCATCGTCATCGGCGGCATCATGCTGGCGGCCGGCACGGCGGCCACGCCTTTCATGGATTCCGAGTGGGGCCTGCTGCTCACCATGGGCATCCTGTCGGCGGCCGGGGCGGGGGCGGGCAGCTTCTCGATCCTGATCGGCGCCACCGCCCAGCGCTTGCCCGCCGAGCGGCGCGCCTTCGCTTCCGGCTTCATCAACGCGGGCGGCTCCTTCGGCCAGTTCGTGTTCGCGCCCCTGATGCAAGCCATCATCGCCGGCGCCGGCTGGGTGATCGCCATGCTGACCATGGCGGCGGCGACCTTGCTGACCATCCCCCTGGCGCTGGGCATGCGCGGCAAGAAACCGGCGACGCCGGCGGTCCCGTCGACGCCGGCCATGGGCGCCGCGCCGGCCGTGCCGGCCCCGCCCGGCATGACGCTCACCGAACAGCTGCGCCAGGCCATGCGCGACCGCAGCTACCTGTGCCTGCACCTGGGCTTCTTCACCTGCGGCTTCCACATCGCCTTCCTCGTCACCCACCTGCCGCAGGAAGTTGCGCTGTGCGGGCTGTCGGCCGGCGTGTCGGCCACGGCGCTTGCGCTGATCGGTCTCTTCAATATCGCCGGCAGCCTGGCGGCCGGGGCGCTCGCCAACCGCTACCGCATGAAGTCGCTGCTTGCCATCATCTACGGCAGCCGCGCCGTGATCATCGTGCTCTACCTGCTGGCGCCCAAGACCGCGCTGACCTTCTACCTGTTCGCCGGCATGCTCGGCTTCACCTGGCTGGCCACGGTGCCGCCCACCGCCGGCCTGGTCGGCAAGCTGTTCGGCATGCGCTACCTGGCCACCCTGTTCGGCATGACCCTGCTGTCGCACCAGATCGGCGGCTTCTTCGGCGCCTGGCTGGGCGGGCTGTCGTTCGTCCGCTTCGGCGACTACACCTGGATGTGGTAC